>Ga0307511_10000627_pt1 | contig 37806 bp, 29 predicted proteins | sample 13_EM_MG_FD_200266 | JGI IMG/M metagenome (GOLD analysis project Ga0307511, IMG submission 200266) | Populus trichocarpa ectomycorrhiza microbial communities from riparian zone in the Pacific Northwest, United States - 13_EM | ecosystem: Host-associated > Plants > Roots > Unclassified | place... | reverse complement strand
TCTGATTTCACTGGGGCCGCGTCTTGCTGCTAGGCTTGGCTCAACATGGCAGCATCAGCAGGTCGAGAGGGCGACTCCAAAGCGGACGGCCGGGTCCGCAATGTCGGATTGTTCCGGACGATTCTGGCCGGTTCAGGTCACACGCTAGTCGATGCGTTCGCAAAGCTCGAGCAGGCTCCGGAAGTAGAGCACATGACGAGGCATCCGAAGCGCGGGTTGCTCGGTGCCCGAGTTACGTTGCCACCGGACGAAGGGGAGGGCTATTGGGATCTCACCCGGATCCGCGATGATATCTATGTCGTGGTGGCCAACTTTACATACAAAGACCCACGCGTGGAGCTCGTGCCCGGCGACGGCTTGATACAGTTCAATTTCAAGCTATCCGGAGACATGTCGCTCGCGGTGAGCCGCACGGAGCCGCTGCGTTGGAACAGGCCATCCCTCCTGGTGTGGGCCCAGCCGAGGGGAATAGACATCAGCGAATGGACCGCGCCGAGTGCCCGCGAGCGATTCATTATCATCAGCATCCGCCCGGAGTTTCTGGCAGAGCATTTCCTGGCTTCGGGTGACGCTCCGCAGCAGTTGCAGGCATTTGTTTCGAACAAACGCGAACAGATCATCTACACGCAGCGGCCGCTGACCTCCCAGACGTTCGATGTAACGAATCGCCTGATCAACAATCCGTTTACTGGAACGCTCGGCCTGGTCTACACGGAGGCACTGGCGTTGGAGCTGTTGTGTTGCGCCGTGAAGAGCTTCGGCGCCTTGTCAGGTGCTCCGACGGAGGAGTACACCGAGCGTGAATTGAAGTGTCTGCATACGGCGCGCAATATACTGATGAAGCAGTTGGCGCCGCCCCCGACAATCACCCAGCTTGCCCGTGCGGTCGGGATGGCCAAATCGACATTGACCAAGGGTTTCAAGGCGGTGTTCGGCGAGACCATTCTCGACTTCAGCTTGAGTTGCCGAATGCGGCACGCGATGACGCTCATGCGCGATCAGTGCTGGTCCGTGGCGAAGGCGAGCGAAGCTGCAGGCTATGCTCATCCCACGTCCTTTACGACCGCATTCCGTCGCCATTTCGGCATGCGCCCTATCGAGGTGCGCCGGGTCAAATCGCGTGATAATCCCGGCTGACGATTGGCGGTGGAAATCCTAGCAATTGCAGCTGCGGACGCAGGTTTCCAGGCGCGCTCACGGTTAATCTGAGCACGCCCGGCATTTCAATGCCGTTCATCAAGCTTGTCACGCGTCACACGGACTTGAGTAAGCGACCCAACATGGCCACCGATCCACTGCTCGAGCCGTATCGGCTCAAGCATCTCGTCCTCAAAAATCGGATCATGACGACCTCGCATGAACCCGCCTATGCCGAGGAGGGCATGCCGAAGGAGCGGTATCGTGCTTATCATGTCGAGCGCGCGAAGGGTGGTATTGCACTGACGATGACGGCCGGATCGGCGGCGGTGTCCCTCGATAGTCCACCCGTATTCAACAACATCCTCGCATTCAAGGACGAGGTCGTTCCCTGGATGCGGGACCTCGTCGATGCGTGCCATGAGCACGGCACGGCGGTCATGATCCAACTCACCCACCTAGGACGGCGTACCCGGTGGGACAAGAACTATTGGCTTCCCGTCGTTTCGCCGTCGCACAACAAGGAGGCCGCCCACCGCGCTTTTCCGAAGAAGATTGAAGACTGGGACATCGACCGCATCATCAAGGACTACGCGGATGCTGCGGAACGGATGCATGCGGCGGGCCTCGATGGCATCGAGCTGCAGGCCTATGGGCACTTGATGGATCAGTTCTGGTCACCGCTGACTAACACATTGGATGAGCCGTACGGCGGCTCGCTGGACAATCGACTCAAGTTCACCTTTGATGTTCTGCAGGCTATCCGCAAGCGCGTCGGGTCGCAGTTCATTGTCGGCATCCGTTACACGGGCGATGAGCTCCTGGAGGGTGGACTGACTTGCAGCGATGGGCTGTACATTTCCCGTCGGCTCAAAGATTGCGGCATGGTCGATTTCCTCAATGTCGTGCGCGGCCACATAGACACGGATGCCGGTCTGACCGATCTCATTCCGATTCAAGGCATGCCGAGCGCGCCGCACCTGGATTTTGCGGGTGAGATCCGATCGGCACTGCAGTTTCCGGTATTTCACGCCGCACGCATTGCGGATGTCGCGACGGCGCGTTACGCCATCACCGCCGGCAAGGTGGACATGATTGGCATGACTCGGGCACACATGGCCGATCCGCATATTGTGCGCAAGATTGCAGCCGGTCTGGAGGCTCAGGTACGGCCGTGCGTAGGCGCTAACTACTGCTTGGATCGCATCTACCAGGGCGGCGCCGCGTACTGCATCCACAATGCTGCTACCGGCCGCGAACTGTTCATGCCGCATGAGATAGCTCCAGCACAGCGCAAGCGCAAAGTCGTCATCGTGGGTGCAGGTCCCGCGGGCCTCGAGGCAGCGCGAGTCGCGGCAGAACGCGGACATGACGTCGTGGTACTCGAGGCATTGGGTAAACCGGGCGGACAAGTTCGACTGATCATGCGCAGTGCGCGCCGGCAGGAGATGATCGGAGTCATCGATTGGCGTATGGAGCAATGCATCGCGCGAGGAGTCGAGTTTCGGTTCGACACCTGGGCTGAAGAGGGCGACGTGCTCGCAGAGCGCCCGGACGTCGTCATCGTGTCGACCGGTGGAATCCCTCATACAGAGGTGCTCGAAGCCGGAAATGAGCTCGTTGTTTCCACTTGGGACGTCATCTCAGGCTCAACACCCGTGCGCGGTAGGGTGCTGCTATTCGATGACGCCGGCGATCACGCCGCGCTGCAGGCCGCTCAAGTAATCGCCGCGTCCGGAGCGACCCTCGAAATCATGACTCCGGATCGAACCTTCGCGCCCGAGGTTATGGCGATGAATCTCGTGCCGTACATGCGCAGTCTGCAAAATCTGGATGTCACCTTCACCGTGACGTTCCGTGTGCACAAAGTTACGCGCGAAGGCCACGAACTGTTGGCGACCATCAGCAGCGACTATGGTGGGGTGAACAAGGAGCGGCGGATCGATCACGTCGTAATCAATCATGGCACGCTGCCCAATGACGAGCTCTATTTCGCTCTCAAGCCGAATTCCAGTAATTTCGGCATTCTCGATCAGAGTCGTCTGATCGCCGGCCTGCCGCAGGAATCGCTGCCGAATCCTCGCGGCACGTATCAGCTGTTTCGAGTCGGGGACGCCGTGTCTTCGCGTAACATCCATGCGGCAATTTATGATGCGCTGCGCCTCGTAAAGGACTTGTAGCTCAGCGATTCGGGCGGTAAATCAAATCCCCGTACAGCACCCATTTGCCACTGCCAGCGGGGGCTACGTATTGGAGCGCGCGTACACTGCCGTCGGGACGCTTTTCCCACTCCAGCCTGAGGTCGCGGTTTCGCGAGGGAATGATAGTCGTGAGCACCATCGCCTTGCTGGCATCGGGCATCCCGCGCAGGACGATGGCTCCCCACTGGTTGTCGGCCCACAGCTCCAGCCAACTCTCGCCATCAAAACGATTGACCCCGATGCCTGTCATGCGATAACTCACGCCCTCGCGTCGGTACAGATCCGTCACCATGGTCAGGTTCTGTTGCACGATGCACCCGCGGGAGTGCTTTTCCACACGATCGAAGGCCACCAGCTGGTTAGTCCTGGCATCGAACACTTGCCAGTCGCCCACCCAGAAGTCGAACTGGTGGTGTTGCGGAGTGTCGCAAGGCGCAGTGGCGGAGTCGGCCGACCAGGAGTTTCCGGACAGCAAAACTGCCATGAGAGTCAGCGCGATGACTGTGCGCGCACGCACTGGAACGGCCAGAGTGTATTCGGGCGAGTGGATCTGCATGGCTTCTCCTTGGGGCGGCTGGCGCTGTAGATAGCACAAAGAGGGCCGATTATGCGGCGCCATGGAAGTTTCACAATCGTGTCGGAAGAAGCGGGTCCCGACCGTCCTTGGGACACCATCAGCCATTGGAGAGGGAGACCCACGATGTCCGTTAAGCCGCTCATCGCTGGGCGATCGCGAGATCAGCCTGGCCGACATGGGCAACGACATGGCCGGCGTGCTGAAGAAGCTCGGCTACGACAAGGTCGACGTGCTCGGCTATTCGATGGGTGGCGGCGTCGCGTTCCAATTCGCCGCTCAGCATCCGGAAATGGTTCGCCGCCTGGTGCTGGTTTCCACCCCGTTCTCGCAGGACGGGTTCTATCCAGAGATGCTGCCACAGCAGGCGGCACTCGGGGCCGCAATGATGGAGCAGATGGCACCCTTGCTGCTGCTGTGGCGCTGAGGGGCTACCGTTAACGCCGGCGGCTCGCTATGGTTGCGGGTATGTCGAGAAATGCAGATCCTCATTTCTGGAACCGGGCGCGCCAACACCTGATCCGTTACGGGGGAAGCTTCGCGCCGGTCATCATTGATCGTGCCCAGGGCAGTTTCGTGTACGACGCCGATGATCGCGCCATCCTGGATTTCACCTCCGGCCAGATGAGTGCGATCCTGGGTCACGGACATCCGGAGATCCGCGACGTAATCGCACATCAGGCCGGCCATCTCGATCATCTCTTCAGCGCAATGCTTTCGCGGCCAGTGGTCGAGCTGGCAAGCCGGCTAGCCGAAATTGCACCCGGGTCGCTCGAGCGCAGCATGCTCCTGAGCACAGGCGCGGAAGCGAACGAGGCGGCCATCAAAATGGCCAAACTCGTCACGGGACGCTACGAAATCGTGAGTTTCGTGCAATCGTGGCATGGCATGACCTCAGCCGCCGCATCGGCGACCTACAGCGCCGGGCGAAAAGGCTATGGGCCGTCGGCCGTCGGTTCGTTCGCGATACCTGCGCCGTATCCGTACCGGCCGCGCTTTGTGCGCGACGGCGTTTGCGATTGGCAAGCCGAGCTCGACGATGCATTCAATCTGCTCGATCGGCAGTCAAATGGCAGTCTTGCGGCCTTTATTGCCGAGCCTATCCTGAGTTCCGGCGGCTTGATCGATCTGCCGGTCGGTTACCTGGCGGCGCTCAAACACAAATGTAGCGAGCGCGGAATGCTGTTGATCCTGGATGAGGCACAGACGGGTGTTGGGCGCACCGGATTGATGTTCGCATGCGAGAGGGATGGCGTAGCGCCGGATTTTCTCACTTTGTCGAAGACCCTTGGCGCGGGCTTACCTCTCGCCGCCGTGACGACCACGGCAGATATCGAGGAGAAGTGCCACGAACGGGGTTTTCTCTTCTACACCACGCATGTCTCGGACCCGCTGCCAGCAGCCGTCGGCCTCAAGGTGCTCGACATCGTCCGGCGCGACGGACTGATCCAGCGGGCACGCAACGCAGGGGCCCGGCTGGAGGCAGGGTTACGCATGCTGCAACAACGCTTCGACTGCATCGGCGACGTACGTGGCCGAGGGCTGCTGCTGGGAGTGGAAATTGTTGCCGACCGAGCCTCAAAGACGCCGGCTCCGGAACTTGGGGCAGCCGTGACTCGGCGATGTATGGAACTGGGTCTGAGCATGAATGTCGTGCAGTTGCCGGGCATGGGCGGCGTATTGCGCATCGCGCCGCCGCTGACGGTCAGCGATGCCGAGATCGATCTCGGGCTCGAGCTCCTGGCGCGAGCGTTTACTGAGGTGTTGGCATGACGGGCTTCCCATAGTGCCAGCGATAGGGTGCCTTTTATATGCGTATTCTGTGTTGTTTGAACCGCGACCTGGCGAGTAACCTCGCTCTCAATCTGCTGCTGCCGACGCTCGCGCGTCACACGGTCCGTGTCGGATTGACAGAGCAGGTCGGCCGTATCCCTGCTGATGAGCCCCGACAGCGGCGTGAGCTGAGGATCGCGGAGCAGACCTTTCCCAACCGGGCGCTGTTCCCGCTGGTCGAACGCGCCACCCTCGGGGACAGTGGCCGCCATCTGACCTTCGCCGAGATCCCTCAGCTGCGCGGTATTCCAGTCGATTCACTTTCGGATCCCAACTGCGCTGCGGGCCTGGAATTCGTCCAATCCTTTGCGCCGGATCTGATCGTGACGATCCGGTATGGCGCGATCCTCAAGGCTCCCGTGATTGCCGTCCCCAAACAGGGGGTGCTCAACCTGCATTCGGGCATCCTGCCTGCCTATCGGGGGATCCTGGCCACCTTCCGGGCGATGTTGAACCAGGGAACCGAATTCGGCTGCACCCTTCATTACATCCGCGATGCGGGCATAGACACTGGCGATATCGTTGGGATTCGATCCCGTCCATTGCAACTCGAACAATCTCTTCTGCGGAATATTTTGAGTCTCTATCCGGCAGGTATCGAGATGCTGTGCACGGCCCTGCAGACGCTGGAGCACGGCGGCGAGCTGTCGTGTTCGGTTCAACAACGGGGTGATGGCAGTTACTACTCCTGGCCGACCGCCCAGGAATGGGATGAGTTTACGCGCCGCGGCTTGCGAGTGGCCGATCCATCCGATCTGGAACAGGTGGCGCTGAGTTACATGGGGTCTTGACTGCACTGCTAACTGAACCGCGCCTGTTCCAGACAGGCTCGGTTCAGTTGCCCGCTTCGCGCTTCATCTGCGAGCACCTGCACCAGAAGGTCTTCTTCTGGGCATGCACCTCTCGCATCCACGCGCAGGTCCCGGTCATCACAACCGGCCAACTGGCGAAGGCCCTCCAGCTGCAGATTCCGTGCGGCATTGATGTCGCGATCGTGGCAGGTTCCGCATTTCGGGCACGTCCACTGCCGCTCATCGAGCCGCAACTCATCGAGTGTATACCGGCATTCCGAGCACCTCTTGCTCGAGGGAAACCAGCGATCCACCGTCTCCAGGATCTTGCCGTACCAGCTGCTCTTGTAAGTGAGCTGTCGGCGAAACTCGCTGAACGCGACGTCGTGGATCGCGCGGGAGTGCAGCCCGCGGGCCATCGCCTTCACGTTCAGGTCTTCGATGAAAATCAAATCAAACTCGCGCACCAGCCGGGTCGTGAGTGCGTGCAGCGCGTATTGGCGCTCTTGCCGCACCCGAGCATGCACCCGCGCCACGCGCAGGCGCTGCTTCTCCCGGCGTCGGCTGCCTTTCTGCCGCCGCGCAAGACACCGCTGCTGCTGACGCAGGTACTTCAGGCGTGCGTGATAGCGTTTCGGATTGGGAATTTTCTCTCCTGTCGAGAGAGTCGCCAAATGCGTCAGTCCTACATCCACGCCCACCACGCGATGGGTGATTCGCAGCCAGGACGTCTCCACCTCTGCGCAGAAACTGACGTGGTAGTGCCCCGCGGCATCGCGCGAGAGGGTCACCAGGTCCGGCCGTTCGACCTTGGGAAGCGATTCGGCCAGTTTGAGCGATCCCAACTTCGGCAGACTCACCACCCCTCGCGCCCAGGCCCTTCCCGCGTCCTGAAACCGCAGGCTCGCGGCGGCACTCTTGCGCTTGAATTTCGGGTAGCGCGCCCGGCGGGCAAAGAAGTTACGAAACGCCGCATCTTGGTCGTGCAAACACTGCGTCAGACACGTCGCGGGCACCGTGGCGAGCCACTCGTGTCCCGCGGTGCGCTTCCACTGCGTCAACCAGCGCGAGAGATCATCGCCGGTCAGTTTCAGGCCGCAGACGCGATACGCCTCCGAGCGAATCCCGAGTGTCGTGTTCCACAGCCACCGACTGGCCCCGAACCAGCGTTCGAGAAGTCGGCGCTGCGCGCCATTCGGATAGGCACGAATCCGGTAACTGCGCGTGACACTCCTCATTCTCGGATTCTAACACCGCGCTCCGCGGGCCGCAGCGCGGAAATTCAACATGTGCCGCCGGACATCCTGCGCGTAACGCCTCGAATCGAGCTGCGCGCAGTGACTCAAGCCGGCGGGGTCGTTCCCGTCCATGGAGAACTCCGATGATGGCGCTTGCGAGAGGGGCTGTATGAGCCTTTCTCAGTGGCTCGCCAGGCCGACGCTACGCGGTGCGGCCAACCCGCCGTACTGAGCGTCGATTTTAAGTAACAGTTTTTGAGCCGAATTCGACTCACCGCGAGCGAATGCGCTCTCGATCTGCTCGAGCTGCTTGTTCAGCTCCCGGTCTATTTTTGCTCGACAGTCCGCGAGCTTGCCGAGGTGGGTCTGGCGGGGGCCGAGCAACGCTTCCAGCGATCGGCTGAAGGCTGCAGCATCCGCCACTTCATGCTCCGTGCGCGGTTCGGTCTCGGTGACCACATCGAATACACACCATTTCTCGAGGGACCGCCGGCTCTGCATGTCGTCGATGAGATGTGCCTCGTCGCGCTCGCCAGTGACATATACGAGGCGTGTTGATTCTTGAAAGGTGCGGAACAAGTCAGCCGGCGGCAGCGGCACATCCGCGGTACCTACTGGATCGCTGCCCGCATTGAGCAGTGCCCCGTGGAACACATCGGGATATCCCAGCGCCAATCGCAGGGCAACCCGCGAGCCACCGGAGAAACCGCCGATGTACACCTGCTGCGGGTCCACCGGGTACTGCTTCATGATGTTATGTGCCGCAAGCACGGCCAGCGGCTCGCGGCGGTCGATCGTTGGAGCATCGTTGCCTGAGTTTGCGGCTGTGACCAGGATTGTGTGGTTACGATCCAGGATGGGGATCCAATGACGTGGTACCTCCGCCCTGGGCCAGGGCGGGACAAACACCAGCAATGAATAGGTGCCTGCAGGCGAATGAGGGCTGGCCGGCACATTGATCGAATAGCGCTCCCTGGCCAGATCGATCGGTTGGCCGTGCAAAGTCTGCCCCGCGCGCTCCGCTTCCTGATGGAGCCGAAGTGCAGTCAACGGGCTCGACAAACGGCGCACCAGCTCTGCGGTGCTGGAGAGGGGGGAATACTCGGTCAATACAACCTCATTCCTCGGCCCGGGCACGATGGTTTGGGCGCAGGCAGGTCGTAGCAGCAATGCAGCGATAGCCGCGCCGAACGGGAGCGCCCAACTGGAAAATCGGTGAGCGGTGTTGTCCGTAACGCACCGGCGGGAAAACCCCTCGCGCCGTTCGGCGCGGGGGGCTCCCGAGCTCTCAGAACTTTGCAGCCAATCGAACGTAGAAGAACGCTCCGTTGAAGCCGAACGGTCCGCCGGTACGCGGGTATACCTCGCCATCGACCAGGCCGCCCGTTTGCGGGTAGACCTTGTTAGCAGTGCTGTTGGCGACCCTGTCGGGGTAGGTGTTGAGGATGTTCTTGCCACCAATGGCTGCGGTGACGTTCCGCCAGAACGTGTAGGACAGATCGAGGTCCGTGGTCCACTTTGCCGAGAACAGCTGCCCGGCGTAGTCATTTTCGTCACGGAAACTGCCGTAGTAGTTCTGGTGCAGAACCGCCGCGAACGGACCGAACTGGTAGTCGAGATTCAAGTTGGCGCGGTGGTTGGGGGCATAGTGCTGAATGTCGATGATGCGCGCCGGACTGATGACCAACGGATCGAAGTTCGTGACGTCGCTCTTGTTATAGTTATAGGCCAGCGTGGTTCCCAATCGGCCTGGACCGAGGTTGAAGCGGTAGGTGCCCACGAGGTCCACGCCCTTGGTCTTGGTGCCGAATCCATTCGTGAAGTACTGCACGGTGCCGCCCTCTCCTACGTAGCTGAGATCGGAGAGATTGTTGATGGCCGCCCGGGTGACAGTGAACTGCTGGGAAATACCGATTCGGTGGCGGACCTCGATGCTGTACCAGTCCACGGTCACGACCAGGTCCTCGACCGGTGTCAGGACTACGCCGGCGCTGAGATTTGTCGATTCCTCCGGCCTGAGCGCCTTCGCTCCGTAGTACTTCGCCACCGAGCTGGTTACCGGGTAAGTACCGATCTGCACTTGCGTCGTGCTACCGGGTAAGAATGTGGTGCTCAGTGTCTCCACGTTCGACTGGCCCGGCGTGGGCGCGTGGAAACCCGTGCTGACAGTGCCACGCACTGCTACCGCATCAATTATCTTCCAGCGAGCCGAGAACTTGCCGAGGGTCGTGGAGCCGAACGAAGCATAGTGTTCCTGACGTCCCGCGAGGCCCAGGGTAACGTTCTTCAAGACGTCGGCCTCCAGATCCAGATAAGCGGAATAGCTGACTTGCGAGGCGTCAACCGACGCGCTGATACCGCCAAAACCGTTGGATGCAGTCGATTGTGTGGCGTAGACCTGTTTGTTGTTTGCATCCAGGATGGCCGTACAGACGCTGCCCGGGGCGGTACCCGCGCAGGTGTAGAGCGGCTGACTGGTATACGGCCCGGCTGCATATGAGGGCAGATCGCCCAGAAGTTGCTGATAGTTCTCATCGTGCCACTCGAGTCCTCCGGCCACCGACAATGGGCTGGCCAGTCCCGGCAGCGCCCAGGGGTAGCTCAGATCCACGTTGAAGGTCGACTCGCGCTGCGCGAATTTCCCGTCATAAAAACTGGTGGGCGAGAGCGGGCCGAGAGACGGATTGATCGAATTTTTCAGCGACAAGGCGAGCGTGTTGTTGGCCGTCGAGCCGGACAGGTCGTAGTTCAGTCCGAAGCCCGTGACTCCCTTGTAGCCGACAGTCCCGAAAAACTGTTGCGTCGTGCCAAAGAAGCGGGGCGTAAACCCTGCCGGATAGATGGAGGCGAAGTTGAAAGTGTTGGTATCCTTGATCCATCCATCAACCGGGCAGCCGATAAAGTCGGACCTGCAGCGATCCAGATAGATGTCATTGAATGCAGGGTGGTTGCCGAACGTGGCCCCGGTGACATCGGTCACGGTCTTGGGTAATCGGTAATTGAAGCTCTCGTTCGTCTGGATGTTGGCGTAGTTGCCAAGCAAGTAGACCTCGTCCCCGTTGTCGAGCTTGATGCTACTGTTGGCAAGCAGTTTGACGGCTTCCGATGGGGGCGTGCCCCATTCCTGTACCGGGCCCGGGTAGTGCGGTAACTGGGGAGCGAGATTGGGAAAGTTTTCAGCGAATGCCAGTGCCGAGGGGCGCGTGGCATTGCGAACGGTCTGCTGGTTTTTGGACCATTCCGCGCTGATGTTGAAGAAGCCTTGTCCGCCCAATGGCAAGCCGACGTTCGCCGCAACCGTGCGGTCCCAGCCGTCCTTGTCATAGCCGTGGCCGGGGAAGTATTCGCCGAATCGCGAAGTCACCTCGATTCCGGACGGGTTGTTACGAAAATGGAAGTTGAGGACGCCGGCGATCGCGTCCGATCCATATTGCGCCGATGCGCCGTCACGCAGAATTTCCAGAGATTTGATCGCGATGGAGGGAATGGAGGCGAGATCGGGTCCCTGCGAGCCGAAAGACAGCTCCGTCTCGCCGCCTTGGAAAACCTGAACCAGGGCGGACCGATTCATACGCTTGCCGTTCAACATGACCAGCATCTCGTCCCCCGGCAACCCGCGTAGCGAAGGGGACCGAACGAAGCTGGAAGCGTCAGAAATGGAGTTCTGTCCAACGATGAACGAGGGTACCGCGCTGGACAGGGTGTCCAGCATGTTCGTCGTGGCTTGAGACTGCAGATCCGCGCCGCTCAGCACGTCAATCGGCGCTGACGACTGCTCCGCGGTGCGATCCAGGCGCCGGGTACCGGTAACGATGACCTCTGTGAGTTCGCCCCCCGCAGCCGTGCCGGTGTCGGCAACGGCGCTAGGCCTTTGTTGCGCCGCGACTGGGTGAATTGCGGCGGCGGCCAGCAAGGCTGCAGCCGCAAATAGTGACAATGGTTTCATTTGTGCCCCCGAATTTGGTTGTCGACACGCTTCCGATGCGATCTGGATGGGTAGCCAGCCGGGGCCATTGCCCCAGGCTGTTCCCGCATCCAGATCCCGTCTCTTCAAAGACAGGATTTGTCAAAAAAGTGGGCACCTGCAGTGGTTGTTTGCACGCGACGAGTGGTCAGCCACACCGGACTTTAAGGTGCGGCACGAGCCAGTCATGGTGTGGCAGGTGATCTGGGCGTAACCTCGGCGGAGCACACGGACGCCTTCAAAACATGAAAATTGAGGCTGCGGGTACCCGATTCCGCCCGAGTCCCAGTCTTAGTCAATAGGATAGGGATAGCTTGCGGAAGACCTCCGCTGGGTTCTTTAGATGAATCATTTTCGCAACGACAATGAGACCAACCAGCTCGTGGAGGGTCTTGCGCACGGCTGCGGCAACGACCTCGTCCGCTTTATTGCCAGACGCCTCCGGAGCGTCGCTGACGCGCGCGACCTGGCTCACGAGGCCTACGTTCGGCTGCTGCGCGTCAGGCGGAGGGACCTGATCCGGGACCCGCAGGCCTACCTCTATCGCATTGCCGCCAACGTCCTGTACGAATTCGAGTTGAAGAGGAAAGCCGATGCCAATGGGCTTACGCGCTGCGCCCAATATCAGGTGGCAGAGGCGGACTTCGGTCACACCGAGCGGGATGCGGAGGCGCTGCTCGCGCGCCGGCGGATCGAGGCGGTCTTGGGTCAGCTCTCCCCGAAGTGCCGGGCCGTCTTGATTCTGTATCGGCGGGATGGCCTGACGTATAAGGAGATCGCCGCCCGAATCGGGATCTCCACGAGCATGGTCAAAAAATATCTGACGCGCGGTCTAAAGCACTGTCGCGAGCAGCTGTCGGAATTACGTTGAGCAGCGCCATGGGAATTACGCGAAGAACGCGCAAGCAGATTTCCGCTGAAGCCGTGAACTGGTTTCTGCAGTTTCAGGAGACGGCGGGGACCGCGCAGGACAGGCAGGCATTCAGTGAATGGCTGCTGCGATCACCAGCACACGTTGAGGAGTATCTGCAGGTCTCCAGCTCGTGGTGCATGGTGGAAATCGGAGCTGAAGGGGATCTCGAACCCGATGCGTTGGTTGCGGAAGCGAAAAAACATCACGAGACCGACAACGTCGTGCGCCTTCCGCGTCGTTTCGGCCGTCGGCCCTTGCCCGAGAGCGGCGATTCGGGCCGCCGGTTCTCCGGCAAAAGCGGATGGGCAGCTCTCGCCGCATCGTTGGTGTTGGGCATCGCCTTGTGGGTCACCTACCTGAGCTGGCACTTCCCCACGAGTTTCCAGACCATGGTCGGGGAGCAGCGTAGCTTCACGCTGCAGGACGGATCGGTTGTCTTCCTCAACACCAACTCCAAGGTGCGTGTGGGATGGTTCTCCACGGAGCGGCACATCGATCTCATTCGCGGTGAGGCCCGCTTCAAGGTTGCCAAGGATGCCGGCCGTCCGTTCATTGTTGCTACGGAGTCGGCTGCCGTCCGTGCCGTCGGCACAGTGTTCAATGTACGCGCGGACACCGCGAGCACCCAGGTTGCGGTGTTGGAGGGACAGGTTGAGGTGACAGCTGCGCCAGCTCGGGAAATGGCGGTCGCAGCGCAGGCCCCGCCCCCAGGAGGATCTGAGCCAGTCTCGCCCCGCGAAGTGGCGCGCGTCCGGCTTGCGGCGGGAGAGCGTGCCGCGGTGACGAACCTGGGCATACTGACCAATACCGGACCACCCCTCGAGTCTGTCATGGCGTGGACGGAGCGGCGCCTCGTCTTCCGGGATCAGCCCTTGGTCGCGGTTATTGGTGAGTTCAATCGCTATCGGACGCAACCGCTGGTGCTCGATGATCCGGAGCTGGCCGCCGTGAAGATCAGCGGAGTCTTCGACCTGAGTGACACGGAGTCACTGATTGCCTACCTTGGCGCCTATGAGACTGTTCAGGTCGATCGCAAGACCGACGGCAGCCAGCATCTGTTCCGAGGTCCCGCTGGCGTCCACTCGAAGAAATGAGGGCGGCCGCGTCCCGCTGCGCCTGAGGCTTGTTTCGGCGGTCCTCGCGACGACCGTACTGTTTTCAAACGTGTGCGCCGAGGAGCCCGCCGGGGTTCCCGCACCGCAACCTCTCGCTGATGTCCTGGAAGCTTTCGCCAAGTCGGCCGGCTATCAGTTGGTGTACCGCGCGGACCTGACTGCCGGCCTGACATCCACCGGAGTCCCCCCGAATACACCGCCGCTGGAGGCACTGCGTCAGCTGTTGCGCGGAACCGATCTCGAGTTCTCCTTCTTGAACAGTCGAACGATCGTGATCTCCAGATCAATGGCGAGCGCCGGCCGTTCAAACTCAGCCTCAGCCGCGGCGGCCCATCGGCCGGATACGAGGCCTGAGGCCGAAGCGGCGGGAGGGGATGCCAACCCGGACAGCGCAGATGGGCGGGATCATCGGCGACTGTTTGCCAGGCTCGCCGAGCTGTTTACCGTCTGCGGCTCCGCATCAATGGCTGAAATCCGTTGCACTGCGGATTCTGCCGCCCTGTCGCGGTCAGGCCTCGAGGAGGTCGTGGTAACAGGTACCCGTCAATCCGGGCTACAGGTTGTAGCCAGCCCGGCGCCCATCCAGATCCTGAGCGCCGAGGCGCTGGAGCAGGCGGGCGGCGTTGCGGATCTGATGGGCACCCTCGCCCAGGTGGTACCGTCGCTGACCCTGCAGGCCTTCGGTGTCGATATGGCGGCCCAGACACTGCAAGCGAAGCTTCGTGGCTTGAGCCCCAATGACGTCCTGGTGTTGATCGATGGCAAACGCCGCCACACGACGGCCAATCTGGCAGTAGCCTCCGGCTCTCCCTACCAGGGAGGGGCCAGCGTCGATTTGAGCTTCATCCCGCTCGATGCCATCGATCACATCGAAGTTCTGACCCAGGGCGCGGCGGCCCAATACGGTACGGATGCAATCGCGGGCGTCATCAACATCATTCTGAAGAAAAGCCCGGCCGGCGCCAGTCTCCATGGGACTTACGGGAGTTACTACGGTGGCGACGGAATAACGAGCGCAGTCAGCGCAAATGTGGGCCTCCAGCCTTATAGCGGGGCGTACATCAATATCACGGCCGAAGTGCGTAATCACGGGCACAGCAACATGGGGGCGATCGACGAGCGCGTCGTCAATCCAGCCAACCTGGCGACGTATCCGGGCTCCAACATGACGGACGTTCCAGGTTACCCGTACATCAACATGATCGAAGGAGACGCTGAAACGCATCTCAAGCTCCTGAGTATCAACGCGGGCTTTGATATTGGCAGTAGCACCCAGATCTATGCGTCCACGACTTACGGCGACAAGAAGGCCGACTCTTACGAGAATTACAGGCTGCCGACCAAGGTTCAATATACCGACCCTACCACCGGCGTCACGATCTACCCTTTCCCATTCGGTTTCGATCCCAGGGAAGCGACGCAGGAGCGGGACTATGCAGTCACGGCCGGCCTGAAGGGTTCGGTTGCACAATGGAAGTGGGATTTATCCAGCACCTATGGCGTCGATCGCATCCTCCTGCTCACCCTGAACTCGGCCAACGCCGGCCAGTTCGCGCTCACCGGCACACCGACACCCTCGGATTATTATGACGGCTCCCTGAAAGCAACACAGTGGACGACGACGCTCGATTTGAATCGCGATTTCGACGTCGGCCTCTCCAATCCTCTGAATGTAGCTTACGGCGCGGAGTATCGGCGGGCGGCTTATTCGATAGGGCCTGGTATTCCTGCCTCGTATCTCAACGGTGGCGCGCAGTCATATCCGGGCTTCACGCCAACGGACGCGGGCAGCAACAGTCGCAAGAACTATGCTGGATATGTCGACTTTGCGCTCAAGCCAACCCAGCGGTTGCGCATCGATGCCGCCGGCCGCTACGAACACTCCAGCGATTTTGGCAGCACGGCCATCGGAAAGCTGGCCACTCGGTATGACTTCACGCCGAATTTGGCCATTCGCGGCACAGTCAACAATGGCTTCCGCGCCCCCACGCTGGCGGAAGAATTCTATTCCTCCACCAACGTCACGCCACACAGCGCCTTCGTGCAGCTACCTCCTGACTCAGCGGGTGGACGACTGCTCGGCCTGGGTAACGGGCTGAAGGCCGAGAATTCGGTCGCGTACAGCTTAGGGCTCGTCCTGCGGCCGCTACCGACACTGAACATGAGCCTGGATCTGTACCAGATCACCATCACCGATCGCATCGTCAGCAGCGGCTCATTGCTTGGATCGAGCCAGGGGGTGGTGATCTCGCAACCGGTGCTCGATGCCATCGCCGCCAACGGTAATTCGCTCGACAACGTAACTGAAACGGGCCTGCAACTCTTCACCAATGGTATCGACACCCGGACCCGGGGCGCGGACCTCGCCTTTATCTTCCCGGTATCGTATCGCTGGGGCGATGTCACTTACGGGATTGCTGGAACTTATAACGATACTGTGGTGACGCGCATCCGGCCAACCCCAGTTGAGCTGGGCGAGACCACGCTGTTCGATGCCACTGCGCTCTCCGATGTGAGTACGGCAAGTCCAAGGTTTGTGCTCGACCTCTCGGCACTATGGAGGTTCCGTGGTCTGACGCTGAATCTGATGGAGAAGATCTACGGGCGCTCATCGGAATACGAGAACGACGACGGCGACAACCCTACTGGAAAGCTGCAGTATTTCAAGACGACCATTCCCGTTACGCCGATCACGAATCTCAACGTGAGTTATGACTTCGGGAGGCGTTTGAGGCTGAGCATCGGCGCCAACAATTTGTTTGATCGCAAACCGCCCCGTCTCAACGGGAACCTGCTGGCGCACTACAACAGCTTTGCATATGGTGACAATCAGGGTGTACAGGCCTATCCGTCGTTCTCGCCCTTCGGGATCAACGGCGGGTTCTATTACGCGAAGGCGCTGTTCACGTTCTCTGCCGCCGAATGACGTGAAACTGCACGGTCAACTCCAAGCCACCCCCCGGATTGGGGCGAGCGCTGATTTCAGCGTTGTGGGCGCGCGCGATCGAGGCGACGATTGACAAACCCAGCCCGGCGCTTGTGCTCGAGGCGGTTCGCGCCTTGTGCAGGCGGCGGAATGGTTCGAAGAGCTGGTTGATTCGATGCCCGGGTATCTCCGGCCCGGTGTTACGTACAGTGAGAGCACCGGTTGCGGTGACCTGTATCTCGACGAGGCCGTTTGGTTGGTTGTACCGGACCGCGTTGTCTATCAGGTTGGCGGCAAGCCTGTGCAACAGCACCGGGTCACCATCGACGATAGCGGGTTCAGTGTTCTGCCTGATCACGATTCCGTCGGTTGTGGGGGTTTCGCTCACCGCTTCACGGACGAGAGTATCGAGTGCCACCGGCTCGGTCACCTCCAGGCCGTGATCCGCCTGGGCCAGGACGAGCAGGCCGTTGATCAATCGCTCGTTGCGCCGGTTGACCTCCAGCAACTCTTCACGGACCTGGGCGAGCCTTGCAGGCGAGGGGCAGTCCAGGCCGATCTGAATCGCGGCCCGCTGGATGGCAAGGGGCGTGCGCAATTCGTGGGCGGCGTTCGCGATGAATCGACGTTGATTGTCCACGGACCTTTCCAGGCGCTCCAACATGGAATCGAATGTTTGGGCGAGCTCGAAAAACTCATCCCTCGGTCCGGTGAGCGCAATGCGTTCATGCAGATTGGATAGCGACAGCCGCCGGGCCGTTTCGGTGATGTGACGCACAGGACGCAGCAGCCGGCCTGCCAGCCACCAGCCGACGATGATCGATATCAGTGTGAGCACGGCAATCATGACGCCCGCGATGATCCACTGCCAGGCCAGTACCGCGTGGGGCAGGCCCTCGAGAGCTGCATACATGTCAGGAGGGGATCCCGCCGGAGCTTTGCTGTCTTCAGCCGAGCCGGGGTGTCGAGGCCTCGAGGCGGGTGGGGCGCTGAGTCCGGGGGGGCGCCTGGCAGGGGTGAGGTTTGCGCGCTGGAATGCAACGCCGGGGATTCCTGCGACCTGCCGGTGCAGATTTTCATTCAGCACCAGGTTCATCCCGACCAACAACGTGGCCGACGTGGCGAGGAATAGCCCGCTGTAGAGCGCTGTGAATCGCAGCCGAACGCTGAAGCGCTTCACAGTTTGTAACCAACGCCCGCAATGGTGTGGATGCAGGACGGATTCCCGAGCTTGGACCGCAGTCTGCTGATGATGACGCGAACCACAGTGGTGAACGGGTCGGCGTTTTCGTCCCACGCCAGTTGGAGGAGATTCTCCGTGCTGACGACCGCGCCGTTTGCCCGCATCAGAGTTTCGAGCACCGCGTATTCTTTGCCTGACAGCGACAGATCGCGGCCATCGCGGCTGACATGGTGCCGGGAAGTATCGAGAACAATCCCCGCTCGCGCTAAAACGGGCGGAACAGGCGCCTGACTGCGCCGCCCCAACGCCTGTACCCGTGCCGCCAGCTCCCGGTAATCGAAGGGTTTCGGCAGGTAGTCGTCGGCACCAAGACCGAGCCCTGCGACACGCTCAGGTACCGAAGCGGCGGCAGTCAACAGCAGAATACGAGTGCGGGCACCGGATTGCGCCACTTTCCGGCAGATGAGGTCGCCGTGGATTTCCGGCAGGTCCCGGTCGAGAACGAGCACGTCGTAGTCATTGGCAGCGAGAAGTTGCGAGGCCGCCGCTCCGTCATAGGCCACATCCACAGCCATGGAGAGCTTGCGCAGCCCCTCTGCTACGAGATTGGCGAGCAACTGTTCGTCTTCGACCACCAGGATCCGCATGGCGCCTCCTCATCACAAGCATGCTGGTCGATATGGTGAAGTCCGCGCCGTGTCAAGCGACGTTGGTCTGGGCCTTCAAACAGTCGCTTGACACGGACGGGACGGCCCTGTGAGGGGGTGGTTAACGGAGCAATTCCACGGCCTTCGTCAAGCCTGGGTCGCGGCTGGCGGACAGGTCCGCGGCAGTCAGCGGCGCGTAGTAGTCGGGGGGCACCCCGATGGAGTCGATTCTCTCCCGGTTCGCACCGATTTGATAGAACGCGGGAAGATAGATCGAGCTGCCGTCTTCGAGTCTGTACGCAGCCGAGGGACCCGACACCACGCCAGAAGTGCGAGTTCCCACCAGAGTACCGAGATGCAGATCCTTAACTGTGCTCGAGAAGGCGTCGCACGCCGAAGCGCAGACGCGGTCTACGAGAACGACCACAGGCAGGTTCAGCAGCGGTACGGTGGCATCCGATCGGTTGGGAGTGCAGTGGTCTCTGGTCGGTGTGTTGTTGCACCAATAGTCGGTCACTCTATCGTGCACCAAGGCACCGAGAAGCATGTCTTCCGCTGCTCCATCACCTCCACCGTTGCCGCGCAGATCGAGGATGACGCCGCGCAGGTGCGTCGTCTGGCTCAGCTCTGCGATGTCGTTGAGCAGTTGCCCGACCGGCTCAACAGCGAAGCCTTCCAACTTGCCATAGGCAATGTTGCCGTCCACCAGTGTGGCTCCGATTGAGACGATGGGCGGAGCCACGTTCTGCGCTGTCAGAGCGACGGTCAACGTGGCGTTGGTAGCCGGACGGTGCAGGGTCAGGGTTACCTGGGTGCCTTCTGTGGGCGAGGTGATCCACGACATAGCGCCGGCATTCAGCACTGCGTTCACATACGGCGGCACGCCGTTGATCGTGATGATCTCATCGCCCGCCCGCACCCCAGCGGACAGCGCAGGGGAGCGAGGCTCAACACTGGTAATGAAAAATGGCGCCGTCGCGGCAGGATCAAAGAGCTCCTGACCGGGACCGCGAAACCCGGAAAGAGTCAGACCCAGGGTCGCGCGACCTTGATCGGAGCGCCGCCCTGAGTCCCAATGTGCGTGGTCGTCATTGAGGGCGTTCACCATGGCGCGCAGGGTCGTCTCAGCGACGGCTTGGCGCACGACCGGATCCTGTGGCAGATTCGCGTTGATGGCCTGGTAGACCCGGCTGAAGCCGGCCCAATCTGCGCTCCTTTTGCCAATGAACGCCGGCGGGATCGCTTTCGATTGATCCAGTCCGCGGCGTTGTAGTTCTTGTGTAAGCCCGACAAATGCCGGCTGCAGCAGCGAACGATCATCCAGGATCGGGCCGCCGAAGTAATTGTCGAAGATGCAGTAGTAGGCCTGCCCAATGGCCGTGATCGTCGTCGGCGTGATCTGCGGCGGTGGTGGTGGCGGTTGCGACGGATCCGGCGGGGTTTGCGACTGCTGTTCGCATTCCGGTAATTGATTCTCCGAAGCACTGGCGCTGGTATTAATGAGAACGGCTAAGGCCGTCAACGCAGCCGCGGCCGCCAACGTTCTTCTGCTTGGGTAAGGGTTCATCATGGCATCTATCTTCCTGTACGGGTCAAAGACTGATGCCATCATCACTGACGCGGTGTTGCTGGGGCGTGAACGCGGCGACTCATGCCCTGTCATCTATGACAGGCGGGTAAATCGTGCTCCGCCCGCCGCCGGGGGAAGCTGTTTTTGTCAGTCGGTATTCGTTCGCCCAACACTCACCGGTTGACGTGTGAGGATTCGATGGGAACGTCAACATCGGGGGCGCGAAAGTTTTTGCCGAATGAAAAGGCCGTTGATGATGGACCCTGCTGACGCAGCTGCCCGAGACGGTCGGCCGCTTCCGAAAGCGACGGCCGGTGTCCAGACGGTACCCACCACAGCACGGCATAGGCTTGGGGCGCTTGAGCGAACCACTCTCGACGACGCTTCATGATCTCGGCGTGGGCGGGGTGATGCACATAACTTCGCAGCGCATCGAGATCGCGCCACACGGACATGTTGACTAGGACATCGTCACCAAAAGGACGCAAGGACGTGGCATTCCCCTCATCGGTTTTGAGGCGCCACCGAAACCCATCAGAAGCGTCTGCAAGCAGGTTGATGCGGTCGAGATTGGCTACAAAATCAGCAAGTATGGGTGAATCGATCGGCGCTTTTAAGTAGGCGATATTCAGTTGCGCGAGCTCGAAATTTGACATCATCGATCTCCGCGGCTTTCACCGCGTCGTGAGGAGAATTCGAGTGGCAGCCTAGTCGCTGTGGACCCTTCAGGTATTGAAGAAAATTATCATTGACCCCAAAAGCACCGGGGCCGGAAATCAGGCCTGATATTGGCCGGGCGTCGCCGCAACGAGCTTCTTGAAGCTCCTTTGAAAGTGCGCCTGGTCGGAGAATCCGGCGGCCAAAGCGACATCCGCTATTGCGCGGCCTGCGCGCAGTTGCGAGCGGCAAAATTCAATTCGGCAATTGAGTTGATAGGCATGAGGAGTGAGTCCATGCGCTGCTTTGAATGCCCGTATCAAATGGGAGGGAGAAAGACTTGCCTCGGCGCAGATCTCCTGCAGTCTGAGCGAACGCGTGCAGTTGCGCCGAATGAAGTCGGCGGCCCGCGTAAGGCGGGGAGCATTTTTGTGATGCGCAGGTCTGCCTGTACCCAGATGCAGATGTACCATTCCCATGAATGAAACTGCAGCGCTCTGCTTTTGCAGATGCTCAATCTGCGGGTCGATCAGTGTATTGAAGAGGCGATTCAGCCCATCGTACAGCTCGGGCTGTGTTGTCGCGATCGTCGAAAACGGCGTAAAACAGTGGTTCGAGTTGATACCCGCGGTGGCTTGGGTCTCGCACAGCCATGGAACGTCGATGTAAAGCATCCTATATGACCATGGCTGGCCACGGACCGGATTGCAGGCATGCACGTCACCCGGGTTCATTAAAACCACTGTTCCGGCGCAGGCCTCTGCGGTTCTAGTGCCGTTGATATAGTTGCAGCGACCCCGGCGGATCAGGCCGATCGAGAACGTCTCATGCCAGTGCTTGGCGTAGCAAGCCTTACGGCCATCCTGAACTGACCGCGCCTCAATGAATGGCAGCGCTTCATCGCGCCAGAACAGTGGGCTGCTCGCGTCGATTGCTGTATCGCTCACAGGTAGGTCCCTTGCCCATTCAATGTCATTTGGCATTCTACCAGCTGTCGTCGGCGGAACGCTGGAGGGCGTACCGCCATTTTAAGCGATTGCATCATCGAGCGCCTATTGGAGGTAGGAACATCGCTCCCGATTCGTACGCAGTAAACACCGTGCGCATTGCCGCGCCTCGCGCCTCCCGGCACGTTTTGCGCGTTGCGCCCCGCGGTCTTCACAAGCGGTGCGTTTGCGAGGGGTGCAATGGCGTGGAGATACGTCTGTTGTTAGCGTATACGGTGTGAGGATGGCCGGCACCGATCGGGGTTCGATTGATCGCGCGATGGCCAACGCCCACTACGGGATGAACGATTTCCGGCTCATACGTTACGGCGAGAGCCGTACGTTTCGCCCTGCAGATTCCAGAGCGATTCACTTGGCACAGGTTCGGTGGCTGCGAGCGAAGCTTGCCGAGGAATTCGTGGGATCCACGGTCGTGGTAACTCATCACCTGCCGCATCGACAGAGCATTCATACCAAGTACGAAGGCTCGGACCTCAATCCGAGCTTCGCCAGTGATCTCGGCGATTTGATGGATCCGTCCGTGTCGCTGTGGATTCACGGTCACACGCATGAGTCGTTCGATTACCTCGTGAATGGAACACGTGTGGTCTGCAACCCTCGTGGTTATGTTCCGATGGAGCCGAACGCGGCGTTCGATTCCGTCTTCACAATCAACCTTCAGTCGCTGGCCGTGCCTGCAAGGATGTCCTGACGCATGGACGGTGGCTCCACGCTGGAAGAGAAGTCGCGCCAAGTGAGCTCGCTACACGCCGTGGCTTGTATCCTGCCACGCAGCTCCTATAATGGGAGCAATCGCTCCTATTATGAGAGCACTATGCTGGATGCTATCCTGCTCGGAAAGACGCGGTCAGCCGTACTGCGTGAGATGTTTCTGAATCCCGACCGCCGTGTCTCGTTCAACGAGCTGGTGCGCCGGGTCAAATCTGGTGATGGCGCCGTAGCGCGCGAGCTCAAGATTCTCATCGACGCAGGACTGGTCGTGGAGCAGCGCGAGGGCAATCAGCGGTTTCTGGCGGCCCGCAAGGACTCACCGGTGTTCCCTGAACTGAAAGCCTTTATCTCGAAAACCTCCGGTGTCCCAGTCATCGTGCGCGCGGCCCTGGCCAGCCTCGAAGATCAAATCGCAATCGCCTTCATCTTCGGCTCTGTAGCCCAGGGCAGTGAGCGTGCGGACAGCGACCTCGACCTGTTCGTGATCGGCACTGCGGGGTATTCCGTTGTCACAGAGCGGCTGTATCCAATTGAAGAGCGTGTTGGCCGGCGCGTGCAGGTGCTCTACTTCGATCCGACCTCTGTCCAAGATCGTAAGTCCCTGCGCAAATCCTCGATGAAGCCCATTCTCTCGGGCCCTAAGTCGTTTGTGCTGGGTGACGAGTCCAAGCTTGCGGCGCTACTCGACGGTGACCCCGCGGAGGCGGCGGGCAAGGCGTGAGAAAGGAGCAACTAGACAATCTGACCAAGGGCACGAGACCATCGTTGCACCCGTCGACGCCGAATTGGGACACGCTCAAAGGCTTGCTGGAACGTGCGGCTGACAGTCTTTCCGACGCCAAGAAGAAAGCTAACAGCTCGCCGACTCGGTTTGCCGCCGCTTACAGCTCGGCGTTTTGGCTCGCGCGGGCTGCACTAGAGGCGTGCGGATACAGGCTGGCCGGTAGCGAAGGCCATCGTGTGGCCGTGTTCCAGGTCCTGGCCAACACACTCGAGTGGGACGGTCCGCGCTGGCGCCGGCTTGACGATCTGCACAAGCTGCGCAATCGCTTCGACTATGGCGATGTGGTCGAGGTGTCGGAACAGCAGTTGGAAAGCGCGATCGCAGGCGCCCAAGATCTCCTCGATGATGTGCTGCGCACCTTTCCCCAGATCAAACCTTGAGTAGCAGAGTGCCGACTTCCATCCGATGGTGCGCACGCGGTGGCTACCCAGCTACCGACTCATAGATTTAGAGGATGCGGCACGCCGATGATCTTCCGCGACCGCAGGTCGGGTTAGCTTCTCGATCAGATAGTCGCGGAGGACTTCGACGCGCTTGGGTAACGGTCCCTCGGGCGGCGTCACCCAGTAGACGGCCCCTAGTGGAATAGACCAATCAGGCAATAGTCGCTCGAGCCGATTGGACTCGAGTTCCTCGCGTACGAAAAATTCCGGCAATATACCGAGGCCGGTGCCTGCGATCAGTGCCGGCATCATCGCATCGCCATTGTTCACGCGAAGCGGACCCGAGGGCCGCACGCTGGCGGATTCACTGCCCTTTCTGAAGCGCCAGACCTCGCTGCTCATAGTGTAGCTGTAGCCAATGCAGCGGTGCTCTGTGAGGTGCAGTGGGTGTTTGGGTCTCCCATGTTTGTCCAGATAAGCGGGTGAGCCGACCAGGTAGCGCGGTATGTCATGCAGCCGCTGCACAACGAGTGAGGCTCCAGGCTCGACGGCGATGCGGATCGCAGCGTCGAAACCTTCTCCGATCACATCTGTCATTGCGTCACTTAAATGCAGATCGATTGATATCTCCGGGAATGCGGCAAGAAACTCCGGCAGCAGCGGAGCCACTTGCAACGTACCAAAGGACATGGGAACTGCCAGGCGCACCAATCCCCGTGGGCTTCGAGCCTGGGCCCGAGTAACATCCTCCGCGGCCTCACCCTCCGCAAGGATGTGGGCAGCGCGACCCACCAGCTGTCGTCCGGCATCTGTCAGCTCAAAGCGGTGGGCCGTGCGGATGATCAGCCGCGCACCGAGCCGTGACTCAATCCTGCTGACCGCCTTTGAGACGGTCGCTTTCGAAAGCCGCAACTCCACCGCGGCGTCGGCGAAGGAGCGACACTCCGCAACCTTCGCGAAGATGGCGAGTCCCTCAAGGTCCGGCAGTCTGGCCATGATTATAAATCTCGAAACCTCCGGTTTCGAGAGTTTATATTTCTAAATCGATCCACTGTCCATAAAATCAACTTGGGCGAAATCCCCTACGTCCCGCGATATCCGCGGAAGCAGCGACCGTAGATGGAAGGAAGCCGCCCCAGGAGATTTCAATGGAGCTGCGAACACACGGGGTAAGAAGGTATCCTCCGACATCAGCATTGCTGGCCTCATCCGCCGGACTTGGCTGGTCCACAATATCCGTGGAGCTGCGATCTCATGGGGTCATTGAAGCGCCGGCGATCGTTCCTCAGTATGTGGAGATTTGCCTGGTTGTTGCCGGCAACAAAGACGGTCTGGTAAGGCGAACTGGAGCAGGATTCTGCCAGGAGGCGATGCCGAAAACGGGTGCGATCTGGTTGAGTCCAGCCGGGGTTGGCAAGGAGATCGCGATCACTGCGCCAATTCCTCAAACGATGCATCTGTACCTGCCCACAGCGCTGTTTGATCGATTGAAGGACGATTTCAACCTTCCAGTCACACCGGCCCATTCGATCCGTCATGCCGTTGGTATCAGCGACGATGTCATTGATCAGATTGGACGTTCAATCCTCTCCGAGCTCAGCGTCGAGACGGCCGCTGGTCGCGTGTACGTCGAAGCAGCCTCTTTGACGCTTGCGGCCAGACTTCTTCAAAAGCATTGCGATAGCGGCGCATGCGCGCCCATCGACTCCTCCGCGCAGGGTCTAGATCAAATTCGGCTCCGCCGCGTACTCGACTATATCGCGGCAAACATTAAGGCTGACATCACGCTGGCAGATCTCGCCGCAGTTGCGGGTTACAGCTCATTTCATTTTGCGCGCAGGTTCACACTCGCCATGGGTATCTCGCCGCACCGCTACATAAGCCGCATCCGGCTGCAGAACGCGATGACGGAATTGGCGGCGCGAAAACTGCCGCTCGCGCAGATAGCGCTCAATGCGCAATTTTCCTCGCAGGCCAGCTTTACGCGAGCATTTCATCGCGCAATCGGCAACCTGGAACAAGCGTCAGCACGAATTTTCCAGATGTGGATTACGCCCGGCTCGTCTGGGGGATCGCCCGCCTGGGGAGTCCAGCCTTGTCCCGTGGCCGAGCGCTCTGGATGTTTCGTGACGATTGCGAGTGGCATGGACGGCGACTGCGATGCATTGCCTATTCGGGCTTGCGCCCGCGTGCTGAACGCGAAGTTAAGGGTTGGCGAGTCCGTTGAGTATGAGATGCGCGAACCGCGGCTTGCTTACCTGGTGCCTTCGACAGGAACCGTTGATGTCAACGGGGTAAGGATCCACGCTCGAGATGGCGTGGCGATCAAAGACGTCGATATTGTCACAATCATTGCAATCGAAGACGCAGACGTGGTCATGGTCGACGTTCTTTAAGGACATGGACGGCTGCGCCGGCGCGCAGATCGCGAACAAGCTGCAAGGCCCTGCCGTCCCACGCGAGTGCGGTCGACTTGACAGACGCTTACCCACCCCAATTCAAAGAGGAACTGGTTATGCAAGAATCGGCCACAGACCGCACATCGAAGGGTTTTGTCGTAATACATCCGCTCGATCCCGAAGACGGAGCGATCACCGCCGCCATGCGCGCCATGGCCAGCTCTACCAAGGGCGCCCGACGAGGACTCGAAGCGCGCGGACAGTTCGACGCTTTCATGGAGAGCGTATTGCCACGCGACGACGTGACATTCGAGACAGACACCCTCGGCGGCATACCGGGACTTTGGGTACGTCCTGCGGATTGTCGGTCAGGCGAGGCGATCGTCCATCTGCATGGTGGCTGGTTTAACTTTGGCTCCGCCAAGGCCTACCGCCATCTTGTCGGGCATATTGCTGCACGGGCGGGAGCGAGGGCGTTTATCCCGGACTATCGGCTAGCCCCGGAACATCCTTTTCCGGCGGCGGCGGACGATGTGTTGGCATGTTACCAAGGACTTGCCGAGAGGAACGTTCACCGGGTCGCTCTTACGGGAGACTCCGCTGGAGGCAATCTAGCACTCGTACTCGCCTCGCGCGTTACCGGCGGAGCCGCCTCCATGAACGCGACTCTTGTCGGAGTTTCTGTGTTGTCGCCGGTCACCGACCTAACTCTTTCGGGCGCGACCTACGAGACGCGCGCGGATGCCGATCCGCTTTTTACGCGCCCGCAGGTCGCGGAACTCGTGCATTCCTACTTAGGGAGCACCGACGCGAGACATCCACTGGCTTCGCCCCTTCACGGCCGGCTTGCCGGCATGCCACCTGTCCGCATTCATGTCGGTGACGACGAAGTGCTGTTGGACGACTCGCTCCGATATGTTGAGCGTGCAGTGGGCGCACGCGTCGATGCCCGGGTTGATGTGTGGATGGGAATGCCACATGGGTTTCCCGGAAGCATAGGAAGGTTGAAGGCGGCAGCGCAGGCGCTTGATGCCATCGGTACTTTCCTCACTGGGAGGCTGCAGGCGACTCAGTAGGGCTCCCAATCGAAATCACGACCAAGATCTTCCGGAAATTCGATAGCCATCGCTGACGGCGCTCGCCCGCAAGAGCGGTCAAAACAATCGCAAGCGTGGGAAAGACGCATGTCGCACTGCGTGCTTACATCGCCCTGATCTTGAGAAGGGAGTGACCAAAAGTGAGTGGCATCAAAGAATATCGGTACTTTGCAGGTGGCGAATGGCGCACGGCCGAAAATCAAAAGCTGTTCGACGTCTTTCGGCCTTACGATCGCGGCCTGTATGCACGTGTCGCTGCAGGTGGCCGACCGGAAGCGAAGCTGGCGGTTGACGCGGCCGCCAAGGCATTCCCCGCCTGGTCGCAGACAACTCCGGCCGAGCGAGCAAGGTTGTTCTTCAAGGCGGCCGAGATCGTCAAGCGCCGCCGCGCGGAGATTGCCGAGATTCTGGCCATTGAAACGGGCAGTACCATCTCCTTCGCCACGTTCCAGCAGGACCTTGTGGCTGCCACCATCGAGCAGGCAGCCGGATGGATGTATTTGCCGAAAGGCGAGGTCCTGGCGACCAACATACCCGGCACTCACTCCATTGGTGTGCGCCGGCCGCTGGGCGTGGTCGCGAGCTTTACGCCGTGGAACGGCGCCAACGTCTTGTCGTGGCGCGCAGTCATTTCTCCGCTGGCTGCCGGCAACACGGTCGTTGTGAAGCCGTCCGAACTTGCACCCATTTCAGCGGGCATCATTCTTGCCCAGATCGCGGAAGAGGCAGGTTTCCCGGCCGGAGTCATCAATGTGGTGACCCACGCGCCTGGCGTCGCATCGGATATCGCCGACGTCTTCTTCGAGAGCTCGGACGTGCGGGTTATCAACCTCATCGGCGGAGTCAAAACCGCGAAGATGCTCGCGAAGCGCGCTGGCGAAACGCTCAAGCGCACGACGATGGAGCTGGGTGGCTACAACCCGATGATCATTCTCGACGACGTGGATGTTGACTATGCGGTCCGCACCGCGACGTTTGGATCCTTCTTCCACCAGGGACAAATCTGCCTCAACACACGCCGTATCATCGTACAGCGCAAGATTGCGGAGGAGTTCCTCAAAAAATTTGCCGCGCGCACAAAGACGCTGCCGTCCGGCGATCCCCAGGATCACAAGACTGTCATCGGCCCGTTGATCACGCCCGCTGCGGTCAAACTGGTCGACGACCGCGTAAAGGAGGCAGTCTCCAAGGGGGCTAAGCTGCATACGGGCGGTGTCTTCGAGGGCCAGATCTACCAGCCAACCATTCTCAGCGATGTGCCGCTCGACACAGCCATTGCCAATGAGGAAACCTTCGGACCGGTCGTCGTGGTTGAGGTCGTTGATACCCCGGAGCAGGCGGTCGAAGCCGCCAATCGCACGATGTACGGGCTCACCTCATCGATCCTCGCTGGCAACACTTATCGGGCGTTTGAGCTGGCGCCGAGGATTCTGGCCGGCATCGTCAACGTCAATTCGCCGACGGTGAACGACGAGACTCATGCCCCGATGGGCGGAGTGCGAGACAGCGGTTGGGGTCGGACGGGTTCTGACAGTCTGAAGGAGTTCCAGGACGTCATTTGGATCAACTCTCACAGCGGCCAGCGCCAATTCCCGATCTGAAACGCAATTATTCCAGGGCTCGAGCGATCAGGTTGCCCGCCAAGCGCGGCTATCTCCATGGCATCAGGAGTTGGGTCATGACCGTTCCGCATCGCATTCAGTTTCATCCGCATTTCACGGCGCTCTGGACAAGAACGCTCAGGGCGATCCCTGTTGCACTTGTCCTCGCCTTCAGCACGTCGCACGTTCTTGCGTCCCCCCAAAGCATCGCCAGCGGCTCAAGCGGTGGCGACTGGCCGTATGTCGACCACGACCTCGCGGGTACCCGCTACTCGCATTTAAAGCAGATCACTACGAAAAATGTATCGCAGCTCGTCAAGGCCTGCTCGTACTCATTCCCCGACAAAGAACCATCGCAAACCGCTCCGATCGTGGCGGCGGGCACGATGTACCTGACCACCGCACACTATACCGTTGCTGTCGATGGCGCTGATTGCCACGTGATCTGGTCGAGCACGTGGACGCCACGCGAGCATGAGCCGTTGAACACGCATCGCGGCGCGGCACTCGCCGACGGAAAGATCATTCGCGGCACCAACGATGGCTTTCTGCTGGCGCTCGACGCCAAGGACGGGCGCACGCTTTGGGTTAAGCAGATCGCCGATCCGAAGGAAGGTTATTTCATCAGCATGCCGCCCCTGGTTCACGGTGATCTGATCTACATCGGGCCAGCAGGCGCTGAGACGGCCGCGCGTGGTTGGGTGGGCGCGTTTCGAATCAGGGACGGCGAGCAAGTATGGCGTTTCAACATCGTGCCCGACGATGGTGAGCCGGGCGCCGACACTTGGGGGTCCAATCCAGCCGCACGCAAACACGGCGGCGGCAACCTCTGGACTCCGATGTCATTTGATAACCAGAGGAATCTGCTCTACGTGCCCGGGGGAAACGCGGCGCCCGATCTCTACGATGACGATCGCCCCGGCGACAATCTATATACGAATTCACTGATTGCCTTGGATGCCACGACGGGTCATCTCGCTTGGTACCGCCAATTCGTACCCCACGACGTGCATGACTATGATGTCTCGCACGTCGCACCGGTGTTCAAGACAACGATAGACGGGTCGACACGCAATGTGATCGCCAGCACCGGCAAGGACGGCCTTTTGCGGCTATTGGATCGAGATACCAGGGACATTCTCTATAGCGTTCCGTTCACTAACCGGCTAAACGTCGACGCCCCCATAACCAGGGCGCCGGTGCGCGTTTGTCCGGGAACTCTCGGGGGGCAGGAGTGGAACGGCTCCGCATACTACGCCAAGCAGAACATGCTGTTTGTCCCGGCTACCGACTGGTGTGCGCAGTTCAACAAGGATGCGGCGGCGCCAGATCCGCAGAAAGAACATACACGCGGCTTTTACTTCGGCGGCCAAACAAAGTTCGACCCGTGGTCAGCCGCTCGGGGACGGCGGGGGTGTCGTCACCTACAGCGCGCGCGGTAGACAAAACGTGGCGGTCGTGTCGGGCATCGTAGGGGTATACAACCTGGTCGCTCCTGAAATTGGCGGCGGCAATACCACGGTCACCGTGTTCCGCCTTCCTGGGAACTGAAATGTCCTTCACTGCAATGGGCCAAAGATCAGGAGTCACTGCATGAATGCTTCCCGTTACATTCCGTTCGCCGGGCGGGTGTTGATTGGTCTGCCCTTTGCCATGAGCGGCCTCGGCAAACTCGCAGCCACCGGCCCGACCACCGAAATGATTCGTGCCGCGGGTCTACCCCTGCCGGCCGTGGCCCTCGCTCTCGCCGTCATTGTAGAATTGGGCGGCGGCCTCTTGCTGGTCGCCGGTTTCCGGGCTCGCATCGTCGCAACCGCGCTAGCCCTGTTTTCGCTTGCAACCGCAGTGTCATTCCACAACAACTTTGCCGACCAGAACCAAATGATCCACTTCCTCAAGAACGTGATGATGGCCGGTGGACTGCTCCAGATCGTCGCGTTTGGTGCGGGGGCGCTCAGCATAGACAACCGCGGCGCCAGGAGTTAGCGATACCAGCGCAGAAGTTGATGGCGGTTCAACCAGCGAACATCAGCAGGAGTAACTGAAGCGCAGAGGAGTGACATTCCGATCAAGTATCTCTCCGCTATTGACTGCCCGCTCGCCAAGGGCCAATCATTTGCGCAGTACCGGGGGTTCGGCGTGCCGGTGTCCGACTTGAGCGAGCTCCAGACTCGCAAAGGGGGGCGTCACGAATTCATGCTTTCTGAAGCTGTCAGGACGAACGGCGGCCGTGACGATAGCGACAACGGTGTTCGCGCAAGCGGCACCCGAGGGAGAGGTTACGCGGAGTGACGCGCTCTCTCTGGAGGAAAACGTCATCACAGTAACTGCTGCGCCGCGTTCCAAGCTTCGGTCCAGCCTGGCGGTGAGCGTGCTTGATCCTGAAAGGATACAGGAGTCGTCGCCTACCAATGCCGCTGACATCCTGCGCGACGTCCCTGGGGTCTTTGCGCAGGCCTCGGGCGGGGAGGGTAACGCTAACGTTACTACGCGGGGGCTGCCAATCAGCGGCGGAGCCAAATTTACGCAGTTCCAGGAGGATGGACTCCCGGTACTGGATTTTGGCGACATCGAATTCGCAACCACCGATACTTTCCTCAGGGCGGATTACAACGTCGCTCGATTGGAGGTAGTCCGCGGAGGCAGCGCGGCCACTTTCGCGAGCAATGCGCCGGGCGGGGTCTTCAACTTCATCAGTCAGACAGGCGAAGTCGCGGGCGGGAACTTCAGCTTGACACACGGCGTCGATTTCGACCGTACGCGGTTGGATTTCGACTATGGCGAACCCCTGAATGATCAATGGATGGCGCATGTCGGCGGGTTCTATCGTAACGGTGAGGGCCCGAAGGAAGTGGGCTACACGGCGGAATCCGGCGGTCAGATCAAGGGCAACATCACCCGCAAGTTCGCCGGCGGTTATGTGCGCCTGAGCTTCAAGGTACTCGATGACCGGGCGCCCGTATGGTTGCCCGTGCCGATCTCTTTGACCGGGACGAATTCGGATCCTCATTTTCAGTCACTGCCCGGGTTCAGCGTTCTGCATGGCGCCATGCAGTCGCCGTATTTCCTGCACGATCTTGCCGTCGACCAGAACGGCAATCGCATCACGACCGATGTCGCTGACGGGTACCACGCGAACAGCCGTGTGTTGGGAGCGGAAGCGGCTGTGGATCTGCCGGGGAGCTGGAGGCTGGAAGATCGGTTCCGGGCCGCCGCGACGTCTGGCGGCTTCGTCGGGCCCTATCCGACGGAAATCAACGCAGCCTCGGAGCTGGCGACGCAAATCGGTGGCGCCGGCGCTAGTTTGCGGTATGCGACGGGTCCGCTGGCGGGTCAGCCCGTGACCAATCCCGCGGCACTGAGCGGCAACGGGCTGGCCGTGCGCACTCTACTCTTCAACGTGACTCTCAATGATCTGGGAAACGCGGCGAACGACCTGCGGCTGAGTCGGTTGTTTGAGGGCGAACCCTTCGGGTCCGCGGCCGTAACATTGGGCTATTTCAAATCGCGCCAAAACATCGTGATGGATTGGCACTGGAACACCTACCTCGAACAGGTCCAGGGAAAAAATGCTGCGCTGCTGGACGTGGTTGATGCGAACGGACGTCTGGTAACTCAGCAAGGCCTGGTCAACTACGGCGAGCCCATATTCGGGAATTGCTGCATACGTTCGTATCAACTGCACTACGATATCGATGCACCCTACCTTTCGGTGAACTGGCAGGGCGGCCCGCTCAACATCGATGGCAGTGTGCGTTACGACATCAGCAAGGCGTCCGGAACGTATTCGGCTGCCAAGGGCACAACACCATTGGATGTCAACAACGATGGCATAATCGAGACACCGGAGCAGTCGGTGCCAATTGCCGATACGGGCGGCGCCTCGCCGGTCAACTACACAGTTCGCTATGTGTCGTACTCGGTTGGCGCCAACTACCTGCTCGACCCCGGCTTGGCCCTCTTCGCGCGTATCAGCGAAGGAGGGCGGGCAAATGCCACGCGCCTGCTCTTCGGAGGGGGTATCAGGCCTGACGGAGATGTCGCCGAGCAAGTGGCCGTGAACAAGGTTCGACAGTACGAAGGTGGCGCGAAGTGGAAAGGCAGTTCGCTCAGCCTGTTTGCGACCGGCTTCTATGCAAGGACGGAGGTCACGGATCAGGATATCACTGCGCCGTCAGCGCCGTTCGCGCGGCGCACGTACGGAGCGCGGGGCCTGGAGCTCGAAGCGGCCTATCGCACAGGCGCATTCAGGGTGGACGCAGGTGTGACGTATACCAACGGAAAAATCACGGCCGACCAGATCACGCCCGGCGATGTCGGACGCCGGATCATTCCTCAGTACATCTATCAGCTCACGGGAGCGTACACGGCCGGGCGGTGGGATGCCGGCTTGAACCTCATCGGTTTGTCTGTCGCCCCTGGTATTGAGGTATCTCTACCGGCCTTCGTACAGGTGAACTCCTTTGTCAGCTGTCAGCTCACCCGCGGGCTGCAGGTCGCCGTGCGTGCAAATAACCTTCTCAACACGGACGGATTTACGGAGACTCAGGCCACTGCAGTTCCTGCCAACGGACTCGCGAAAGCACGCAGCATCATCGGGCGGACGGTCGAGGCGACATTGCGGTATTCGTTTCAATGAGACTCGAGCTCGGTCGCAGTGCTTGCGCCACTTCGGCACCGTTCCAACAACTGCACGAGCGCACGCGATTGGTACGCTTTGGCAAGCTCCGAAAGCCGCGTGGCAAAGACGACGTAGCGCGGGTCGAGTTTACCCAGGTGATCGGCGAGCTGTTGAATCTCGCGCATGCTACCCACCAATGCGGCCTGATACAGCCGCTCGATCTCTTCGGCCGGAGGCAGAAGCCAACTATCGCGTGCCGGCTCGCTTAGCGCCGGCGCTTCGCCTTCGTCTCGGTAAGACCATTGCAGGCTCAGCTGTTCGCCGATCGTTTGCAGCAGCACATCATGGTCGATCGGCTTGGGGAGGAAGGCACTGGCGCCGGCCGCGGAACTCTTCGAGTGTTCATCAGGACCCGGACTTGCAGATACCATGATGATCGGCAGTCGCTCAAAGCCCGGCAGCTGCCGGATCCGACGCGTGGCTTCTGCGCCATCCATAACCGGCATCATCAGATCCATCAGCACCAGATCAGGTGCCGCGAGCTGGACCCGCTCGATCGCATCGCGGCCATTCTCTGCATCGAACATGATGAAACCCATCCTCGCCAGCGCCTCGACGAGCATCGAACGGCTCTCGGCCACATCATCTACAACCAGGATTTTTTTCCGGGGACTGGTGTAAGACGTGGCGACTCGTCGCGGCTTCACAGCGACCGAGGCTTCCGCGCGCGGCAGATCGAGCTCGAACGAGAAATGGCTGCCCTTACTGGGTTGACTGCTGAGCTCGATTTTCCCGCCCATGAGCTGTACCAGGGCGTTGGTGATGGCCAGTCCGAGTCCCGTTCCGCCCTCCCGCCGCTTGGATTCTCCGAGTTGCGCGAAGGGATGGAAGAGCCGTGATTGTTGCTCAGGGCTCATCCCAATCCCGGTGTCTTCAACCTCGAATCGCAGTCGCGCGTGCGGGGTCTCGGCAGGGTGGGCGGGCTGTCCCCGGGACGGTCGCTCGCAGACTCGTAATATGACACGCCCGGCATCGGTGAACTTGATCGCGTTGCCGAGCAGGTTCAGCAGGATCTGCCGCAGACGCTTCTCATCGACGCGCACGGCCGGCGGCAGGTCTGGTGCAGTCTCCAGTGAGAACTGCAGACTCTTCTCTTCTGCCTTCACCTGAATGATGTCCGTCACGCCTTGCAGGAACCTTGCCAGAGCTACCTCGGTGGGAGTCAGCTCCAGTTTGGTAGCTTCCATGCGAGCAAAGTCGAGGATGTCATTGATCAGAGTCAACAAGTGTTGCCCACTCTCGTGGATGATGGCGAGGCCTCTGGCCTGGCGTTCATCCAGATGTCCGTCACGCTGCATGATCTGGGCATAGCCGAGTACTGCATTCAGGGGAGTGCGCAGCTCGTGGCTCATCTGCGCCAGGAAATCGCTGCGCGCGCGAGCTAACTGCATCACCTCGGCCGTGCGCTCCCGCACCCGCTGCTCCAGTGTCTCGATCGATCGGCGCAGCTCGGCGATCATGGAGTTGAAGGCGGCCGCGAGATCGGCGACCTCATCGCTCGCCTGGATGTCCAGGGGCTGCAGTTGCGCAGCCGATGCGGTGTTGCCTGCGGCGGCCGTGTGGCTTTTGCGCTCAATGGCCTTGGCGGCGCCCGTGAGGGCGACAATCGGATCGATGAAGCGCCTCACCCAGAACGCGCCCACCGCTACGCTCAGCGCCAGAATACACCCGGCGACCAACAAGATGACCGTGAGGGTCTGGCGAACGTTCTGTAGTGTTGGTGCGCGCGAGGAGGCGAGACTTAGAATGAATTGGGGCCGTTGGTCGAATTCCCAAAACGCCAGCGCCTGGTAATAGGAGCTGCTTTGAGTATCGACGGTGCGATGGAAAACCGGCGCGAGCGTTGCCTGCACGCCCGCACGCATCGGCAATCCGGGGCTGAAGGGCACGCGGACTGCGAGTTGCTGGTTATGGGACCCGTCAGCAGAGAAAATGGCGGCCCAATTGCCGGTTCTGCGACGAATCTCCAGCAGAGCAGCGCGGTCGATCAGCTTGCGGAATACCACGACGGCCAGCGGCGAGGGCGGCTGCGCGAGGTCGAGCCGTTCATTGTGCGAGATGTTGGGAACAGTCAGGTCCGATACGAGGTGATCAACCGGCTGACCCCAGTCGGGCGGCACATCCTGTGTACGCCCCAGTATGGGAATCGCGATCTCGATAGCAGTGGCGTCGCGTGTCGGAAAGTTGAAGGCGACGGTGGGCAGCTTTGGACTGGGCACCGTTAGCGGAATGTCCGGCGGAGGTGTGCCAGGTTGCCAGGCGGGCCAACTTTGCAGCGGCAGGGCGCTATGGATATCCCCGGTCGAGGAAATCCACACCTCACCGGGACGGCCGGCGCGGGCTACCATCATCCCGGTCCGCGAGGTGGACACGAGCTGACTCAGGCGGCCGTGGAGGTATACGGCGATGCTGTCAAACCCGCCCGTGCGCAGAACCGGCAGCATGCGCCCAAGCGCGACGGACTTTTCATATCCGAGGGTTCTCGACAACTCGGGGTTCGCGGCTGACTGGCGCGAATCGTCAATCGTGAGCTGCAGACCCAACAGCTGCGAGAGCAGCGCCATGCTCGCAGGGTCGCTTACCTCCCGGATCGCCACATCCCGCAGATGGATCACTGAGCGCTCCAGATCGTTCTGCCACGTGCGCAGGTCCCGGTCGAGGTCAGTGAAGGCGGCGGACTCGTTCTGGCGGCCGGTCGAATAGCCGGCTAACAACGCAAGGGAGGTGATCGTGACCGACAGAAGTGCGACCAGCAGAAGCAGAATCTTCTGCTTGATGCGGAATTTCATGGTTCCCTCAGGGGATCCGGGTAACCTCGGTTGGCGACAATCTCCCGATCGATGCTGACCGCAGCCTTGCTGAGCTCGGTCTGAACATCAGCTCCATCGATAATGGCTCGAGTGGCTGTACGGAAGGAATTCCTGATGATCCCGTAGGCTGGCGTTTTGGGCCGCGGCACGCCGTGGCCCGCATCGAGCTGTTGTGCGAAGACTGACAACGGGCCGTCCTTGCCGTACAACGTTGAGAGCGCGCGCGCCGATCTGCGCGCCGGCATCCCTGCGTTCACGTTCGTGTGGCGCAGAATCTCCTCAACTGTCATGAGTTGCGCGAGGAACCTCCAGGCCTCGGCCGGGTAAGGACAAGTGCTCGAGATTGCCCAGCTCCATGAGCCCATGGCGCTCTTCGTGCCCGCTCCCAGGTCTGGTAGTGGCATGAGCACCAGATCCTGGCCCAGCGCTTGGCGGTAGATGAAATAGAACCAGTGGCCATTCCAGGACAGGGCAGCCTTGCCCTGCTCGAAGTCGGCATGCCGGTCGGCGGGTTTTGCCCAGCTGCGTTGGAACCAGGACTGGAAGCGCTTCATCGCGGCGACCGATTCAGGTCCGTCCAGCACGCCCCTGGCGGAAGCCTGCGCGGTGCGGGCGATCAGGTCCCCGCCGAAACCCTGCAAAATGGGGGCAAAAGCATAGCTGTAATACTCACTGCTTCCGGCTGCGAGATCCAGATTCAGCGCGTATTCAACACCGGGGACTGCACTGAGCTTCTGCATCGCTGTTTCGAATTCCTGCAATGTCCACGGTTTCTCCACCGTCGCGATGCGGATCCCGGCCGCGCGCAGATAGCGCTTGTTACCCCACAGCCCCAGCCCGGACTCGAATTGCCCCAGAGTGTACAGGTGCCCCGCATACCGACCCTGGTCCAGGATCGATGGCAGCAGGTCCTCCAGGAGCGGCCTGGGTATGAAGCGGTCGAGCGCCTGAAGATCACCGGCCCATGCGAATTCCGCAACGAATGGGCCGTCGATCTCCAGCAGGCAGGGCAGGGTACCCGAGGCCGCCGCGGCCTTCACCCGCTCTTCATAGTTCAGGTAGATGACCGGGAGCAGCACAACCGGATGGGGAGGGCGTTTGCTGTTGAATCGCTGCGCCGCACTCCTCAGAACGTCGAACTCACGAGACCCAACGACTTCCCGCAACCATGCCGTGATCCGTTCATCCGGGCGGACAGCTGCGGCGGGCCCCGTGAGTGCCACTCCGTGCTGCACTGCGGTTGGCACGTTTGCGTGGAGACTGCCGGATGCCATCACGGGGTTGGCGTAAAGCCAAGCGATGGCGAAGGCGATGGCGAGCATCCCCTTTAGGGTCTTGCCACGAGCGTGCAGATGTCGGCCCCGTTAGCGTGATTTACGTGCTCGCAGGCTACATCTTCCCACGGGCATCATGCCGGTGCCACCAGAGCCGCTCGTCTACAACTACACCGATACAGGGCCCGCGCGCTTCCCCTACTGCGCCCGAACCCACCGCATCAACTGCGGTGCACCATTTCTTCCTGTTCAAGGGCCCGCGCCCCTGTCCCACCCATCCAATGTCGCTACGCGCTCCGCTTCCGCCGCC
>Ga0307511_10000626_pt1 | contig 37822 bp, 40 predicted proteins | sample 13_EM_MG_FD_200266 | JGI IMG/M metagenome (GOLD analysis project Ga0307511, IMG submission 200266) | Populus trichocarpa ectomycorrhiza microbial communities from riparian zone in the Pacific Northwest, United States - 13_EM | ecosystem: Host-associated > Plants > Roots > Unclassified | place... | reverse complement strand
TGAAGGTACCCCCCCCTCCCAACAAGCTCCCTACTTCTTCTCATGCTAACAAACCCCCTCTTACAGGCATCCTCTCCTTCTTCTACATCTACAAAACCTTTGAAGAAGAATGGTCCCGCCTCCTCACCAATTGCCCACCCACCGTTCCCCGACGCAAATTGCACATCCTCCGCACCCTGCACACACCCCTTCTCCTGCGTACGGAACCCCTCCTCCGCGACCTCTCCTTCTACTTCTTCCTCCCCACTCCCTACTCAGCCCTCGAGAAATTCTCCACCCCAACTACCCCAGCCCGCATCGCCTATGCAAACCATATCAGAGAAGCAATCAAGAAGGAACCCTTGGTCATTATTGCTTACGCGCATAATATGTACCTTGCGTTGTTTGCTGGGGGGAAGATTATCAAGAGTAAAATGTTAAGCCAGGCTGGGTTCTTTCCCCGGGTAGAGGGGATGACCAGCGAGGAGTGTCAGAGGTTGGGGACAAATATGTTTATGTGGGAGGTGGAGAAGGGAAAGGAGGAGGAGGTTGTGAGGGAGGAGTTTAAGCGGAGGCTGGCGAGTGTGGAGGGGGGGATTGAGGACGAGGAGAAGGAAGGTGCGTATCGTTTTCTTTGATGGGAGGGTGAATGTGTGCTAACTCGGTGTAGCCATTATTGCGGAGTCGAGGGAGATCTTCATTCAGAATGGAAAGTTGATTGAGGAGCTGGACAAGTTGGCGAGGGAACAGGGGTCTGCAAGCTCCGCGGTGGCGTGGCTGGGATGGATATTGGTGGCTTTGGCGAGTTGGCTTGCCTATAGGGCTTGTGCACAGGTTTTTTCGGGGTTGTTGGCGTCGGTGGTGATGAGGTAGAGGGGCCCCTTTGATACCTATTTTTAGCATTTTCTGTGGGTACGTAATGATTGCCGTGCGTTTATTGGGCTTGGTTTGCTTGGTTTGGGATGCTTTTTGGGTTGGGAATGCATGGTTTATGGTTTGTCCTTTCTGGTAATATTGCTTTTCATAATGTTTTGCAGATTGGAATTTGGGCTACAGGGTAGGGTACACATAAGTGATACCCTCCCTCAAGTCGATCAACCCTACTAGCCTAGTTAACGAAGGGCCTTTTACTGTACTGATACCTTCAACAGGCTCGTGTATGAGTGTATGCAGAGTCTCAATTTATTATTATTAGCATCATACAAATTCATAATCCCGCAAGTATTAAGCACTAGTAGGTATGTACTATAGTAGACCAAAAGGTGCCAATTCCAAACCAGTTATATGCATGGTTTCGGGAAAGATAATAGTCAAGCTCGTCCCCAATAAAGTCCTTTACTTCTTCCCCTTCTTCTTCTTCCCCTTCCCTTGGCCCCCACCCGCCTGTTGCTGTTGCTGTTGCTGTTGCTGCTTCTCGCCCCCGGGCCCAGGGGTACCCACCCGCGCAGGTGTAGGCGCAGGCGAGCCTACTCTTGGAGTCTCTGCTGCCGCGACAGCTAATACTGCTTGATTTGGTGTTGGCGTTGGCGCTGGTACTTGTTCATCACTCATGACCGTATCTAAAATCTCTCCCCCACCTGGTTGTGTTTTGACCCCACCCATCCCCCTCGCAGCCCGCCCAAGTACCCCCACTAACCTCCCCACATCTCGGACCTCCCGGGTGACGAATTGGATGGTGGTTCCGGAGACGGGGTCGTAGGTTTTTATCGTGAGGTGGGCGGTGTGTTGTTGCTGTTGTGGGGTGGCCGCGGTGGTAGTGGTGCTGGGAGTGGGGGTAGTGGTAGGTGGAACAGATTTTCCCTTCTTAGCGAGCCACAGAGCGGTTTTTTTAGCGCGGAGGTGCGGGGTGGTGGTGCTGTAGGTGGTGGTTATGCGGGTCTGCGATAGGCGGGGGGGTTAGTTTAATGGAGGGAAAGATGTAGGGGGGTGGTAATAGGTGGGATATGGTGGAGGATATGGTAATGTGGACGTACAGTTTTGGGACGGGCTTGGATTAGGAGGAGGGATTGGTCGAGGAAGTCTTGCGGAGTGGGGGAGATGTGCATTGTAGAGGGTTTTTCTTTGAGGTTGGTTCTGCGAGGAATTGGCGAATAGGCGCGCGCGGTGGATGAGTTGTTGCGAGGTGGGGTATATGGAATGTCGCGAGGTATGTATAGCTAGGCTAGATTTGTGGGGTACGTGTTGGGTAAGTGATAAGTCTGGTTGGCACGTGCTACTGTACATATGTCCTGTACTTAATGATTGTCAGGCGAAGGAGGCTTGGCAGGAAGCTAAAGTTGTGACGATATGAAAATGACTGTTCAGGGTAAACACGGCGTTCGAGGGTAAACCCCAGACTCCAAGTTACATACAAGTGATACCTTCCCTTCACAGGTATAAGGAATTACGAAATTATGAACGGAGAAATTTTTTCAGATCGAGTAATGAAAGAGAATTGTTATTCGGAGAGCTTGTGTGTGTTATATGCTCACTATGTATAGACTTCGGTGCTATGAGATAACTAACTGCTCTGATTAACTAGGAAAAAATACATGAGAAAATCCGCTCCTGCTATCTTGGGCTACATTTAGGACGCCATTTTCCATGTTCGGGCATCCCCGTGATGGCCTCACGTGAGAGTCGGAGTATTTTTCTATAGTAGGAAGGGTGTATGTCAAGAGGAGCCGAGATATTCAAGGGGTTCTGCTACTTAGGATATGATAAGGTAAAATATCGCTATAGCCACTAGGAGTATATCAAGACAAGAGACTTTTAATGGCTAATGACAGAAACATAAAACAAACTTGCTCCTTGCAGAAAGTGTAGCAAAAGAAAAAGCGCCCAGGTTTGGAAAATGATAACAAAATGCACTTGCCCCATCCAACCCATATTTTACATAGGTATTAGAAAAAAAAAGATTCACAACCAGACATTCTCACTCATGCAGTTACTTTCACTCACACCTCACTCATCAGCCTCCTCCGCGTCTTGCGCACTCCCACTCCACCCCACCTTCCTCCTCTCCCTATCACCCAGCCCCCACCAAAACCCGTCCTTCACAAACCTCGCTTTAACTCCCCCAACCACCCTGTTCTCCAGCACCCCCGCCTGCTCCAGCCAACCCCCAACAGTCTCCACCTCTACCATCGTCAACCCTGGCCACAACACCTTCACCATCTCCGCATCCCTAATCCCCGGACGGGTAACAACCGTTCCCAAGACCGCAGCACAACATTTCCTCCACATCCCATGCACCAGGTTTCCCATGATATCATACCACAATTTCACCGGTTCCTCCTTCCAATTCGTCGAGTTCACAGCTGGTGGTGGTGGGGATGTTATAGGATGTTTGTAATAGTAAAGCTCCGTAGGGGAAATCGTGATGGGAAAATCAATCATAGCCTTCTCCATACTTCGCGTGCGATATCCGGGGACAAGGCCATGTATGCTACTGACATACCTCGACTTATCCAGGGTAATCCGTCGATTCGCGACAAGATTGAGTAGCGCCATCATCGACCCATCGTTCATAAACGGGCTTAAGGACATGGAAGGTGATTGCTCTACTGGCGAACTTGGTGCTTGGAGTGCGTCTGCTTTTCCCTTTCCTTTCCCGTTACCGCCACTAGATGAGCGGAACTCCTCTTCCATCATCTTTTCAAAGTGTGTTGCTTGCTCCCACATCCTACCTCCTACGGGAACTCGAAGTGCCAAATGGAAGCGCTCCGTAAATTCGTAGTTGCGGCCAGGGACGAGCTTTTCTGCGTCTTTCTTGGGAGCCAAGGTCTTGTTGCCTGTCAAGAAGTAGAATGCAGTATCGACGCTCTCGACAGAATAACTACTCAACATCTCAAATGCCCTTCTTGCGTCATAAACCGAGATATCTGTTAAGATGTTTGCCTTTATCAAACTCTTGATGCATTCAATATTTATTTCCGAGTCCTCATACGGCCTCTCGTCGGATTTCGTCGCAAACATCTGGCATTCGTAGGGGTGGCTTGACATAAAATTCGTCCTCTGCGCTCCTGTGAGAGCAGGGTTGTGATACTCGTCTCTCCAGGATGGCTTCTCTGCGCGAAGATCGTACAAAGAGTTGAATGCTTCTCGAGACTTTGTAAGGGAAGGGACGGATTTCGCATCTGGGACCGTGACATTGTCTTTGAACCATCGACAGTGCCATGGTAAATCAAAGTCGCCAATTTCCCCCCTGGTGATCTCAGGCATCTCCCCGCGTTCATAAGCATCAAGATATACCTCTTCAAAGTCAATCTGGAGTTTCTTCAGGTGCGTCTTGTGTGCATCTCTCACACGAGGCCAGCGGGCTTTGAGTGTGGGCAAATCATGGTCCGGGAATGCCTTTGCCACAAGTACCCAATCAATCCTCCTGTCAAAACCACCGAAGAGCGTCCGAACAATGACGATAGCAGCCAGTAGGACGTCATCTTGCTCATAGTCGAACAGGTGCCTCTTCCTCGGGATAATTTGGGATTTCTGGGGTAGTTCCTCCAATGCAGCATCCTCCTCATCTACCGGTTGACCATGGTGCAACTCCGCCATAGCCTTCTCCCTTCTAGTCCTCTTTTGTCTCGGACCGATTAACCGTCTACGTTTGGGCTTTTGCACACCTTCAGACATATCCAATGCTTTCAACGCCTTCTTCCGTCGGCGGCCGTATTTCTTTGCAGTAAACGGATTTCCTTTGCCTTTCCTGAAGTCTGGTTGGAAGATTAGATTGCTCATCGACGCTCTCTCTGGGGTAAAATCTGTCGACCCTGTGGTATCTGGCCCCGGACAGAAATGATTGATCATATTGAAACCAAAATAGGTATGTAGTTCGTCCTCGGCGAAGACCTGTTTAGTTTCCCAGGTGTACACTTTCCTAATACCATTCAAAAAATCCTTCACTTGTGTTGGGTCAGGAATGCCATCTGCTGGATGAATGACCACATTAGGGCCAGGGCCAGGGGCTGGGACAAAGTTCGAAACCTGGCTCAGCTCTTGTACATCAGGTCGATCAACTAAACCTCCCCACCATTTTGACCTTTTCTGTGGCTCCACCTCCATCTCATTGTCACTAGGAGCATCCCAAGCGTCATCATCGCCCTCCACATAATCAACGTGTTTTGCAAGGGCGGTAATAGCGGCTCTTCGGCGGCGGTACTCAAGGCGTTTCGCTGCCAGTTCTTTCTGTTCTGCAGTGAATCGTGGAAATTCGTGTTCTTTCTCAATCCGAGACAATCTCTTTTGGCGGGCAGCTTCTGCTCTCTGTGCTTGGAGAATTTGTCGTGGTGGCACGAACATTCTCTCAAATTCGACAGATTCGATAGCTCCTGGCTGGGTAGGCAATCCCCTCACAGAGCTGGCCAATTTCTGGGCCTCCTTGGGAATTTCAGTGCCCTCCGGAAACCACAAATTCCCATCTGCTGCCACAATGTTATTCTTCATCTCCAAGATCAATGGATGGTCGAGGGGCAGTTTTGAGTCTGCCAATATCCGCTTCGTCTGCCGCAGGCCTCTTGAATTGATGAAGTTGATAACAATTTGGTTTATCTTGCCATTCCGCTGCAGAGATGAGACCAAGCTAACCATCAACCTCCTATCGGGTTGGCCAGCTTTTGGGTTCTTCCTCTTGTACCTGCTTTCGAAAGCATGTTTGATTTCCAAGCCACCTGGGAATACCCCTCCATTCTCCTCCATCAGTTCTAGGATCACTCTTTGTCTGGCAATCATCAGCATGCCGCCTGCTGAGCCATACGACATCTTGGGAGTATCATCAATCTCCTCTAAGACCATGGTTGGTTCTGACCGAGGTAACCTGTATTTCGTAGCAGGTTTATTCCTGTACATTTTACCTTTCAGCACCGGGATTGGCGTGCCTTCTGCCGTAGTGGGTATGGTTGGTGTAGGGGTACCCTCTGGTGAGACTGGCTCAGAGTGTGGGGACTCCCTGTGGGTCGGCTCTGGAACCTGGACGGTAGGAGCCAGCAATATCGCTTCCTCCATAGCGTCTTCAGATGCCGTGAACCGTGTAGAACGCCGCCTCTTTGCCCGCTCGGGTGGAGCCACTGTTGACTGCGCACGTCGTGATGCTTTGCTTGTAGTACCAGGAATTACTGATGGGGTTGGTACCGCAGACTCCCTAGTCTCCGATGGAACTCCCTGTACAACTGGTGTCATCGCCTCAAGCGGTAATGCATCTAGCATTTCGACATTGACAGACTCAGCCTCGTTGTCCATTCCCCCAGAGACTACCGGCTCCGTGATGGGCTCCTTGATGGGTTCCTTAGCAGGTTCCTTAACATGCTCCAAAGGAGCCTGAGGGGTATTGAGAAATTTGGCCTTCGCTCGAGTCTTAGGGGTACTCGCAACCGTTTCCCTGGTGGCTGCATCAGAAGCTGCTGCTTCTGCTCTAGTATTTGCCACGCTTTGCATAACTGGAACCGCTGGTGTAGCGGCTTGTTCGGTGGTGTTTTTCTGAAAGAATTCCGTAATCTTTTTTGCAGCGGGTGCCTCGGCCTTCCTTTTGTAGGTCTCCTTTGGTGTGTTCTTCACCGCATTCTTGTTTTTAGGAGGCCTTCCTCTGCGTTTCGGTGCTGGAGTTTCGACCACAGATGGCTGGGGGGTGGGACTTTGCGGAACTGGAGGCTGCGAAGCATCGTCGACGGTAATGATAGGAGCATCCTCGATGGGCTCTAGGGCTAGTGGAGGAGAATGTGAACGCTGAGTTTCTTTCGGATAGGTCGTCTCATGTGTCGCCTCATTGGTCGTCCCATTTGTCGCCCCATTGTGTGCTGTAGATGCTTCATCCTCCATATCAATATCAAAGCCAGTAGGCTCCTTCGCAGCACACGCTGCCGCATGACCCCCGGGGACAGGTTTGTCTCTCTCGGTAACTGCGACATCTTCACCCAACAATCCTATAACTGACAATCCTACAAATCGCTCTGACTCACTGGGCATGGGCTCCTCTGGTACAGCTGGCCTGGCACTCTCTTCCGGCTCAACGCGGATCCTGGGTACATAACGTGATGGTTTTCTCGGATTCTTGAGCAGGTGATCTGGTTTCTTAGGCCGGCCTCTGGGCTTTGGTGGAATAGGTGCACCATTCTCATCTAATTTCAATTTCTTCGGCGGCGGTGGTAGTGGCATTTCCTTTACCTCAGCACTCTCTGCAGCTCGCTTCCTAGTCTCTTTAAGCCAATTTGGAGGCCTTCCCCTCCGCACCGTGCCACCTGTATTCTTCTGCCCTGTGCCTGGTACCTTTGGAGCCCTATTCCATCCAGACCACCTAACAGAGGATCTGCCGCCTTCGGTAGTTTCAATCGCGTATCTCCCTTTCAGAATATGGGCACTTTCAGGCGCAGCTAGCTTCTCCTGAGCCTCTTTGATCGTGCAGGAACCATCACCCTTCAATAACCGCCTCTTGTCGACAAAGGAAAAGCCTAGGTCATCGGTAGCAACAGTGACTCTTTTAGGTGCAGCCTCTTCCTTTTCCCTTTGCTTCTCCTCTTGCCTTTTCTTCCCTTTGACATGAGCCTTCTTAGGGCCACCCACAGGCTTCCCAAGGCCAGCCTTGACAAGTTTGTCATGCCATCGGTAGGAGAAATAGCGATAGTGAGTATGTCGACCCTCAATGCCAGTTTCGCGAATAATAGCGAGACGGAGAAGGTGCGGTGGTTGGGATTTCAGTGGATTATCACCCAAGCGGCGGAGGACTTGGTCGAGGGGGCGGTAGTAGAAGCGGCCAGCTACGATCTGGTGGAGATCCTGCATACAGTATACCCACGCTCAGTGATCGCCCTCTAGGCCTAGATACAATAGAGCGCACTTACCATACTTGAAACTCCATCCACCCCAGCTGCATCCACTGCATCGTAAATGATGTTCTCCAAACTCCTATCAGGAACCCATGATGGTATGATTCTTGAAGACTCTTCAACTAAGTCTCCCTCAACATTCTCCAACTTCGCAACAGCATCGTCGTCGAGTTCATCATCTTGATCATTATCCTTCTCACCATCGTCGTCACCTTCATTTCCCCCCTCTCCATTCTCGTCGTCCGCATCGTCAACACCCCGTTTCAAGGTTACGCTCAATGTCTGCTCCCAGTCTTGTTCATTAGGTTCCCTTATTAGCTTAATACACCTTGCAAGACATTTATCCGTGAAGCCTGTTGGTATAGTTCTGGTCTTCTTGTGACGTGTGAGCTTGAGGGGAACTCTGATCCGTTTCAAGCAACCAGTCTTCTCGACTCGGCGGATAATTCTAGCGAACGCTCGGAAGTGAAATCTCGATTTGTCCATTCCCTATATTAAAATCAGTTAGAAGCTTTATATTACAGGTTATGGCGTGGAAGACTACCAATTTACGCTTGATATCGCTATGCATCAAGACTTGGTTCTTTGCCTGTCTTAGTACCGCAAATATGGCCTCAACCATTTTTCGCACATCCACGGTATCTCCTGTCCATTGAGCATTTGCACTGTTCTTGTCCACCTTCGTACCGGCCTCTTTTGCTTTCTTTTTGAGTTTGTTCTCCTTGAGATCTCGCAAAGTGGCGTAACTCTGAAGGGTGAGCTTGCTGGTCCGTAATTTTGCCGCAAGCACGTTGACTTTCTCAATGTAGCCCATTTTGGCAAGAGCTGCTGTGCGAGGCCCTACCGAACGGGCATCTTGATTCGTCACCTTGGTGAGGGTAGGTTGGAGGATACCTTTCTCACGATGCCTGCCAATCTCGGTGAGGAGGTCAAAGAACTTTGGGGGTATCTACATGATGGAGCCTTAGCATATGGCTGAAATGTGACGTTTCATGGATTTAGTTCCTTACCTTCTTGTGATCCACACCGTGCCCAGTGAGAGATTTCCACCGTCGCTCTAGGGAAGCATATACTCTCCATTTCTTCACTTTTGTGGCTTTTGCATCCTCCTCGGAGACATCTGCGATAGCCTCCTCGACAGCCTGGGATCCAGTTCCAATAGCTTCGGATTCAACCTCAATAGCCTGTGATGAAGTCTCCACAGATTGTGATCCAGTTTCCACATCACCTCCTGTGACACCCTCAATTCTCTCACCATCAACGATATTCTCTGTCTCTTTGCCCTTCTTGGTATCCGCCTCAATTTTCTCGTAACCCTCCTCCACTTCTTCCAGCTCTAAAGTACTTCCTTCACCGCTCTTCCCAACTTTGAAGTCTAGGTCGCTGACCAATCGCTTCCAAATCTCCTTGCGAAGCTCAAGGTCAAGATCCTGGGTAGGAAAGAAGTTTGAATCATCAACTGCTTCCTCAGCCTTCGGATCGTCATTGGACAAAACTGCAGGACCTGATTCAAAAAGACTTGCTATTCGAAACCTCCGCTGTCTGTGGTTGTGATAAAACTGGCCGACATAATCAAACAACTTAGGTATAGATGTACCTATGCGTATTTTGATGTCAGTATTGGTCTACGGGATTTTGAATATAATATATACAGGGGGTCTTTTGTTGGTATGTATGACATCGAATTCGCGGAAGAAAAAAACCCAAACCCAGCACCAGCGGGAATCGAACTCTCTCACTAAACACCAACAGTCTGATCTGAAAGCGGTCCTCTGCATTGAGGCTTAAAAAATGATATTTTGAAGTACATTTGCGGGTATCACCAAAACATGACGGTCCTTTCTCGTGGAGGGCACTCCAGATGCACTGCAGCCCCCACCAAAGCGTAATTGACTCATATAAAGGCAAAGAGAAGCTTACCATTGTCTCCGTCAAGAGCTATCTCGTCAAGGACATACGAGGCTAGAGCCTCAGTGCTCATGATGGCTAGATTCAGATGGTCGTATCCGTATGGGTGCAGAGGGGTGCGGAGATGAGGCCCTGGAGCTTGTGCCAACCAGACTAGCCCTGGAGGTCAATCACTTCTTCAAGTTTACTTTTGCGATAGGCGAAGGCAGTATGCTTGGCGTTGAATCACTAGGCTTCGAACCTACAACTTGCCCAATATATTTTTCTTTCATGCCTGCCATGCGCTAGAAGAATTACACCTGATGTAACAGTTTCTCAGGGCCCCTTGACGATGATTTTCCATTTTTCTCAAAACCAGCGGCGCATTTTCATTCCGGCTCTGCGCTGCTTGATGCTATCTGCCAAGCTGCATCCGGAAAAATGAGGCTCTGTATCTAGAGTAGGTGTACCACTACATACAGCTAGGTGGCAAAAAGAATTGGACGCTGCATACATATGCAATGTATATCATCCAACCCAAACCCATACAAAAGTCTCAAATATGCAGTGTTTGGGCCTCTTTATGCAGGGGGGGTGTCCAATTCATTTTGCCACCTGACTGTACAATCTAGGTAGTCTGGTTACATAGAATCAAGTGATCGTGCATATCTAGTCTGGTTGTGCATATCGAGCAACCAAAACTCACCTAGCGTTGCCCATCACTAACCAAATGTCTATGGACATGACTAGTCTGGCTTGGGACATGACGGGAGATGTGCGTAGCGTAGGGCAATGAATGACTCAGCGTCTCGTCCATACCGTAATAGCGCTAGGTTCCGACTATTTGGCTGCAAGCGTGACGTCTCATCGAACTAACTCCGCATGTACCGTACAATACCTTAAGCAGAGTCTGGTTCCCTAAGCACACACCATGTTTACCACCTTTCGAGACAGCAAATCTAACGTAACGTCTTGACATGCTAATTCGATGCCGTCTCCAACAGATGGGCTGGTGGCCTTAGAAAGTATAGATGAGACATCGTCAACCTCCATCCCAGATGCCGCTGATGCAGGTTTGTATCCCACTTTCGAGAGTATTACATGTCTTAACGTTTCCACCAAACAGAGCTCCTCACCTCGCTCAATGCCATTCTCACATCGGCCTCATTACCCAGAATCTCGCATATTCTCGACGCGACTCCTAATTTACTCATTGCACTTTACGAAGCACTGCACCAGAAGCGGATACCCCTGGTGGATCGGACCACGAAGAGTCACACATCGTTGAATTCCCGGGTGAAGAATGTCAAACTGTTGATTGGGACTATCGCACACGAAGCAAACATCTCAGCAGAAAATGCAGCCAGGCTTGGAGAGATCGACCCACTGAGAGTATGCCAGAAGGACGAGGACGCCGTGCGGGAGCTACTTTGGGCACTCGTCAGGATAGGAATACTGCATAGAATACAGAGGAGCCAGGGACTGGCTGAAAATGTCAGCCCGAGGAAACAGCTCACCCTACACCGGCCAGTAGGGGTCTCCGGGGTGTTTGTCAAGGGAACCCGCGTGATCTCTGGAGAGCGTGGAAATGCGCTGGGTGTATTGCACAAGAGCTTGGAGCGAAGAAAGCAGTTGGCAGGGATGCAGTCAGTTAATCCACGCGCCAGTCACGGCCGTCTGAAGACTTACAATTGGTTGGAAGACCTCCCCAGCTCTTTCTCGACCCTATCCAATATAAATGACAACAGTACCAATGATCCCCCCACTGCAGCGCAGCCTGGGAAGCAGATCCCTTCTCAGCAAACACTGCCCAAAGTCTCTGGTCATGCTCTGGTAGACAAATCCAGTTGTCATGCATCTGCTCACTCTGCACAATCAAGGGCCAGTGCTCCCAAAAGCTCCCCTCGTCCATCACCTAAATCAGCAAAGCCACAAATCATGCCCATCCTTCAGAAGCCTACATCTAGAAAATCATCACAGACGCTCAAACCTAATTCCTATCCCCACGCCATTTACAATGTATCATTTGACGAGATGCCCACCGAGTCAGCGGAAATTTCCCCCGTCTCCACAGTATATCTTGAGCATGTGTCAGCTAGGATAATGGAGATTTCAAATCGGATCTTACCTGTAGCTCGAATTTCACAGTCCCCCGACAATGTATCGGAGCATGCTGTGACACCAAAGCCTATTTCACTATCCCAGGAGCGCTTGAGAACCGTGAGTGGGTCTTCAAGGACAGTAAGGAGATCGAAAACAAGCTCCGATATGTCTTTAATGAATCAAGACAAAAATGCTTCTTTTCATGAGCAAAAAACGGCCGAAGCCGTCCCAATTGTGCAAACATCCCTGCATTCCAACCCCTTCCTTCGAACTTTGGTCCCGATACACTTGGAGAATGCATTGGATCATGCACAGGATGCGAGCACAATTGAGTTACATCCGGCACCAGATTCTCCTTCGTCGACTACTCATTACATTGAGAAGAGGGCCGAAGCGGATGAAACAAGTCTTAATTCTACAAACGCTATGGGTGCTATGTCGGCATGCCCAATGGTGGAAGCTATCACGGGAACAGAAGAATACGAGGAACATTGTTCTGAAATGGAACGGGGCTATGAGGATGACTTAATGAATGAGACACACGACCCTGACGATTATACTTCTGATGAGGACCAAACGCCTACCCGACCATCCGGAAGAGATGAAACCTCGGAGGGCCCCAGGGAAGACGATGTTGGCTCGCCGGTATGGGAAGATGAAACTGATGACCTCACGATCGATATGGGACCCATCAGGACTCGCCCTCTTCCAATCACCGCAGACACGCAATCACGCGGGGACTCCCAGCTGGATGGCCAAAGGTACTCCGTGGCTGGATTAGAGCACCTAGAACAACATAGTCACAATTCGGCAGCGCAGCCAGAGGCCTCATTAGCATCCCCGCTGACTGCAAATGAAGAATCCTTCCAAGCTGATCCGGATGGTGAACAGGGCCAGGTTTCCAGTTCGAGTGAGCACAAGAACGCATCTCAAGCCGAGGAGGCTCCTGCCAATGCAGATACAGGAGTGAGAATAGATACCAATAATCAACGACCAGAACCACTTCTTATCGACGTGACTCAGTTGGATATCCCAGCCCCTCCACCGACGGAGGGAAATTTAATAGACCTATTATCGGACCCTATACCTATCGGACTATCTCCTATCTTATCTGCTATTGGCCCAACAAGAACATGGTTATCAGCCCCTAGGGATCTGATGAGCGAAAGTCGGGATGGAGCGCTAAGATCAACGAACGGTTCTAATCTTCTACTGGACGGGTTTGATCTTTCTTCACTTCTACAAACAACGGTCTTACAAGCAGGTGAAGATTCGGCATGTGCTATCCCACTTCTAGAATCGGAAGTGTCATCGCTTGGTTCATCGAGTGTGTCCTCGATAGTAGTACACCAAGGTACACAGACAGATCCCTCACTGGCGAATATAAGTCATAGAATTTTTTCCGACAGGAGCCTCCCCTCACCAGGCCCTCCCAATGAAATGCCTGGATCTGACATGCAAAATGCTGCTGACAAAAGGAAACATCGCGAGGTTAGCATGGGGTCTTCAGCTTTACTGGACGATGCTCGTGCATCACCGGCGCAAAGTGACTCTGTATGGTCGAACTATTCTCCTCTCCAGCCGGATAGAAAGAAGCTGTCATTGGATGGTGTATTCACATCAACTCCCAAAAGGAAGAATCCAACACGAAAACCTTCAGATCCCTCAATGGACCATGATGAAACATATGAGGAAGACGGTGACGTGACTAGCAATGTGGTTGGAAATATCAGTTTATTAGACGTAGATACAGAGCTCGATGAGTTACCTCAAGGGCTATCTGAGTATCATATTGCTAGTCGTGACAGATCTCCTACACAGATCCCCTCGCTCTTACGGCGATCGGTACGCAGCGGAAAAGAGTCGCCTAGCCTGCAAGGGACAGCCACTCCAACAAGGCGACCGGATACCCCCACTAGAAAATTAACCCCCACAAAGCTAAGCTCAAATTCTGCCTCCGCTCTGGACGCCGCGAGTTCGATGTGGGAGACAGAAGATGATTACTTAGGACAAGAAGGTGAAGAGGACCCAGAGCGACCTACGACTCAAGGAAGTAACCCTTCCGAAAACTTCTCCACCACCGAAGAGCTCCACAAAAGGCAAATACAACAAATGCAGTCCATCATCCAGAATTGGGATCAAGCCGGGTCAAGCCAACCTCTCCAAAACGGAGACGAGGAATCCCAGTACATCCCCGACGACTCCGATAACGTCGCTGATGACGAAGGCGAAACCTCCCATGAGCATGATGAAGAAGAAGCAGAGTACACTACCACTTCTGTGTCTCAGTTTTCTAATGGTGCTGGGTTGGAAGATGTCTTTGCAGACGAACCAGAAACCCCAGTCCCAGTGTCGAGACATAAACCGTCACAGAAGAAAGGGGATTCAAGGCTACTGAATCTCTCCCCTCCGCCTCCGTGGTCTGGGTTTGGGTCATTCCATGAAGTTGAACCACAGACTCCGTTCACACCGCTACGGCCTAAGAAGCTATTTTCTACACTGGTACCGGCGAAGTCTCACAGGCAAGAAAAGGCGCAGGGGGAGTCGAGGTCGTTAGTGTTGGAGAGGTCCCCGGGGTTCAAGATGCAGGAGCAAGAGGTGGGGAATAGGAGTCTGCCGACGACGTTTCCCCCCACTACGAGGCTTTCACCTACACCAGTCTTGTCGAAGTCGCTGACTCTGGGGCGTCATAATCGTATTGATAATTTAGCGCATAGTAAACCCCGCTCCACCTCACTATTCACACCACCTCTATCAGCGGCGAGCAACATCGGACCATCCATCCCCATGAATCGGAACGCGAATGGGAATACTTCCCTGCCATCAATCCACCCCCCAAGCACATCTCAAATGTCGAAGATTAACTCGAGGAAGTGTAGTATTGGCATTAGTACGCCTATACAGGCTGGGAATATCTCGTTACCGAATATCCAGCCACCATCGGTGATGATGTCGAGGCTAAAGTCTAGGGGAGCGGGGGCTACACCGGCTGGGGGGCAGGGGACACCGTCGATGTCTGTGTATTATACGCCTGTGTCTGGGGGGTCAGCGGTGAAAATGGGAGGGGGAGGGACTGATCTGTTGGATATGGATTTATCTTATGGGTTGATGTGAGAAGTGATGTGGGGAATCTTTTGGGCATCATATCAGGTTGAGATTGGTCTTTACTTTTAGCTAGCAGGCATTAGTTTTGGGGCTTCGTTGGCACTTCTGCGGGAAGGCGTGTTTGGCGTCAATAGGCGACATAGTCTTTTTTTTAACTTTTTTCTCGTTTCTTTGTCCGGGTGAACGGAGTCACGAAAGGGGAGTTGAGGTATGAGATGTAGACTTTGTACTTCTACCATGGTTATGATTTCAGTTGATTGGGGTTGGGAAACATGTAGGTGTTTACCTGATAGTGTACAAGTATCTGTAAAATACCATCGTCCAAACATTTTATTGAGGAAATAAAGTCTTACCCTGGGTTTCAAGTTCATAGTGCATGTTGGATTTTCTAGGAAGCTCTTGCACGTAATTGCGCTGTCATTTACTTGTTAACTGGTTAGATGGCTAGATAGTCTTCATTCTCACAAACAGTTACTGTAAGAAAGTGAATAGAGACAAGTGACACCTTTACATAAGCACAGCTGCCAAGACTATCTACAAAGCTACAGTACAGCTCGTTCGAGGGGACTGACTGGTACGAGACTAGTACAGCTCACTCTCCACTTCTAGTAATGACTAATAGGGAATAGAGCCCACCAAGTAGTCTGGTTCAATAATATTAGGCGCCACATTCCGCTTTGATAATTCAGCAAATCGTATCTAAGCACTCACTCACTTGCGGTGTAGTGACCCCCAGAACAGACAGATCGTATACGTAATACAATGGTTATAGAACTTCAAAAATGGGGTTCCTAATATTAACTCTGAGAAAAAACCAGTAACTAGCTCTAAACCTGATGGGGCCTTTGGAGAGGATATAGAACAGTATACATATCTGGACTTGCCGTTAGAACCGGAGTATATATCAGCTGGAGAAGAGTTGAGAGCGAGGGAGACTGACCAAGCGATTAAGCTGTAATGGGATTGTAATCACTTTGAGCATAAGTATGTGTGGCCATGAACTTGAACGAGAGGTAACTGACCCATGACCACTTCTCTACTCTTGTGCGCTAGACTATTAACCACTTGGCCTAGTCTAGCACATTCCAAAGGGTCTAAAATATGTCCTACACCCAAGCTTTACCAAACCAACAGGCATAAATTTACAACCAACAACCCATAACTACAACAACAAATCAACAACAAATCCACAACCAAACATGCCTTCCGCTGTTGAGAGTTGCTATGAGGATGTCAGCATGAAGCTTAGAGTCTCAGATGTTGTCATTGCAGAACTGCGGAAACCGGCTGCTTCTAGATCTATGCTAATGCAGGTACTCAGAGGTATCTACCAGGAGGGACAGCAAGGGCTGCAACGGCTGAAGCATCTGTCCCAGCAGAACGCTGGGGAAGGGGCTCGTTTAGTTGAGTCTGTAGTGGCTACTTTAGCGCGCTTGGATGGGGTGATTAGGGCTTTTGAGAGGGCCTTTACTTAGGAGGGAATAAGGTAAGGAGTAGGAAATAAGGCAAAGGAGATAAACGCCATAATTAGTATTTGCATCAATAAAATTCAAATTTTTTTATTTTTAACTTCCCTGCCATGAGGAAAAATTCGCCGGAGATGTCACGAGAAAGTTTTCCCAAAATGTTACAAACGATTCTTCCCAGGTAGTTTCATAAAACCTAGCGATATTGACACGGCCTTGTTGCACAAGGCTTGGGGCCCCGGAGACAGTCTGTAATTGCAATTGCAAGCTGGAGCGCAGAACAACCACTCTAGGGGGTGGATTTCTTTACCTGAGGAAATGTAATTTCTTCAATGTAAATTGAGCCTACTTTATATGGTAAGTGCCAATGCCAAGCGCAATCCAGTTACCCTGAACCTGCAACCATAAAATTGCAACGTCTGATTGAAGGCCATTTTTCCATCAGACTACTTACATATAGATAATCGCTGTTGGGTTTTGCATAGAGGGTATGCAAGGCATTAGTCTAAATCGAAAACCTCATGTAAAAAGTCACGTGACCATTGTAAGAAGTCTAGTTACAAAAATTCTGCCAGAATTACCGCAAAACGGCATTGACCAAGATGAGCACGTAAATGTCTCAGGCCTTCTGCATATGTATAAATCAGCACATGTAGGAGGTACACTATGCTTGCTTATAATATCACATCTTACGCTCGAGTTCCGGAGTGCACTCATGTATCAGCTACTGCAACGTGGAGACCCTGCGGCTGATTGAGAATCGGTCTACATACAGAGGATAGAAGAGTCATGTTAATTATCTGCTGTTCACCGAGATTAGTGACAATTTGACATATGTAGATACGTTTTCAAGTTGCGTTGACCATGACTGCATGTAACTTTACTCAGGAACTCCAGTCTTGCTAGTGTGGGGAGTCGCCGGCGTGGCTTTCCCTTGAGGGACTGTCACTGCAAGGAATGGAATCAAAGTAGCTATAGCGTAGAGAGATGCAAGGCTCTTCAGACATGCACTGCCATCTGCTGTAGGGAAATATTCACGAGGAGTTCACAGAACTAGATAGCAACGGAGCATACAATATCTAAGCAAGTGGTACCACATGCGCAAAGGGTTTTCCACTCATGGAACTTTGCATTTCTTGTCAACTCCAACGGGTCTTCTTGAGGGATACATGGGGATAGACGGGGTACATTGCATGTGCGGGCACCAGGGTAAGAATACTTGGGTAGGGATTTGTGATAGAGGGTGACTACGGCAGGGCATTGATAAGCCGAGTAAAGGGGAGGAAAGATTTTATCAGAAAGGCTGACACTGAGGAAACATGTTGTGAAAAATACAGCACCAACACCACACAAGAAAAGGCAAAATATGAGGGAAAACTAACAATGATGATGAAGGGTTTACAGAAGAACATACATGCTATTTATCCGACCAACCCAACCCACCCAAATCCAGTAGAGGGCCCTTCCTTCCAGCCCACAAAATAGAAATGTAAAACATAGGGGTAAGCTTCGTAGGCCCAACAGAAATGAACAATTACATGAGGGGGGAAATAGGCCCAACCTAACAATGATAATATCCGAGGAAGAAAAGGGGGAGAACGAAAGGTGGAAAAAGAATCAATAAGGTAATGAGATCTGAAAGCCACTTTCATCCCTCATAACCAGCATCTTTAGGGTAATGTGACGTCCACTCATCACGTGGAGACCCCCAAACCCTTACATATCCATTTGATCCGCACCATTGGCATTGGCAAAGTTAAAGCTACCAGACTGAGTGGCACCAAAGCTGAAAGCCTCGCCTGATTGTTGTTGTGGTGCAACGCCTTGAATTTCGGCACCAGCCTCATCCTCCTCATCACTGAAGTATTTCTCAATGATGTTATATGCTTTCATGTAGATCTCCTCATTTGCATTGCTCTGGGCTTGGTGGATCTTCTCCATACCACCGGCCTCCTCAATGTACATAGCGTACAAGTTAACGTTTTGTTGGGTGGTAGGCTTGTCCATCTCTCCGACCTTGAGGATGTTTTCCAAGCCGTCCAAAGCAACCTGGATGATCTTGTTGTCCATACAGGCCAAAAGATCGCAGAGGGGTTTGATGCAGCCTTGTTGGACCAAATAGCGAATCTGATCAGGCTTTTGAAGGCCACCGGATGTTGCATTGGAGATCGCCCAACATGCCTCCTTCCTAGTCTTGACGTCGCCATTTGCGAGAAGGTGAATGAGGGGTGGGATGATGTTGGCATCGATGACGGCTTGGATCTGAGTAGAATTTCCGGCGGTTATGTTCGAGATGGTCCAGCAAGCCTCCTTGCGGATCCCATCCTTACTAGATCCAAGAAGAGCCAAGAGGGCAGGCAGAGCACCACAATTAATGATGACCTGTGTTTGGATGTCATCGCCAGTAACGATATTGCCAACAGAACGTAGAGCTGGGGTCTGCACGGAGGTAGAGTTGTGCATCAATAGCTCCACAAGGCGCCTTGGGATACCGGCATCAATAACGGCTTGAATCTTGTCGTTCGACCCATCGGAAAGGTATGAGATAGCCCAGCAAGCATCAATAAGAACTTCGTCATCAAGGGAGTACACCAGCTTTGCAAGGACAGGGAGAGCCGGCAAGATCTGGAAACGGTAACGACATCAGTAATAAACTCGTGAAATTGAAGGGAGTTGAAGGGGATAACTTACAGCTTGCCAATCTGGCTGTGGGGTCTTTCCACGACAAAAGTTGCTAAGGGTCCATGTCGCGTTCCTGAGCATGCTGAGTTTTCGGCTGTCGTTTAGGAGGGCCAACAGTGGTGGCAGAGCACCAGAACCAAGAACAAAGTCTCTGCAAGATGGAGAATCACCGGCAATGTTGCCCAAAGCCCACACAGCCTGCTCCCTGACGTCTGGCTCATGGCTGCTCAACAACTCGACAAAAATGGGTACTGCTCCCCCCTCGATAACCACCTGAGTTTGGGTAGCTGAGCCAGAAGCAATATTGGTCAACGCCCACGCGGCCTCGAACTGCACAAGAGTGTGTGGAGACCTCAAGAATTGTACAAATCGGGTAACAACACCACACTCAATGACTTTCTCGATAGGAGGGTTTCTCTCCTTGCTGAGGAGTTTTCTGAATTTTGTTGTGGCTTGGATTTGTGCATCAATCGATTCAGAGAAAACACCCTCAATCATGCTCGGCAACTCTTCGTTCAACTGCTTGTGAGATGTCAGAACATTATTCTTCGGGTTTCAGGCGCCAATTTCGCGCCGCATGTGTTATCGGAAGGGGTGCCAAGATATTTGTTCCCCACCGAATTTTGCCCCTCCAAAGACAACAAAGAGAAAATCAACCATAACACAAAAGAAATAGAAGGATAGTAGTACCTGGAATTCCAGCCCTGCACTCTCGTCGTCACTATCAACGCCAGCTCCAGGTGGGGGACTATTGAGGTTCAAGTTTCGTCGCTTGGCCAAGTTCTCATCTCGTTTCTGCTTTCTGATCTCCACCTGCTGCTCCTCACGCCTCCTTCTGAGCTCATCCTGCTTGAATGTGCCCTTCGCCTTGAAGTTGCTTCTTCTGTGTTCTGGGATGTAGCGTTCGGCCATGTTTGATGCTGGGGTTGTGGAGGTACGGTGTAAGCGGTTAGGCAAGGGAGGGGCAGCGACCAGCGAGCAATAGATACTCCAGATAAATAGAGTACGATGAGGAGTAGAGGTACCTGCAGCGGCTGTTGGTTATAAAGTGAGGAATGGTAGGGATGTGTTATAAGTTTCTTCTCCGGCAGAGAAAAGTGGAAGAAGTTGGAAAGGAAGGGGAATCCACCAAGAAGTGGGTTACTTCTCCGCCAACCAAAGCGAGTTACTTAGTCATATAGTACTGGTGAAGCGGCATTGAGGCGGGGCGTCATAACATTAACTTTCTTGCATCGCTTTCTAGCATCGGCGGCGAGCTGCCACGCCACACGGCATTTTCTACCCAGCGATTTTAATGGACATGAAAAAAGATTCTCTCTCCCATTTTTTTCCCGCTATACTATGGTGGCTAATGGCCCCCCCTTATAACGAGCGCAACCTGAGGACAGTGTTGGCTGCGGGGGCGTAGGTTTGAGCACTAATGCTATCCACGGCAGAGGCTGCCACACCCAGCCCTACGGTAAAGCAGCGAAAGCCCTGCCAGCCTACTTATGTACTTAGCTTTACATTTCATTGTCAACTGTCTCAAACTGTGATCATTTGTATCACCCACATTTTTCCATCTGTACTCTTGCCCTTGTCTAGTTCTATTTTGACAATCATTTGTTATAGTTCATAGACCGCATTCGTAATAGGAATCAAGACAAGAATGCCGTTGTGACGAGTAGGTAAATGCATTTCCAGGCTTGCATATGTGTGTATGTCAGTACCAGTAGTGTCTCATGTATGTTTCGCGCTCCCTTGGCACTTGTTCCTTCGCGTCTTCCCATCAACCGTGGACCGTGGTAACGGTGATCCAAACGAGGGTGCATCTAATACCGATATTTTGCCCCACATCATCTACAGCAGCCTGACTCTAAAGTATCATGGCCACAGACGTAGTTCCGATATCTGCCGCAGGTCAACATATGGGCAAATTAATAAATGTAATAGGCATGGTGGTAGATCTCCGCCCTCCAACACTAACCCAAAGAGACGGTAAGTCACGAACTACCCCCCTTTATCATGCACTATGCTGATAGGTATAGAATATATGATTACGTTTATCTTATGTGACAAGACCAAATCCCTTGTTGAAAATGGCTTGACTGTTCGGTACTTTCACCGTATCAAGGATGACTTACCTGAAATTCAAGGTCTCGATGATGTCGTCGTTCTTCGAAATATCAAGGTGGTTCCATCAATATTCTCCGTTTACAGATTTGGCTCTAACTAGTGGTTAGATGACTGAATTTGGTGGAAAGAACATTGCAATCTCACATTTCACCTCTTCGTGGATCGTTGGATATCAGTCGCCGATCAGAAAGGAATTTATAATCAAAAGTTCAGGCTCAAAGGTGAAGGCCACTTCGTCAGAGATAGTTGCAATTAACGCCCTTCGCGAGTTTTGGAAGAGTAGGGGTGGGGCAGCTTCATCTCGGGGTGTAAATCCTATGGCACTCCCCAAAATAGAAGAACAACACAGTTACAAGCGGAAATTTTCACACATCAAAGACTTGCAATACGACCATTTCTACGACTTGATGGGGGAGGTTGTCAAGACATTTCCAGGAAATGGTTCTTTTACCGTATACCTGACTGATTACACAAAGAACCCCAATTTGCATTGTTATGAATGGCCAAATCTTGGTGAGCGTCGAAAGGGCTTGAGTGAAGATGATCGCCATTTCTACACAGGCCGTAAGGGGGATGGTAGTTCTAAGTGGCCTGGGCCGTTTGGACAATACACACTTCAAATAACACTATGGGATGTGCATGCAGATGCCGCTAGGAAGATTGTAAGGGATGGCTGCTTGTTGAACCTCAAGAATGTGAGAGCCAAAAGAAATGCTGATGGAAAGATGGAAGGAGCTCTGCATGGAGATCGAAGGTTTCCGGATCGGGTGGATATTTCCGTTGTGAAGGATCTGAAAGACCCACTGGTGGCACTCCTTAGTCGTAGAAAGGTTGAATACCAACGCCGGTCAGAGTCAGAACGACTGGAGTATGAGGAGACTTCGAGAAAAGAGGTGGAGGAAATTGAGGAGAGAGAGCAGGAAGAAAAGAAAGAAGCAGAAAAATTAAACGAAAATAGTATGTATACCACTTGCACAATAATGATATTGACCTAGTTTCTATTAATGCGTTTTCTTCTATTTGCTTATTTCTTTACCCCGACCTCTCTTTACGAGTACAGGCACTTACCCTGAACTAGTCATCACCCGTAGAGCGAATGGGGTCCCAAGTATCCTGATTGGAGATATTTTAAACCCCGTCGATATCAACCTCAAAGAAACCCCTTACGTCAATCGCAACTACAGAACCATCTGCCGAGTCGTCGACTTCCTCCCCCACAAGCTTGAGCAATTCTGTGTTCGAAAGGAAGTAAAACTAAAGGCAACACACTCAATAATGGACAATCAGGGTAAGGTCATGAACGTCTATCCAGACGGCACCCGGAAACCTGCATTTGAGGGCGAAGGCGATCATGAAGATGACGATGATGTCCCTGAAAGCCAGCGCAAGGAATGGGAATTCAAATTCGCACTACTTGTTGAAGGAGAGGATGGTGCTACAATGCGACTAATGGTGGATGATAAGTCTGCGCAGTTTTTACTGAAAATGGATGCTACAGAGTGAGTGTATATTTCAAGCTTTACGTCCATCTTCTGAACCTCTGCTTATTTACATCTTCAGTCTCAAAGCCGATCCCTGTGCCCTCGCTGAGCTTCGCGAAAAACTGTATATCCTCTGGGGTGATCTTGAAGAGCGCAAATCCCGCAAACTCAAACGCCTTGGCAAAGGGAAAGACGGGACAGGGAGGGAACCCGGCAGTCGGAAACGCAAGTCTACTTCTAGGCAACAGTCAAAAAAACGTCATAGGTCAAGTAAGAACGGCGACGATGACTGTACTACTGGCGATAGCGATGACAGTGACGAAGATGAGAATGGGTTGATTGTCGGGCGGAGCAAGTATTTTGCTGCGCTGGTGAGGGAGTATGGTGTTAAGAGGGCAAGTGATGAAGGGGAGACTTATTGGCAGAGGATGTTTGGGCTGTTTGGGGTCATTATCAAATACTAGAAATTTGTTTACCTGAACTCTCAGGTTTTCGCGTGACCGCGAACTCAAGCTAGGATTTATTTGAAGAATAACTTCGTTGTTTTAATTCCACTTATTGTACCTTTCTCTTTCCTCCTATGCCGCATTGGTAGGCAATTTTCTAAATTTGGATGGTTTTGGAACTGGCGTTTTGCTGCTCAGCATTTATCTCATTATCCCTATGTTCTAGGATATCCTACCTCCTAGTACCTATAACTCCTAATTTGTACTTAGAGCTTGCACATAACTATGGTGGATCTTGTTGGCTCCTTTGGTGTTTGACATTGTATGGTGATGGTGGGTTTTATGATTGATATCTCCGATAGCTGCGGCTTTGAATAACGTATGGTATATTGAATGGCTCCGTTCTATTTGTGAAGAGAGAAAGCCCTATAGACATTACAGTTCTATCTTTCGCAAACTTAGTGACAAATCTTGATCACTAGCAGCACAAGCCACCCATGTTTCCACAAGAGCCCCCTTCTGCCGATACTGGCAACTTCTTCACAATATCTTCTGAGGGCAAAACCACTAGTACTTTCTCTCAAGCCTCAGCTAGATCCTCTGCCTAAACCGTAAATCTCCCTGATAGCCCGCTCCACGAGAGGGTGCAACTAGAATCATGCTGGGCCAGACATATGACGGTATATTCAACATGGAGTCTTGTTGGGTGCTAGTGGTTTTGGAAGGTAGACATTACATCCGTAATTGCTCTATATCTGAATAACGCCTCTAATGCACTCGATATTTACCCCCTACGGGAGTGTTACCTACCTCGGTATCAACATAACCTCTCCATACATGTAACACTGCGGTCCCGGACCCATGCAAATAAGAGAGGTTTGGCTGTATACCTTTACCTTGCCTTCCGTATGATGGCCAGTCGTTCACCCCCATTTAGAGATGCCTTACCCGGTAGTCATGTATTCCTAGCTTATATCGACTAGCACTCTCTTCTGCTGTACTTCAATCAGTACGCCTGGATGTTTAGTGGCTCTTCGGAACTTACCCCCGCAGTTGTAAGCTTTCCCCAATATGCTTTGCCATTGAATAACGCTACGGTCTCCACTAGCCTCAAAACATTCTTGATCCAGCTTATGAAATGACTTTATTGCACCAACAAATTTGGCAGTGTAATCCTCGCATTATGGCTATACAGCAGCCCTTCCAATAGAGTCAGACTATGATTGTGCATCCGGTATAAGTGTATATCCGCCGGAACTGTATGAGGGAAACTTGACAATCCTTCTACGGTGCTAATTTTCCTGAACATTATCCCTTGAGTCCACATGATTGAATATTATCCATATTAATACTTGAGTGGGGTTGTAGCTTTTCTAGACTTAGTAAAAACACTGATAGCAACAATGCTACTTGCCAAGTAAGAAGTGACGGGAATTGAACCTAGATCACATATGCCTGAAACCAGCAGGACAATACATAGCAGGTATCATACCATTAGGCCATTGTGCCTTTTTGTGTTACTGACCTACATGTATGTAGCATATGGTCTTGTTTGCTGGTTCAAGGTGGGCCAGGGTGTTAAAGGTTTGTAACAAGGTCGAGGTTACATTGACTCAAGCTCATCTTGTACACTAATTAGACTAAGGGGATATGAACCAGACTAGGGGATATGAGAACAGAGCGGATGCCCTAGCCTGGTTTGGACTAGTCAGGCATAGCGACTCAGTAGGATGGGTACGGCTCAGGCAGGAACCAGGCCATGTCTCGCTATGACTACTAAGTATGGGGGAAGTAAGTATAGGAAGGGGTAGTCTGATGAAGTCTAGGTGAGGTGTACAATTGCCCTTGTGCTTTCCTTGTGTGATTTCTTGTATATCACAGGACCTTGTTACCCTCAAATTTTCTGGTGGCGGCACAGGGAAATCGCAAGAGGAAACTCTTGTCTTGCCATAGGAAAGAAAGCCCCGTGCTACCTGATTAGGGAGCCTTCCCTGTGGAGCATTGGTCGAATACCTGAGCCCGCACCCTATCCTATGGTATTAGGACTACTAGACATCAAAGACTCAGTGTTCCAGCGGGGCTACTGTACTCGTGCCCGACCGATAAAATTTTTGGTGAGGTGCATAAACCGATGGGGACCCTTTGATATATACAAAATACTCACGTGTTTCAAAACTCCTTCAACTCCACAAATAACCTCTACCCGTAGCCTTAGCTTCCTTTGACTCCAGCACTAGAACCCCGTGTCCTTTATTGGGTCTTCAGGGTACCCTTGCATACTGTATATTCCAGCGCCCTGCAAGCCCCAGGCGCTTCTGCAGTGTAGCGGCCCCAGCAGATGGAGCGGATGGAGGTGGTGGTCAACCTGTGTAGGGCTACCTAGTTCCTCATGGGTATCTAGTCTGGTTTGTAGTGGGGATGGATCGGCGGTACCTGCAGATTGTGTTTTGTAGATGTTGCGGCTGACAGAGAGACAACTCAGATGATGAGATTCGTACTTAGCCATCCGTACCTACTTAATTCCAGCAACTAGATAGGTACTCCTACGTACTTACAGCCTCTAAAAATATCGAGACCCAGAATCTACTCTACAGATTCCACATTAACCCTCATACCTCTAGGGTTCGGGTGTTAAACCATTGGGGCAGGCGCAGACACCTGCAACTCTCCCCCAACAAGCGATAGCTCCCCTACAATTTCAACAGTACCGAGAATGTGCAAAGGTCCAGCAGAAGGGAATTTATTCGGAATAGTGTTGCTTCAATTTTTGGACCCACTTCCGAGAGATCTACACGTGCACCCACCATCACCCAGTACACCTCCGGTACCACCTGATCACATATCTCACATGCGGAAGGCAACAATATTATCGTTAAAGCGCCTAAGAATCCCAGCAGAGGACCACTAAGATTGGGTGAGCTGCTGCAACAGGAAGCCAGTGACCTATGGACTAAAGCATACAATGAGCTATCCGTTGAATATAAACAGAACTTGGGGTGCGTGGACAATACAGACGGTGACGAGCCGGAAAAACTAGAAGCATTGTAACAATTGTTGGAGCATGCAATGGAGGCAAAAGTGGAGAATATTGCAAACCAATGGAAACTAAAATGGGGAGGCAAGGAGATCAATGTGCGAGAGAAAGCGGAAAAACTTGTGGGTTGGATTACGAAATTCAAGGAAGCTGTGGATGTCGCAGTGCAATTTGATCCAGTGCATGCGGCACTGCCTTGGGCGGGAATTAGATTTATATTAATTTTGGTCATTGGCGAGCAACAAAACTTGCAACATGCTATTATTGCATTGGAGCGGATAGCCTTCTTTAGTTGGTCTCTGTACAATTTACGAGAAGCTGTATCTTATAAAATGCGAAGAGACTAAGATTACAAACATTGCTAAAACAGCTACGGGCGAGCTCCACCGAGTATTGGTTATTTTATATACAGCTATTTTGCGAGCATTGACACGTTCTGTGAATTGGCGCTGGCTAACACTCAGTCCAGGGAATGCTTTAGAGAATCTCAAATCTCCCGATACTACGTTTGTAGAGATAACAGCACTTGATGGGCCAGAGTCACTGGTAAATTTAGTTGTTCAGGGTGTAGAGAATTGCTATGAGATAGAAACCCCCGGAGGTTGATATTTTAGGCTACTAACGCATTTCAGACAATTCACACACACGGAAGCAAAACCAAGGTACCTACCGATTCTACAGCTCCATGTATCCGTGCTAAAATACTTTCCATCAGGGGCATTTGATAAGCTTGCTGGGATTTCTCGTCTGTAGTGTCAAGGATTGACGAGACTGTAACTGCGGTGTACGAGAGAATCCAAAGTGAGTGCAACAACTGAGCATTCTTACCATATATTAATTATCTATCGTCAGAAACCGAAAGGATTGCTATCCTTGAGTGGCTCTCTATAATTCGATACCAAAGCCACCATGACCTTGCCTATGAGGGCCGGGTTGCAGGCACTGGGCAGTGGTTTTTTCAGCGGGAGGAGTTTAAGCACTGGCAGCAGTCAGAGAAGTCAGAGGTATTGTGGCTGCACGGAATTCGTAAGTCCATCGGTATCATTACTCGTAACCCTACTTACACGTGCGCTTGTTAAGCCGGCGCTGGGAAGACGAAGCTTGTGTGAGTGCTAAGGGATGATCGCTTGATCATGAAATCCACCACCTAATTCTGTTTCAGCAATCGACTACCTCCAAGAACGAAAAGTCGCCTATTTCTATTGCAAACGAGATGAAGAAGGCCGGCGAGATAGACATTATTCTCCTTTCGCTCATCAAGCAACTAGCATGTCCCCCAAACGAAACTGCCATTTATACAGAAGCATTGCAGGCCTACAAGAATGAACTGAAAGACCCATCTGCTCGCAAAAATCTTCCTGTGGATGCATGTCTTAAACTCCTATCCAACTTACTCGAGTATCATGAACATGCGGTCATTGTCCTTGATGCACTTGATGAATGTTCCAAAGAATCTCGCAGGTTAATTCCTTGCTATTTATCCTAAAGGAATCCAAGCGTCCTGTTAAAGCATTCATATCTAGCCGCCACAGCCCAGAAATCGAAGACCGCCTACGCAATTTCCCAAATGTCAGCATTGAAGCAAAGGACAATGCTGAAGATATTGAGAACTACGTGAGATCAACACTTACCAGGCAAATCGAGGGCCAGGAACTACTCCGAGGGCGCGTCTCTGCGGAGTTGAGGCAACGTATTGAGGAGGTACTTCAGAGAGACGCCAACGGGATGTAGGTGTTTTCATGGGCCCAGACCGATTCCTTTTTTTTTAGGTGCCTCATTACTCGAATTCAGACTACCTAGTCTATGGCGAGGCAGCGAACATCCGGGCTCACTCGGATGATTATCCTACCACTGGACCAATTCTTTCTTGTAGTGGGGCTTGATCAATTACTGATTCATCCAGGTTTCTCTGGGTTGATTACCAAATACACGAACTCTGCAGCCTGTCCCTTGAACGAGATATCCATGCTCGACTAGGGAAGTTTCCGAAAGATCTAACTAGTGTATATAATGAAGTTATGGATTCCATAATGCATCAGCCAGGAAGTGGCTCGCAAATAGCCACACATACATTGAAGTGGATGGTTGTTTCGGGAAGACCTTTAAAGCCTGGTGAGCTTGTTACAGCAGCAGAACTCGACCCAGCTACAGCGGCAGACAGTACCGCCCTAGCGCCGGAACTAACATTGGATACTGATTTGTTGATTCAATTCTATAGAGGGTTACTATTATGAGACAAGAACCTAGATGTGATACAGTTTTCACATCTCTCGGTACAGGGATATCTAGAAACGAAGTCAATAAACAAACATTGGGATATTATTGACGCACAGCGTCTCGTTATGGAAGCTTGCCTACGGATTCTGCAGTGCCCATACCCTCCTGAATGGGTTCCCATTTATACTTACGCTGCTGGTCACTAGTTCCGCCATTATAGGTTTTATCAAGACCTAATGGTACAAGCAGCGGCAAGCAACTAACCGTCCCGGAATACACTCGATATATCCCCACTAAGAAGCTTCTTGGGCTCATTTGATCAGCCAACCACCAGTTATCAAAAGTGGAAGTGTTGGGTCGCCTCTTGGGAGAATATATTACGAGATCTGGATTATGATATGTATAAGCAGCTAGAATATCTTCCAGTTTATCCCGCATTTGCTGCTGCCTTGGGTGGCCTAGGAGAACTGATAGACTGGCTTTGGCTCACAAAGGGTGTTGACATGAATCTCAGACATGAATGGGACACCACTTCTACAGTATGCTTTTATGTCTGGTAGCGCAGATCTTGTGGAGCGAATAATAACCATGGAGGCTGACATCCATTTCGCTAATTCGCCGAGAGGCACTGCCCTTACTGTTGCTGCAGAGTTTGGCAGCCTAAGAATAGTATTACTTCTTTTAGGTCGAGGGGTAGACATCAATGTCGTCGGTGGTGATTATGGGACTGCCCTGGGTTGCGCTGCATTGGGGGGGGATGTGGAAGTCGTATCACTGCTCCTAAAGCGAGGTGCGGACATCAATGTCGTCGGTAGTGACTATGGGACTCCCCTGGGCTGTTTATGTGCATCAAGTAACGATTACGCTACGTCTGACCTAGTCACTAGCGAAGCTGTGATAGCCACTTTACTTCTACAGCGAGGGACCGACGTGAATATCCCGTTTGGTAGCCAATATGGCACTGTCCTAGACGCTTCTGCGTCCATAGGCCGCATAGAACTAGTCAGAGCACCCCCCAGTATCTGGCAAGTTTTCCAACGCGTGGCTGTAATTTCTGCATCTTTGTTAACTTACTATGTTTTTATTTATTTTGTTTTCGTATTTTCTTTTTTCGTAATATTAGCTTATATGCAGGTTCTCAAGTAGCACTGGCATGAGCCAGAAATATATTTTCGTTGGTATTTATAATTATATCCGTATGGCAACCTGGCCTCTGGCAACTTGAACTTGCCAAAGATTACCCTGAGCTTTAACCAGGCGAGCCAGATCGCACGTGACTGAGCATACATGTATGTATCTTTGCATGTAGAGTATGTATAGAGTTTATTTAGACCTTCACGTCACTATAACTAGCTGTGACTCGATTCTCCAAAGAGACAAGGTATGTACGTACAATCACGAGGGTAGAAGGCCTTTTTGCTTGGCGAGTATCTACCTCTTGTATAATCGATAGAGTACCGGTATCTCGGGATGTAACCCCTGCTACTTTGTAAGGATCTATCTGTAAAGATCCCGCCAGGCTCTTTTTTATTTTAACTCATTACTCGTGCACATCAATAGGTGATGTATGACGAGAAGATCCCGTCAGATGAGTAGGTGGCCAGTGCCCAAGCCCTGGCTAGGGCGTTATCTTTTAGGGGGGGATGCTAAAGAAATACCCCCCGCCGAAAAAAGCAACAAAACTATCAACTCATGTCATGCATTCTACCGACCTTTCCGACTGTCTTGGAACTTGAAATTCTATTTTTTTTAAAAGTTTGATATATATATATATATATATATTTATATTTATATTCCTCTCGAGCATAGAGAGGGTTTGCCAAGGAATAAACACCTGTGGTTACTGTAGCGTACAGGAGCAAAAACCCATGGGTCATTGAACATTGCTTGCACAGGGTGGTTGAACTATTGCCCTCAATATCCACTGATAGGGCTTGTAGTAACTTGCTTGGGTTAGTATTGCCCCTAGCCATTACGGAGTATATTGGTTGTCATGAAATTTTAAGTGCACTCTTGTAGTCTTCTGTTTCTATATACATACATACATACATAGATAATGTATCAAAATGTACGCAAATTCGATGTGCCTTTGACCACGTTCCGTCAAGCAGAAGGTGAGCTATCTAAGTTGGGTCGGAGTAGAACTGAGTAATCGATGTCTATGTCCATGCCGATGGATGTGTCTGGTGTTACCACAGAGTCGTTACCCTGAACTATGTAGGATTGCCTTTTTTAATATCGATGGATTGAATGAACCACCCTTGTTTGAGGGCCATACATTCCAACAGCTCAATTATTCACCATTATTAAAACCTCTACAAAGTACCTATATCGATACCATCTTCGCTGTTCACTGCACCACTATTCCACGTAAAAAGAAATTCAATTTACCAACTATTCCCAGTAATTTTCCCTATCCCAGTCCCATTAACTAACCCCATTTTCACAGCACTTAAGCAAACCCATTCTCCTATATCCCATGGCCATCCAATCCCGAGCAGATGAACCACCTACCCAACCCCCCTTGACTTTTCAAAAAAAAAAAAAAGGCTTCAAGCACAATCATGACATAAAGCAGGAGCTACATGGTATTTTATACACTCGACAAGCAAGCCACAGAGCAACAAAAAAAAAAGTAAAAAGCCTTACCCTATAGAAACCCGCAAAAAAAGAACATAGCTAGTAAAATACATGCACAGCACAGCTCAACACAAACATCAGAAACGAAAAACAAGGTAAAACAGCCCGTGATATAAAAGAAGCAAATCAAACAAATCACCGCCGACTCCGTTCACTGAAGTGGAGAGTAGAGTAACGTATTCAGCCGTTAACGTCGAATCATGAACGTAGGACCAGCTTTCCCTCAGTAGACATCAGCAACAGCCAGACAAGCACAGGAGGTGGGATATAGGATATAGGGGTGAAGTAGCAAGTATAGGTGTCATTTCAGCAACCACTCCTGTTTCTTCTGTGTCTGCCACATTCAAACATTCGCGTCTCAACCTCAATAGCCTCTTCAATCCATCCATCCCGCCCGCCCTGATTAAGTTCGTAAGTTGTAAACAAAGTAGAAAAGAACAAAAAAAGAAAGTAAACAATGTTCAACAAAACTCTCGCCCAGTAGACAAGCAAAGCGCCAGATATAAACAAACCACAAAACAAGAAAAAAAAACCCTCATCGAAAGTGAAAACACGCATGCGCAAATCCCCTCATTTCTCATGATCTATCCCAAACAGAAGTCGCCGAAATGCTTGACAAACGTGCGTTCTAGTAAGGAAACATGGTATATGTATCTCTCTTTCGTTGTCGTTTCATTCTATCGCTTCTATTCAAGGCAGGGTATCTTCGTATCCGTCTTGATAAACCTCTGGACGTACAAGCTCGCGGCCTTGAATCTCCTCTTATCCTGATACTTTTCAAAGATAGCTTTATGATGGGAAACTGGATCGGCGCAGCACCCATACATCAGCTTCACAAGAGGTCGGAGCTGCTTAGCTGTGTAGCCGGAGAAGTGTGCGTGACCAGGAGTCTGTTGACAGTCTAAAATCAGCATATTTTTTTCACATGATCAAGGAGGCAGCTAGCTTACCCAATCTCCCTTGCCCAACAACGACCTCGCAAGATAATGCGCTCCAGCAGCCAAATAACTTGGCTGGCTCCCCACAAACCTCTCATCCATAATTGTAAGTTCCAAGAAGTACTTGGCCAATGTCCTAGTCTCGAGATCATAATCATCCGCCTTGCTTACCCTTCGCAAAAAACTCATTGGGCCAGGATATCCAAGCTCAAACTGCAACTGCGATAACATGAACCTCTCAGCAGCAAGAATTTCATCAACAGTGTACCCATTATCGACCATAAATACAATCTCGTGCACTGAAGGGCACAGAATCTCCTCGTACTTGGAAGCAATGAAGAGTGCAGTAGCACCAACAAGCTGGAGTTTGTTAATTGAGACAACCTTCTGAGAGAGGAATCGGTCGATGTAGTTGATGGTCAGGAAGAGAGTTTCTGGGAGAAGTTGGAATCGGTTATGAACTTGAACGATCCAATCCACGAGGATCGAACGCATAGACCATTGAATATCTGGCTGAATGTTCATGTAGTTTGCAGGTGGCAATAACCTCTCCTATGAAGAAATGATGAATGTTAGCAAACTCCATAAGTAGAAAAAAAAAAGAAAATTTCCACTCGTACCTCTAACTCTCGCATGTACTCGAAAATCTCATCACCATACTCTGCCACCATGGTAATATCAAACATGTCATCTTCATCAATCTCCTGGAAGTCTTTACCAGCCTCAAGCAGCTCCCTCTTGTCGCTAGCTGTAAATTTTGGGGCAAGGATCGGTGCAGTCACTCCGGTAGTGTTATCTCCTACGGTTTTGGAACGGGCGGTTGTATAGTCCTCGTCATCTTCATCAAAGTACTCTTCTTCTGACTCGATATGGGCATTGTGCTCATCATCCTCAACATCAGTGGCATCCTCGTCTGTCTCTTCAACTCCAGCTTCCGGGTCATCCTGGATATGGGAAAGCGCAAGCTTATTGGAGATGTCAATCCTCGAGTTTTTCAGTGTAACATGTCCGGATAATTTTGAACGAACCTTCCTGGCTTCTCGCTGGATAATGCCTCCAGTCTTGGACTTTGGAGATTTCTTGACCTTCTTTGGAGACAATGCCTTTGCGGCAGCTGGCTTTGGTGGAGATGGGCGTTTATCAGCATAAACCTCGGTCTTCTTCACGACCCTCCTAGCTGGTCCTGGCACAGAAGTCTTTGGAAGAGCAGAAGTAGTAGTAGTAGAAGTAGTGGTGGCAGTGGCAGTTTGAGACGCCGAGGCAGTGCTCCTCAAGGGACCGCGTTGAGCTGGCTTTGCAAGTGCATTCTTGACGGCAATTTGGTCCTTCTCCTTCAACACAATCTTACTGGCTTTTTCCGTGAGTCCGGAACTCTTAGTAGTAGCCGTGACCTGTTTCGCCACATTCGAAACATCACCAAATGCCTTCCTCTTGGCCTCTCCCTTGACAGGTCCAGTTTCTTTGGCAGCAACCGCCTTCAATGTCGTAGCTTTCACGGTAGGCACCGCATTTTCGTCATGTCTCGGTCTAACGGCACGGGCTGGTCGCGTAGGCTGTTGCATTGCGTGATTCTCTGCGTCAGTGATCAAATAGCTCCAACGCAAAAAAAAAAAAAAAAGCAGATAAGGATGCAGATGAGGTGAGAGCCCAATTGCACGCGGGTTGGAGGTTTATATATGTAAATAACGAAACGGGCAAGGAATGCTTTGGTTTTGGGTAAGCATTGGGGAGGTTGTGCCGGTGAGGCAGGGGGTTAGAGAAAAAAAGCCTTGGTATAGACCAATCGGGAACAGCAGCATCCACGTCTCCAACGCAAAAAAAACAAATCAATGCAGCGTGCATGAGGAATAGGTACAGAAAAGCGCAGAAAGGAGAACATAGAACAGGAGCAATTGTATACATACCTGCACGTTCATTGTGATTAGTGGTTAGGTATTGTATAGGTTGAGTTGAAACTCGCGGAGATTCGAAACAAAACAGGACTAATGCACACGTGCTGGAGAGATTGCTGGAGGCATGTCAGTTAATGGCTCAAGGACGTACCAGATGCCCGCGAATTGAGTGTGCAGTCGGTGATGTTTACCTTTGTGTTTACCTTTCGTGAAACCGTCTCGTTAACAACTAAGGCTAGATGCCAGATGACCAGTAAGAACAAGGGCAAGTAGCTATTGTGTATGGACCAGAAGATCTCTAGCAGTAAGGGGTGCCGGTGAAGTGGGCAATGATGAAGTAAAGATGGGCAAGGAATGGAAGAAGATAGGAGGGAAGGTCTTGTTCGTGTCAAGGATGGATGAGGCTGAAGCCGAGTAATGTTGCTCGAGGTATGGTTGTTGATCCTTGCCTTGTGGTTGTTGATGTTTTGGATGAAGGGATGGGGTAGGAGGTAATATGTACCCAAGTGTGGTGGGGCTTTGGCTATTAAGGCGGTAGTCAATAGTATGGTAGAGTTGTGTATTTTTACCCTTTTCACTGTTGTGTACTCTGTGCATACAAATTTGTATGTTTATGTTTCAAAATGGTACTAAGCTAAGCTCCTACCAGCTAGGTCAACGTTGCCCCTTAGCAACCGGCTGTCATGGCAACGAACGGGCGCACCCAACAACACCAAACAGTTACCTGACGCTCTTGTGCGACAGGGGAAATCACGTGACAGTTGCTCCCGCGACGCATGGAATGGACTCCCCGCTTTGGACGCTGGCCTTCTGAATCCTTCTGCGACGTCCCTTCCCTGATCCCAGACTACCACAACCAACTGAAGGCCTGAGCCCAAACAAAACACCTGCCGGGTAATTTCCGCTGTGGTCTTGGCTTTCCTGCCCAATGCGCGCTTATGTAATCCTGCACCCCTTACAACCATTGGCGCATTGCATCCCTGCAGCCAAGAAAGTACTTTAGCAATGACGCCATCCGTCGCGTCTCCCCACAGCTATTTAGACTTCGCACCCTACTTACGCCAGCGCGTATCCTGTCGCGCGATCACCTGACATAATTTCTCGGCCACAAGAGCATAGAACACAACATGGTGGGTGAATTATAAGCAGCGTATTGCATATAGCAAGGTAGAACTCGATTCAAAGAACTTGGGATTTTCTTAGAACATGTAAATACAAACTAAAGTAACATTCCCTTCAGAAGGTGTTGTGCCAGCCAGACTACCAAAGCTCCTTAGCAGAACATTGATTGATTCATTCACCATTTAAACGTATTTCAGATCAACCTCTAATGACGTCTACATTGCAATACTGAATTTAATTAGGCCTTGAGAATGTGTAACATGTGTGTGTGCTACGGTTACGCCTTACCCCCACTTATACCCTTCTCATCGTACCTATTGAATTGAAGTCAAATGCCAAAGCAAGTACACTTGGGAAAGCCGATGGGCCTTTTGACTGTGCTGATATAGGGTCCCCTCTCCTTGCCGTCAAGGTCAGAATTTGAACTGGCAACACTGTGTCAGACTGGATACCTTCACGATAGCTATTCTCTTGAGGTCGACTATACAAAGGAAACTAGAGGGCAAGAGGAACGCTATCATCCAGGTAATATTTCCTAATGGATTTGTGCCAATCAGTTTATCTCTAGTGAACAAAATGGCCGTTCCAGTCGTCACCGCTGTAGTTAAACAGTTGAAGAATAAGGCAGGGATTTCAGTTACTCATGAAAGGACTAAGTACACTTGCGATCCTACCACCCAGAGAATAAGACACCCCAAGAGAACATTGGCGTTGCAGACCCTGGACTCGCTGAGACGGATCCGGATGGAATGGAACCTGCGTAGCATTTTGGTATAGCTTCTCCACACAAAACCCACCATTTCCAGGCCCGCATCTACCCTATTCGATATTGGAAAAAATTACAGGTTTCGTTTCAAGATACTGATATCTGTTGGCGGTGATCATAAGGGTTATTGTTGCCAGTGGAAAGCGGTAGGTACCTCTTGGTTGGCGGTTACGGGATCTTCCGGCATCGGCATACACGGCTGATCCCCGCGCAAACCCGATTCAAAGAAGTGAATATGAATGAAACCTCCTGCCCGCATTGATAAAGGGTAATGGTTATATCTCTACACCGGGGAGGTGTTAACTTTACATCCTTTTCATGTACATATCTTACTTGGGAGCATCTTACTACATCTGCTCTGACCTGCATGCATGTTTGCGCTTACTCTACCTGCCTACGCATCCTGTAGGATACATTGTATCATAGGCGATATTGATGGCCATGGGTCTCATTCATAATTCAGCTCCCGCTGCTACTCCCAGTAGTCTGGCGCACTCCTAGGTGCAACTACTGATGGCGGAGTATTTTCATTAACAGTTATATATATGCATTAGAACCAGGAGTTACCCTGAACTGCACCATGTCTGGGCGCAAACTGCTTTTCATTCCTCACCGAGATGACTCGCCCATCCATTGCTTTTACTTACATGTGCACATGCGCACCGCAAAAGCAGTCTTGTTACTTCTATTCTTACTAAAAAGCAATTCACTCCCACACTACCAAAGTTTACACACACACACACTCTGAGGTTACTCGATATCGCACACCCACCAGATTGTGCGGGATGATGTAGGCATGTGGTGCATCTGTCACTTTTAAATTTTCTGCCTTTCCTGAAACTTGAACTTAACACCGGTAAGTTATAATCATGCGACTTCCCTCTTCCCCCTCCTCTAGTTCCCACCCCCCGCAGCGTAGCGTGGCGCATGAACGAGTTAACGTGCAAACGAGTCATACTGCGATTTGCGCACTGGCGCTGGTGCCGGCGCAATGGGCCCGGATGGCAGACTCGCTCGTTTACGTTTGCCTGTAAACAAATACAGTTTTGTCAAGTGCAGGGGGCATTACTTTTAGCACGTTTAACGGAAAGTATGTTAAAAGCTATAGCGGGGGACTTTAGAGTTATTGACATCTAAGTCCACTCATCCCCCACACAGCCAACTACGCCATAGTCGCATCAGTCGGTTCAATTCCATCGCAATCTAGCTTGGGACATAGATATCCTTAGTCTAGGATTCGGCGTACACTTCGGCAAGCCGGTGCGGCTGACGGCAGCTTTTTCAACTCGGCACCATGATCATCCACATCACAAACCAGAAATCGGAACGAGGACACCGTTTCCGGATGGTATAGAATGGAAAATCATTGATGAAGATGGGGATGAATAAATAGTACCGTTTCAGCGGTAGCCAGATGTCTCATATGTAGGGTGCAGTCGCAACGGTGGCCAATATTGCACAAGCTGAAAATCGGTAGTAGGTAAACAACTTTCCAGAGCATTCGAGCATTGCCATCGAACTGGAGACTGGACGTTTGTCAGTCATAATGTCTCTCATGCCCAACCCTCGAATTTATGGAAAAACGGCTCGAGACTGACAATGAAAAACCCAGATCAAGCAGAATACACCGGACAGACTCGGTCTGCACCAGCCTTTTCCAGAGTGGAAGTTGCATTGTATCGAGGAGGTGCAGTTCTCCTGCGGCGATAGCCACACTCACTTGCTTTGAGCTTATGCCAGCCATCGGCATGACTATCAGAGACGCGTGCTGCAGTGTCAAGCTACGTATCTCTGCCTACCTAACCTCTTCCTGCAGCCGGTAGCCCCCTCTGTGACTCTATCCTGTTGCATTTCGCAGTTAAGTAGATAGCTGTTGCTTGGTTGCCGTAGTAGCGAGTCGTTCAGGCTTAGTTTGGGCTCACGTCCCATTTTTTTGACCTTCCAAGTGGCATGCTGATGTGATTGGCCGGTCCTTCGGGAAGGGTTTGCTAGGATCAGGCTACTTTACGAGACCGATTGGGTTGTGAGTGGATGGGATGCAGCGGCGGGTTGGGAGTCTGTGCTTGCAATCGGGCCATACCATGGATTCGCTAGGATAGATGGATGGATGGATGGATGGATGAGAGGTGGTCATGGCAGGGCCGAAGGCGGCT
>Ga0307511_10000625_pt1 | contig 37858 bp, 34 predicted proteins | sample 13_EM_MG_FD_200266 | JGI IMG/M metagenome (GOLD analysis project Ga0307511, IMG submission 200266) | Populus trichocarpa ectomycorrhiza microbial communities from riparian zone in the Pacific Northwest, United States - 13_EM | ecosystem: Host-associated > Plants > Roots > Unclassified | place... | reverse complement strand
GGTGAGCAAGGCCGACCTCGACAAGCCTCCAGCGGACTTCGACGGCTGATGGTCCCCAGCAGCTGGCTCACCGTCGTCCTGTTCCTGCTACTGGTCTCGCCCGGCCTGCTGTTCGACCTGCTGGCCCTGCGCCGTCGCACCGGCGCGGTGGAGTCGGCGTTCCATGAGACCAGCCGCATCGTGTTGGCCAGCCTTGGCTTCACGGTGCTGGCGCTGGCCATCCTGGCCCTGGTCGGCGTGGCGTTCCCCGGCCTGCTGCCGGATCCCAAGGGCCTGTTCGACCCCAACGGCGTCTACGCGGCGGACCACTGGCCGGCGGTGGTCGGGGCGCTGGCGGCGGAATCGGTGCTGGCCCACGGCGCGGCGCTGCTGACGCACTGGCTGCTGGTCCGGCGCGGGGGCGCCACGATCCGCGCGGTCAGCGCCTGGACGGCGTTGTTCCGCCGAGACTGCCCGCCCGGTCATCGCGCGTACGTCCGAGTCCGCCTCACCGGCGGCATCGTCTACACCGGCTCGGTCCTGAGCTTCACCTCCGACCTGCCGCTGGCCGACCGGGAACTGGTGCTCGGCCCACCGCTGCACAGCAAGACCGGCGACCGTCAGCTGTCCGCGCTGCCGCCCGACTACACCCGCATCCTCATCCGCGGCGCGATGATCGAGACGATGGCGGTGGAGTACCGGCCGTCGGCCCCCGGGGCGCCCGACCAGCCCGACGGCATATGACCGGCGCGGTGTCGCTGGAGTGCTGGCCCCAACGCTATCGGCATTGAGGCTTGATACGCTTTTATCGCCGCGCTTGTGATGCCGGCCGGGTATTACAGACGACAATACAGGTCTTGGACGTGGCGCACCGCCACGGCGCATAGTTGGTTCACGGTCCCGATTCGGTAGTGGGTTTCTCGCCACGCCTGACCGGGATTCGTGTGAAAGCCGAACTGGCGTGTCTTCATTGTCGTGAAGGGTGGGGCAATGTCTGATATCAGTCGTCGTGCGGTTTTGGCGGGAGGTGGACTCCTGGCCACCGGCGTTGCCGTCGGATCGTTCGGCGTCGGGCTGGCGGGCGCATCCCCGACATCGGACGGTGGTGCTGCCGGACAGCCGCGGGCGCAGTCGAAGAACTTCCGGTCGATCGACGCGGCGCTGCGGACCGCCGTGGACGACGGCACGGTGCTGGGCGTCGCGGCGATGGGTGCGACCTCGAGAGGCCTGGTCTACGAGGGCTTCGCCGGCAAGGCCAATGCCCAGACCGGCACGCCGATGCGGCCCGACACGGTCTTCTGGCTGCTGTCGATGACCAAGGCCTTCACCGCCGTCGCGGCCATGCAGCTCGTCGAGCAGGGCCGGCTCGATCCGGAACAGCCGGCCGCCGACATCCTGCCGCAACTGGCCTCGCCCCGGGTCCTCGACGGATTCGATGCGCACGGCGCGCCGATCCTGCGACCGGCCGCCCGGCCGATCACCGTCCGCCACCTGCTCACGCACACCTCCGGCTTCACCTATGCCAACTGGAGCCAGGCGCTGACCCGGTACGAGCAGGTCACCGGGCTGCCGGACATCACCAGCCTGCAGAACCGGGCCTTCGACGCGCCGCTGGAGTTCGACCCCGGCGACCGCTGGGAGTACGGCATCAGCATGGACTGGGTCGGCAAATTGGTGGAGCAGGTCACCGACCAGTCCCTCGAGGTCTATTTCCGCGAGAACATCTTCGAACCGCTCGGCATGCGGGATTCGGGCTTCCTGATCGGCACCGACCAGCGTCGCCGAGTCGCCACCTGCGCCTCCCGGCAGGCCGACGGCAGCCTGCGGCCCGAGCCGTTCGAGATGCCGCAGCGCCCCGAGTTCTTCATGGGTGGCGGCGGCGCGTTCAGCACGCCGCAGGACTACCTGCGGCTGCTGCAGGCGCTGGTGAACGGCGGTTCGCTGGACGGAGCCCGGATCCTGCGCCCGGGCACCGTCGCGACGATGCGGGCCAACCAGATCGGCGACCTGAACGTGCACGAGATGGTGACGGCCGCGCCGGCCTGGTCGAACAGCTTCGACCAGTTTCCCGGCCAGCGGCACAAGTGGGGATTCTCGTTCGACATCAACGAACAGCCCGGTCCGCACGGGCGCGCGGCCGGCAGCATGTCGTGGGCCGGGCTGCTCAACTGCTACTTCTGGGTCGACCCGGTCAAGAACGTGACCGGCGCCCTGTTCACCCAGATCCGGCCGTTCTACGACGCCCGCGTCGTTTCTCTCTACGGCGCGTTCGAAAGCGGCCTGTATCGGGGACTGGGCCGCGCCTGACGGCGCTATTCATCTCATTCTGCAGGGGAGTCACAATGGACGACAAGCAACCGAGTTCACTGCGGGAGTCGTTGGTCGGGTCCTGGGCACTGGTGTCGTGCGTCGAGACCGACGTCGAGACCGGAGAGGTGTTCCTGCCGATGGGCGCGACACCGACGGGATTCATTCTCTACACCCACGACGGCTACATGTCGGCACAGCTCAGCGCTCCCGACCGCGCCCGGTTCGCCGCCGACGACATGTACCGGGGAACCCCCGGCGAGTACACCGCCGCCGGCCTGAGCTATCTCGCCATTCCGGTCCCTACCAGGTCGACGAGGCCCGCAGGACCGTCCAGCACGGCATGGCGGTCAGCGCCTTTCCCAACTGGGCCGGCGAGCAGCAGCTCCGTCTCGTCGAGTTCGACGGCGACCAGCTCACGCTGCGGACCGACCGTCCCAGCATGTTCGCGGGCAGCCTCAAGGATGCGACCGTGGTCTGGCGTCGAGCCAGCTTCAACGCCTGAGGCGGCCGGTCACCGGACCGCGAACTAGCCCCAACGTAACTAGTATAAGTACGTTGGGGCTAGTTCACGCGACGGCGAGCCGGACCCGATAAGTCCACCACCAGGTGCGGGGCGCGGGGATGCGGCGCTGGGCGACCTCGCGTAGGCGGGTGAGGCCGATCTCGTCTTCGGTGATGCCGTGTTCGAGGAGGGCGACGACGCCGCCCTGGCTGCGGAGGACGTCGACGAAGCGGGCGGCGTCGCCGGTGTCCTGGGCGTGCACGGCGACCTCAGTGACGTGGCGGAAAAGGCCGCTGTCGCGGAGGCGTGACACGTGGTCCGCCTTCACTGCGTATGCGGGACGAACGCCGTGTTCCACTTCAAGGACGCGGTAGTGGGCCTCGACGGAGCGGTAGGTGGCGTCGCACTCGGGGTCGACGGCGGGCGGCCAGTCGCAGTCGAAGGCGGCGAAGACGCCGCCGGGGCGGAGGATGCGGGCGACCTCGGGGAAGGCGCGGACGGGGTCGAACCAGTGCAGGGCCTGGCTGGCGGTGACGACGTCGGCGCAGTTGTCGGGGAGGGTGGTGGCCTCGGCGGTGCCGTCGACAACCCGCAGGCCACGGGCGGTGGCGATGGCCCGCATGCCGGGATCGGGCTCGACGCCGATGGCGGCCGGCCACAGCGCGGTGGCGAGGCCGGTGCCGGCGCCGAGGTCGACGACGTCGGGGTCGCGGACCCCGGCCCACTGGGTGATCAGCTCGGTGAGGACGGCGGGCGGCTTGGGACGGACGCGGTCGTACTCGTCGGCGAAGCCCCCGAACCGGGTGGTGGCGTCGGTCATGCCCCGAGACGGTAGCAGTACGTACGTACGGTTTGCTAGAGCTCAGACGGCGCTCATCACGTGCTTCACCCGGGTGTAGTCGTCGAAGCCGTAGCCGGACAGGTCCTTGCCGTGCCCGGACAGCTTGAACCCGCCGTGCGGCATCTCGGACACCAGCGGGCCGTGCGTGTTGACCCACACGCAACCGAAGTCCAGTCCGGAGGTCACCCGCAGAATCCGCCGGTGGCTCTCGGACCACACCGACGAGGCCAGCCCGTACGGCACGCCGTTGGCCAGCCCGACGGCCTCCTCCTCGGACGAGAAGCCCTGCACGGTGATGATCGGGGCGAACACCTCCTCCTGCACGATCTCGTCGTCCTGGCGCAGGCCGGAGATCACCGTCGGGGCGAAGAAGAAGCCCCGGTCGCCGACCCGGTGGCCGCCGCAGTGCACGACGGCGTGAGTGGGGAGCCGGGAGATGAGGCCGGCGACGCGGTCGAGCTGGGCCTGGCTGTTCAGCGGCCCGAAGTCGGCGGCCTCGCGAGGGCCCCGGCCGGTCCGCTGCGAGGAGGCGACCTTGGTCAGGGCCTCGATCAGCTCGTCGTGCACGTCGGAGTGCGCGAGCACGCGGCTGGCCGCGGTGCAGTCCTGGCCGGCGTTGTAGAAGGCCGCGGCGACGATCTTCTCGGCCACGTCGGCCACGTCGACGTCGGGGAAAACGATCACGGGAGCGTTCCCGCCCAGTTCGAGGTGGGTCCGCTTCAGGGTGGCCGCGGCGCTGGCGGCGACCTGCATGCCGGCCCGGGTGGAGCCGGTGATGGACACCAGCGCCGGCACCGGGTGCTCGACCAGCAGCCGCCCGGTGTCCCGGTCGCCGCAGATCACGTTCACCACGCCGGCCGGCAGGTACTCGCCGGCCAGCTCGGCCAGCAGCACGGTGCTGGACGGGGTCGTCTCGGCCGGCTTCACCACGGTGGTGTTGCCGGCCGCCACCGCCGGCGCGATCTTCCACACGGCCATCATCAGCGGGTAGTTCCACGGCGTGATCTGCGCGCACACCCCGACCGGCTCGCGCCGGATCGTCGAGGTCAGCCCGGTGGCGTACTCGCCGGCCGAGCGGCCCTCCAGGTTGCGGGCGGCGCCGGCGAAGAACCGCAGGGCGTCCACGCTGGCCGGGATCTCCTCCTCGAGCACCACGTGCCACTGCTTGCCGGTCTCCGCGCACTCGGCGTCGGCCAGCCGGGTGGCGTTGTCCTCGACGGCGGCGGCCAGCCCGAGCAGGGCGTGCGCGCGGTCGGCGGGCGTGCTGCGCCGCCAGCCGTCGAACGCGGCCGCCGCGGCCCGTGCCGCGTTGTCCACATCGGACGCACCGGAGATGGGCGCGCTGTCGCTGACCTCGCCCGTCGCCGGGTCGACGACACCGGCCCTGAGACCATCCACACCGGACAGTCGCTCGCCGTTGATCACGTTGTGGGCCATGGCACCTCCAGGTGGGTCGGCGCGAACATCTTCAGCCTGGCCGGCAGCACGACGACGCTCGGGCCGTCCACCGCCAGCGAGTTGATCATGTCGGACGCCAGTCGGGCCGGTGTGCTCAGGGTCGCCGGCACCCCGAACGACCTGGCCAGCGCCACGAAGTCCGGGCGGGTCAGCTCGGTGCCGTACGGGGTGTCCATGTACTCGCGGAGAATCCCATAGCCTCCATCATCCACGATCAACCAGGTGACGCGCAGCGCGTGCTGGGCCGCGGTGGCCAGCTCGGCCAGCCCGTACATCGCCCCGCCGTCGCCGGAAACGGCCAGCACAGGCCGGTTTCCCGGCCGCGCGGCGGCCGCCCCGACCGCCGCCGGGAAGGCCCAGCCGAGACCGCCCGAGCCCTGCGCGGTGTGCATGCCGCCGGACCGCGGATCCCAGGCTGACCAGGCCCAATAGCCGAGAATAGTCATGTCCCAGAAGCTGGGCGCGTCCGCCGGCAGCGCTTCCCTTAGCGTGCCCAGAATGGAGCGCTCCAACATCAAATCCTGCCCGTTCAGCCGCCGTTCGACGCGGGCGAGCAGGCCGGCGGTGTCCGGCGCGGCTCGTTCCCGCGAGCCAACGTGTTTGACAACTTCGGACAGAAACTCCCCGGCGTCGGCATGGATCCCCAATGCTGGATAGTTCGCCGCCAGCCGCGTCGCGTCCGCGTCCACCTGGACGACCCGGCCGGTCGGCCGGAACGTGCGGTAGTTAGTGGACAGTTCGCCGAGGCCGGAGCCCACCACCAGCAGCACGTCGGCCGACGCCAGGAACTCCGTGGTGTGCCGGTCCTCCAGCCACGAGCGCAGCGACAGCGGGTGCTCCCATGGGAACGCACCGCGACCGCCGAACGTGCTGGCCACCGCCGCGCCGAGCCGTTCGGCCAAGGCCAGCAACGCTTCCTGTGCGCCGGCCCGGACCACTCCGCCGCCGGCGAGGATCATCGGCCGCTCGGCCGCGTCGAGCAGCTTCGCCGCCTCCTCGACCAGTTCTGCTTGCGGCCGCAAGGTTCTCGGCTCGCCGTCGACCGAGACCACCGGCGGCTGCTCGGTCGGACCGGCCAGCACGTCCTGCGGAATCTCCACCCATACGGGTCCGGTGGGCGCCGTCGAAGCGTTTCGCCACGCCTCGGTGAGCGCCGCCGGAATCTGCGCCGCGGTGCGGACCACGTGCGTGGACTTCACCACATCGCGGAAACTCGCCTGCTGGTCGGGAAGTTCGTGCAGGTAGCCGCGCCGCCGGCCGCCGAGCCCGTCGGACGGGATCTGGCTGCTGATGCCCAGCACCGGCGACGAAGACGAGGAAGCCTCATGTAGTCCGGCCAATGTGAGCAACGCGCCAGGACCGGTTGACACGACAAGCGGTGTGACCCGGCCGGTGATCCGCGCGTGCCCGTCCGCGGCGAACGCAGCCGAGGGTTCGGTGCGGTTGCCGACGTAGCGCAGGTCGGAGCGGCGCAGCGCGTCGAACAGGCCGAGCGCGTGCTGGCCCGGCTCGCCGAACACGGTGTCCGCGCCGAGCGCTGTGAGCGTCTCGACGACCAGGTCCGCGCCGATCCGAGTCACGCCGAGACTCCCATCGAGAGCAGCGACACCAGGTCGTAGGCCACGTGCGAGGCGGCGATCGAGGTGATCTCCGCGTGGTCGTAGGCCGGGGCGACCTCGACCACGTCGGCCGACACCAGGTTCGTGCCGGCCAGGCCGCGCAGGATCTCCAGCAGCTCACGGCTGGTCAGCCCGCCGGCCTCCGGCGTGCCGGTGCCGGGCGCGTGGGCCGGGTCCAGCACGTCGATGTCCACCGACACGTACAGCGGCCGGTCGCCGATGCGTTCCCGCAGCCCGCCGACCACCTCGTCCACACCCCGCCGCAGCACGTCGGCCGAGGTCACGATGCCGAAGCCGAGCTCCTTGTCGCCGGTCAGGTCGCCGCGGCCGTACAGCGGGCCGCGGATGCCGACGTGGCACAGCGCGGACGTGTCCAGCACGCCCTCCTCGACGGCCCGCCGGAACGGCGTGCCGTGCGTGTAGGACGCGCCGAAGTACGAGTCCCACGTGTCCAGGTGCGCGTCGAAATGCAGCAGCGCCACCGGCCCGTGCCGCCGGGACAGGGCCCGCAGCAGCGGCAGCGCGATCGTGTGGTCGCCGCCGATGCTGACCAGCTTCGCCCCGTCGTCCAGCAGCGCGCCGGCCTCCCGCTCGACGGTGTCGATGGCCAGCGGGATGTCCATCGGGTTGGCCGCGATGTCGCCGGCGTCCACCACCTGCGCCCGTTCGAACGGCGACACGTCCAGGCCCGGGTGGTACGGCCGCAGCAGCCGGCTGGCCTCCCGCACCGCCGCCGGGCCGAACCGCGCGCCCGGGCGGTAGGAGACGCCGGAGTCGAACGGAATGCCGACCACGGCCACGTCCGCCCGGCTGACCTGGTCGATGCGCGGCAGCCGGGCGAACGTGGCCAGCCCGGCGAAGCGCGGGACGACGGACGAGTCGGTCGGGCCGATCGGGGTCATGCGGACGCTCCAGCGAGTCGTTGTTCCCAGTTGTGCAGCACGGAGTCGGCCGTGCGCGGGGTGGCCAGGCTGACCGCCACGTACACGACGAGGCTGGCCAGCAGGCCGAAGTAGATGGGCTGGTCGGCGAGCAGGCCGAAAGCCAGCATGCACGCGATGACGGTGGCCGCGCCGGCGATCATGGAGGCGATGGCTCCGACCCTCGTGCCGCGCTTCCAGAGCAGGCCTCCGATGATCGCCACCAGAAGGCCCCCGACCAGCAGGTTGTAGGCCACCGTGAGGGCCGCTACCACGTCGTCGACCACGATCGCAATCAAGATCACCACGACGCCCAGCGCGAGGGTGGCGACACGGTTGGCCCGCACTCCGCCCCGCCTGAGGATGTCGTTCTGGGCGACGGTCGAGCAGGCGATCAGAGCCCCCGAGGCCGTCGACATCATCGCCGCCAGCGCGGCGGCCAGCACCAGCCCGCGCAGGCCGGCGGGCAGCAGGCCGGTGACGATGGTGGCGAAGGCGTCGTCCGGGTTGGGCAGGTTCGGGTAGAGCACCTTGGCCGCGCTGCCGATCAGGGCGCCGGCGATGGCGTAGACGACGCAGTACAGACCTGAGGTGAGACCGCCGGTGGTCGCCACGCGTGGGGTCCGGGCGGTGAACACGCGCTGCCAGATGTCCTGGCCGATGAGCAGGCCGAACACGTAGATCAGCAGGTAGGTGACGATGCGGCCGGTGCCGATCGAGCCGACGTCGAAGAAGCTGGCCGGCAGCTGGGCGCGCAGGCCGCCGAGGCCGCCCACCGCGACCAGCGCGGTCGGCAGCAGGATCAGCAGGATGCCGACCGTCTTCACGACGAACTGCACGATGTCGGTGAGCGTGATCGACCACATGCCGCCCAGCGCCGAGTACAGCACCACGATCACGCCGCCGATGACCACGCCGCCGACCTTGGGCAGGCCGAACAGCACCTCGAACACGGTGGCGTAGGCGATGGTGGAGGTGACCGAGAGCATCAGCGTGTAGCCCCACATCACCACGCCCGACACGATGCTCGTCGACCCGCCGTAGCGCAGGTCCAGCATCTCGGGCACGGTGTAGACGCGCAGCCGGACGATCCGGCGGGCGAAGAACGCCGACAGCGCCAGGATGCCCAGCCCGATGGTGAACACCAGCCAAGCGCCGGACACGCCGAACTGGTAGCCGAGCGCGATACCCCCGATGGTAGATGCGCCGCCGATGACGACGGCGCTCATGGTCCCGGAGTACATCGCGAAGCCCAGCCGGCGGCCGGCGACCAGGTAGTCGCTGCGGGTGGTGGCGCGGCGCATGCCCCACCAGCCGACGCCGACCATGCCCAGCACGTACACCGCGATCACCGCGTAATCGAGTGCCATCGGCTTCCTCCTGTCGTTCAGGTCACCCTAGGAAGCGGCGGCGTGCAGCTCACCTGGACGAAGTGCACAATCTCGTGCCATGTCCTTGGGTCGAACGTCCACAGTTCCCCTCGGCGACCTGGTGCGCCGGCCGGAGCTGGGCCTGGTCGTGCTCGCCGGGGCGGACCGGCTGGACCGCCCGATCAGGTGGGCGCACCCCAGCGAGCTGCGCGACCCCGTGCCGTACCTGCTGGGCGGCGAGCTGCTGCTGACCGCGGGCGTGAACTTCCCCGAGGACGTCGACGGGTACGTGCGCGGTCTGGTCGCCGCGGGCGTGCAGGCGCTGGGCTTCGGCGTCACGCCGGTGTACGACGAGGTGCCCGCGGAGCTGGTCGACGCGTGCGTGCGGCACGGTCTGCCGCTGCTGGCGCTGCCGCCGTCGACGCCGTTCCTCGCCGTGAGCCAGGCCGTGGGCGTGGCGCTGGCCGAGGCGGAACATGCCGAGCTGCGGTGGCTGTCCGAGGCGCAGGCGACGCTGACCCGGGCGGCGTTGCGGCCCAATCCCGTGCAGACCGTGGTCGCCACGCTGGCCGAGCTCGCCGACTGGTGGTGCGTGCTGCTGGACGATGCCGTCGTTGCCAAGGCGGGGATCGAGGACGTCGATCCGGTGATCGCGGAGCTGGCTTCAAGGCTTCGATCCGGCAGTGGTCCGCGCAGCGCCTCGACGGAGGTCGGATCATGGCATGTCGTCGGATATCCGGTCGATTCCGCCCGGGTGCTGGTCGTCGGCGCCGCGCGGCCGTTCTCCGTCCCTGACCGGGCCGTCATCGCGGTCGCGTTGGCGCTGCTGGCTTTGGCCGATCGCGCCGACGGTCGTTTGGTCACGAAAATGTTGCTCGGCGATGACCCGTACGAGGGGTACCGGGTCGTGCGCGGTCGGCGGAAAGCCCGTGGCGAAGGGGAAATCGACCTCGGCACCGCGTTGGTCGACGCCGACGGCGGCCAGTTGCGGGCGGTCGTCACCAGTGCGCCGGATGTTGTTGCGGCGCAAGCGGCCGGCTGGCTGCTGGCGGTGAGTTCCCCGGTGGGCGTGGCCGATCTGCCGTCCGCCGACCGGGAAGCCGCGCGGATGCTGGAACGGGCCGTCGCCGTCGGCCGGCCGGTCACCGTGGACGACGGTGTGTCGGCTTTGGTCGATCCCGCGGCCGCCGCCCGATTCGCCGCGACCGTGCTGGAACCGTTGGCGGCTCGGCCCGAACTCGTCGAAACCCTGCGGACCTGGCTGGCGTGCAACGGCAACTGGGACCGCACCGCCGCCGAACTGGGCGTGCACCGCAACAGCGTGCGGCATCGGATCGGTGTGGTGGCCCGAGAACTGGCCGTCGACCTGTCCGATGTGCAGCGGCGCATGGAACTTTGGTTCGCTTTGCGGTGGTCTGACTGAATCTAGGGTTCGTGCCAAGGGGTTTCCCCCTTCACCGCGGGGTTGGGCGAACCTAGCGTTGGCGTGCAGTGCTCTTACCCCTGCACGAGGAGAACCCTGTCGTGAAGACGCGTCTGCGCATCGCCATCGCCGTGCTCGCGCCGTTAGCCATGATCGGCCTGGCCACCCCTGCCAGCGCCGCACCGGCGGCACACATCCACAAGCCGCTCAACCACGGCCTGTCCCACAGCACCAGCGGCAACTGGGCCGGCTACGCCGTGACCGGCGGCAAGTTCACCAGCGTCTCGGCCAGCTGGGTGCAGCCGTCGGTGAAGGCCACCTCCCAGGACGCGTACTCCAGCTTCTGGGTCGGCATCGACGGCGACGGCAGCGACTCCGTCGAACAGCTCGGCACCGAGGTCGACTACATCAACGGCCGCGCCGAGTACTACGCGTGGTACGAGATGTACCCGGCCTACCCGGTCAACTTCAGCGACACGGTGAGCCCCGGCGACCACTTCACCGCGTCGGTCACCGAGGCCTCCGGCGGCAAGTTCACGCTGAAGATCGCCGACACCACGCGGGGCTGGAGCCACACCGTCAGCAAGACCTACGCCGCGGCCGCGCTGGCCAGCGCCGAGATCATCGCCGAGGCGCCGTCCGACTCCAACGGCACGCTGCCGCTGGCTGACTTCGGCAGTGTGAACTTCACCAACGCCACCGCCAACGGCAAGGCCATCGGCAGCCAGAGCTACGACCCCATCACCCAGGCCAGCGGCGGCACCACCAAGGACGCCGTGTCCGGCCTGACCGGTGGCACCGCCTTCACCTGCACCTGGAAGCACGTGTAACACCCCGGCGAGTCACGCTCTCGGGCACACCGAGTGTCGCTTTCGGACACACGTCCGCCATGAAGGGGCCCTTCCTGTCGTTCCACGTCAGGAAGGGCCCCTTCCCGGCGTTGGCGGCCGCTGCTCTGGTAGACCTCAGGGCGTGGCAACCAGCGGGAACGTCCGGCGCGGTGAGCGGCAGCCCGCCGCCACCGCCGCTGTCGCGCGGGTCAGCGTGGACGTGCCGCTGCCGTATCATCTGGATTTCCCCTTCGACTACCGGATTCCGGCCGAGTGCGACGCCGACGCCCGGCCCGGGGTGCGGGTGCGGGTGCGGTTCCGGGGCAAGCTGACCGACGGCTTCCTGCTGGAGCGGGTCGAGCACACCGAGGTCGCCGACAAGATCAAGTACATCGAGCGGGTGGTGTCCCCGGAGGTCGTGCTCACGTCTGAGGTCCACGGCCTGGCCCGGGCCGTGGCCGACCGGTACGTGGGTTCGCTGGCCAACGTGCTGCGGCTGGCCGTCCCGCCGCGGCACGCCCGCGCCGAGGGCCGCCCCGCCGACGACCCCGTGCCGCCGCCGTCGCGGCCTTCGTCGGACGGCTGGCAGCGCTACACCCGTGGTCCGGCCTACCTCGACGCCCTCGCCGGCGGCCGGTCCGCCAACGCCGTGTGGCAGGCGCTGCCCGGCGAGGACTGGCCCGCGCGGCTCGCCGAGGTCGCCGCCACGGTCGCGTCCGCAGGCAAGGGCGTGGTCATCGTGGTGCCCGACTACCGGGACGTGAATCGCGTCTTCGCGGCGTGCCAGCGACTCATGGACGGCGTGGTGGCGCTGTCCGCCGACCTGGGGCCGGGGGAGCGGTACAAGCGGTGGCTGTCGGTGCTGCGCGGCACCGTGCGCGTGGTCGTCGGCACCAAGGCCGCCGCGTTCGCGCCCGTCGCCGATCCCGGGCTATTCGTCGTGTGGGACGACGGCGACAGCGGGCACGCCGAGCAGCTCGCGCCGTATCCACACGTGCGGGATGTGCTCGTGCAGCGGGCCCACATGGCCGGGGCGTCGCTGCTTGTGGCCGCCTTCGCCCGCACCGCCGAGGCGCAGCTGCTCGTGGACACCGGCTGGGCTCCTGAGATCGTCGCCGCGCGGGAGCAGCTCCGCGCCGCCGCGCCCCGTGTCATCGCCATCGGCGAGACCGACGCCCAGCTCGCCCGGGACGAGGCCGCCCGCACCGCCCGGCTGCCGGCCATCGCCTTCGAGGCCGCCCGCGAGTCGTTGAAGGCCGGGCGGCCCGTGCTCGTGCAGGTGCCGCGCCGTGGCTATGTGCCGGCGCTCGCGTGCGCCAGCTGCCGGGTACGGGCCCAGTGTCGCAAGTGCGCCGGGCCGCTGTCGCTCCCCGGCGGCAGCGACGACGGCGCGCCGCGGCCGGCCGAGTGCCGGTGGTGCGGGGCCGTAGAGGTCATGTTTCGCTGCACCGCCTGCGGTTCTCGCCGTCTGCGGGCCGTTGTCGTCGGCTCCAAGCGCACTGCCGAGGAACTCGGCCGCGCCTTCCCCGGGTTCGTCGTTCGCACCTCCGGCGCCGGCGAGGTGCTGGCCGAGGTGCCCGACGCTCCCGCCCTCGTCGTCGCCACCCCTGGCGCCGAGCCGCACGCCGTCGGCGGCTACGGGGCCGCGCTGCTGCTCGACGGCTGGGCCATCCTCGGGCGCGCCGACCTCCGGGCCACCGAAGAGGCACTGCGCCTGTGGATGACCGCCGCCGGCATGGTCGTCCCCGCCGCCTCCGGTGGGCGGGTCATTGTCACCGCCGAGTCCGGGCTGCCCACCGTGCAGGCCCTCGTCCGCTGGGACCCCGTCTGGCACGCCTCCATCGAGCTCTCCGGCCGCACCGAGCTCGGCTTCCCGCCCGCCGTCCGCATGGCCACCATCGACGGCGTCCCCGACGCCGTCGCCGCCGTGCTCGACGACCTCCGCCTGCCCGCCACCGGCGAGATCCTCGGCCCCGTCCCCCTGGGCGAGGACAAGGAACGCGCCCTCGTCCGCACCTCCCGCGCCGAAGGCCGCGCCCTAGCCGACGCCCTAGCCGACGCCGTCCGCGTCCGCACCGCCCGCAAGGACCCCGACCCCGTCCGCGTGCGGATGGACCCCCTGGACCTGCTCTAGTTGAGGATCATGCTCTTCTGTTCGAGGATGCGGTGCTGCGCGTCGAACGTGGTGAAATTGATCTTGTCGTTGCTGCCGTCCTGGATCATGAAGTAGCCGTTCACGAGCGGGGGCACGAAACCGTCCTCCAGGATCCAGGCGACCCCGGGACCGACCTTGCCGAACACCAGGTCGGGCGCGTGGCCCGCCTGGAATGTCTGCCCGACCGTGGTGAGCTGCTGCGTCGTCATCCGCCCCCAGCCAAACGGCGTCGGATGGCCGTTGGAGATCAGGCAGAGGCCGATCCCGCCGTCGGGCTTGATGCCGAGCTGCGCGCCATCGCCGTTGTCGATACGCACGTAGGGGCCAGCCTGCCACCCGTCGCCCGGCCGTACGTCGCACTTGTCCGCCATGCGCTGCTCGGCTGACATGTCGGTGCTGGTGGTCGTCGGCTGGCCGGCCGGGGGAGCGGCGTTGCGGGCCGGCGACATGAGCAGGGCGGCCGCGACGCAGGCGACGACCACGGTCGCGGCGGCGACCATGTACGGCACACGCGGGCCGGGGTGGGTGCTGAGCGAGGGCAGCACACGTTCCCGCAGCCGCATCCGGATCTCGGGCGGCATCTCCTGGTACGGGGGCAGCTTCATGACACGTCCTCCTGCAACAGCTCACGCAGCCGCGTGCGGGCACGGGACAGGCGGGAGCGGACGCTGACTTCGGTGACGCCGAGCACGGCGGCGGCGTCGGCGGTGGAGACCTCGCCGATGAGGCACAGGCGAACGGCCTCCTGCTCGGCCCGGGGCAAAAGGTCGACGGCCCGGAGCACCCGGCTCATGCCGTGGTCGGAGTCGACCTGCTCGGCGACCCAGTCGGCGTGGTCGTCGACGTCGCGGCCGAGGGGCAGCCGGGCGACAAGGGCCTGGAATCGGGTGGCCCGGCGGAACTCGGTGCGGGCCAGGAAGCCGGCCACGGCGTACAGCCACGGCCGGGCGCTGTCCCGGACCAGGGTGAGCTCGTCCCGGCGCCGCCAGGCGGTCAGGAAGGTCATCGACGTGAGGTCCTCGGCCAGCGTCCACGAGGCGGTGAGCCGGTAGGCGTGGTTCCACACGGCCTCGGCGTGCCGCTCGAACAGCTGGGTGAAGGCGTCCTCGCCGCCGGCGGCCCACAGCTCGCCGTCGCTGGGACCAAGCACCCGTTCCCCCTGCCTCATGCCATGAGGTGTCCGGCACGCCGGCGATTGTTGCGACCAGTCTCATCCTCGGGGATGACAACCCGGACCAGACCCGGCGGCGACGCGGGATGACGCCCGTCGGGGCGAACCTTGAGTCGCGATCGACCCGAGGAGCTGACGATGACCACCCTGACGATGACCGGGCAGACCACCCCGAACACCATCACCGTCCGCTGGCCGGCCCAGCTGCTCACGATGCTGATCACGGGGGCCAAGTTCACCGGCCACTTCGTCGTGGCGCTGGCGACGGTGCTGTTCGTAGGCGCTGACCACGCAGAGTACTGATCTCCTAGACTGGGACGGCAAGGCCCGTCCAGCCCAGGGAGACCAGTGACCGTCCAGCCCATCCGCCTGTTCGGGGACCCGGTGCTGCGCACCCGCGCCGCCGAGGTCACCGACTTCGACAAGGAACTCCGCGGCCTGGTCGCCGACCTGTGGGAGACCATGGAGGACAAGGGCGGCGCCGGCCTGGCCGCGCCGCAGCTGGGCGTGGGGCTGCGGGTGTTCACCTACCACTGCGACGGCTTCGCGGGCCACCTGGTCAACCCGACGTTCGACGTCGTCGGCGAGGAGACGCAGGACGGCCCGGAGGGCTGCCTGTCCATCCCGGGCATGTCCTGGGACTGCAAGCGGCACCTGCACGTGGTGGCCAAGGGCTGGAACACGCACGGCGAGCCGATCGAGGTGGAGGGCAGCGAGCTGCTGGCCCGCTGCATCCAGCACGAGTCGGACCACCTGGACGGCGTGCTGTTCCTGGACCGGCTGGACCCGCAGACCCGCAAGGAGGCCATGAAGGCCATCCGCGAGGCGGAGTGGTTCACCGGCGCGGCGCCGGTGATCAAGCAGAGCCCGCACAGCCTGTTCGGCGGTGGCCACTGATGCGGCTGGTCTTCGCCGGCACGCCGGAGGTGGCGCTGCCGTCGCTGCGAGCCTTGATCGCGTCCGAACGGCACGCGGTGGCGGCGGTCGTGACCAGGCCGGACGCCCCGGCCGGCCGGGGTCGGCACCTGGTGCGCTCGCCCGTCGGGGCGCTGGCCGACGAGCACGGCATCGAGGTGCTGACGCCGGCGAAGGCGGGCGCGCCGGAGTTCCTGGAGCGGCTGCGGGAGATCGGCCCCGACTGCTGCCCGGTCGTCGCCTACGGAGCGTTGCTGCCGCAGCGGACGCTGGACGTGCCGCCGCAGGGCTGGGTGAACCTGCACTTCTCGCTGCTGCCGGCCTGGCGCGGCGCGGCCCCGGTGCAGGCCTCGGTGCGGGCCGGCGACGAGATCACCGGCGCGAGCACGTTCCGCATCGTCAAGGAGCTGGACGCCGGCCCGGTGTTCGGCGTGGTCACGGAGCGCGTCGGCGAGCACGAGACGTCCGGGGAGCTGCTGGGCCGGCTCGCGATCGTCGGGGCGGACCTGCTGGTCCGCACGCTGGACGGCATCGAGGACGGCACGCTGGAGGCCCGCGAGCAGCCGGCGGCCGAGGGCGTCAGCTACGCGGGCAAGATCACTGTGGACGACGCGCACCTGGACTTCGGCCTCCCGGCGATCGCGGTGGACCGGCTGGCCCGGGCCGTGACGCCGGAACCCGGCGCGTGGGCGCTGTTCCGGGACGAGCGGTTGAAGCTGGGCCCGGTTCGGCTGTCCGATGTGGACGACCTGGCCGCCTGGGAGATCCGGGTGGAGCGCAAGCGCGTGCTGGTCGGCACCTCGACGGTGGCCGTGCAGCTGGGCGAAGTGCAGGCACAGGGCAAGAAGCGGATGGCCGCGACCGACTGGGCGCGCGGCACCAGGATCGAAGCAGGGGAGCGGTTGGCGTGACGGATCGAAGCGGCGGACCCAGCAGGCGTCCGTCGAGGCCGGAACGCCAGCACCCGCCGGCCCGGCGGCAGGGTCCGCGCCGGCCGCCGGAGGACGACCCGGCGCGCCAGGCCGCATGGGACACACTGAAGGCGATCCGCGAGCGTGACGCGTACGCCAACCTCGTGCTGCCGAAGTTGTTGCGGGAGCGGCGGATCAGCGGCCGGGACGCGGCGCTGGCCACCGAGCTGGCCTACGGCGCGGCGCGGGCCAAGGGACTGCTGGACGAGATCATCGCCGCCTGTTCCGACCGCCCACTGTCCGAAATAGACGGACCGTTCCTGGATGCGATGCGGTTGGGCGCGTATCAGCTGCTGCGCACCAGGATTCCCTCGCACGCCGCGGTGGCGTCCACTGTGGACCTGGTGCGGGGCGCGCACGGCTCCGGGCCGGCCGGCTTCGTCAACGCGGTGCTGCGCCGGATCGGCGAGCAGGACGAGGCGGCCTGGGTCGACAAGCTCGCCCCCGAGGACCCGGTCGGCCGGCTGGCGCTGGCCAACGCCCATCCCAAGTGGATCGCGCAAGCGTTTGCCGATGCCTTGGGGGACAAGGGAGACGAACTCGCCGCCGCGCTCAGGGCCGACGACGCCCGGCCGGAGGTCCACCTGGCCGCGCGGCCAGGTGAGATCAGCAACGAGGAGCTCGCCGCCGTCGTCGGCGGCGACGTCGCGCCCTACTCGCCCTACGGCGTGCACCTGGAGGCCGGCTCCGGCGACCCCGGCGACCTGGAGCCCGTGCGCGAGCGGTTCGCCGCCGTGCAGGACGAAGGCAGCCAGCTCTGCGCCCTCGCCCTGACCCGCGCGCCGCTGGACGGCCGCGACGAGCGATGGCTGGACCTGTGCGCCGGTCCCGGCGGCAAGGCCGTGCTGCTGGCCGCCCTGGCCCACCTGCAAGGCGCCACCCTCGACGCCGTCGAGAAGGCCCCGCACCGCGCCGAGCTGGTGCGCAAGGCCACCACCGGCCTCGACATCACCGTGCACGTCGCCGACGGCCGCGACCCCGGCCTGCCCGAGGGCGGCTTCGACCGTGTGCTGGTCGACGCCCCGTGCACCGGCCTGGGCGCCCTTCGCCGCCGCCCCGAGGCCCGTTGGCGGCGCAAGCCCGACGACGTCGCCGACCTCACCAAGCTCCAGCGCGAGCTGCTCACGTCGGCCCTGCGCCTGGTCCGCCCCGGCGGGATCGTCGCCTACGTCGTCTGCTCGCCACACCTGCGGGAGACCATCGGAGTCACCTCCGACATCATCCGCAAGGGCCTGGCCGAAGCGGTCGACACCAGGGACCTGTTCCCCGGCGTTCCCCAGCTCGGCGACGGTCCGCACGTCCAGCTCTGGCCGCACCGCCAGGGCACCGACGCCATGTTCTGCCAGCTGCTGCGACGCCTCTGAACAGCGTAAACCGCGCCGCCGGTCGGCCCGATCGGGTGTCAGATCGCTAACGGCGGCGCGGTTCGGCAGCGGGACCACGGGGGTCGTCGTACCGTCGCGCAGCATGACCACTCCGCAGGACCCGTACGCACAAGGCCAGCCGAACCCGTACGGACAGAACCCGCCGAACATGCCGCCGGCCGCGCCGCCGCTCCACGAGGGCGAACTGCGCGGCGCGCAGAACCTGCCGGCTCCCCAGCAGGTGCAGATCTCGTTCTGGCTCTGGGTGGCGACCGTCGTGCTGGGTGTCATCAGCGCGGTCGTCGGCTTCGCGCAGCGTGACGCGCTGCTCGCCACGCTTCGCGCGGCCAACACCCAGCACCTGAGCGACGACGCGTTGCAGGCCGTCGCCTCGGCGAGCCTGGCCTTCGCGGCTGTCATCGCGATCGTCTTCGCCGGGTTGTACCTGCTGTTCGCGTTCAAGGCACGTGCCGGGCGCAACTGGGCCCGCATCACCCTGACGGTGCTCACCGTGCTCCGGGTGCTGTTCCTGGCGACCAGTTTCTCGGTGTTGAACGCGCTCACCGTGCTGGTCGCCGTGGCCGCCACGGTGCTGCTCTTCCTCCCGGAGGCGAACCAGTTCTTCACCGCGTCGAAGCGAGTCGTCCGCTAGCCGGCCCACAGCTGACAGGGGGAGTGGCCGTGATCGAAGCCGTTGGGCTCACCAAACGCTACGGGCCGACGCTCGCGGTGGACGACCTGTCGTTCACCGTGCGGCCCGGCCGGGTCACCGGGTTTCTCGGGCCGAACGGCGCGGGCAAGTCCACCACGATGCGACTGATCCTCGGCTTGGACCGGCCCTCCGCCGGCGCGGTGCGCATCGACGGCAAGACGTACCACGAACTGGAGCGGCCGCTGCGCACGGTCGGCGCGCTGCTGGACGCGAAGTGGACGCACCCCAACCGGTCCGCCTACTCGCATCTGCTGTGGCTGGCCAAGTCGAACCGGCTGCCGACCCGCCGCGTGCGCGAGGTGCTGGAACTGGTCGGCCTCACCGCGGTCGCGAAGCGGCGGGCCGGCGGATACTCGCTGGGCATGTCCCAGCGGCTGGGGATCGCGGCCGCCCTGCTGGGCGATCCCGGCGTGCTGCTGTTCGACGAGCCGGTGAACGGCCTGGATCCCGAGGGCATTCTCTGGATCCGCACGTTCATGAAGAGCCTGGCCGCCGAGGGGCGCACGGTGCTGGTGTCGAGCCACCTGCTGTCCGAGATGTCGCTGACCGCCGACGAGCTCATCGTGATCGGCCGGGGCAAGCTGATCACCCAGTGCGGCACGGCGGAATTCATCGAGCGGTCCTCGGCGGCGACGGTGTTCGTCCGCAGCCCGCAGCTGCCGGCGCTGCGGTCGGCCCTCGTCGGCAAGGGCCACACCGTCGAGGACGACGGCGCCGGCCTGCGGGTGCACGGCGCGAGCACCGAGGAGATCGGCGACATCGCCGCGGCCATCGGCGCGGTGGTGCACGAACTGAGCCCGCAGCGCGGTTCGCTGGAAGAGGCGTTCATGGCGTTGACCGAGGACGCGGTGGACTTCCGCACCGCTCCCGAAGTCGTCACGGAAGGGGCCTGACACGATGGCGCTGCTGACCGTGGAGCGCATCAAGCTGTTCTCCACCCGCTCGCCGTGGTGGTGCATGCTGTCGGCGGTCGTCCTGTCGGTCGGCTTCACCGCCCTGTTCGTGGCCGAGACCGGCGCCGTCCTCCAGCTGACCGTGAGCACCACGCAGCTCGCGCACAACTTCGGGCTGATGGTCATCATGGTCATGGCGGCCCTGGCGATCACCACGGAGTACCGGTTCGGCACCATCAAGGCGACGTTCCAGGCGGTGCCCGACCGCACCGCCGTGCTGGTGAGCAAGACCGTCGTGGTCGCCGCGCTGGCCGGGGTGGTCGGCGAGATCGTCGCGTTCGCGAGCTGGGGCGTGGCCCGGCTGATCAAGCCGGACGCCGATCTGGCCATCACGACCGCGGACCAGTGGCGCAACGTGGCCGGTGTCGGCCTGGTCTACGCCGTCGGCGCGGTGCTGGCGATCGGGGTCGGCCTGCTGGTCCGGCAGACCGCGGCGGCGGTGGCGGCGATCCTGGTGTGGTCGCTGCTGGTGGAGAGCCTGATCGGGCTGATCCCGACGATCGGCGTGAAGATCCAGGCGTGGCTGCCGTTCAACATGGCGACGCATTTCCTGAACGGGGACCAGGGGATCGTCGCCAGCGGCCAGGCGCAGGTCCAGGGCATCGACTACCCCTTCGGGCCGTGGGTGTCCCTGCTGTACTTCGCCGGGGTCGCGGTCGCGGTGCTGGTCGTCGGGATCGTGACGGCGAACGTGCGGGACGCGTGAGGCGGGGGTGTGACCTACGGCCTATCGGGGCGACCGGCGGGGGACCTAATACCTGCGGGTCCGGCAACTAGACTCGGCTCGTGCCACAGTCGCCGCTGATCGCCCCGAGCATCCTGTCCGCCGACTTCGCCCGGCTGGGCGAGGAGGCCAACGCCGTGGCCGGCGCGGACTGGCTGCACGTGGACGTGATGGACGCGCACTTCGTGCCGAACCTGACGCTGGGCCTGCCGGTGGTGCAGGCCATCCGCAAGGCCACGGACATCCCGCTGGACTGCCACCTGATGATCGACGACCCGGACCGCTGGGCGGTGGGCTACGCGGAGGCCGGGGCCTACAACGTGACGGTGCACGTGGAGGCGGCCAAGGACCCGGTGGCGATCGCCCGGGACCTGCGGGCCGCCGGGGCGAAGGCGGGCCTGTCGGTCAAGCCGGGCACCCCGCTGGAGCCCTATGTGGACCTGCTCAAGCACTACGACACGCTGCTGGTGATGTCGGTGGAGCCGGGCTTCGGCGGCCAGTCCTTCATGCCGGAGGTGCTGGACAAGGTGCGCACGGCTCGCCGCCTGGTCGACACCGGCCACCTGACGCTGCTGGTGGAGATCGACGGCGGCATCAACGACGACACGATCGAGCAGGCGGCCGACGCCGGCGTGGACTGCTTCGTCGCGGGCTCGGCGGTGTACGGGGCCAAGGACCCGGCCGAGGCGGTCCGCAAGCTCCGGGCCAAGGCAGCGCGATGACCGAGGCGATGCGGGCGGCGATCGAGGCCAGCGAGCGGACGCGGGGCGTCACGAGCCCGAACCCGCCGGTGGGCGCGGCGATCGTCGCGGCGGACGGCGCCATCGCCGGCATCGGCGCGACGCAGCCGCCGGGCGGCCCGCACGCGGAGGTCATGGCGCTGCGGGCGGCCGGGGAACGGGCCAAGGGCGGCACCGCGTACGTGACGCTGGAGCCGTGCTCGCATTACGGCCGCACGCCGCCGTGCACGCAGGCGCTGCTGGCCGCGGGCATCAAGCAGGTGTACTACGCCGTCGCGGACCCCAACCCCCGAGCAGCCGGCGGGGCCGACGTGCTGCGCGCCTCGGGCGTGACGGTCGAGGGCGGCCTGCTCGCGGAGGACGTGGAGCGAGGGCCGCTGCGCGCGTGGCTGCACTATGCGCGCACGGGCCGTCCGCACGTGACGTGGAAGTACGCGGCGAGCCTGGACGGCCGGGTCGCGGCGGCGGACGGCACGAGCCGCTGGATCAGCTCGCCGATGTCCCGGGCCGAGGTGCACGACATCCGGCGCAAGGTGGACGCCATCGTCGCCGGCACCGGCACCGTGCGCACCGACGACCCGCAGCTGACCGCCCGCGAGGAGGACGGCACGCTCGCGGAGCGGCAGCCGCTGCGCGTGGTTGTCGGCACGAGCGAAATAGACCCCGCCGCCCGCGTGTTGGACGACGCGGCGGAGACGCTGCACGTGCGGAGCCACGACCCCGACGAGGTGTTGGCCGCACTGGCCGAGCGGGGAGTGGTGGACGTGTTGCTGGAGGGCGGGCCGCAGCTGGCCGGGGCGTTCCTCAAAGCGCACCGCGTGGACCGCGCCCTCGTCTACATCGCGCCGATGATGCTCGGGGCCGGCCCCGCGGCGCTGCTGGACGCCGGCGTGAACACCATCACCCAGGCGCTGCCTTTCGGCATCGAAGACGTCACCATGAGCGGACCCGACGTGCGGATCTCCGCAGTGCCGGTCAAGACCGAGTAAGGGGGATCCCCGTGTTCACCGGGATCGTGGAGGAACTGGGCGAGATCGTCGCCGTCGAACAGCTGCCCAACGCGGCGCGCCTGACGGTCCGCGGGCCGCTGGTCGTCTCCGACGCGAAGCACGGCGACTCGATCGCCGTGAACGGCGTGTGCCTGACGGTGGTGGAGACCGGCGACGACACGTTCACCGTGGACGTCGTCGACGAGTCGCTGCAGCGGTCCAGCCTGGACAAGATCCACGAGGGCGACCGGGTCAACCTGGAGCGCGCGATGGCCGCCGGCCAGCGCCTCGGCGGCCACATCGTGCAGGGCCACGTGGACGGCGTCGGCCTGTTCCTGGAGCACCACGACGGCGGCCTGACCAAGTTCGGCATCCCCGCCTCGCTGTCCCGCTACCTGGTGCAGAAGGGCTCGGTGACGATCGACGGCATCTCGCTGACCGTCGTGGACGTGACCGACGACAGCTTCTCGGTCGCGCTGATCCCGACCACGCTGGAGCTGACCACGATGGGCCGCCGCCAGCCCGGCGACCGGGTCAACATCGAGGTCGACGTGCTGGCCAAGTACGTGGAGCGGCTGGCCACGCCGCATCTGGCCGCGCTGGCCCAGAAGGAGGTCCGGTGAGCAACCCCATTGGCTCGAACGCCGCCATCGAGCAGGCCATCGCCGACATCGCCGCCGGCAAGGCGGTCGTCGTGGTCGACGACGAGGACCGCGAGAACGAGGGCGACCTGATCTTCGCGGCGGAGAAGGCCACGCCCGAGCTGATCGCCTTCATGGTGCGCTACACCTCCGGCTACATCTGCGTGCCGCTGCCCGAGTCGGTGTGCGACCGGCTGGACCTGCCGCCGATGTTCCACACCAACCAGGACGCCCGCGGCACCGCCTACACCGTGACGGTCGACGCCCGCCAGGGCGTCACCACCGGCATCTCCGCCGCCGACCGCGCGCACACCATCCGGCTGCTGGCCGACCCCCAGGCGGTGCCCGGCGACTTCAACCGGCCCGGCCACGTGGTGCCGCTGCGCGCCCGCGAGGGCGGCGTGCTGCGCCGCGCCGGCCACACCGAGGCGGCCGTGGACCTGGCCGTGCTGGCCGGCCTCCAGCCGGCCGGCGTGCTGTGCGAGATCGTCAGCCAGAAGGACGAGGGCGACATGGCCCGCCGCGACGAGCTGATGGTGTTCGCCGCGGAGCACGAGCTCCAGATGATCTCCATCGCCGACCTGATCGCCTACCGCCGCCGCACCGAGCGGCACGTGATCCGGGTCGCCGACGCGCGCATCCCCACCGCGCACGGCGAGTTCACCGCCGTCGGCTACGACTCGAAGCTGGACGGCATCGAGCACATCGCGCTGGTCAAGGGCGAGATCGGCGACGGCGAGGACCTGCTGGTGCGGGTGCACTCCGAGTGCCTGACCGGCGACGTGTTCGGCTCGCTGCGCTGCGACTGCGGCCCGCAGCTGGACGCCGCCATGGAGGCCGTGGCCGCCGAGGGCCGCGGCGTCGTGCTGTACATGCGCGGGCACGAGGGCCGGGGCATCGGCCTGCTGCACAAGCTCCAGGCCTACCAGCTCCAGGACAGGGGCGCGGACACCGTGGACGCCAACCTGGCGCAGGGCCTGCCGGCCGACGCCCGCGACTACGGCACCGGCGCGCAGATCCTCGTCGACCTGGGCATCAAGTCGATGCGGCTGCTCACCAACAACCCGGACAAGCGCGTCGGCCTGGAGGGATACGGCCTGAAGGTGGTCGACCGGGTGCCGCTGCCGGTGTGGCCGAACCCGGAGAACCTGCGCTACCTGAGGACCAAGCGCGACCGCATGGGACACGACCTGCATCATCTAGAGCAGTACGAGTCCAGCGACAACAATGACGGAGCGCAGCGATGAGTGGCGACGGCCGGCCGACCATCCCGGTGCCGCAGTGGTGTGAGGACCTGCGGCTGGCGGTGGTGGCCACCCGATGGCACCAGACGATCACCGAGAACCTGCTGGAGCGGGCGCTGACCGCGGCGTCCAAGGCCGGGATCAAGGAGCCGACCGTGGTCCGGGTGGCCGGCGCGGTCGAGCTGCCGGTGGTCTGCCAGGCCCTGGCCAAGCACCACGACGCGGTGGTGGCCCTGGGCGTGGTGATTCGCGGCGGCACCCCCCACTTCGAGTACGTGTGCGACGCCGTGACCGCCGGGCTGACCCGGGTGTCGCTGGACGAGGGCACGCCGATCGGCAACGGCGTGCTCACCTGCGACACCGAGCAGCAGGCGCTGGACCGCTGCGGCATGCCGTCCTCGGCCGAGGACAAGGGCTTCGAGGCCTGTGTCGCCGCCCTGGACACCGCCGTGCAGATCCGCAACATCCACAAGCCGTGGACGGATCGGGGGCTGGTGTGAGTACTCCGGTCACGTTCCGGCCCCGCCGCGTGCGCTTTGTCGCCGTGCCGGTGGCGATCGGGCTGGTCGCCGTGTTCGTGGTGATCGCGATCCTGCTGCGCAACACCCCGACCGGCGCCTACTTCGAGGTGTCCGACCAGATCGCCATGGCCATGGTGGGCGTGTTCCTGGCCTGCGGCGTGCTTTTGCTGACCCGGCCTCGGGTGCGGGCCCAGGCGGAGTGGATCGAGGTCCGCAACCTGCTGGGCGCCACCCGGTACGCGTGGGCCGACATCCGGGGGCTGAGCTTTCCCGACGGCGCCGCCTGGGCCCGGCTGGACCTGCCGGCCGACGAGTACATCTCCATCATGGCCGTGCAGGCCGCCGACGGCGCCCGCGCGGTGACCGCCATGCGGGCCCTGCGCGCCCTGTACAAGGACGCCGCCGTCTACAACGAGGCCACCACCCAGCCGCACTGACAAATGTGTGGATGCCTCATGGGGCAGGATTGTCCCTTTGCGGTGGGAACGTCACGCTGCGCCAGGGATGCTGTGGCTCACTGACACCTGAGCCAGGAGACATCCGTGATGCGAGCCGTTCGACGGCGCGCGGTGCTCGGCGGGCTGGTCGCGGCCGCCGTGCTCGGCACCACGCTGGTCGTGCCCCCGCAGGCCTCCGCCGCCCCCATCGACCAGAACGCGTTGGCCAATGTCCTTGTCGGCGACTACGTGCGGGTCGCCGACAAGGACCGGGACTACGCCAAGCACCTCGTCGCCAGCGCCGAGCTGCTGGACTACCGGGCCGCGCACCCCGACAAGGACGAGAAGGCGCTGGCCGACCACCTCGGCGCCGTGCAGGCGGCCATCGAGAAGGCCGTGCCGTCCTCGCTGGGCCAGGACTACGAGATCGCCGGCGCGGCGCTGATCGCCGTGCAGAATGTCGCCGACGCCACGATGACCGGGCCGCAGATCGAGAAGCTGCTGGCCGCGCTGACCGCGCGCGACACCCGGCCGCAGACCGGACTGGTGATGGACCGGCTGTCCGGCGCGCTGCAGGTGTACTCCTGGAACGTCGGCTATGAGACCGCTCAGTCCGACGTCTGGGCCGGGGTGGCCAGCACCGCCCGCGCCGACGCCAAGTTCGACAATGCCTGGTTCACCGCGCTCGGCGGCCAGGTCAGCGCCGGCGGCTTCCACGCCAAGTCGACGGCGGTCGACATCTCCAAGATCCCCGAGTTCCAGCAGTACTTCGACGTGGGCCAGTTCCTCAAGCTGCAGGACCAGCCGGACCAGCTGAAGCTGTTCACGCAGCAGAAGATGAACGACCAGATCGCCAAGACCGAGCAGGACATCAAGGACGGCAAGGTCAAGCTGGAGGAGGCCAAGCCGGACCCGACCAAGACCAAGGAGCAGCTGACCAAGGACCAGGAGGACCGGCAGAAGTACATCGACGGCGCCAAGTCCGCCTTCGACGGCTTGTCCTGGTTCCTGGGCGCGGTCGGCGACAAGGACGCGGCCCGGGACCTCAAGACCTTCGCCAGCGGCGCGATCCAGGTCGCGACCGCGATCAACAAGTGCATCACCGCGTTCCAGGCGATCAACGCCGTGATGTCGCTGGCCACCGTCGCCTTCACCGGCAACGTCATCGGCGCGATCAGCACGCTGGTAGGCCTGTTCGCCGGGGCCGGGCCGGACATCAACGCGCAGATCCTCGAGGAGATCGGCAACCTCCGCAAGGACATCCAGAGCCTGCACAACGACATGCTCAAGCAGTTCGCGCGGATCGACCAGCGGCTGGCCGACATGACCCAGCAGCTCAACTCGCAGCTGGACGCGCTGCAGGGCACGGTCGACCAGATCAAGGGCCGGGTCGACGCGGTCGTGAAGAACCTGATCTCGATCGACGGCCAGCTGCGCACCCTGGGCACGGACACCGCGAAGGGCTTCCAGGGCGTGCTCGTGCAGCCCACGCTGTCCAACGCCGACGCCGTGCTCGACCTGGGGGTGACCCACCCGGGCAAGCAGGTTACCGACCAGATGTACACCGACGCCGAGAAGGCCTTCCATCTGGCCGGCACCCAGACCCCGGCCACGCCGGGAGTCTTCGTGGCCGATCCTGGCACGGCCCAGGACACCAAGACGGCGGTCGACGAGCTGGGCAAGTTCGGCCCTGCCGGGAACATCAACTATCTCGCGGCCGTGGCCAACAGCCGCTGGGGCGCGAAGATCACCGTGCCCGACACCGTGGGCAACCCCGCCATGTGGAAGCTCGGCGCGAACGCGCTGACCCTGCTGAACTACCAGAACCCGAACCTGGCCCGGGCCGACGGCAGCCTGCTGTGGGCGCAGGACGTGCTCGGCCAAGGCCGAACCATCGTCAGCGCGGCGCAGGCCTTCAGCCAGCCTGGCGCCGACGGGGCGACCACCCCGCTGTTCAACGGCCTGATGGGTGAGTACATCAAGGAACTGGTCACCTACTTCAACCAGCTCCCGTCGCTGGAACGCGACATCACGGTCACCAGCGGCTATTCCGACTACAACCTGTGGGCCGGGCCGACCCAGCCGACCGACGTGCTCGCGCACACCGACGACAACGACCAGATCGAGATGTGCAACAACGGCAGCACGGACTTCCGGATCGCCCGGCCGGACAACATGAAGGCCTCGCAGCTGCCGCCGGCGACCATGTTCGCGCGCAACATCTTCGGCAGCCGCCCGGGCTACGCGCAGCGGCCCGGATACGGCGTGTGCTGGTACGCGAACTTCGAGAACCAGCACGACGTCGTCTCCAACTACGAGTGCGACGACGGCGACGGCCACGTCTACACCTGCGTCGACACCTCCACCTACGCCGACCTCAAGGTCGATTTCACCCAGTCCGTCTGCTTCCCGGGCGACTGCGGCATCGAGGGGCCGGACAAGGCCTCCCGCTGGGGCACGATGAACCTGAAGCAGAACATCCTGCTCAAGGAGTGCGGGGTCCGCAACGACGGCACCTCCATGGGCTGCACCGACAACCACCTCGACCCGCGGGACATGCTGAAGAAGGACTGGGACACGACCTACCGTGGCCAGTTCGAGGGCGGCGCCGCCATCTCGGCCTCGGACGCCACCGAGGCCGGCGCGAAGACGCAGGTGGAGAACTTCCTCCGGGCCCGCCAGGCCGACTACTACAACCACGCGGCCCAGATGACCGGTTCTTTCGTGGAGAAGCTGCAGGACACGATCCTGCTGATGCGCGGCTACACCGAGCTGGCGTTCCCACGGGCGCTGCAGACCGACGACCAGTTGCGCGGCCTGCTCTACGGCGGCAAGGCGCTGCTGTCGAACTTCCTGGGCATGCTGCAGGTCGAGAACCCGCCGCCCGGCCAGGACACGCCGCCGAAGATCACCCCGGCCAAGCCGATGCTGCAGGAGGCGTTCGAGCGGGCCGCGGCGAACCTCACGCGGAAACCGGAGGACGGCGGGCCCCTGCCGGCGTGGCAGCAGGAGCAGTTCGACGGCGACGTCAGCAAGCCGTGCGGGCATGTGGACGGGATCATCAGCGCCGACCCGTTCATCAACTGCATGGCCTGGAGCGCGACGCTGCGGCTGAACACCCTGGCCGACCGGTACGCGGACCACTTCAAGCAGCGCGCCCTCGGGGCCGACGAGAGCCTGCCGGACGTGCAGAACCAGCTGCGCAACCTGTGGCTCGTCACCAAGACCGTCTTCCCGAACGCCGGTGATCTGGGCGGGTCGATCGACCCGAAGCCGGTGACCGTGCAGGTCGACGCCGACTACGACGGCGATCACAAGACCGACAGCGCGTTCTGGCGGCCGTCCGACGGCACGTGGTCGGTGCAGCCCAGCACCGGTGGCCCGGTCCAGACCGTCCAGTTGGGACAGCAGGGCGACCTGCCGGTCCCCGCGGACTACGACGGCACAGGCAAGGCCGAGCCCGCGGTGGTCCGGCCGTCGGAGAGCACGTTCTACGCACGGCAGCTCTCCGGCGACACCCCGGCCGCCACCCAGGAATGGCTGCGGCCCGACTACAAGCCGGTGCCCGCCGACTACGGCAAGATGCAGCTGCTCGCCCAGCGGCTGACCACGCTGGCCTACCAGTTCTCCAGCAGTGGCAGGGGAGCCGATTCGCCGACGTCGCAGGCCTTGGCCCGCGACATCTACCGCAAGCTCGCGACGGCGGATGCCAGCTTCCGACCGCAGCTGGCCAACTCGTCGGTGATCCTCGGCGCGTTCCTGGACAGCGCCGGCAAGAAGGCCGAGGCACTGCCGCCGTCCCAGGAAGGCGTCGACATCTACCGGGCGCTCGGCGACAAGCCGAATCTCGCCTGGGCGTTGAACAATCTCGGCTACCGTCTCTCGGACGCGGGCAGGGCCGCCGACGCGCCGGTGGCGGAACGGGAGTCGCGGGACATCTTCCGGTCGCTCGGCGACCAGTACCGGCCGCAGTTGGCCAGCGCCTCGGTGATCCTGGGCTCGTTCGACCAGAACGCCGGTCTGCACGACGAATCGGTGACCGTGACGAGGGAAGGCGCGGACATCTACCGGGCGCTCGGCGACAAGCCGAGCCTAGCCTGGGCGCTGACGAATCTCGCCTACCGGTTGTCCGCCGCGGGCAAATCGGCGGACGCCCCGGCTCCGGCCCAGGAGGCGCACGACATCTACCGGTCGCTCGGCTCGGCCTACCGGTCGCAGCTGGCCAACTCGGCGGTGCTGCTCGGCTCCTTCCTGGACTCCGCCGGCCGGCACGATGAGGCGATCGCCGCCGCCAAGGAAGGGGCGGACGGCTACCGGCAGCTCGGCGACCAGCCGAATCTGGGCTGGGCGCTGTACAACCTCGCCTACCGGTACGCCGACGCGGGCAGGCCGGCGGACGCGGCGACCGCCGAGCAGGAGTCGCGGGACATCTACCGCACCCTGGCCAAGACCGACCCGCAGACCTACCAGCCGCAGTGGGCCGAGGCCGCCTTCCTGCTCGGCACCTGGCTGAAGCAGGCCAACCAGATCCCGGCGGCCCGGGACGCGGCGCAGGAGGCGGTGGACCAGTTCACCATCCTGGCCGCGGCCAACCCGGCCTACAACGCCCGCCTCAAGGACTCGCAGAACCTCCGCGCGTCCCTCGGATAGTCCCTTCGAACGTGCAGCAGCCCAGGCCTGATGGCCTGGGCTGCTGCACGTTGTCAGGCGGTGCGCACCGCCCGGATGGCGTCCTGGACCTCGCGCACGGCGTTGATCTGGCGGTAGTGCGCCGACTCCGTCACGAAGTCCTGGAGCTTGCGCCGGACCCGGCCCGACCGCAGTCGCACCACCATCGGCAGCACGGACTGGATCAGCTCGCACGCTGCCTCCGGCTCGCCGGTGGCCAGCCGGGTGCGGGCCAGGCCGATCACGTCGAACACCCGGCTGCGCACCTTGGACGGGTCGCGCAGCGCCAGCGCCCGGCGGATGTGCCGCTCGGCCAGCATCGCCTGGGTGGGGTCGTGCCGGGCCAGGTCCCGCAGCCGGGCCCCGATCACCCCCTCCATCTCCGCCTCGTCGAACGACGCGTTCCAGCGCGGCTCCACCGCCCGGTCCCGGGCGGCGAAGCACTCCTGGGCGTGGCCGACCGCCCGGTGGAACTCGTGCACCCGGCCCATCAGCGCGTACGCCCAGGCCTCGCGGGTGTGCAGCAGCGCCCGGAGCCCGGGCGTGGCCGTGCGGCGGGTGCCGTACTGGCCCAGCTGCACCAGCTCCAGTCCGTCCTCGGGGCGGCCGAGGTCGAACATCTGCCGGGCCATCGAGGCCAGGCACAGCGCGCCGAACGGCTCGTTGCGGCTGGCCTTGGCCATCCGGACGGCCAGCACGTAGTAGCGCTGGGCCGAGTCGTGCAGGCCGGCGTCGAACGACATGCTGGCCGCCATCTTGGCCAGCTCCGCGCCCACCTGGAACGCCTGCTGGGTGTTGGGCGAGTCCGGCGCCCGGCGCAGGCGTTCGGCCAGCTCGTTGAGCTGGCCCAGCACCGCCTTGCGGGCGATCCCGCCGCCGCCGGACCAGCCCCGCAGCCCGTCGACGACCATCCGCATCGCCGCCAGCTCGTCAGAGCCGATCGCGCCGCCCGCCGCCCACTTGGCCAGCGGTTGCAGCGGCGTCAGCCAGTGCTGCATCGGTTCGACGAGGGCGGGTCCTACCGTCACCGCGGCGCCTGCGGTCAGCGCCGCCCTTCTGCTGAGAGTCAAGTCGCTCCTCGTCACCTCTTCGACGGACCGGGCAGTGCTCAGCGCGTCCCAGGACGGCGTGAAGACGTCCTGGGTTCCTGAGCCCTCGGGGTCACGGGGTCGGGGAGGACCCGTGCGGTCGAACCAGAGGCGTTCGGGCGGCACCCCGAGCACCTCGGCGAAGGCGCGCAGCTTGTCGATCCGGTCGATCGGGTTCTCGCCGTTCTCGTACCGGGACAGCTGCGCCTGGCTGATGCCCAGCCAGCCCGCCATCCGGTCCTGGGTTATCCGGTGCGGATGCTGCGGATGGTGGCGGTACGCTCCGATCAGGACGCCCATGTTCTGATCGGCGAAAGCCTCGGCGAGCACGGGATGGTCCCAGAAGCCCTCGGGCAGCGGGGGTGGCCCGAACACCTCGGTCCGCGCGCCGCGGCGGCACGCGGTGCACAAGCGGTCCGAGTTGTCGGACGCGATGCGGGCGCCACACGGACATGTTCGTCCGGTGCTGGCTTGCCGTAACCCGACCGGTTCCATGGCACCTCGCCCCCGTCACTGAGCGTGTTCACAGTGTAATCGCTGGTAGAGGCATGTCTATTCACTTCATGCATGAAACCGCCGACCCTTCATCCGGACCGGTGATGCAGCAGCTGGATACAACCCATCCGGGTACGGATTGGAGTGGGCCGGCGTGTCGGCGCACGCTGCTGGCACACCAGGGCGCCCGGCGACGAACCCGCCGGCCACCGCCGCAGCGACCGCCCCACCCGGGAGGACGTCCGCCATGCGTACCTCGACCCAGCCGCCACGAGCCCCGCAGGCCGTCGTGCAACCGCCGCAGCCGCCCGAGAGCAGCTTCGGCCGGACCCTTGGCGAGGTCGTCGCCAACTACCGGATGCTGGGGTGGAAGGTCAACGTCACCGAGCAGGGTGTGCTGCTGCCGCTCGGGCCGACCACCACCGCGCTGGTGATGCCGGCCCGCATCGGCTCCGCCGTGCTGGCCGAGCTGCGGGCCCGGATGCTCGCCGGGCCCACCCTGGTCATCCCGAGCCCCCAGGAGAACTGGGTGTTCCTGGCCGAGCTGGTGGCGCTGCTGCCGGCCCAGCTGCGCACCCCGTCCGAGATCCGGTTCGTGCGCTCGCCCAGCAGCATCGTGCTGCCGCCCACCATGACCCCCTACGGCCGGGTCCGGTGGGCCAACGCCCCCTCGTTCAGCCGGCACTGGCTGCCGCCGTTCACCGCCGTGCTCGCGGTGGCCCGCACCATCGCCAGCACCGCCAACTAGACCCTGTCGCGGGGAAGTCGGCGCCCACCCGCGTTCGGGGCGCGGGTGGGCGCCGACCTTTGTCGGGATTAGCCGTCGACATCGCATTCCGACGGCATTCTGAGCAAATTCCGAGGTGGCTATTCCGGGCGATTCACAGGTAATGCGGATGAACCGCTGATCGAGCTGACACGTGTATCTGGTGGACTGTGTCTTCCCACCACGTCGCACGGAGGCTCGTTTTGAAGACGCCTGAGGTCATCGCCAACCCGAACCGCCGCCAGGTGCTCTGCGGCCTGGTCGCCGCGCTGGTCGCCGGCGGCGCGGTCACGACGGCGTGCAGCAGCGCGGCCACCAGCGGCGGCTCGGGCGGCACCACCGCCGGCGGCCAGCCGCAGGCGGCGGCCGGCACCGAGGTCGCGAAGCTGGCCCAGGTCCCGGTCGGCGGCGGCCTGCTGGTCGACGCGCCGGGCGGCGGCGGCAGCAAGCTGCTGCTGGTCCAGCCGGCCGCCGGCGAGGTCAAGGCGTTCAGCGCCACCTGCCCGCACCAGGGCGTCACCGTCGCCGTGCCCCAGGGCGGCACCATCACCTGCCCGGGCCACGGCAGCCAGTTCGACGCCGCCACCGGCTCCCTCAAGAAGGGCCCGGCCACGACCGGCCTGACCGCGGTCAACGTCAAGGTCAACGGTGCCGCCGTGGTGCTGGCCTGACCAATTGCGTGGCTGGGGCCCTGGGGGCCTCAGCCACGCCGAAGACCCGCTTGCGGAGTCGAATGCCGCCTCGTATCGGCCGCGCCGCGCTTGTTCCCGCGCACTGCGCAAGGCGGCGAGATGGAACCGCGGATCGCTGTCGGCGATCCGATAGAGCGCGGGTCGCCCCGGTTGTGTGGACAACGGTTCGTCCACGGCCAAAGCACGCTTCTCGTCCACCATCTCGCGCAGTAACGAACCGGACGGCACGGGTCGCTGCCGGCCGCCGGCGTCGCCGGTCTCGGCCGGCGTGAGCGGCCCGAGCACGAAGTGTCGGACCACCGCCGTAGGCTTGACGAGTGGCCGACCCGTCGACCTATCGCCCAGCACCAGGCACGATCCCCGACAACCCTGGCGTGTACAAGTTCCGCGACCAGCACCGCCGGGTGATCTACGTCGGCAAGGCCAAGAGCCTGCGCAGCCGGCTCTCGTCGTACTTCGCCGACGTGGCGACGCTGCATCCGCGCACCCGGCAGATGGTGACGACGGCGGCCAGCGTCGAGTGGACGGTGGTGGCGACCGAGGTCGAGGCGCTCCAGCTGGAGTACTCCTGGATCAAGGAGTTCGACCCGCGCTTCAACGTCCGCTACCGGGACGACAAGTCCTACCCGGTGCTGGCGGTGACGCTGAACGAGGAGTTCCCGCGCCTGCACGTCTATCGCGGCCCCCGGCGCAAGGGGGTGCGCTATTTCGGCCCGTACTCGCACGCGTGGGCGATCCGCGAGACGCTGGACCTGCTGCTGCGGGTCTTCCCGGCCCGCACCTGCTCGAACGGGGTGTTCAAACGGCACGGCCAGATCGGCCGGCCGTGCCTGCTGGGCTACATCGACAAGTGCTCGGCCCCGTGCGTGGGCAAGGTGTCGGCGGCCGAGCACCGGGACATCGTCGAGGACTTCTGCGACTTCCTGGCCGGCAGGACCGACGGCCTGATCCGGCGGCTGGAGCGGGAGATGCTCGCCGCGTCGAACGAGCTCGAGTTCGAGAAGGCGGCCCGGCTGCGAGACGACCTGAACGCCGCGAAGATGGCCCTGGAGAAGCAGGCAGTCGTGCTCGGCGACGGCACCGACGCCGATGTGGTGGCGTTCGCCCAGGACGAGCTGGAAGCCTCGGTCCAGGTGTTCCACGTCCGCGGCGGCCGGGTGCGCGGCCAGCGGGGCTGGGTGATCGACAAGGTCGAGGAGGCCGACACCGCCGGCCTGGTGGACCAGTTCCTCAGCCAGTTCTACGGCGACCAGGCGGAGATGGCCGAAGGCATCGAGCAGACCGGCAGCGCGGTGCCGCGCGAGGTGCTGGTGCCGGAGCTGCCGGACGACGCCGAGGCCATCGCCGACTGGCTGTCCGGTTTGAGGGGAGCCCGGGTGCAGCTGCGGATCCCGCAGCGCGGCGACAAGCGGGCGCTGATGGAGACGGTGCAGCGCAACGCGGCGGAGGCCTTCGCCCAGCACAAGCTGCGCCGCGCCGGCGACCTCACCGCGCGTTCGGCGGCGCTGCAGGAACTCCAGGACGCGCTGGGCCTGGACTCGGCGCCGCTGCGCATCGAGTGCACCGACGTCAGCCACGTGCAGGGCACGGATGTCGTGGCCTCGCTGGTGGTCTTCGAGGACGGCCTGGCCCGCAAGTCGGAGTACCGCCGGTTCGCGATCCGGGAGGGCGCGGAGGGCGGCGACGTGGGCTCGATCGCCGAGGTGGTCCGCCGCCGCTTCGCCCGCTACCAGCAGGAGGCCGCCGCCCCGGTGGACCCGGAGCGCCCCGGTATCGACCCGGAGACGGGCCGCCCGCGTAAGTTCGCGTATCCGCCGAACCTGCTCGTGGTGGACGGCGGCGCGCCCCAGGTGGCCGTCGCCGCGGACGTGCTGGCCGAGCTCGGCGTCACCGACGTCGCCGTGATCGGCCTGGCCAAGCGCCTGGAGGAGGTGTGGGTGCCCGGTGAACCCGATCCGGTGATCCTGCCCCGCACCAGCGAGGCGCTGTACCTGTTGCAGCGCGTCAGGGACGAGGCTCACCGCTTCGCCATCTCCTACCACCGGCAGAAGCGCGGCCAGCGCATGACGGTCTCGGAGCTGGACCAGGTGCCGGGCCTCGGCCAGACCCGCAAGGCGGCGCTGCTCAAGCACTTCGGCTCGGTGCGCAAGCTGCGTGAGGCCACCGTGGATGAGATCAGCGGGGTGCCCGGCGTGGGCCGGCGCACCGCGGAAGCCGTACACGCGACCCTGGCGAGTGCCGGGAAGGAAAGGGAATCGAAGTGAGTGCACCCGCCGCCAGCAAGTCGGGCATCGAAGTCGCCGTCGTCACCGGGCTGTCCGGCGCCGGCCGCAGCACCGCCGCGAAGTGCCTGGAGGACCTGGGCTGGTTCGTCGTGGACAACCTGCCGCCGGAGCTGATCGCCACCATGGTCGAGCTGGGCGCGCAGGCCCGGGGCGCGATCACCCGGGTCGCGGTCGTGATGGACGTGCGCAGCCGCGCGTTCACCGACGACCTGGCCGCCATCATCAAGGACCTGGACGCCCGCGGCTACAAGCCCCGCGTGCTGTTCCTGGAGGCCACCGACGAGGTGCTGGTGCGCCGCTTCGAGTCGGTCCGCCGCGGCCACCCGATGCAGGGCGACGGCCGGCTGGCCGACGGCATCGCCGCCGAGCGCCTGCTGCTCACCCCGCTGCGCGAGGCGGCCGACCTGGTGCTGGACACCAGCGCCCTGTCCGTGCACCAGCTGCGGGCCAAGATCGAGGACACCTTCGGCAGCGAGGCCAGCGCCCGCACCCGGGTCACCGTGCTCTCCTTCGGCTACAAGTACGGCCTGCCGATGGACGCCGACCTGGTGATGGACGTGCGCTTCCTGCCCAACCCGTTCTGGATCCCGGAGCTGCGCGAGCAGACCGGCCTGGACCCCGACGTGCGCAACTACGTGCTCAGCCAGGAGGGCGCGGAGGAGTTCCTGGACCGCTACCACGAGCTGCTCAAGCTGATCGGCGCCGGCTACCGCCGCGAGGGCAAGCGCTACCTGACCTTGGCCGTCGGCTGCACGGGTGGTAAGCACCGAAGTGTGGCGATTTCCGAAGAACTCTCAGCTCTGTTGTCGACGGAGGACGGGATGACCGTCAAGGTCGTGCACCGCGACCTGGGGCGCGAGTGATCCCCGTGCAGCCCGCCGGCGCCCATGACCTGCCCCTAAAAGGATCAGCACTGCGGGCGGTGGCCCTCGGCGGCGGCCACGGCCTGCAGGCGACCCTGCGGGCCCTGCGGCTGCTCACCCCGGACGTGACGGCCGTGGTGACGGTGGCCGACGACGGCGGCTCCTCCGGCCGGCTGCGCCGCGAGCTCGGCCTGCTGCCGCCCGGCGACCTGCGCAAGGCCCTGGCCGCGCTGGCCGCCGAGGACGACGCCGGCCGGATGTGGGCGGAGGTGTTCCAGCACCGCTTCGGCGGCAACGGGGCGCTGGCCGGCCACGCCGTGGGCAACCTGCTGATCGCCGGCCTGCTGGAGACCCTGGGCGATCCGGTGGCGGTGCTGGACGAGGTGGCCCGGCTGATGGGCCTGCGCGGCCGGGTCTTACCGATGAGCAACGTGCCGCTGGACATCGAGGCGGACGTCACCGGACTGGACGAGGACGTCGCCGCGGTTCGCCGGATCAGGGGACAGGTGGCGGTCGCCACCACACCCGGACAGGTGCAACGGATCCGGCTGCGGGCCGACCGCAACGGCCCGCCGACGGCCTGCCCGCAGGCCGTCCAGGCGGTGCTGGACGCGGACGTGGTGCTGCTCGGACCTGGATCTTGGTTCACCAGCGTGCTGCCGCACCTGCTCGTGCCGGAGCTGCACGAGGCGTTGGTCGACACGGCCGCGTGCAAGGTCGTTGTGCTCAACCTGGTCCCCCAACCAGGTGAGACCGCCGGTTTCTCACCCGAACGCCACTTGGACGTACTCTGCCAACACGCACCGAGACTGCGGGTGGACGCCGTGATCGCCGACGGGGACTCGGTGCCGACCCCGGAGCGGCTGCGCACTGCCGCGGCCTCGCTGGGGGCGACGGCGCACCTGTCCACCGTGACGGCCGGGGGCGCCGCCGACCGGCACGACCCGGCGGCGCTCGCGCTGAGCCTGCGGGACGCGCTGCAGCTACACGGACTGCACGACCGAGTGTGACGAGAAGCGGAGGACACCACCAGTGGCGATGACCGGCGCGGTCAAGGACGAGCTGAGCCGGCTGGCCGTGGCCAAGACCTGTTGCCGACGGGCCGAGGTCTCCTCGCTGCTGCGGTTCGCCGGCGGCCTGCACATCGTCGCCGGCCGGGTCGTGGTCGAGGCCGAGTTGGACACCGGCTCGGCCGCGCGCCGGCTGCGCAAGGAGATCCACGACCTGTTCGGGCACCACTCCGACGTGCACGTGCTCACCTCCGGCGGGCTGCGCAAGGGCACCCGCTGGGTGGTGCGCGTGGTCAAGGACGGCGAGGGCCTGGCCCGGCAGACCGGTCTGCTGGACCCGCGCGGCCGCCCGGTGCGGGGGCTGCCGGCGCCGGTGGTGTCCGGCGGCACCTGTGACTCCGAGGCGGCCTGGCGGGGCGCGTTCCTGGCCCACGGCTCGCTGACCGAGCCGGGCCGCTCCAGCGCGCTGGAGGTGACCTGCCCGGGCCCGGAGGCGGCGCTGGCGCTGGTCGGCGCGGCCCGGCGGATGGGCATCCAGGCCAAGTCCCGGGAGGTGCGCGGCGCCGACCGCGTGGTCGTCCGGGACGGCGACGCCATCGGCGCGCTGCTGACCCGGCTGGGCGCCCACGACTCGGTGATGGCCTGGGAGGAGCGGCGGATGCGCCGCGAGGTCCGGGCCACCGCCAACCGGCTGGCCAACTTCGACGACGCCAACCTGCGCCGGTCGGCCCGGGCCGCGGTCGCCGCGGCCGCCCGGGTGGAGCGGGCGCTGGACATCCTCGGCCCGTCCGCGCCGGACCACCTGGTCACCGCCGGCCGGCTGCGGCTGAGCAACCGGCAGGCCTCGCTGGAGGAGCTGGGCCAGCTGTCCGAGCCGCCGATGACCAAGGACGCGGTGGCCGGCCGGATCCGCCGGCTGCTGGCGATGGCCGACAAGCGGGCGCACGAGCTGGGCCTGCCGGACACCGAGTCGGCGGTCACTCCGGAGATGTTGGACGTCGAGGAGGCCGACGTCTGATATCCCTGACCGGTGCTCACAGTGATCGGCGGGCTGCCGGCCACCGGAAAGACGACTGTCTGCGCGGCGCTGGCGCGGGCGACCCGGGCGTCCTACCTGCGGGTGGACACCATCGAGACGACCATCGTGCGTCACTCCGAGCTGACCCATCCGCTCGGCCCGGTCGGCTACGCGGTGGCGCATT
>Ga0307511_10000624_pt1 | contig 37884 bp, 22 predicted proteins | sample 13_EM_MG_FD_200266 | JGI IMG/M metagenome (GOLD analysis project Ga0307511, IMG submission 200266) | Populus trichocarpa ectomycorrhiza microbial communities from riparian zone in the Pacific Northwest, United States - 13_EM | ecosystem: Host-associated > Plants > Roots > Unclassified | place... | reverse complement strand
GAGGGGGTGCCTAGATATTGGAGCACATGAATGGTATGGTATAATGGGGATTATGAACGTTGAATTTTGGGAATATCGTTTCATCATCATGCAAGTCTGTGAATCGATGGAGAATGTGTCTATATTTGTGCCGCTTCCGACATTTAATTCACATTGTATATAATTGCTACTATAGCATTCTAGGTATATTTGAATATTGCTTGCAGTGTTGACATATTTCCCCATACCATTTTCATGTCCTTCATATCTTGACTCGGTGGATAGGAATTAATGAAGGATCCTGAAGGCTACCCTACCCTCATTAGTGTCGCTGCCTAGTTCATGAGAGGTCCCTTTACTGATTGTGTGGTGGTGGAACCTGCGTGCATAGCTTAAGGGTGCTGCCACTAGCAATTGACTGGGCTCTGGGTGGGTGTTTGCGGATTTTGGGCTCGTGGGCGAATAGCAGCGTTTTCCACCTCGCCGTTTTAGTGGCATGTTGGGCAAGTGTTCTGCGTGTACAGACGTGATATGGGGGGTAAAGAGGGAGGGGTTAGGAAGGTTCAGCACTAGTCTAGTTATACTGCCTCATAGAGAGAGAGGTTACACCTTTCTTATTCATGATACAATGACATGTGCTAGCGTTTATTCACGGCTGTCTTCTTATACATTATTACTCCCCCAACCGGCGACAAACCAGACTACCAGCCGGCGGTTTCTACAGCATATCATATGGCTGGCATACACTCCTCCTAGCCCTGTGCGGGCTTGGCGCACATTCTCTTATCTCCCCCATACACCACCCCGCAACTCGCTGCCTATTGAGACCTAAACGTTAAATCCTTAAAGCTTATTCCTCCTGCCCTTGCCCTACCACCGCAGGGGGCGGGCTTGGCTTCTTCTAGGACATTCTGTACAGCCCTCCGAACTTGGCCGCCCTGCTTTCGTATAAATACCCCTCCTTCCCCCCCTTCTTTTTCTTCCCTTCTCTCCACATCTCAACGGAAGCTTCAAGTCCTTTTTGTACTTACTTCCAGCTTTCTTTTTTCTTATATACCCTGTCATTTGCTTTTCAGTTTATACCTTATACCTTAGTGCTTTTTTAGCTTTTTGATTTTTTTGTTAATACTCCTTGATGACAAGAGGTCTCTTAAGGTACAAGGGCTACACTTAGGGGAATGAGTTGTCTTGGAATCCCTCGAACAGAAAGCTTGTAGGCATGGTCTTGTAGCAGATTACGAGACTATTCCTAGGGCTACGGGGAATTGCGGAGAAGACCTGAAGGTAGTCTGGTGGGTAGAAGCTTACATGGGAAACGTTTGCTTGAGACTACTGGTAAAGCCGCAATAGGGTTTTGTTTTTCTTTTCTGTTTGTATATATGTATGCTTTAAAAAGTAAATTAGAAACAGTTATAGAGTTAGAATGACTCAAGATGTCTGGCACTTCATGTGACTTGGAGCCTGGTGCGTGTAACTAGTAGATATAACAGTCTCAAACAGTGTCGCCCTGGTACCACATATCTACTTAGTATGTATATCGTAGAAACTGCCGGCCAAGACTAAGACTGATAGTCTTACTTCCGGTATATTGGTTTTTTGCCAAATGCCATCTCAGCGTCTTATTCACGATTACTTTCTTATGCACCGTACCAGATTGTGGAACTCCATATTTTAGTATCTGCTATAGATATGAAGGAAGCCCATTTTCTAACTAGTCTCATGCCAATTTTTAATTTGACTACAGATAGGTTACATATGATGTGTCTCGATGATACATATCTCGCTCTACGAGCGGTTTGTGCCAACCAGACTAACATATCTCAATCTCACTCGCTATGCCAATATCATGAGAGATATGGACACAAATTCTATGAGTCTTCGCTAGAAGCAGGGGTGTGACTGGAGGCTATTATAGAGTAGATCGTATTTCAAGGTTGCAGGTTCAGGGTAACTTGGAGGATCGAGTTCCTGTCAATTAGGCCCGAGCGCAGGTTGCTGTACATCTTGATATCTAAGTATTATTGCGTTTGTGGTATATTCTGATTCGAAATTCTAGAATGCAAAAGGAAAAGAAATGATAAGAATTTTAGCCCCCCCTCTATACATGTACATATACCCTGCCAACAGGCCTACCTAAACACAGCCGTTTCCGTAATCACCCTCTGTTCCAAAACTCCCACCATTTCTTTCTGCCGAATCTTCCCCACTTTACCCCTGGCACTTCCCGCTGAGGATACACAGGGCCTGCCCCGGTACCCTTCTCATCCCAGATTACCCTTGGGCGTGCAGCTGCTTCACGTCTTCTCTGACCTCGCCCCGGGCCCCTGCTTGGGCTAGCCTGGTACTGTGCTCCTACCGTCGAGGCCAACTCCAACATCTTCAAACTCATCACCCGATGCTGCTCTCGCATGCCCTTCTCCATCACCGCAACTGCCTCCTCTCTCGCCTTCAGTGACCTCTTGCTAGCATCCAACTCTTTCTCACGTTGGTATATATTCTCACGGTCGGTATTGATATCGGCCAGCTCGTTCTGCGCTTGTTGGAGGGAGAGGTGGAGGGTGGTGTAGTCTGCCGACCAATTAACCCAGCCTTGGGCGGCGGCGTAGTGGAGGACTTCTTGGAGAGCGGGGTCTTCAGGGGCGAGGCGGACGGTGATGGATTCTCTGCATCCGGGTCGGGGGGGTGAGGGAGATTGGGGTGTGGCTTCATCTTGGGCAGGGCTAGAAGGGTCGGATAGTTGAATGCGAGACAGGCGGGAGGTAGTGGCCCAGGCTCTCTTGATGGGAGTGTTTGGTGGGGCCTCAGTGCGGTATTGGGAGGTGTTGGGCGGCATCGGATGAGAGCAGACAGGGTGTGCTCACTGTACTGTGATGAAGGTCGAGGTGAACAGTGAAGTCGGGCTTTTAATGTGGCCTGCCTGAAGAATTTGAAATGCGAAGGGATTTTGGTTGGTCAACTGGACCGAGTCAAACAGTAAACTGTTCAGAGTACCTAAGGAATGCGGGTCGTCTTGCAATGTAGCGGGAGGCAAGTAGGTGTTTGGTGGGCTTTCTCACTACTGCTATGTAGCAAAAGCCAGACTGGGCTAGGGTCTAATAGGTGTCGACGAAGTACCGGTACGCCCAGCAGCTTGATGTATACTCAAGTATACAAGATTGCGTTGATGCCGGTGGGGGATGGGTGTCTTGGATTTAGTGTATGTTTTTGCTTGTTTTGATTTACGTTTATTTATATTAGTATTCTTTTTTCCCCAGCCTCGGGGCGACCCGATACGAGTCATTCTTGTTATCAAACAAACAAACAACACTTTCCACCTTTACTATTGATCTCACCTCGATAGATGCCACGCCAAGCCTTTTATCTAGCCTATGTCCGAGGTATGTAGTATCAACAACTGATCTCGATACGAAAAGAAGATATTCCGCCTCTGCGACCAATCTGTACCAGCCCGGACCCCCCTAGGCCCCTAGGGAACATCACCCACTATCCTAAGGCACCTCAGCAAATTCACCGCACTCTGTTCTATCCCCCAAACGCAATATGGGTCCCCCATTCTCCCGATTTGATGTCTCCACCACTAGACACATGCGATGAGTATTATCTACTCCTCCCTATATTATTATTACTTCACACAGTACCCAGCCCCAGACTAAGTATACATACATAGTACTAGTCATGGCCAAACAAATGATATTGAGCCGAACGAACGGACTAACAGCATTGCTTGAAGTCTGGCTTGCTATTGCCACCATCTCGAGTCCCCCGAGTTTAGTTATACATATACAATGAGACTTGTATACAAGTGTGTTCTTGGACGGCTAATGGGAATTCTTGCTATTCACTCTATGGGGGAATTCCGAAAGCTAATTAACATTTCCGGAGTCGACGCATGTTCGCTCACAGTTACAATACGCTACAATACAACGCCACTGATTGATTGAATCATACTATACGCAATATTATTGGTGCTCTTATTAGGCTATAGCCATGCTCTTGTAGCCAATGGAGGTTGTTCTCCTCCTCCCTGAGATGGGCATTCGATGGCATGCAGCCCGGGATGTAATCATGACTGGATACCTGATACTACTCACTCTAGGTAGGTACCTTACCCATAGGAACTTTTAGACTTTATATTATTATCCACACCCGTATCAATACAGCAATAAGGTAGGCATATTCTTATATCTGAGGGCAGGTCGGCTGCCGGATAGATGGAGCCTAGTCGAGAACATGCAGCATCCACAGTAGGTTTCGTCGGAACTCAATGGGGGAGGCTCGCCGTGAGGGTTACGAGAAACTGGTTATTGGGGAGTTTCATTGTAGAGAAACTTATTCTAAAAGTTTTCAGGCACCAAGGGTATCGATCAGCAAGCTCCAACCTTATAAATAGAAGGTATCTCCTGGAATTTATATATTCGACATATAACCTGGCAGGCGGAATCGACCGGAGGTTTCACTAAAGCCAAGCACAGAATCCAGCCCTTCACTCAGATTCCCAGCTCATAAAAATGTCAACCACCCCTCAGCCCCAGACTCCAGAAATTACCCTCAATCCATTCCTCACACCCTCTGCTGCTACCGAGTTCCAGGGCTATCTCTCCACCCTCGAACTCCCTCTACCAGGAGATCAACTGACCATCCTGGAACCAGACGGCGAGGACGAGGACAACGAGGACTATGTCTCTCTCTACTCGCTCTCTTCGAAATATACCCTACGCGCCATCATCGACTACGCCCTCGAGCAAGGTTGGATCCTCACGGCAGAAGAAGCGTATCGGAGTTTAGATTTGATCCATATCGCCATTGAGAAGTTGGGCAAGTGTGAACAAGAGGTGCAGAAGAAGAAGGGGAAGTTGAGGGAGTCCAGAGAGGAGATTAAAGCGGAGAAGGTGGAAGCTGAAAGGAAGAAAGTTGAATTGAGGGAACAGGAGGAGAGGTTGGAGGGGGTACTGAAGACTATCGAGAAGGAGCTTGAAGCTGTGAGTGAGGAAAGGAGGCAGCTGGGGAAGGTGAAAAGAAGTTTTCAATGCCTTCGGTGCCAGTGCCAGCTACAGGGTCGGGCTAGATACATCAGCTATACCCCTGTGCTAAAGACTGCCGGTAGAAGAACGGAGGAGAATGTTCAAAATCGCCAAATTCTGGTACCGCCGAATCGGGAGCTCGAGGCGCGGGAGGCAATGCTCGCCGACAAGGAGAAACGGCTACTTGAGTGGGAAGCAACGCTCGCGCAACAGCAGGCGGCATTTGAGAAGGCTCCAAGAAAGGCGGAAGTTAATGGCATATCTCCTGCAATGGCGTCTACTGGAATTCAAAGTAACGACTCGAGACCTTCCCTCCTGCTTCGTTCAACCTCCGATCTGATGGAAAAGAAAATAAAGTGGTATAAGCGGTTATTCAGCCGCTGAGAATGTTAAAGAACTCCAGCGATATTATGGGTGATCTTTCTTTTGTTTCATGAATACGTTCTTAGTTACTAGATATATTTGCTGCAGGATTTCTGTTTCATAATCAATGTAAACTTCGAGGACTGAAGTGAGGAAGGGTTCTATGTGAATAGCAGTTGGTCGGTATACCTCAACTCATATCTATTTTTCTGCGCATGTATCATGGGTCACATATTGGAGCTGCGGGAATTGTGTGTGTACAGTATAATTCATCGAGTGTTGCTTACCTGTGTAGACTGCCTGTAATGCCCGTATAACTCAACTTGATTCCTTACTTTCACAGAGACTTATATCCCGTCACGAGGGTCGAGTTTCTCTGAGATATCTATACTCGACACACCTCCTCAAAAAAAGTTCCATTGAATTTTACCATTGAATACGTGTTACCTGCAACCCAACGCTATAGAAACCACAGAAGTAGTCATATTATCTTTTCACAATAAACTTTTTTTCATTTAAAGTACAAGTAAAATTCAAGTTAGGAAGGTTTAACCCCCATTCAAGAGAGTAGTTTTCTGCAACACCCCAACCCGCATCCATGTCGGAAACATCCCAAGCACTTTTTTTTACTTGATTGTAAAAGGTTATGTCTGGTTCCAAGGAATTTTTTGTGAGTTCGGGGCAACTTAGATACTAAGTTACCTCTGTACTGTGCAGCACTCTTGATAGAGTAAGACGAAAAAAAAGTTCATGGTTGGGAGGGGCGTGTGAGACAGCATCCTACCTATTCCCCATACATTTTTACTGTAAGTAGCTGCCTAGGATCTTGGATAACTATGACCAATCCGTCAATATAGAAAATTGAAGCTGTGGACTTTTTTTCCTAAAAAGTGTTTTTTGCCGTAACTATCGTATAAATTCAATTTTTTTTTTGATACCCTTGGACTGACCTGACCACCTTTGGCTGTGTCTAAGCTTACCTACATACCTTTCCTGTCGTCCTACTTACCCATGTGAGAATTCGGGAGCTCAAATCGATATCTCAAATATGTAACATTCTCAATAAGAAACCATGCTCACTAATTATTTCGTCGGGGTTTGCCGAGTCGACTTTGAAATTTGAATGGGGATTGCATTGTCTCATGCATGGCTCCATGGGCTAGGGATAGCAAGGGGTTACCATGTCTGACATTGCGACTAGGTACTCATTCTGCCATCATAACCCGCACTAACTATGTACGTCATTCATATTCCCTAGGTACAAGATTCCACCTAGATGCCCCGGATGGTGCCTAGGTGGCCCTGTGCGAGGTTCTTGTCCTGAGACAAGATATACGGAGTACGCGAAACAAGAGTCCTGGTCAGTAATTCGAAACGCACCAGGTCAGGCTCTAGATCAGTCTTTACTCCTGAAGCCCAGCCTTAATACTTTAAGGCATTATGGCGGTGTTGCTTTTACCTGTGTCCCGCAGTCAAATCTCCTTTTATGTAGCTTCAGAATTTCAACCAGGATGTGCTAGTTTTTAGTGGTGCTGCAGACATGAGAACCCCTGTCTTGCAACGGATTTTGGATCGAGAGACATGGGTTCTTATTTCTGCGGTAGCGAAAAAACGCCATATGTATGGTGAAACGTTAACTAGATAGAGCCTGTTGATAACATGCATGGATTACACTCTCTACGATAGTTCTATGGCTCCTCGGGCCTTTCCTTCCCTTGACCCTGGGTACGGTCATACACATACGGGGGGGAGGGGGTTGAAATGGGCACGATTCAAGATGCTTGGCTGGGGTTATACACAGCCTCGTATATAGGTAATACCGGTATCTAAGTCATGTTTTGCATGCCTTGAACCTTAATATTCCTTTCTTTAAATCCACTCTATATCAAGTAGCAGTGATACCAATTCCAAGAATTCTGAACCAATTACAAATTGTAGTCTTTACCCATGCATGCACACATATAACTGTACTGGTATTTCCCGGATCCAATTTCCGCATTTTTGAAGCATATTACCCCATATAAGCAAGGCTTGAATGCAACTATACCAAAACAAGTGCCTTTTCCGTAAGGAGCAGCCCATCCTAAAAGGATTAAATATTACGAAAATGCTGCGCCATACCTATGCCTTCAGCTACGCCTCGGCGATATTTTTATATATGTAAATTCTTATTCTGAGAAGCGCGCTGCGTGTTTCTTTTTTTCCATAAGGAAGGATAAATTTATCCCTCCGAGACAAGAGTGTCCCAGCCATCATAGGGCTCGCTGTACGCGTAATGTGCAAGCTAGAATTGCGTACGCAATAGAGCAAGAGGAAAATACTGCTGAAGCCGGTATGGGTATTCAATCTAGGGGTCTGGTAGTCTGGTTGGCACTTCCGAGGGGCTTGCCAACTAGACTAGGGGTCTGGAGCCACTGTACAGGTATCAAGGGCGTATGTACATAATATCTCAGTTATTTCCGGAGAACTAAGTACCTAGAGTAGGCCAGCGGTGATTGGGGAGTAGCAGGGCCTTGATGATCTCATTTCATTAAATTTCACCTACCGATGATTACCATCAGATCTAGAGTGAGAGAATTCATACTACTAGCCGACTATACGTAGCATGTAGTTAGATCAGTTAAATAGAATCCAAGCAGCTAACGGCAAATATAGAAAAGTGCAAAAAGCGCGACTCAATGTCAAGCATCAAAATGGAGATATTGTAGCCCATACATATCCTTGCAGGAAGTCGTAAACAATATTAAATGCAGAAGAAAAATTCGGACCCGAAAGCAAGGGGTAAGTTTCAAATCGCCATACTTAGGAATCACGCACTACCCCATAACTATAGGTTGGAAACAAGTCCTCTGGTGGATTGCCCACCCCCACCCGCCCTAAATCAGCGAGCTCATGATCATATGCAGCTACTGTGCTACGCCTCGTTCACAGTTACAGATCCGCGGCCGGTGGGGTACCCACCAGATAATATTGTCAGACAGACTGTTGTCAGATATAGCTACCGTACCTTTGATCCGACTTCCGAGCCGACCTTCCCGTCGCCAGTTCTGTCGTCAGATTTATACGTGTCGCCAGATTCGTATGCGTCACCGGATACGTCGGATACGTCGGATTCGTATACTGCGTCGTCAGATTCGGCTTCCAGCTCGGCATCCGACTGGACGCTATCATTGTCTTCTGCGTCGACATCTTCCCAACGCACCTGCTTCTTTGTAGTTGGAACGACTGTATACTCTAGGGGGTTACCGATATCGTGAACAAATCCTGGCTTTTCTGCACTTGGGAACAAGTAGTGAAATACATCGACATTTGCTTCGTATCGGCGCTGAAGTTCGGCTGGATCCTCGATGACTGGCTCCGGCTTCCAGTCTTGTGGCTGGCCTGCGTGCTCTACCAATAGCGCAGCCAATGCCTCATCGGGTGTCATGAGGTTTGCGCTCCCTAGCTCCTTCGGTGTATTCTGCGGGCTAGTCAGGTTGTTGAGACATGCTTCAGACATCAAGTATGAGAAACTGGCACTCGGGCGCCCTTGGGGTTGGTCTAGATCCGTGCGTAGTATTGTGTGATCATGGATTTTCACGGTACTCTGTAATTCCTCCACAGATAGTGCCTTGTTCACTCTCCCTCTCGCCCCGTCCCTGTCAATTTTCCCTTGGATAAATTCTCCACGAACTGCCCAGAGATCTTCAACCTTCCTACGTATGCCCCGATGACGCGTATCTACGGCAATAAGGGCCAGCCTAAGGGCTATGATCTCGCGGCCCAGGTCTGTGGCCGCCTTGTTTAGCAACGGATTAGTGATAGCTCTCACGGCTACTTGCCACTCTAGGAAAAGGCATTCCGCCCTATGCAGGGTGGTATGGAGCTGGACATCATGTTTCGCAAGTGAATCAAACTGCCATTGCAACGAGGTATGAAAGCTCCAAGGCAGGTTTAGCAGGCACTGGAGTGATTTGATTGACTGTTGGAGCTGTGTGATGAGCGTACCCATCATTTGGGTGAGCTTTGTATGCTCTAGACAATTCGCTTCGCCAACAGCAATGACGAATTGGCAGTCATGAATGAGAGGGCGCTCCAGAAAACAGCTTGCTTTATAATACAGGGAGCGAAAGGTAGTCAACTCAGCTGCGATACCACCTGCACGGATAGAGGGTAATGTAAGGATAGCAACAACTTCCCAATCTTCGAATACAACGGGGGTAGGTTTTCTCGTCTTTCTTTGGGTGGTTTGCGCCTTACTCGAGGCCTTCTCCCCACCAATATCATGGCCCACGGATTCACGCCTGCGTAACAGGTTGGCCGTCGCCTGAACATTCCTGAGCCGCAGCGATGTTATCATCTCCTCCGCCTGTGAGCTCAGCACGGCAAGTGAACTGAGGGCCTGCCCGACACCGACGCATGCGCTCTCAAGCCCCGAGTCGAGGAAGGCTCCCGCAGCCAGTCTCATTTCATCCCACTTGTAATAAGCTTGCAACACATCACCATCGAAGCGGGGCTTTCCCAGAGCTTCAAGCTGCTCACGCAGTTTAGTCAGTGGTAACTCGCAATTGAATGTCCATGATTCGATGCTGGATATCGTGGCCTCCGCATTAGTGGCTGCATCGCTGAAGGTTTTTGCCAACAATTGGAGGCGCTGGCCAATCTCATGGGCTGGCAAGTTCGGCACATCTCTGGCTGTCGGCTCATCGTCGAACATAGCGATGTAGATAAACATTAGTAGGCGAACCGCGTCATGTTCTTGTGATTCCCCAAAAATGGCCCTCGTGGCCTTTGTACGTGTAGCCATGTTGCTACAACTAGTGCTATTGGTAGGAGTGGGGGTGGGGGCGGGGTCGGTGGAAATTGCGATGACCAGTATTATGACGGCGATATATGTAGTTTTTATTCTTACGGCCGATGTGGGTAGGGGATGCCGAACTTTGCTTGTAATTAGTGAGTTTGAGTGATGCTGGTGTTTTGAGGATATGACCCTCACCTTCGGCGGATTAGTGTACATTTTAAGCTCCAGGGTCCACCTGGTCACTGAGTCAAGGTGCCTCAGCCCCATTTAGTAATAATACGCATTAATTGTGCAACCCCTTGCTTGGTAAATCTCTATAGAATTTTTCTTAGCTACAGGAATCTTGCACTCGGGTTTAGAATTCCATTGGTTTCATAACTAGGGCAGTTTTAAATCTAACGGGGATCAGCCTAGCCCAATATAAAAGGTATAAGGAGGTCCAAACCCACTGCGTTTGAGGAACTCAAATGTGATGCCAGAAACACCAAGCTGGCACCATCTGTAAGCCGAGATCCCTCTCATTGCCGCCCCACTCTAGACACCCAGCTGCTGAACCCGCCATGTGAATAGTCGAAAATGATCAATATGGCGAATACGATCGCAAACACCCATTCCAAGCATATTACCGGAATAGGGACTGATATGCTGATAACGAATATATCCTGTAATTACATCGGAGAGTGGCGGAAATCCATGATATAGAAAAGGACAGTGCGAACTAGACTAGAAAATGTTGCGTGGCAACTGATAGACTGAAGACTCAAAGGCTGTGGAGGAATGCTAGGGGACTGTGGGAGAAGACTCAGAGGTTGGGGAGTGGTGCTGGGGGAGAGAAACACCGAGAAGTGTTGAGGTTAAAGAAGTAAACCTCCAAGAAGCTGGGGCAGTGCAAAAGTTTCTCATCAGTGATTACCTAACACGGCAGTAGCTGCCGAATTAGGCTGCCTAAATAGCTTAGTAACTACTTCCGTTGTGACTCATTCAAAAAAAGAATATTCTAGCAGCGAAAATATGCATATGAAGGGCTACCACTTATACCGGATATATTCTCATAGTAAGTGTGCTTGTAACGAGAGTTTACTTCGCTAATCAACGTACATTGTTTCCCGCAAATGAGATGTTTTTTTTTTTTTTGCGGCTGAGGTATTAGGCATGTGAAAACGGACTGGCCCAATACCTATGTAGATACCCACTGGCACAATAATATACTCGTATTACCGTGGGGGTTTACTAATAGCCATCGTATTGGTGACAATTCCTCGTAGTCTGGTTAATTCCCCGGTGCTTCACCGCCATGTAACTTACAGAGTACTCTCAGGGCTAAGTATGCATATGCTTGTAGATAACAAGAATATCCCTATACCCAATGCATGAGGGGTAGGAATATTAGATACTTATCAATAAACATGTCAATAAGGCAAGGCGCGTCCTCGTTGGCCCTTACCTCACCTCAACAGAGTCTAGCACAGTCCTGATCTAGCATAGTTACCTCTGACTAGAGGATTATATGTGGTGAATAATCAGAACAAAGAAGAATATGTTTAATTTATGTCTTTTAATTATAACAAATGTATTATGTACGCTTGTAACGAGGACCCTCTATAGAGCTCTCTATATGTGGTTGTTACCAAACCATAGGTACATGTAGAGTTGCTGCATGCTGTTATTGAGATCCATATCGGTCAAGTTTGAGGTTCAAAATCACATGATGCTCAACGTGTCTCCCGGAATCAGCATATCCGGTACGAGTTTGGAAATTGTTTCTCTCCTAAAAAGTTGTGTACATGTACATAGCTCAATATGTGATCAAGTGATGGTGACAGTCAAATGTAGCTTCGTTACCCAGTCTTTCGTTCTGCGTACTCTTGCCACTGTCACGTGTGTACATTGTGAATAATTATAAACGTAACTCCCCCAGGACCGGAGCGGTTTTTACAACACCACCTGAAGTCCTGCGAGCATTCACTAAGGGTCAGGAATTCAAATAAGTTGAAATTGAGCTGGAACAAATCGCGCGATCCCCTTGCCCAGCCCCTCTTTATTGGCCAGGGTGATTAGATGAGCCCAAAGTCGTATTTCCACGTTGATTGGATGCCATAAACATATCCAACCTGACCGCGGCTGCACACATGTCAACAAATACCACTGCGATCACAAAGGCTGCGATAGCCAAACCTTTATTTAGGAGAAATCGGATGCAGAGCTTCTGTTTGATTGGATGGGGAGGCGCTACGAGGCAGCAAGAGTGCTGATAGCTTGGGCGAGAACTTCTTCCTGCTCCAGCTCGATCCTCTAAAATCTCCCAATCACCTTCAACCTTTCTACAAACCTCCAAAATGATTGTCTTTGCGCTCTAAATAAAGCCAAGCATGCGGTATCAGGGTATTTAACCTATCAAACATCCCACCTTCATCTCGCTAGGATTGCTAAAATCTCAATAAGCAGACTAAACCCTTTGGAGGTCCTTAACTGTCCTCCATGCAAGCGAGCCCTCTGACCTGCCAACTCCAATACGCCCTGCATGCTCAAACCACTGAGAATTGCCCTACGTTCACTTGTTCTAGGCATCTTGATATCGCATATGAGGCGGTGGGTGTGTCGAGTTAGATATGTTTATGTCATCTGATCAATTACCAATTTATCTCCCGGAACGAATAGAGGTAGAAACTCGATATAGCTCGCTCGAGTAGGCAAAGTCGCCAAGTTTGAGGCGTTTCTTTTGAATTTCTGACAACCACTACTATTTCTAACTTTACTTGAAATAATTGTATTTCAAAGCAGGGAAGCCAAACCAGTGGTGACATTTGGTGCCAAGCCACAATACAAATTACTTCGTCCCATGATCCCAGGTGTATAAACTCTAAAAAAAACAAAGAGAACCATACAAATCAGTGCCAAGACTAGGAAACCTTCTTTCCTGCAAAGCTCAAATCGTGGAACGTTAGTAACGAAAGCTTGTTTCTATGCTGTTGGCTGAAGCAGTTAGTAGGATGATACTAGAGTACGCACACGGTAAACCTGGAAATACCTAGATGACACGCCATATAAAAAATAAGCCCTACGGAAAGTAGGTATTTTGGATATATCCAATTGCATCAGTAGACGAAGTTGTGAGGGGACCATTAGGTTTGGACTAGGGAGTTACATCTAAGGGTTTAAAGATTACTAATTACTCACAACGTAGACACGTCATAGCGGGAAGAGAGGATCAGTCAAATGTTGTTTATATTTCCTAGTGTACCGAAATTGAAGCCGAAACAGGCATTACTCAGCTAGAAAGCTCGGAAGCCCCCTGGCAAGGTGGACGCAAACCACCCCTAGCTCTCTTAAGCCCATAGTAGGTCGAGGGAAGCTTCGGTGTCTCACTTATAATTATGGGCCCTTAGCTATTGACTTAACATACAGCCCTATTGCCTACTTGTGCATGACTGAGCTCTTACTGCAATGTAAATACTAAATAGTCCAGTACAGTCAGACTACTCCAGGAATAAGCCCGAGATATATAATCGAAGAGCCTTAGCAAGGGAACGTATCTCACCAGTATATTACTCACTCTTAGGATATTACGCACTTTCGCAATGCCTTACTTAAAATCCAATTGGAACGCAAATAGGTTCAAATGAAAGCCAGAGCCATAATGAATGTGAGGGAATAATTTGCAAGTGCAAGCAAAGTATTGTTAAGTGGGAAGGAATTCAGAACAGGGGACTCCCTATGTGTTGACCCAAAATTCATACAATAAGAAGTATTGCCGAATTTGTGGGGCTCAAGATGCATTGTTTGTGATGTAAGGATAGTTCTAGGTAGTAAGTCTTAGCACGGAGAGTGGTAGATTTAGATCTCCTCCCCACTTCTCCTTTATTCAACACAATGCATGTGGACCAAGTATTAGGACCAACTTAGGAAAGAGTGCTAGGGAAATATATAGGAGATTAGATACCTCTGAGGAATATTAGGATCAAGCAGACTTAATGAGGTAAATATATTTGTAATTGTAGATTGAAATCACTATAAATATATACAGACACAGGATACGCCTACCCGAGCGGGTAAACATACAATATTAATCCTCAATCTCTAACCCAAACATACTAAATCCACTAAACCTCAAGGGAACGTCCATAATCAAGGCATAGAAACTTCAAAAAAATAACTAAACCATCACCGAGGAACTCCCAGAGCACCCACCTCCAAGACCCTACAGTAACTCTACAGGACGCCCGGACAGCAAATACATATTATTACGACTATGGCGGTGTGGGAGATAGACCATTCTGGAATATCCTGCATATATACATCCAGAATAAATACAGAATCAATAATACCAGAGTATAGTAATCCTGCAGCCAAGTCAACCACCGGTACTGGCCACAATAGAAATTTGCTATAAATATGGACGGTATCTACCTCCGCAGGATCACAAACCAGAGAGCCCTACTGGGATCATATCCCTATGGGGGGCTTGCGCCGACCAGGCTAAGAAATCCTAACAAAAGCTTTCAAGTTCATGCATATGGACAACAAAAGTATCTAATAGACTGTGGAATCGCGGATCACACATCCTGCCCCCGAATCTTGGCGTGGTTACTGGTCACCACGGTGGACGGGATCGAAGACAGTGGTAACCCTTCTAGCATTATATTGCACTGAGCAGCATGTACATGATGTATTGGGCTCGAGGGGATCCATAGACGTCGAAGCCGCACTGTTATCTGAGTCCTATATTGGTCATATGCCCTGGAGTATAGGAACCCAGAGCGTATAATCCAGCCCCATGGCCCGGCTACCAAACCAGGAAATCAAAAACTGCCCGGTACTAACCATTCTGTTGAACTCTAATATGTATGTATAAAAGCTCTCTATAATGATTGTAGAAAGTCGGTGTAGGAGAACTTGATAATGTATCACCAAGGCTACGAGATCCTAACCCTGTCAATATCCCGAGCACTGTTAATACCATATTACCCTAGATCATTACCCTAGATCCACTGAACTAATATCAGGGTAATTCCGAAGATTGGGGGGGGGGCACCCCAGTGTTTCCCTTTGACATATTGGAACTCGGAAGTGAAAGTGTCTCGAATCAAGCTGTTTTATTACTTACCCTAGGAACATGAAGTACTGCTATCAATTCTACTACTATTTTTAATCATAAAATCACCCAGGCAGGTCCTGCCGTGCTACGCATATACCTATACTACTCTCTGGCTTGTGAACGTTGTTGATCACACCTCTTTACAGCTAGGTGGCAAAAAATTTAGTACCCCCCTGCATAAAGAGGCCCAAACTCTCCTGCATCCATTCAAAATTCTAATATGCAGCGTTTGGACCTCTTAATGCAGGGGGCCACCATACATTTTGCCACAAGAATTCTCAACCAAGCTGTGTCAATATATACTAGGTACGTATTCTAGCCTTCACCTCGGACAAGACCATATTAAAAACGACTGCAATTGTGATGGACATGGATACTGCCGTGGGTGCTATATACACCTGTACAGATCACAATCCCCCTAGCGCTCCTAATCTGCAATTGACAGGTATACAAACCTTGCTATTTATTACTAACCAATTACCTACCTCTGGAACAAAGCCAACCAGCAGAGCCTCACTGCCGAGTTACAGCACCTTCAAAAAACCTGCGTGCTCAATATTAGTTCCACAGTGCCTCACTGTCGAATCACATTTTCCCACGTCCAATTAAGCAGAGCCTCACTGTTTTTACACTATCATAATAGCGGAGCCTCACTCTAAACGCTGTCTTTTCAGTTTTTCTTCTAATGAGTTGTCGATCACTTCCACTAGGTAGTTGTCCGTCCCAATTTCCTTGAGCCTTATAACTTCAGCTTCTTTCCAAACGTTCACTGAGACCGACCAATATTACTTTTTCGCCCCAGTTGTATGACATGGGACTGATAAATTGACTAACTACGAATGCATTTGATAAGGTTAGCTTAACTCCGTAGGAGATCTTTGGTTTTTTCGAGTAGTATTGTTCCATCCCAGTGGTGTAATGTAATTGTATCCTTGAGCCAAAAGATTCATCTATACACACACGGGGTTCGCCGTAGATCCTGTGTATTGACTGGGTTTGATCCATTTTACCTCCCACCAGTATTTGGAGAATAGTACCCTTTGAGGATAGTCACATTGCGACAGCAACGAACTAGATAGCTGGCTGCAAATGGAATCTAAAGACATTGTATTAACAGAAATCACTCCTTGCCTGATAGCAGCTTCAATCAGGAGCAGTGTGGTTGGTGTTGAGCTGTGCCCACGTGCAGCTGGTCTGTGTTGTTGAGACATAAACTATTTCCCCAATCTTTCGGTACACCTAGGTACAACCCAATACATACTTCATCCTCATTCCCGCCGACACGTAAACAAAAATGTTTCATGCGTTGTCAAGGCGAACGAGAGACAAAAGTTAAATGCGGTTATGTCCAGCTAGGCTCCAGCTGTGTTCCCTTGTCACTTCTCAACATAGCCTAACCTTCTTCCTCTTTCATCCTGTTCCCGCTGCCAAACATGGCGACAACATGCATATTAGTCGAAACAGCCAAGCCTCACCGGTCGATATCAGCGTAAACAAGCAAACATTTGTAGACACGAGTATTGATTAGTAGTTATCGCAATTGGTTCTCATCTGTGACATGTGCGGAAATTCTATTCTATTCGGAGACTAGGCTTAACAATTAACTGTTACTCCGGAAACGAAAAGTGGAAATTTAGCTCTACGACAAACAGAAATTTAGAAAAAGCACTATGCTACAGAAGATGAACATAAGAAATGAGGTAGCTAGAAAATGCAGAGGGGAGTAGAAGCGATTTTTGCTTCTTTGACTACAGGGTCATGATGATGGTACACTAGAGTATTGAAAATGCAAGAAAAAAGTACTCCCTCGAACCCCAGAAATGCAAAAGTATCACAAAACAACGGACTATCCAAAATTAAGGGAAGAAATCGCCCAGGACCGCCCTAGAAAGGGAGCATAATAAGAAATAAATCGAGAAACCCTCCAAGAATTACCATAACCTATCACCTAAGAGGGTGTAACAACAATCAATCGATCAAGAGCCTTACTCCTCTTCGGACTCCTCCTCCTCCTCGTCTTCTGCTAAAGAGCGGCCTATTCTAATTAATCTCTCCTGAGCGATATCGTCCTCTTCGCCGTCAAGAACCTCCCTCACGGTATCCTCGAAGAAAAAGTCCTTCAGCACTGGATCCTCCGCCCACTGCGCCATGATTACTCTCCCATCACCCAACCTGAGCGAGCGGCACCTATCATGGAGAAGCCTCGCAACCTCCACACTCTCCCAGGTCGTCAAACCAGGCTGTTCCTTTTCATAAAAGACACCCATATCATAGACTCTGGTCCAGTCAGTGTTTACTGCAACTGCCCACTCCGATTGATCCTCGATCTCATTCCGGAAAGCCAGGTGGATATCGTGGGTGACCTCTCGCCAGATGGTTTTCAGAGTCTGCACCACCAGGTTATCAGAGACATCAGTCGGTTGCCCTGTCATCTGGTTGATAAACAGAAGGCTTCTTGTTCTCAGAGGGGCACAAGAAAACCCCTGCTGGTATGAAGCCGCCGGAAGAGAAACTGCTGGTTTAACGCCAACGCCGGGAATATCGACATCATGATGTTTGAGCTTTGCGACATTGTACTTCTTGTTCTTAATAGTCGTGTACATCCATGATTCCGCAAACTCGTATCCTGCGAGACAGGAGGTACTTGAAGCTAATTCCCGGTAAGTAACGGCAACGAAGAGGTCCCAAATGTTAAGTTCCTCATCGGCGGTCATCATTGCCTTTCGCTCGTCGCTGATGCAAAGAGCGCGCACTTCGTCGATTTGTCCTAACGCTGAAAGCCTTTTGAGCACATTGTAGACATCCTTGCGGTCAACCAGGCATATGATTTGGCGAGTGGGCCAGCGGCGACCGGCTGTTTTCTCTTGCTCTGATGTAAGCTCACGTTCACGGTATTGACGCATATTTTGTTTTTTTCTTGTCGCTTCTGGCTCTTTGATCTTTGGTTTGGCGAATGAAGTCTTTGCAGTAGCAGCTTTTGAGGGCAGTGTGCCAGTTCGTCTTGCAAGTGTTGGTGAGAGAAAATTCAGAGGTAATCTCGGGGGTAGCTCTATATATACTCGTTCTGAGCCTCCGAGTTCCTCTGCTGTGTATTGGAGCTGCATCTGCCTTACCTCCCTCGTGTAGACTAGAGCCGAATGTTATTCTGAAACACTCTCCATAAACCGGAGGTGGTCATGCCATTTCTGGCTTCCCCAATGTTGGGAGATTACGATATTGAATTTGGAAGTAGCCTAGCACTTCCGCCCCCAATGCCACTGAATCTTTATCCTCCCCAACTAACCCATAAAATTTTTCTCGCCACAATCTTGTCTCGAGTATGCAGTGCCACCATAACATTAGTCTGGTCGCTGCACCGAAGAATCTCAAAACCTTCAGAATCTGAATAGAATGGGGCTGGGTGGTGAGACCGAATCATTTTTATTACTATTTTTTCGACCTAACCTCTTGGGGCTCCCACAATGCACTTGCCAACCGGAAAAGTGCCTCAGGTAGCAATTCTAGAATGCTCAGCTATAACGATTTAACGCCAACCATATAGCTGTTAATTTATTTCATTTTCTCCAATGTCAGATAGATGTACTTCGTAAGGCTGTTCGCTAACAGCATAATTAGCCTTTCATCCATAAAGTCTCACGAGGGATGATCTGTTAGTTCCCTAGATGAGCATCGATCACCTGATGCCACCCCCAGATGGAGGTGCTCCACTCTTGTATTCCTAGTCTTCGCCAGCTGGGCTTGCTCAGAGAACATATGCAAGCGCCCCACGTATCCTCTGGCATGCGCAGCCTGGAGCCCTTGGTGCAAGTTCCGACTCCGGCTAGTGAAAGGCTCCAAATATTTGGTTCGTGCACATCCGCCTACTGCTTGTCTGTTCAGGTATATCGGGAATATCGGGCTGCAATCATGTGCAATGAAGTTGAGTTCGGTGGCGGTTCCTATTGCATCCCGTGGCGCTTTACACCTAGATCTCTCATAGTCCCGTCCCGTCTGCGGAGTTGTGCCATCTAAGTTTCCTGAATTCCAATGCCCAGGTCATGGATACCCATACCCCACGGCTAGCCGAGGAAACTGAATGAGTTCAGGCGGCATCACGAGCGCGAGAGCCTTCTCGTTGCCGACTATGTATCGGTACCTGCAGCTGAAATATGTGTTCGAGCCTTTGGAGCAGGCAGGCATCGATCCATAGCTTCGTGTCGGTGCCTGAAGCCCCCTGTTTGAATATCAGCTCTTATTCACAGGTCAGGCATGGTTATTCATGCTCAGTGTGGAAAACAGGTTGTATCCAAGGCTCCAACCTTAAGCGTAAAGTACCTGAAAGTATGTAAGCTTCAGAACTGCCGGTAGGTAGATTCTAAAGGGATAGATGAGGTTAGTTGTCAGACTCTCATGATGGTGGAGAGGCATCGTGTGAAGCCGCACGCGGTCTGGAACTAGATCTATGGAGCTATGTGCCAACCAGGCGAGGTAGCTATATGCTTATTAATGCATGTATGGAGGTGTTGTCAACTAGACTTGGAGATGCCCAAGCCACCACTAATACTCCTCACACTAAGGCGCTTACCACTGGCCGTAACAATGTTTGTCATGATCGTACCTTCACCCATCCATCTGAATTGCCCACCGCTCCAACATGGCTCCCATATTTCTTACTCTTTTGGCGGCCCGTTCTCCCTTTGGTTGGGTGATCCAAAGACAAAAATACCTCACATTGATGCAGGTAGGCCGGGTTCCTTCGAGAGCTAGGGCTGTAGACTGGACGATCAGATTCTCCACCAGCATATGTATCTCAGCGGTACACTGAGTGCAGCTTGAAGCGGTCTGGGGCTGAGGAAGCTCGACACCTGTGCATGACTACAGGCTCGTCGCCGGTTGATTCTCCCAGATGGCTGGAGAGACGGCTGTTGATAGTCTGAACCCTGGTTCTGCTACCCAAAATGGTTTTTACACCTAATCATTGATTGATTACCGGATTACATAATAGATTGGATGGAGCCTGAAAATCGACAATTAAATCTCCAGGGTGATCACCGAACGTTACTTTTGTGGTTTTTGGAGGTAAATCTTTCTTGCTAGCAGCCTGGTTGTGAAGTAAATAAGACATCAGTTATTCCCCAAGAACAGTGTAGGGCTGGTTCCCCTACACAATTTCTTGATCGAGCATCTAGATGCAGGCCTCAAACCCCAGTAATTGAATCTGAGATTCATGCCTCAGTCCATTGGCCCCTAGCGATCCTGGCCGACACAAGTGACGGTGCGGTCCTGCCGGTGTTGTCTTATATGACGACTTAGACCTACCGAACTCCAACATATTGGCTAGGATACAACTTCATTCGGAGAGCACGATATGGGGGTTGGCTTCCGTGACCATAAGCGTACCAAGGTGGCAGCGTCGGTCCTAGGGCAAGACGAGAGCCAGTGAAGAAGATATCATGACTTTTGGACACAATAGAAGACCTGGAAATATGTATGTTAATGCATCCTATTTTTCTTAGGTAAAGTGAGACTGATACGTAAAGTCTTGCCGACAGTTTTTAAGTATTTACTAACCGACACTACTAGCTACGAGCACGTTGGTCTATACAGCGTATACCAACACTCACTGATATCTGCCTCAGCTAATAAGGACGGACTTCCCAACATCTCTCTGGCAGGTGTATACCGCTCTCGAAAACAAAAGAATCTGAGAATTGCGCTAGGTGCAGGCCCACTTGGAGACTCCGATCCAAAGGTTCTCGCTCATCTCCAAATAACTCTAATCAATAGCAGCATTCGAATGCCTGTACTTAACGTGCCTAGCGAAAGGAACCAAATGCTTAGCCTCTCCCGGAAAGCTAGCCAATTATAATCAAGCAAATTGCACCATAACCGGGGGTGTTCCCCTGCAATTCGCACCCTTGTCTTGAGTGGTGGCAGAGGAACTAAATAGTAACTGACATCTCTCCCTGAGTTGGGTTATCATGGCGTTGATCCCTGCATAACATGCAGTATTGACATGTCTACAGCCGGTAGAGGGTAGTCCTCACTCATAGCTAAGAGGGGGTTTTTGCGCTAGCCTTCATGATCCGCGTAGTGCTAGAGACTGGCGTTCAAGCAGTCAAAGTAGAGTACAGCCTTCTACAAATATTACTGAAGCGCGTATTATACCCAAGAAATCCAACTAGCGCAGCAGTCGGTCTTTGCCTAAGTACTGATAATTTTCCTAAGACTAGAAGAGCTACCTCGACTTCACCTGAGCATGTTATATCTATGGATGATCTTATACATACCTTGATGTATAGTGACGTTTCAGGCAGCTGCATATATGCAGTGCTGGGGCCGTTGAAAATGGAGTGTCTGAAGGCGTTCACCCACGCACAGCAAACCATTTCGACAAGCATAACAACCACGGCGGGGTTGGGAAGTAGGGGTTAGGTACAGTTTGAACCCCCACGCGGCAAACTATTGAGAAAAAAGCAAAGATAACTGCTGTGGGATACATCTGCATAATGCTCTTTAGATACCGTATACTGATAACAAAAATTGGGGGGCATTGAGCATCGATATACGTCAGGGTGAGGTGTTGTCTACCCGCTCAGGACGTGTCATAACTCCTGAAGAGACGTGTTCACCATCTTCAGGTGAATCAATTTATTTACGACCATTGCGTTCCTTATGCCAGCTTCGGATATGGATACTGACATATTTTCGGGCCGTCCGGTAGGGAGCCGTCGGCAGCTGCCAGCCATCCCACGTTCTATCGAACCTTCCAATGAATGGTACGAGGTTCCAATCTTGCGAAATACCACCCATGGATGAAAAACGGCATGATTTCCGTGTGCATAACATAACTCGCGGCAAACGCACATGAATTTGGACCGGCGGCAACAAAACTCCCAAATTGGTTTCTGGCGACATTTCTGGAAGGTTTCCGGACCTTCACATTGTAAAAATGCAACTAGATATAAACAGGGCAAGTTTAGTATCATCGGAGCTGTTTCAATACTGCACCCAAATATTCGGCTCGAATCAATTATCGATCTCGTGGCAGTCTACAAGCGAGTAAGGAGTTGATGACGTCATATATTTGAGTAGAGTGGTTGGGAGCCGCACAAGCGAACTAATGCAGGCGTGCAGATTTGGCCATGATCGTCCGACGAGGATGTCAGCGCCATTCGTCTAATGGAAGATCATGTTTATTTCTACTGCCGACACAAAAATGCTCTACAACATAGAAATCTACTGATTGTGGTCAAACAGAAGGTGCACATGATTACCCCCAAAATATAGTGCCTTACGCATAGGCTGCAGAAACACTCTCAGATGACACGATGGTGGGTATGTGCAAGCATTCTATTCGACCTCCATTGAGCTCAGATGTGGATACCTGTTGCTACCCGATTCTGCGGATTGGCTATCGAGATTTTATGTCACTGACGAGTTAAGATCGAACCAAGATACCAGTCTCACGAAGATCGATATCCTGGTTGCGAATGTCTCGCAGCAGAATCCATCCCCTAGCTTCGCTTACATTGGAAGATCTGTCGTGCACAACATGCGAAGGCGGGAAGCACAAGGGTAACCTGACATATCATCTTCATGGTTTTTTGCGTAGGCATGGCATTTCAGGGTCTGTCTGGTGTTGGCAGCTCGGGCTTGATTGACTCGAGCGAATCTAGTACAATCTGGATCTTGATCGAACTTGATACAATCGGGTTTAGAGCATGGAAGTCACCAGGCTAGTCGACTACGCACCACACGAGCTCGGAAAGGCTGGCAGGACAGCAAAGTCAATGCGTTATCTTTATATATAGTCCCCGGTGGTGGTGGTGATCGTGATAGATTCCTCAGAAGACGAAAACATGCTATACATCTGTTTGATACCAACTCCGCTTTGTTTATAACAGGTTTGATATTCGGTACGTATTGTGGCCCTACATATCTTAAAGGAGAAAATTTCATTGTTCAGTGGTCGCAGCTTATGATGCGATCAATGTACATATTAGTTCTGTCACTTATCACTTTTCGCATCGCAGGTGTCTACCCTACACGACGCCCACCAAATCCAAGGCTTACAAAAAGTTCTGCTAAATTCAGCGATCCATCAAGATGTCAATCCCCAACCCCGCGCAGCCAATTACTATCCCACATACTGGTACTCTTTCCCCACCAGCCCCAGTTGCCATTGATCATGATCAAGAGCTTCGTGGTGGCCCATGGGCTACTACTACACACCTCGCCGTACTGACCGACGCCGATGATTTGGGTCCGATCATCCACAAGCTCTCCACTCTTGGACAAATTGACAACCTCATGGCATGGGCGTTCGATGCACTGCCATATCAAGTATACTGCCTAGTCACTTTTCGCTACGCATCTGACATGCACCGTGCTCTCCGCCCCCTCAGAAACGCAACCAGCAAGGCCTACCTCATCAAGCAGGCAGATGCCCCTATTCCCGGCTACACCCTCAACACATATCGCCATGACCCCTTCTACAATAATCCCCTCGCAAGCTCTTTCATGACTACCTCAGTAATCACCCACCCTCAAGAAATCGGCATCATCCAGCATCACCCCTACCCTGACCCCGCGGTCGGCCCGGAACCAGAAGGCACAACTCGCAGCGTAGTCTTCTTCGACTCCCGTGGCAACATGATTCGAATGACCCCCAAATTCAGCGACAGGCTCGAGAAAGCCTGGGAGCGTGTTCGGGAAACTCTCCTCGCCGAGATGCAGCCTCATCACGATGGGGAAAGTTCTATTGCGCGGGTGGTTCCTGAGCCGTGGCGCGGGAAGTGGTGGATTTTGTGGCCAACTTGGGATCTAAAAAGGAATAGGGCTACGTTTGAGAGTGTAGATATTGCGGCGAGGGTAATTAAGAAGATGAAGCGAGAGAAGTGGGGAGGAGCATGGGACGTGAAGGAGGGGAGATATGTCAGCGATCCTATTTCCATGGAGGATTTGGCGGATGGGGAGCCGAATGAGGATACTATACGCGTTGATAATGAGGTTTTCATCAGGCATTGTTGAAGAACCGGATTTTGTGCGGCATGAAACCGCTACCATCCCCCACACGCACGCACCAAACTAACGGCAGCAAATACTTTCTCGCTCCCCCTCTTCCTAGCATTATATCAGTCTCCATCTACAGCCCTCTTTATAATTTCCCCTATGCTTACGACAACTTATAAGAGCCCGATGACCCCACAACGATAACCTTTTCTATTTCACCACTCTTTCTTCACCAATATCTCCCCCCTTGTTTCCATTTTCCACATCCCTTCCTATTACAAAGCCCCGAATTTCCTTTGTCCTCACCACAACACCGTGGTACTTACTCCGCCTACGGGTATTCGCAGAAGCAATGCTTCATGGTCTGAGCAAAAATATGTCCTTCCCCGTTCGTTTGATATGTACGTATTCAACACTACCAGGTTCTAGGAGCGCCTGGCTTGCCTAGACTATATTTCTCGATTTACATACATCATTTTAACAATACATACTACGTACTTTACCCCTAGAGTTTTATACTCCTAGGTTTCGTTCGTGACCCCGTGTAGTTGCATGTCATGTGATATAATTTGCGCTAGTCATCTCGGTGATCATTTCCGGGTTCGAATGCCCGACGGTGGAATGGGATAGAAGATGCGGGACGATGTTGAAGAACCTCCCTATAGCCTTTCCATCAATCGCTAGGTTGTGCCTCAGTAGCTAGTGGTGTCCTGTTGCTTTGTTGTAGGTATTGTGTGTACAGTTGTAAAGAATTTTGATTACTAGTGATTAGGAACGGGTTAATACCACACCTATTTTTGACCCCATAGAAGGTCAGGGTCCGTATTAGGACATCATATACCTCATAGGGGTTAAGTTAACCTTAAAGTAAACACTCTCGGCTTAGGTAACCTTTTGATTTTAATGCATGCATAAAACATTTAGACCGGAGTCCTCACACTGGAAAAGCAGTCGAGAGTCGACACTGTGGATTCATTTTTGCATCGAGATTCAGATAACTAACTTGATTTCTCACCGGTTCTAGATGTTCTGCTGCTTCCAGCCAGGATATGTTTCGCGTATGATGTTTCGCATGAATTTTTATTTTTGTTTATATATCTCTTGTTCTTTGATTTGTTTGGATTTACAAATGCGCACATTACAATTGGCACATTTAATTCCACATTAACCAGCGAATTAGACCCCCTGTCGACCCCACCAACTGCCGAAGCCATCAATCGACTAAACATATCCGTGGCCGGTTAAAGAGACTTGCTCCACCTGTAGGAAACTGTGCATTTCCCTAGGCATTCACCAGTAAGCGTAAGGCTCTGTCGTATACGTACGTCCCATGGGATATTAAATACTCGATATATGAATTCCATGTCCACACGATCCTATTCGCCACCTGCATGATTCCAAAAACCCGCAACTCGAGCGATCGCGCCACACGATGTCACTGTGCCAACCACACCGATCGAGATGTCGATATACAAGACTACATTTATACGTCTTCGCCACCACCATAGATCAACAACATCAACATACATATATAGGCCTAAAAAAAACAAAAAAATTAAACGTGGGCAATTCTCAGACCACACGAAAGCAAGGAATGAAACGCAAGGACTTGGTAGTAGAAAATCGGGCTTTTGAAGCGCTCGTGGTGAATGGAAGTTGGTTGAATGCATTGGTGTTGTTTTGGTGATTTTTCAAACTAGGACGTAATTTGGGAACTGTCCATGCTGTAAACTGGAACTTTAAACTTGTCGGGGGACTAGGTATTGCGGTATCTCTAACAAGACATGGGTTGCATAGGTTACTACTTTCAACCATAAATATTAAATATATCTTCGGCAAGATGGTGATCGCGGTACCAGACTTTAGAGCTTCGAGCTTGACACTAGCCCATGAACCTGATCACGGGTCAGGACCATCACCAATCGCAGTAGCAGAAGTTTGTGATTCACTTGTAAATAACCCAATTACCCGCAGATATAGGTACTCAGGCATCATACTAGAATCTGAGATCGTGCCGTACCAGTAAGCGATGGAAAGGAGGCTTCCAACCAATTGCAAACTCCAGGTATGAATTCAATCTTCTCGAACCTTTAAGAGTGGAAATTGAACTTAGGTACGTACGGGAGCAGTTCGTAGGCCTATGACATACATACCCGGTCGACCATTAAAAATTATATGGAAGGAATAGGCAAAGGAGACTTCTATTGATTTAGTCGAATAAAGCCATGACCATTATGTCAGAATAATACACCCCTGTGAGACAATTTTCTCAACCGGCAAAAGCAATGTGGTATAGTACTATATCCCTGATTGAGGGAGACAAAACAAGAATACTACCGGATTATTACTTTTTTTCCCCCTATCTATTACGCCTTATGCTACGGCCTTGGAACCTTTGACGGAACCTTCATTGGGAACGGTCGACCCCCGACCGGGTTATTACTGAAGTGGTGATAAGTCGTAGGTTGCAAAGTACACATATTTCTATACTATGCTCGGTAGCTAGGTAGCTTTGGCAACAATTTATTTCGGTGGAGCCTATCGTGTTCCTTATCAACAAGCTATGGGGTAACTCATGGGGGGTTTGTGCTAGTATTTCCAGTGAGCCTGGCTGGGCTAAATTTAAGGAAGCTAAGGAACTCACGATTGTCGGTTCAGGTACTTGGTCATGAGTAAGACATTCAGTGCTCCTCTATCCAACTTCATAAATTAAGCAGCCTCGAGACTGGCATGCATTACCATAAACCTGCTGTACATGCAAGTCCGCAATTTCCTAAACATACATAAGTAGAAAACGTCCTAGCCTTGCGCCTCGGTTAGATATCGATGTCATCGTCGTTCTCTTCTGAGTTCTTCTTTGCCAAGGCCCAGCTCTCCCTGATCTCCAGCATCTCCCGTCTCAGCAGCTCAATTTCCACACTTCTAATTTTTCCCTCCTTGTGCACGGAATCCAATACCATATTTTGCAAATCCAAAAGCTTCCCCAGGAGGATTTCCCACTCCGCCCTTGGTTTGTCATTCTCACTACCCATGCGCAACGTATTCAGCGCTGTTCGCAGATCATCGTTTTTGATTGCTGCAGCCTCAAAGCACCAATTATAGGCTTTGATGTTTGCGTCTAAATCCTTGATTTGGTCACTTTTGAGAACCTGTTCCTCAAGGCTGTGAACTAGGCTTTCCAGCTGCACGAGCTTCGCGGTAGTACGTTTGCTAACGTCGATTAGACCCAGGATAACCTGGGTCAGGAGGGGCGTGTTAGGTATCTCTTTGCGAATATCTAGGGAAGGATGAGGTCGAGGCGGAATGGGGTTCGAGGGTTCTTGTTTGATTTGAGTTCCAGGTGGAACTACATTTGGGGGAACTGCAGATTCTTGCTTCACCATCGTGTATATTTATTGGGATCGCCTCTTGCGTCAGGCGCCTTCGATGTTTTAGTCGACACTTGTTCAGCTGCCTTTTGGAAGCAGCGAAGAGAATTTAGAGGGTCAGGTCAGGCACATATATGGGGACTCATTCCAAGCCAGTAACGCCAAATGAATTCTCTGGAATATTCTCAATGGCGTTTGCCATACCTATAGTTCTAGCTTGCTTGGTAGTTTAAGCAGGCTACCAGACATTGCTAGATATATCCCGTGGAGATACGATAGTAGTACTTTGAGTGTGTCCATATACCGTAGAACCCACCAGGAATGTCGATCAAGAACCGTCTAGTTATGTACTAAAAATACAGCACCTGGTTAGTGGGACGATCAATGCCTCATTAGTTGTATTATATCGCTTGAATTGACTGGTAAGTAGCGAGCCATTCAAGCTTTGTTAATTTTGTAAAAGAAATTGAAGAAATAACCAAAATAAACAACAGAAATACAACACGATGCCTAATGAGCGGCATACCTACATTGCATCATTTGCATTAACCAAGCTGATATTTATTGTACTAGGGATTCAATTCCGCTCTACACGGCCAGCTGAGACCTTGCCTCCCGACGAGGTTACCAGTGACTCAACTGCAATTCCCCATTCACGGATTCCATGTCTTCGGTACGTGCAGGGGGATATCATATGCATATGCATGTCTTAACCACCATAATAAGCGACATCAGACAACATCAACATACGTTCAACAAGAAAGGTATTGTGCATTGTATTGGCCTGATTAACAGCTACCTAATTTGATGCCACTCCGGTCGTACTCCAGCCCCCATATAAACATCCAGGTATCCCTAATACGCTCGTAGATCGGGGGAACACTTCAATATCTCTTCGGTCTATGCTATAGCACTCACTCGTGTATGAATAAAATCATAAGATTGGGAGTTAGGCTGGGGTACAGCCAACTGGCAAGAAATATTTTAGCCTAGGTATATAACCTTCTCTGGCATCACTGGGTGCTGCCGTGCACCGTGTTGTACGTACAGCACTGTGCTTTGTTTCACACCTCGCTCCGCCCACACATGAAGTGCCAAATTTCTACTAGCCTATTAGAATAGACGGTAATCTTCCGGAGAATACCCAGGACCAGGACAAAAGTGTACAATGTGCAGTTTTACCAAACGACAACAGCTAGATTGTACCCAGCCATTGGTCTACAAATTACGGGTTATATAGACCTTCACTCATAGATTTATCCTTAAGGGTAGTGACTGCCATAAATGGACTAGCCTTGCCCCGATTGCCCATATCTACCTTTCCGGACACCACGACCTTTTCACCCGGTCCCCCTATATTCGTGAATATCTCGACAACGAATTTAATTTGGATCATAAAGCTTGATGCCAGTAATTCAAATACTTTCTCATGCCCCACAAAAAAACTGATAATTAGTATACCAGCAATTAGCCGTTATAAAGAGCAATCCTGCCATGCATACTCCTAGCAAGCGTATCAAAGATTGATGGGTCGAGAAGTTTCCGGCTGTAAATAATTGTATCAGCCAGCTGGAGTTTAATGGTCTCGGCATCGCCAGACGTATTGATGAACTCAGGGGGATCAAAACTATTCTTTACTCCATTGTGAATATGTATTGAGGCGTTCGTGCATGATTATCCAATCCGATATAGATCTGAAAACCTCAGAACTAGTAGGGATTAAATTAGCATCTCCTGACTTCGGCCGGGGGGGCTGACCTCTTCAATTTCTTCTTCGATTGTATATCCGTAAACTGATCTCTATAAAGTTTCCTCCGTCTATAAGTACGCAATAGTGGACAGGTACCGAATCAAGGATCATGCCATTATCATCTAGCATGATACCCAGCTGAATGGGTAGGTGGAAATAGAACGTTGTCTTGTTAATGGTATGGAGGGATTTCATACTCAGGGTTTTGGAGAGCCGGATTCTCGTGGGTTCTCCACTACTATATGTCTCTCCGACACCCTCTCCATCTCCGTCTCGGAGAGAAATGCTGAGTAGCTGTGCCAAGATTTCAGCATAGGAGAAATACGTTCAACAATAGAGTGCACAGGGTTGAGTGTGTCAGTCTTGGCTTGACTAAATTCCTTCATAGGTACACAAGTTCCATTTGCCCTTCCTGTAGTACTAAGTGGGTTTAATCTACAATTACCGCAGTCTCGTACCCAGTTACATTTCTCAGGTATGAAAACTCTGGTGGACTCAGGAGAGCCAGGGAATTTGATTTATCTCAGGAAGGAGTGAAATTCCTGATCTACCAGTTTCAGCTAGAATCGAGGGTGTAAGGGAACCCTTAGATAAGTTCTGAGATCAGGAGGCATACCACTCAACTACCGCCATTTTGATTTCTCCAAGCGGGGTAGGCACCCTTGTGTCGCATGTTAGCTTTAACCTTGATATTATGAGATTTTTTAGTGCGGAGAAAAAACTGTCCGGCTCAGCGATGGCTACACTGAATATCCATAGCCTTGGTTTCGGAACGAATAGAATGTTGAACAGCCCATTTGCGTTGAGACATGAAAACAAATTCCTATGTGCACGTGGTTCAGCCCCTCTGATAGATGCCTGCAGAAGATACCTAAGTGGAAGTAGATTACAACTTGACGTGGTAAGCTGAGAAAGCAGCCCAGTATAGATTCCTCTGGTGATCAATATGAAGGGGCTGGCTATGAACTAGCGGAATAACTCCGGACAGTTAGAAAGTTTCTCCGGGCTGTGACAGGTACTTTCTCCACCTGTAATTAGATAAGAACCGCCATCGGGGCTATAGAGCATGACAGAACAACAGCGGCCGCAACAGCAGCGGCAACAACACAACAAACTCTGCGGTATGCCGGCACCGCCGCCCCCGCTCATGCAATATAGCAAGCATGAAGGATGAAATCTCAGAGCTACATATACATGCACCAATTGCCAGAGAACAATATGCATTTCCAGATGATGGCTACCGCCGCCTATATGGCTATGCAATGCATACAGGATTTGCTACTGCTGCCGGAAGTGGATCGGGAAAGAAAGGCCGAATAGAGTATCTAAGGCATTCTATAACACTAGCCGAGCTGATACCCTACATACACCGGCTGATCTGATTGAAGCAAATGCTTGCTGCATTACTTAGAGCAGGATTCCATACACTAACTCGCTGGATTGTCGAAGTTAAGTAGACTGTTATGATACGTCGATTGGAGCAAATCTTCATCAGTCCTCAACAAATCCACGTATGTGAACGATTTGAATCCCCTCTTTTAGAGAGTGATGCAACATTTGGTAATAACCAACTCCGATCTCGAGTGCAGCTGCTGAGAAACCGATAGTTCAAGGGTTTGCTTACTCTAAATAGGTTACGAGAAATAAGATCAAGGGGAAAGTTAAAGGACGGGCTTTAACTAGCGCGGAGTTGGCTGAAAGAAATACGAATACCAAAAAGCGTTGAGGTCAGCCATCAGGAGACACAGGAAATCATGGTTGTAATTCCTTCTACCGCCGCAATGTATATTAGTAGCTAGATAGTTAGATATCGTTTGCTTCGCTTTTGCAAATAACCTCTTCAGCTATATCTACCTGAGTGGACTAGTCGTACCTGTACTACCGGAGAAACTTTCTACCTGTCCCGAGCCAGTCAGATGACTCCGACTCCGATGAACCAGGGTTCTGGATACTAATCATAGCAAGCCCGGAGTATGTGTGGAAAGATTGGCATACATATGTATATGGATTTACATGTCAATGAAGCCGAGTTTGTTAGATGGAAGGCATTAGGGACCAAGCGGGTGTGTTTTTTCCCGGTAAATGTATTCAAGCTGGCCTATGACGAGGCCATGTGGAAGATTGCCCACCGCTTACCAGTGCGTGGCTCTCTGCGTCCCGGGGAAAAATTCTAACCTACATGGTATAAGATTGAGAATATATAAAGAGAAATCAAATCTGCAATACCTCCGCCACCGCTCTGCACCTATTCGGTTCTCTATAAACCTCATTCCTTGCAACGTGACCAATGGATTCTTGTCCATTAGATGGATAGCCACCTTATTATGCCATTGAAATATACTTTTCTGCTTCTCTACATATACGTTGGGAGGCCTGATGCTAACCCCACTTCTTTATATATAGACATATATCCTGTATCTAGTTGTGGGCTCTTCGAGCGATATTCTAAGTTCAACCTATACCTATATGTACAACCAGTTAGGCCCGAGTCTGGTGATCATGATATTACCCGCTCCAATTCTCCCAATTCCCTATCCTCCGACAATATTTCCATGGTCACTGCCTCGCCCTTAATAACTGTCTAGGAAATATTCTTATTTCACAATTATTGGAACCTTGCACATAAGCTCCACTCATCCCCACTAGCAACCTGTAGAAAGAGACGATACTAGGTTCTGATTCATCTCATCATTTCAGCCTGTGTGCCATACATTCACTGACATCATAGGTGACCCTAAAGCTATGCAAGTAAAGTTTCATAGGTGGCTGCAAAATGTGAGTGGACAATGTGTTCCCTTTGTTTTTGGTAGAATCTACAGATTGGGACCAAGAGATCAGCATCGTGATAGTTTTGCTTTTGGAGCGATCCTTCACAAGCAGGGAGTGCGAACAGCTGCTGGATACGGTATAATTAGCGAACAAGACTGGAGTGTAGCACAATTATGGCATTGGTTGACAGTTGCTGGGGATTCGCTAGACAGAACTAATACAAGGATGATTTGTTGGCTAGCGAAAGGACTTGACAACTGCAGGGGACTCCCAAGTACATAATGACAATGGTGAGCGGATACCATCAAGGATCGTGGCAAAATATCGGCCCCTGCAAGTAGCGGCTTCTCGCAATTCAGAACCACCTCCACTCGCCGCCAGCCTTAGCTACGGGTGCGGAAGCTACGGGTGCGGAAGCTACGGGTGCGGATCGTGTACCTATGCCCAGAAACCGCGTGGCTGGCGCGGTCTGGAAGGTGTTTACCTACAGGTGGGCTGTCTCAGCCCGCATGTAGTGCAACCAAGGGTCAAGGTAGGCACCCACTAGGTCACCACGTGGTGCACTAGCTCAGGCCCCCCATGCAGCCAGCCAGCGGATATGCAAACAGGCATACTTTTGCATATATATGTACAGCACATCAATCGATGCGGCATCCACCATTGAACACCAAACCCGCCACATATTTATACCCAAATTACCAGACGCCAGGGTAAAAATCCACTATTGAAGCCTTGATCGCACACACTCCGAGGCCTGGATAATGTATTCTACCAGCAATCGAAAACAACCATGCCGTTTCTTCCTCCAAGGGAAATGCAACCGTGGAAATAGCTGCAAATGGTCTCACGATCTTGCCGGTGACGTTAATTATCCAAACACCAACCTTAATGGTCCCCGGACCAGTAATTTAGTATATGGCCACGGCGTGCATCGAAGCCAAAGTACCGATACAGCTGCAGGCCCCGTTTCTGCCACGACCGGTGAAGCATTCCCTCGTATTCGCGCTCCATCTCTCCCTAGACCTGTCCAGGCTCGTGGCCGGGAAACAGACAACGCAAGCAACCGCGGAGGTGGTTCACGTGGGCGTGGTAGGCGGGGACGTCTAGCGGCAAAGGAGAAAGGAAAAGAGCCTGCGCATGCCATATCCTTCGACCCTCAGCGCAATGAGGAGCAAGGTACAAATTGTTCAAATCCCGGGGCCTCCTCTGCTCCCCCCTATCGACTAGGAAGCCGAGGTAGAACAACCACTTGCCCAGTTATTTTGGGGGATAGACGTGGCCGCGGTGAGGGCAATAGGGGTGGGTCGACGGGCATGCAGCGCAATACCGGTGCGGTTGGAGATGTCGTGGACACTATGAAGAAGTTGCCATGGAACGTGAACGTACGTCATCGAGCTCCGCATGTATTTCCCTGACCCCATGCTCTTATTTGACATGCTGTGACCTTGCTAATTCGCGCGACAAATAAAATTAAATAGAGTTCCCAACCTGCCCCACCACCACCGGAACCTACCACTAACATACAAGAACTCCCCACCACTTTTGAGAAGATCCTTGCCGGCTCAATGTCCGTCCGCATTGGGCCTGGATTTTCAATTCAGTCCATCACACCGATTACTGTGTCCTCATCAAGCATTGTCATTGAAAATGTCCCCTCTGGCACGCCTATGGCTGCATTGCAAGCCCTCGTGCAGCCCTTCAAACCCTCCATCTCCCCGCATGCCATCCGAATTAACCTACGCGGGAATTCGCTCCGAGTCATCGCACACTTTGATGACACTGTTGCCGCTGATGAAGCTGTCAGGGCATTGGAATCGGCAGAGTTTCGTGGACGTGCCTTGGTTGTTAAAGCGTTGAAACCCACAGGTGCATCTGAGGATGTTACTAAGATCGAGTGCAGTTGGCTCCCAGCGAGTGCAACTGCAGTTCTTCGCATGCGGACTAGGGAAATGGCACAGGAACTTGTGAGATCATGCGGACCGGGTCCAGCGGGGGTGCCAAAAGTGATCCGGGGTCGCCGTGTGAGAGCAACCCTACAGGCTGAACGAGCCCCGCGGGTTTCTCTATTTCCAACTGTCACTCTCCTCAATCTTGACCCAATGACGACGGAGGAAGATATTCGGGTCCATTTTGATTATGGAATCGCTGGTCTCGACCTTCAAATGCCCCAATATCAGATGTCTGACTTTCTAACACTGCGGTATATACGCCGGAGATTCGGGGTCGATAGTGAGGAAGACCTCCGCGTCATATCTAGCCCATCCGATGCTCGAACTCGGGCAATCATGACCTATCCTTCAGCGACTGATGCCATCGCAGCGTTTACAAAGGTACAAGGGGAGAATGACCAGACGTTTACGAAGATGAATTTCACATACAACTTGACATACTCTGCAAGCTTCCATATACCGTGCGACATCTGGAGGGTGGTGAAAGGGGAGGTTAGAAGATTAGTGGTCGCAGAACAGGAGAGAAAAAAACAAACCAGGGGCCTGGCTAGTGCATCGAAGGTGAAGATAAACCCGGGGGACGGTGATGAACCAGCGAGAATAAAGATTATGGACAGTCGAGGAGGCACAGCGCCTATCATAATCCATGTGGATGGAGGAGGAAGACCAGCGGTTGCTAGAATCAAAGTTGCAGTCCAAAAACTATTGCGGGGAAGAATTATATGCGATGAAGCGGGGAAGCCCCTCTGGGACCCAGCACTGCGTGGCCCGGAGGGTAGGAGGCTTGTACAGTTGGTGACGGAATCAGATGTGCATGTGCATGTCGATTATAGGAACCGCACAGTTACGATGTACGGGTCACCAGAGATCGTGGATGCGGGAGAGACAATATTGAAAGAGCAATATAGGCTCTTGCTGACGATGCAGCATGAGTTATCTTTAGGAGGCCACCATAACCGATTGGCATTCCGTGGGGGAATTGCCGCGGTCAAAGAATACCTGGGAGAGGATATGGTGATTGTTAATCACGCCGCTCGCAAGATCTATGTCCGCTGCAGCCCAGCCGATGTTAGCCAGGTGAGAAATCTGCTCTACAAGCCACGCCCTACAAGAGCCACTACCGAGGACCCCTCAGGCTCGAATTCGATGTCAGCAAACGAGGAGGACGCGTGCCCCGTATGTATGGAGCCCGCGGAGCCCCCGCTTGTGAAAACATCCTGCGGGCACACGTACTGCAAGACGTGCATTACAGGTTTCATCAAAGCCACCATTAACGGGCGTAAGTTCCCCATCAGTTGTTTTCATAGCTCAGACGACGGTACTGGTGCATGCGACACGCCCCTTTCTATATCGGTTATCCAGGATGCCCTGTCCAAAATGGATTCAGACCAGCTCTCAGAAGTTGCATTTTCAGCGCACGTTCAGGCCCGCCCAAATGAATACGCATATTGCCCCACCCCAGACTGCCCCACTGTGTACGTGGTGACACGCGTCGAATCTGTTTTCACTTGTAATCAATGTCTACTCGGTATATGCACTACGTGTAAAACAGCCGCTCATCACGGGCAGACATGCGCCCAGTACAAAACCGCCATCGATATGGCGGCCGCCGGCGAGAGTCAGTTTCAGGAATGGAAACGTCGCGCCGGTGTGAAATCCTGCCCCAACTGCAAAGCGGATATTGAGAAAAATGATGGCTGCAACCACATGACGTGCAAATGTGGGGCGCATCTCTGCTGGCATTGCATGAAGGAATTCGCGGCTGACACGATATATCAACATATGCGTGCAGAGTGCGGGGGCACCTGGACAACGGCCGCTGTGCCAGAGATTACTGCCCCGCCGCCTCCGGACGCCGTGGGACTTGGTGGAGTCTTCGCGCGCATGTTTGCTGGTGTGGATGAGCCTAGGGCAGCACGGGAGCGAGAACAACATCTGCGAACGCAGCGTGAGGTTCAAACACAGCGTGAGCAGGAGCAGCAACGACTACGACAGCTTCAGGCCCGGCGCGAACAGCTTCAAAGGCAGCAAGAGATTGAAAGACAGAGGGAGCTACAGCGAATTCAAAGAGAGTGGGAGGAAGTCCAGCTCGCGGAGGCAGTGCAGAGGATTCGGAGACGTGATGCCGAGGAGGAGGCGATGAGAAGAAGACAAGAGGCTGCTACAAAGTCCAAAAGTGGGGGATTTTGTGTGGTCATGTGAAGCCGTACACATACAGAACTGGGGATGTTTAGGTTGGAGTTCTAGACCTGCTAAAGAGGTACTCGTTGGTAGTACGCTGTGTTTTTGAACCATCGCTTGCGCTCGTTCAATTGATAGTAATAAAGCTCACCCGTAAGAAACGACCGTAGAACAAACGTGTTTGGGCCCATCTCCACATTAGGCCTGTTCCATGTTCCCCTGTATCATCTATAATTATAACGTATTCATTGGGATGTGACGCACTTCCAGAATGTTATCATTGAGTTGAGGGATCCAATTGCAATGCTCAAATTTTCATGCCAGACTTATAACCAAGGTATGGGAATATCTCATCATGATAGAGCAGCCAAAGAATGTACAGTAAGATATAGACTAAATCGCAGATGCCAAGATCAGGTTAGAGTGGGCGGGAACGAGAACAGATATAGATTAAACATAAAAATACATAGTGGTTGTCAGATCAGAACCTGGTTTATGTACAAGGTTTCAGTTGCAAGCATCAACTAAACCAATATAGGCCGAGTGATCTGATTACCCCCGAGTACTTGCAATCCAAGTTTGTACAATTTGGTTGCAACGTGAGCTATCATAACAACTCAACAGCAAGAGAGCCCACGTCCTAGAAGAAATTGCAGCATGTTCTTATTTATTGGTACCAGACGAGGTGGGGGAGATAGAGGTGGAGGAGGAGGCGGAGGAGGAGCACATTCAGGACCTTCTTGAAGTACAAGAGGTTATTGTCGCTCACTAGTATCTATCTCGTGATACTAGTGCTGGCAGACATGACAAGCCTCTCTTCTCCTCTTGGGTCCATGGTCGCTGAATTGTGGTATTTGGCATATGTGTCAACCAGACTAGTATTTGGCGGTGGTGTCCCTTGTGCGGAACATGGGATTAGGAACCGGAGCTTGGAACTTGGAACCAGGCAATTTTCTCGAGTTCTGAGAACATGAACCTGATGTAGCGCCACCGTGGAGTTGGCCAATCAGGGTGATGCTAAGTGCCAAGGTGTGAACTGAAAAAACCTTGTACATAATCCAGGTTCTGATCTGACAACCACTATTATGAGGATACTGTGATCAAATAAGCTTTGCACCAGAATTTGGGTTCGAATAGATATAATAAACAGGTTACACAGCCCCACGGGAGACAACAAGGTTGAGAGTAATTGGCGTAGTTTTCCTGAGAAAGGAATAACAATAGAAATAGCTCTTGAAGTTTAGGATAGCTGCCTGATGCGTAACTACAAAATAGATCCAGATATTCATAAACCAATTATGTCACTTGCGCCTCGCCTTCACGCGGCCGCAGAAGGAGTGACTCCCTCGCAACGAGGCCTCTCGATCTCGATCAATGAACGAAATATTTTAAGCCAAATAGAACCGCCGAGCACCCAAACCTAGCTCCCATCCGGATATCCCTTGATTAGTACCAGTAGCACCCCCTACAATTTGTACCTAAAACTCAATATCCATCTCCGCCCACGGAATTTCCGGAGGATTTGCACACTGCATATCAAACTGACCGCCTGGCACAAACCTCACCATCCCCGCCTTCCCCGCCTTCCCCCCCTCACCGCCCCCGGCCAAATTTTTATCCTTCACCCAGCCGGGA
>Ga0307511_10000623_pt1 | contig 37906 bp, 30 predicted proteins | sample 13_EM_MG_FD_200266 | JGI IMG/M metagenome (GOLD analysis project Ga0307511, IMG submission 200266) | Populus trichocarpa ectomycorrhiza microbial communities from riparian zone in the Pacific Northwest, United States - 13_EM | ecosystem: Host-associated > Plants > Roots > Unclassified | place... | reverse complement strand
CTCTCAGACGATCAAAGAGCGCGGAATAGGGAGCCTTCTGAGTTTGGTCGTACTTCAGATGCTCCGGAAATACCAGATGGGTGGCGCTAGCGCCCATCGCGCGTACTACTTCACCACGAGCACTTGTTGTCCATCCCAAGGACCCATGTAGCTTCCAAAGTCTTACCCAACGTGGAGGTAAGTCATTGGTTGATACTGTCGACGGATCAAAAAACGGCTCGTGTGAACCGGTGAATCCATCGAAATATGGAGTTCGACTTCGCTCAAACGCCTGCTCGAACAACTGATCGTAGTTGGTGGTGAAAATCTCAACGGGATGTTCTCTTTCAATACCGCTTATCCAACTTGTGAGTTCGACGTATGGATTGGTTCCCTCCGGCAATTTCTTGTCAACAATCTTGCCAATCTCATCGCAAACATCTTTTCCAAACTGTCGATAGCCCTCACCATTCATTTCGTGAACTTTTGCGTCGCCCAGTACTGCCGATAGGCTTCGAATTCTTGACAGAAGCACTTCTATATTCGGATTGTTCAACTCAATATCGAGCGCTTTTATCTGCTCCTCATACTTAGCACCAAGAACGTTGAGCACTTGTTGGGTAAGGCCCGCGACAGCCGGAATGAGGGGAATGCCGTCTCCCTTCGGAAATATGCCAGCAGGAGCACCAGCACCAATCAGAACACCTATGCGCTTGCGCCCTTGTGCAACAACCTGCCGAAGAGCCGCCATATAGGTGTCTGGATTGTGGACGCTAACCGACATGCTTACTGCTCCCCTTTTTACACACCTATCGAACCCATGAGTGACGTTCCCTCATCAAGCACTTGACCTTCTTTGAGGTCATCAAATGGACTACCCAACATCGTAAAAGCTGATTTAGCACTTTGAGGTGCACCTTTGCCAACAAGCTAATTCGTCTTCTTCAATAGCCTGAGAGGACAAGTAAATCAATCCTTCAAATGAAGGATGCTCCTAGGCGAATTGCCAAACTTCCATTCAGACTCGCGTTCTATAGAGCATTCGAAGCTCGCCCCATTTACTGCTTTCGAGGATGCCTCCGCCATTCCGCGACATGCCTCAGCCATGTCACTCCAAACACGTTGAGCAACGCTAGTAGTGGGGGATGACGAAGTATTTGCCGCACGTCAGCCCGCCCACCTACTCGAAGCGAAAATGACGGTTGCTCTGCCTCCAAGAAGGCTGTCGAGTCAATAATCGATGTCCCAGATGTGGTCGCCGGTGCTCTAGGCGATCCAGGAGAGGATCACACCTCCACGATGGGGATGACGCGCAGCCCAGGACCGGCAGGGACTGGGATGACATGAAATCCCTTACGCTTAGCTTTTAGGCGAAGCCCAGCGGCGCGGCGTCGGCGGACATGCGTCCCTGTAATAGGTTACAGGGACGCGGTTGCCTGCAAAGTGCAATCGAATGCGCAACGTTGGCAAGGGAGATTGCCCGACGACGCAAAGAGCGGAGTTGCTTAACCTTGACAAATTATAACACTTATGTTTTAATTTGGCCGAGCAATTCTTACCCTTCTTCCATGGAGACGCGCCATGACCGACACCCTGACCGACCGCCAGCTCCGCTTCGTCTTCGAATACCTGATCGACCAGAACGCTTCCGCCGCCGCCGTGCGCGCCGGCTACTCCGAGAAGTCGCGCGCCTCGCAGGCGAACGAATTGATGAAGAACGAGGCGGTGCGCGAGCGCATCCGCATCGAGCTTTCGAGCTTGCTGGCGGAGGCGCAGTGCTCGGAGCTGCAACTGATCATGGAACGCAAGCGCGCGGCGTTTTTCCGGGCGGAGAGGATGTTTGCGTCGGGCTGGGAGGTGTTGCCGCTCGATGAAATGGAGGAAGAGACGCGGCGGGCGCTGGAGGTGAGTACGGTGATGCGCAAGGGCGGGCCGGTGATACGGGTGAAGCAGCCGGACCGGGACAAGGCCTTGCGGGCGCTGGAGAAGGTGCACGAGCGGCTGGAGAAGCTGAACGAGCGGTATTACGAGAAGCTGGAGCGGGAGGGGCTCGGTCCTAGCCTGGAGGAGATCGAGGCGATGGACGGGGGCGGGGTCCAGGCGGCTGCTGAATTTGCGGAAAAGTCTTCGGTTTTCTCAGGTTTTGGTGAGAGCACTGCGCCCGAGGGCGGGCTCAGGGCGAACGCTGGTGAGTTGAAAAATGTCGAAAAACCTACGGTTTTGTCAGGTTCGGCTGCAGGCGCGGGAGCGCTGGCCGTGCAATTTCCTGCAAACACTATGGTTTTATCAGGTGGGGCGGACCAGCCTGCCCTGCCGGGCGAGGCGCCGGGCCGGCCTGGGGACTGCCATTGGGTGTTGCGCGAGCCGCTACGCTCATCTAGCCAGTTGCGGGTGGCGTAGGGGCCGGGGCGTTGCGGGGTGCGCCGCCACGCCGCGCGGGGTGCACCGGCGCGCTAGGCCCGCGGGCCTGGCGGCTTACTTCTTCTTCGTCTCGGCGGCGCGGCTGACCGCGGTGCTACCCCAGGGGAGCACGGGAGCAGCGGGTTTTTTCGGCTGCTTCTGCTTCTTGGCTTCCTTGTTGCCGCGCAACTGACCTTTGGCCATGATTTGGCTCCTTCACTTAGATGCTGGCGCCGGAATCGGCGGCCTGCCTCAGCATACGCGCTATCGGGTGGGCTGGTGCGCGGCGGATGGGCCGGCGGGCCAGCCTCAAGCGGGGTTCTCATGCGCCGGTGGCGCGGCGCTGTTCCTGAAATACGGCGTCAAATGCCACTTCATGGCGCTGCACCTTGACCTTGTCGCAGTCGCGGCAGAGCACGCCGCCGCCCTTGCCGGTGAGCATGACCTTGCTCAACTGGCCGCATTTGTCGCACTTGCCGATGCCGCTATTGGCCAGGTCGAGCCAGGGGGTGAACCAGCGGCATTCGGTATCGGGTAGCTGCGCGGCGAGGCGGGCGTATTCGGGCATGGGCATGCCGCCGGGGAGCCCGAGGCGGCGCAGGTTAGTGAGGCGCGCGAGCGGGGCGAGGCTGTCCAGGCCGGCGGTGTCGATGGCGAGGGACTTGAGCCAGTGCATTCGCGCGAAGGGTTCGAGGCTGCCGACCTTCTGGCGCGACCACATGCTGCCGGTCACTTCCAGGGTGTGCAGTTTGGTGAGACGAAGGAAGGGCGTGAAGTCGTCGATCAGCTTGAAGTTTTCGATCGAGAGCAGTTCGAGGTTTTCCAGCTGCGCAAGCGGCTCGATGGAGGCCACGCGGGTGGAGCTGCCGATCCAGAGGTACTTGAGGTTGCGCAGGTTCTCGATGCCATCGAGACTCTTGAGGTTGCTCCACTTGATCTGCAGGCACTCCAGGCCGGTGATCTGGCAGGCAGCTTCAAAGACCGGCGGGGTGACGTGGGACCAGATGGAGAGCCAGCGCAGGTTTTGCAGTTTGGGCAGCTCGGCGCACCAGGCCTTGATGACGGCTTTCTTGTGTTTTTCGGTGACATCGGAGCCAAGGTCCCAGCTCAGGCGCGCGCGCCCGGGGTACTCGCCGCCCTGGCTGCCGTCGTAGTCGGCGGGCGCTTCGATGGAGCGCGGCCAGTGCGAGGTGTGGAAGGGGTACCAGTCCAGCAGGTCGGCTGATGGCGGGGCGGCGTGGTGGCTCTCCATTGTCTCAGGCGGGCTTACGCTGCTTGACCGAGACGATGGTGAACATGGCCAGGCCCCAGAGGATGGCCACCGCCAGCACGGCGAGATCGCCGCGGCCGTGGTCGAGCAGGGTGCCGAAGAGGAAAGGCGCGAGGGCCGAGCCGGCGTCCAGCCCGGAGTAGACGAAGCCGTAGACCTTGCCGGTGGAGCCCTTGGGCGCGGCCTTGCGGATCAGCATGTCGCGCGAAGGCTGGGTGATGCCGGAGAGAAAGCCGGCGAGAGTCAGCGCGACGGCGACGCCGATGGGCGGGAGCACGCTGGAGGCGACCAGCACCAGCAGCAGGCAGGAGGCAGCCATGCCGAAGGCGGCGAGGCGCTCGTGGCGCTCGGTGCGCGAGGCGGCCCAGCCGCCGAAGGCGATGCCGACCGCGCCGCCGGTGAGGAAAGCGGTGAGCGTGGCGAGGGCCATCTCGCGCGAGAAGTGGAAGCTGGTGGTCAACGTTGCCGCCCCAAAAGTCTGGATGCCGACAATGCCGGAGGCGAGCAGGATGAAGAAGCCGAAGCACATCAGCACCGGGGCGGAGAGCAGTACGCCGGCGCCGGGGGCGGGAGCCGTCTTGGCGGCGTGGGTCTCGGGGCGCTGCGCGGGGGCGAGCAGGTCGCGCTGCAGGATGAGGAACAGCAGCGCGGCGACCGCGATCAGCCCGGCGCCGGTGAGCGCGCCGTGCCAGCCGAAGTGGCTGGCGAGAAAGCCCATGGTGGCGGGGGCGAGCATCCAGCCCAGATTGCCGGTGAGGCCGTGGGCACTGAAGGCGTAGCCGAGGCGCTTGGGGTCGACCGCCGAGTTGAGGATGGCGAAGTCGGCGGGGTGGAACACGCTGTTGCCGGCGCCGGCGATCACGGCGCAGGCGACCAAGGTGGCGTAGTTGGGCGCGACGCCCATCAGGAGGTAGGCGGCCGCGAACAGGCCGATGCCGACGTACAGCATGCGCGGGCCGCCGAAGCGGTCGGTGGCGAAACCGGCGAGGGTCTGGCACACGCCGGAGGTGAGGTAGAAGGCGGTGACCACCAGGCCCAGGGCGGTGAAGCTCACGCCCCAGTCGTCCTTGATGAAGACGAACAGCAGGGGCAAAGCGAGGGCGTAGAAATGCGAGAGGCCGTGCGCGAAACCGACCAGGCTGATCACCTGGATGTCGCGGCGGGCGGGGGTAATGGCCAATGTGTTCACGGCTTGTTGCTCCTGGACTGCGGGTGCTGATGGTGTTGCGGGTGTTGCCTGTGCTACCTGCGCTGCCCGAAACACCGGCAGGCCGTTGTGGCGGAGGCCGCGTGATGGACTATGCGAGATGGGCGCGCATGGTCACGTGGGGAATGCCGACTTCGAGAAACTCTTCCCCCTCGGCGATGAAGCCGTGGCGGGCGTAAAAGCTGGAGACATACTTCTGTGCGTGCAACACGATGACTGCAAAACCCTGCGCCGGCGCGGCCCGCATCAGCGCCTGCAAGATCGCGCCGCCGACGCCGCTCTTGCGCGCGGAGGCGAGCACGGCCATGCGCCCGATGTGGCCGGTACGCGCATCGGCATCGAAAGCCGGCGGCAGCAGGCGGCCGGTGCCGACCGGCTCGCCTCGCGCATCGAAGGCCACCGCGTGCAGCGCGCGCGCGTCCCATTCGTCCCACTCCTCTTCCACCGCGATGCCCTGCTCGACGATGAACACGGCGGTGCGCACCGCGCGCGCCTGCGCACCGACTTCCTCCCAGTTGCCCAGCAGCAGGCGGGGCGCGGCAGCGTCGGCAACCGGCGCGAGCGCGGGCACGGCAATGGGCACGGCAGCGGGCATGGCGGAAGGCGCGCTTTGGACCGCAGCGCTTTTCTGGAGGGATGGCACGGATGAAATTATAATTCCTCTCCTCCTCTAGCCTGCCCGCCCGCACGGGCGCCCACCTTATCCCCACCATGCACAAGCAGTGGAATGACGCCGCCGCGGCCGCCTGCGGCACGGAACTGGCCCTGCGCGCCTACAGCTCGCGCCTGATCGGCAGCGATCCGGCGCTGGTGTTGTACGGCGGCGGCAACACCTCGGTCAAGCTCACGGGTGAGACGGACGCGGGTCTGGAAGGCGCTGTGCTGTACGTCAAGGGCAGCGGCGCGGACCTCGGGCAAGTGCGCGAACATGACTTCACACCCCTGTCGCTCGCCCCCCTGCTCGCCCTGCTGGAGCGGGAAGAACTGGATGCGCCGGACCTGGCCAGCGCGGTGGCGCCCTACGTATTGCGACCAGGCGCGCCCAAGCCGTCGATCGAGACCTTGATGCACGCCGCCCTGCCCTGGCGCTATGTCGAGCACACGCATGCAACGCCGGTGCTGGCGCTGTGCAACACGCCGGACGGCGAGGCGCATGTGCGGGCAGCGTTCGACGGGGAGGTGGTGTTGGTGCCGTATCGGCACTCCGGCTTCGACCTTGCGCGCGCCTGCGTCAGCTCGTACGCGGCGCAGTACCGCGAAGGCATGCGCGGCATGGTGCTGATGCATCACGGCGCATGCGCCTGGGGCGCGGATGCGAAGTCCTCCTACGAGGCGATGCTGGCTATGGCGGCAGGCGCGCAAGCCTACCTGCGCGCGCACGATGCCTGGGAACTGGACGAAGCCGCGCAAGGCCCCGTGCCGGTGGACCTGGCGCGGGCACGCGCGATCGCCGGCCTGCGCCGCGATGCCGCGCGCGCCGCCGGGCGGCCGCTGATCGCCACCTTGCGCGACGATGCGGTGATCCGCGCCTTCGCGCAGCGTGACGATCTCGAACGCATCACCGTGCAAGGCCCCGCCACCCCGGGCCACACCATCTTCACCAAGCGCTTCCCCCTGCTCGGGCGCGACGTCGCCGGTTTCGCGGCGCGCTACCGCGAGCACCTGGGCGAAGCAGCCAACATTGACCCGGCGCCGCGCGTGATCCTCGATGCGGATCTCGGCATGCTCGGCCTGGGCGTGAACAAGTTCTACGCCGACGCGGCAGCGGCGGTCTACGCCAGCGATTCGAGGGTGATCGCGCGCGCCGGGAAGCTGCAAGCCTACGCCACCATCGAACCCGCACTGATGCTGAAAGCCGAGATCGAGTACGCCGGCTTCGAGGCCAAGGTGGCGCAGCGCGAACCGCGGGCCGGCCGCGTCGCGCTGGTGGCGGACGCGCTGGCGCATCGCGGCCAGATCAACGAGTTGCTCGCCGCCGGCTGGGCCGTCGCCGCGCTCGAGGTCAACCCGGTGGTCGGCACGCTGGCCTCCACCCCCGGCTACCTCGGCCTGCGCGCCGATGCCGAGGACGCCGCCGACCGCGCCCGCGTGTTTGACGCGGTGGTGCGCGCCTTCGGCGGCATCGATCTCATCCTGGCGCCCTCCCCCTGGGACGCCCTCTTCAACCCCCTGCTCGAATACGCAATCCCATGAAAGTCGACACCCTGCGCTGGATAGACGGCGCGACCCCGCGCCTGGAAATGATCGACCAGCGCGTCCTGCCGCGCCGCTTCGTGATGCAGCGCTATACCCCGCGCGACGGCGCCGCCGGCGTCGCCCGCGGCATCAAGACCATGGTGGTGCGCGGCGCGCCCGCCATCGGCGTGGCCGCCGCCTACGGCATGGCCCTGCAGGCGCTGCAGGCGAAGCGCCTGAGCCCGGCCCGCTTTGCGCAGTCCCTCAACAAGGGCGAAGCGGTGCTCGCCGCCAGCCGCCCCACCGCCGTCAACCTGGCCTGGGCGCTGGGACGCGTGCGCAAGGCCATCGAGGCGCACCAGGGCACGCCCCTTGAAATCGCCGACGCGCTGGTGCGCCTGGCGCTACGCCTGCACCGCGAAGACATCGCGATCAACCGCGCCATCGGCAAGCATGGCGCGCCGCTCCTCAAGCAGGACGCGCAGGTGCTGACCCATTGCAACGCCGGGGCGCTGGCCACCGCCGGCTACGGCACCGCGCTGGGCGTGATCCGCGCGGCGAAAAAGCACATCGCCCACGTCTGGGTCGACGAGACCCGCCCCTTCCTGCAGGGCGCGCGGCTCACCGCCTGGGAACTGCTGCAGGAGAAGATCCCCTCCACCCTGATCACCGACAACATGGCGGCGCACTTCATGGCGCGCGGCCAGGTCGATGCCATCGTGGTCGGCGCCGACCGGGTCGCCGCCAACGGCGATGTGGCCAACAAGATCGGTACCTATGGCCTGGCGATTTTGGCGAAGGCGCACGGCATCCCCTTCTACGTCGCCGCGCCGCTCTCGACCATCGACATGGCCTGCGCCACCGGCGCCTCGATCCCGATCGAGGAACGCGGCCGTGATGAAGTGATCGGCCATGCCGGCGTGACCTGGGCGCCCCGCGATGTGAAGGTGGCGCACCCGGCTTTCGACGTGACGCCGGCAAAGCTGGTGACCGGCATCATCACCGAACGCGGCGTGGTGAAGGCGCCGAACCGCGCCAAGCTCAAGGCGCTGTTCGCCGACTGAGGAGCGAGAGCCACGTGACGCGCCAGGTACCAGCTCCCGCCACTCGCACGGAGACGGCGGACCGCATGCCGCGCCGGGTCGCCGGCCCGGCGCCGCGCGTGATCGCGCAAGGCGGCGTGGCGTGCCAGGATCAGGAAACTGCCCGCCGTCCGAGAACGGGCAGCCTTGTGCCGTGCCTGACTGCGTTCGCCGTATGCGCCTGGCTCGGCGCCTCGGCACAGATGACCGCGCAAGCCGCGAGCTTCGATTGCACCCGCGCCTCCACCAAGCTGTACCGCGCGATCTGCTCCGACCCCGATCTCTCGCGCCTGGACGAGGAAGTCTGGAACGCCTACGGCGAGCGCGTCAAGACCCTCACGCCGGCGCAGTACGCGCAGGTGCGCGACCGCCACATCACCTGGCGGCGCCAGCGCGGCCGCTACGAGCGCGGCATCGATGCGCTCACCGCCGAGTACCAGCGCCACCTCGCCTGGATCACGCATCCGCTGCTGCCCTACGAAGGCCGCTACGAGCGCGCTGACGGCGCCGAGTTGTCGGTCGAGATCGATGCGCAATCGCCAGGCACCGCGCCGGCGGCGATTGCCCTGGGCCGCAGCGCGCGCCTGCAGTGGATGCCCGCGCCGCCCGGCGCGGCCGGCAGCGCGCTGGTGGCCGACGCCGGTGCCGGCACGCCGCAGCCCGCCGTGCCCTGGCGCGACAACATGCTGGCCTTCGCCCCCAACTTCGCCGGCGCGCCGATCGCGCCGGTCGCCAATTGCCGCTTCACCCTGCGCTGGTCCGGCGACATCGCGCAGCTCGCCAGCACCGGCGCCTGCGGCGCCGACTTCGACGGCGACTATCTGCTCAAGCCGCCGCCCAACCCGGCGCCGCGCATGCCCGAGGCGGCGCGCAAGGCACCACCGAAACCCGCGCCCGTGCAGTCTCCCGCCGCAACGCCGCTCACCAAAGCTGCCCCATGACCCCACCCGCCCGCCCCCTCAATATCGGCCTGGCCTCGAACCGCCTGCACCAGGAAGGCCATCAGGAGGACAACCCGGCCGCGCTGTTCCGCCTGATCACCGCCTGCGACAGCCTGATCCGTCAGCGCCTGCAGCCGCGACTCTCGGTGGTCGGGCGCACCCACGACGCGCTGCGCAAGGCCGGGTTGCTGAACGGCTACCCCGGCCTCATCCCCTACCCCTACGGCCGCGCCGGCGGGCTGATGCGCCTGGTGTCGCGCCTGGTGGACGACGATCCCGCCCAGGCGCTGGACCTGGTGATCTACCTGATCGACCCGGTCGATCCTTCCTCGGTGTTTCCCGAGGCGATGGCGCTCAAGCGCCAGTGCGTGGTGCACGGCAAGCCGTTCATCTCGACCCTGGCCGGTGCGCTGGAATGGATGGACCTGCTCGGTGTGGCGGCGGGCGCGCCGCGCATCGCGCAGCTCGATCAAAGCCACGACTACCCGCAAGAGACTCTCGCCCTGGTCGCGCACGACGCCAAGAAGACCGAGATGCTGGACTTCGCGCGCCAGCACTTCGCCTTTCTCGACCGCTTCGGCCACCGCATCGCCACCGGCACCACCGGCACCCTGCTCAATCAGCTGGCGCGCGAGCTGAAGCCGCAAGCCACCGAACCCTGGGTACGCCCGCTGAAAAGCGGCCCCCTGGGCGGAGATGCGCAGATCGCCGAGTGGCTGCTCGACAAGCGCTGCCGCCGCGTGATCTTTTTCGAGGACCCGCACGTGGCGCGCCAGCACGAGGCCGACATCCAGTTGCTGGAGCGCGCCGCCCGCGTGGTCACCGAGTACGCCTTGTGCATGAACGATGTGCGCACCGCCACGCAGTGGGTGGCGATGTGCGGGCAGCGCCTGGGCGCCGCGTAGCGGCTACGGGATTGTCCGCGCAGCGCCGGGGCCGAGGCCGAGGCCGGGCGTGGAGGCCAGCGCCCCGGCGCTACGGCTTGACCAGCCGCAGCACCGTGCCATTGCGGTCTTCGCTGACGAACACCGCGCCGCTGGCGTCGATGCGCGCATCCACCGGCGCACCCAGCGGCCGTACCCCGCTGATGCCTTCCCAGCCCGAGATCAGGTCCACCGGGCTGCCAACCGGCGCACCCTGCGCATCGAGCTTGAAGGCCACCAGGCGATGCCCGGTCTTGCGGTAGCCGTGATAGGTGATCAGCATGTGGCCGGTGAACGGCGCGGGCAGCTTGGCGTCGTTGTCGATCGCGAGCCCCAGGGGCGCGGCGTGCGGGGGCAACAGCAGCACCGGCGCGGTCTTGCCTTTGCAATCGAATTTGGCGAACTCGGGCGCGGCGACGTTGTTGTCGTAGCAGTAGGGCCAGCCATAGTGCTTGCCGGCGACGACGCGGTTCAGCTCGTCGTGCGGCACCGCTTCATCCTTGAGTTTGGGGTCGCGCTTGCTGATGGCGTCGCGCGAATTCTCCGCCTGCCAGAGCGTATTGCTGGCGCGATGCACCGCCAGGCCGAGCGAGTTGCGCAGGCCCGACGCTTCGACAGTGAACGCGCCGGCCTTGCCCGCTTTTCCGTCACCAGGCCAGTGCATCGGGTAGCGGCGGATCACACCATGCGACTCCTGCCCGCCCGCTTCGGCGCAGGTCGTGGCATTGGGCTCGGGTTCGGTGCCGGAGACCACGCAGTTGTCGGTCACCGACCCGAGGTTGAGCAGCAGGTCGCCCTTGGTGTCGAACACCAGGCTGACCAGCGGGTGCAGGCCCATGCCGGGAATCGCGGCAACGCCCGACTTGCCGCCGATCACGTCCTCGCGCGTGCCCTGCGGATTGGCCGGATCGAAGCGCAACACGCCCCCCAGGACACCGATGTAGACCCGCTTGTCCGGCCCGATGGCCACGCCATGCGGCTGGTTCAGTCCCTCGAACACGGTCTCGCGTTCGTAGCCCTTGGCCTTGCGCAGGATCGAGATGCGGCCGCGGTTCTCCATCCAGCCGCCCAGTTCGGCAACCACGATATCGCCGCCGGGCAGCAGGCCCAGGCCGCGCGGAAAGCGCAGGCCCTGGGCGACCAGGCCCACGCACCAGCCGGCCGGGGTCTTGAGATTGAGCTTGGGCAGCCCGCCACAGTCGCCGGTCGTCGCATAAGGCGCGGCGGCCCGAGCGGCAGGCGCGAACGCGGCGCACGTCGCAACCAGCGCGGCAAGCACCGCGGCGAACGCGGATCCACGCACCCTGGCGAACCGGCCCGGCTTTACACCGCGCCTAAACCGCAAGCTTCCCCCACAGGTCATGCGCGTCGCTGCCGGTCACCTTCACCGAGACGAATTCACCCACCTTGAGCTTGCCCTGGTCGGCCTTGCGCGCGGGCAGTTCGACGAACACGTTGCCGTCGATCTCCGGCGCATCGGCGGAGGAGCGGGCCACGGCGCCTGCGGCGTTGACCTCGTCGATCAGCACCTTGAAGGTCTTGCCCACCTTGTTCTTCAGGCGCTTTTTCGAGACGCGCTCCTGCACCTTCATGAACTCGGCCTGGCGCTCTTCGCGCACCTCATCCGGCAGCGGGTCGGGCAAGTCGTTGGCCTTCGCGCCTTCCACCGGCGAGTAAGCGAAGCAGCCGGCACGGTCGATCTCGGCGGCCTCGACGAAATCGAGCAGCTCCTGGAACTCGGCCTCGGTCTCGCCGGGGAAGCCGGCGATGAAGGTGGAGCGGATGGTCAGCTCCGGGCAGATCGCGCGCCAGGCCTGGATGCGTTCCAGGTTGCGCTCGCCGGAGGCGGGGCGCTGCATGAGTTTCAGGATGCGCGGGCTGGCGTGCTGGAACGGCACGTCCAGGTAAGGCAGCACCTTGCCCTCGGCCATCAGCGGAATCACTTCATCGACGCTGGGATATGGATAGACGTAATGCATCCGCACCCACACGCCCATCTCGCCCAAAGCGGTGACCAGCTCGTGCATGCGCGTCTTGATCGGGCGGCCGTTCCAGAAACCGGTGCGGTACTTCACATCCACCCCGTAGGCGCTGGTGTCCTGCGAGATCACCAGCAGCTCCTTGACACCGGCCTTGACCAGGTTTTCCGCTTCCTTGAGCACCAGGCCGATGTCGCGGCTCACCAGGTCGCCGCGCATCGAGGGAATGATGCAGAAGGTGCAGCGGTGGTTGCAGCCTTCGGAAATTTTCAGGTACGCGTAGTGCTTGGGCGTGAGCTTGATGCCTTGCGGCGGCACCAGGTCGACAAACGGGTCGTGCGGCTTGGGCAGATGCATGTGCACCGCGCTCATCACCTCGGTGACCGCATGCGGCCCGGTGACGGCGAGCACCTTGGGATGGGTCTCGACCACCACGTTGCCCTTGGCGCCCAGGCAGCCGGTGACGATCACGCGGCCGTTTTCGTTGAGCGCCTCGCCGATCGCATCGAGCGACTCCTGCACGGCCGCGTCGATGAAGCCGCAGGTGTTGACCACCACCAGGTCGGCGCCCTCATACGAGGGCGCGATGCCGTAGCCCTCGGCGCGCAGCTGCGTGAGGATCTGTTCGGAATCGACCAGGGCCTTGGGGCAGCCCAGCGAGACGAAACCCACGGTGGGGACGGTAGCTTGACTGGCGGAAACTGCGGGCTTGTCGCTCATGCTTCAACACTCTACAAAACGCGAAAGAGCGCCCGCGGGCGCTCTTTCGCGGATACCACCGGGGCACAGCGTTTACTTCTTCGGCGGTTCCTGCCCCGGGAAGGGGAAACCGGTGAACATGTTCTTGGCCTGGTTCTGGAACTGGTCCTGCATCTGCAGGAACATGTTCTTGCTCTGCTCGATGTAGTTGCTCATCATGCCCTGCATCATCGGCCCCTGGAAATTCATGAACTGGGCCCAGGCGTCGGCGTTGCTAGCGGCGGTGCCGCCCTTGCCGGTCGAATTGAACAGCGCCTTGGACTGCTCGGCCATGCGCTCCTGGATATCCAGGAAGGCCTGCACGTTCTTCTCCAGATACGTGCCCATCATCCCCTGCATGGCATGGCCATAGAAACGGATGATGTTGGAGAGCACATTGGCCGAGAAGATCGGCTTGCCGCCCGACTCTTCGTCCAGGATGATCTGCAGCAGGATGGCACGCGTCAGGTCATCGCCCGCCTTTGCATCAATGACTTTGAAATCCTCCTGGTCCAGCACCAGTTGCTTGACATCCGTGACCGTGATGTAAGTGCTAGTCTGGGTGTCGTACAGGCGGCGGTTCGGGTACTTCTTGATGATGCGGGTATCGGGCATGGCGTCTCTCTCACCTTATGGACTGCGCGCCGTGGTCGGCCCCAAAGCGGGATGACACAGGCAGGCGTTGGATAGTCATTATTTTCCTTGCGCCGGTCTTTGCCGCGCTGCAAAAACGGACAGCGGATTCTACACGCAAAACCGGTGCCACGTAGTGGCCGGGGGGATGCGCACATAAACCGGTTGCGGCGCGGCAAAAGCGGGGACAAAAGGCAGCGTAACGAGGCCCACGGGCGGCGCCTTGGATACTACGTGCGCAGCTGCCAAAAAACCGTTGGGACAAATTGCCTTCCGCTCCGTTGGCTACAAGGAAAGGGACGCGGCGCTCGCGCGCCGCGAAATTGCAGGGCCGGCCTTGGCCTGCGTCAACCCCGCATTAACCCATGTGCAGGCCGCCGTTCAGCGAGAAGTCCGCCCCGGTCGCATAGCCGCCTTCGTCGCAGGCGATCCACGCGATGATGGAGGCGATCTCTTCCGGCAGGCCGAGGCGCTTGGCCGGCACCGAGCCGACGATCTTCTCCAGCACGTCGGGACGGATCGCGCGGACCATGTCGGTACCCACGTAACCGGGCGAGACCGTATTCACCGTCACGCCCTTGGCCGCCACTTCCTGCGCGAGGGCCATGGTGAAGCCGTGGATGCCGGCCTTGGCGGTCGAGTAGTTGGTCTGGCCGAACTGGCCCTTCTGGCCGTTCACCGAACTGATGTTGATGATCCGGCCGAAGTTGCGGTCGATCATGCCGTCGATCACCTGCTTGGTGACGTTGAACAGGCTGTCGAGGTTGGTGCGGATCACCGCATCCCAGTCGTCCTTGCTCATCTTGCGGAACTGGCCGTCGCGGGTGATGCCGGCGTTGTTCACCAGCACATCGACCTGGCCATGATCTGCCTTGACCTTGTTGAACGCGGCCACGGTCGAGTCCCAGTCGCCGACGTTGCCGACCGAGGCGTAGAAGGTGTAGCCCAGCGCCTTCTGCTCGCCCAGCCACTTGTCGAAATCACGGCTCGGGCCGCAGCCGGCGACCACGGTGAATCCGTCCTTGTGCAGGCGCTGGCAGATTGCCGTTCCGATGCCGCCCATCCCGCCGGTGACGTAAGCAACACGTTTCATTTGGTGTCTCCCGAGTTAGAAATTGAAATATCCAGCGTCGAAATCATGGCCGCAGCATCAGATGCGCACCTTCACGCGCACGTCAGATGCGCACCTTCACGTATTCGCCCGGGGCCGCCGCGATCTTCCGGTAGCCCGCGCCACCCAGCACCTTGCGCGCCGCCACTTCGCCGCCGCGGTGCGCGTTCAGCCATTCGATCCAGTCGTTCCACCAGCTGCCCGGCTGCTCGGCCGCGCCTTCCAGCCAGCGGTCGGCGGAGGCCGGCAGCTTGCGCGTGCCGGCCTTGGCCAGCCAGTAGCTGCGCTTGTTCTTCTTCGCCGGATTGATGGTGCCGGCGATGTGCCCGGAAGCACCGAGCGCGAAGCGCACCGGGCCGCCCACCAGGCGGGTCGATTCGTAGGCGGTCTGCCAGGGCACGATATGGTCCTCGCGCGCCGCGAACACGTAGACCGGCATGTCGAGCTGCGACAGGTCCACCTTCTCGCCCAGGGACTCGACCTTGCCGGGCTGGCGCAGGTTGTTCTCCAGGTACATATTGCGCAGGTACCAGCAGTACATCGGGCCGGGCAGGTTGGTGCCGTCCGAGTTCCAGTACAGCAGGTCGAAGGGCGGCGGCGCCTGGCCTTGCAGGTAACCCTTGCTGACGTAGTTCCATACCAGGTCCTTCGGGCGCAGGAAGGAGAAGGTCGTACCCAGCTCCTTGCCCGACAACAGGCCGCCCGCGCCCAGGGTCGATTCGCGGTAAGCCACCGAAGCCGGGTCGACAAACAGGCCGAGCTGGCCGACGTCGGAAAAATCCAGCAGCGTGGTCATCAGGGTCAGGCTCTCGGCCGGCTTCTCGCCGCGCGCGGCCAGCGCCGCCAGCGCGGTGGCGAGGATGGTGCCGCCGACGCAGAACCCCAGCGCGTTGATGGTCTCAACCTTGCAGATCTTCCGCACCGCCTCGATGCTTTCCACCACGCCCATCTGCAGATAGTCGTCCCAGGTGCATTGGTCCTCTTCCGGCGTCGGGTTGCGCCAGGACACCATGAACACCGTATGCCCCTGCTCGACCAGGAAGCGCACGAAGGAGGTTTCCGGGCCGAGATCGAGGATGTAGAACTTGTTGATGCAGGGCGGCACCAGCAGGATTGGCCGCGCACCCACCTTGGGCGTGGCCGGGGTGTACTGGAGCAGCTCGGCGAGCTGGTTGCGCATCACCACCGCGCCTTCCGAGACGGCAACGTTCTTGCCGACTTCGAAAGCCGACTCGTCGGTATTCGACACCCGCCCCTTCGCAAGGTCGCCCATCATCAGCTTCAGACCCTCGTTGACGCTCGCCCCTTTGGTTTCCAGCGCGCGCTTGAGGGCCTCGGGATTGGTGGCGAAAAAATTCGCCGGGTTCATCGCCGCGATCCACTGCTCGGTGGCGAAGGAGAGCTTGGCGCGGGTGATGTGATCGGTCTCAAGATGCTCCACCCATTGCCGCATTGCAGCAGTGGTGGTGTCGTAAGACTGCCTGACCCACTCGTCCCAGGTGGCGGGCGCGGGCGTTTGGGCGGGCTGGTTCATGTGCGGACCCCGCCGTGGCGCCCGTCTTGAAAATATGAGCAAGCGCTCGCGCCGGGGCAGCCGGCGCAGGGGCCGCGATGGCGGCGGTTTTTTGTCTCGGCGGTGCACATGCTTATGCTCTTTGTACTCTGCTGCGTTGCGACAATCGCGCCCGGCACGCCTCTACGCGCCGGGCTGATCTGCCGTGCTTCCAAGTCTACCCTTGAATCTTCGCCATGGGCTCAAACTTGAACGCGAAATGGATTGAAATTTGTGCTGCGATCATAGTAGTCCTCCTGCTCGGCGCGCTTCAAGGCCTTCACGATGACGTAGGTCAAGGGAGTGGCCAATATTTCCCACCCGCACTTGAGTATGTAGTTGGTTAGCATGATCGATGCCAACAATCCGTCGGGCAGGATGCCGTAGAGGGCCACCGGAAAAAAGATCAGCGTATCGATGCCCTCGCCTATCAAGGTGGAGCCGATGGTACGCAGCCACAAGTGTTTGCCTTGGGTTTTGATCTTCAGCTTGGCCAGCACATACGAATTGCACAGCTCGCCGGCCCAGAAGCCCAGGAGCGAGGCGCAGGCGACCCGCCAGGTGGCGCCGAACACGGTCTCGTACGCCGCCTGGTGCGCCCATTGCGGTGCCGCCGGCAGGGCCACGACGATGGCCGCCATCAGGCTGGCGAACACCATCGCGCCAAAGCCCATCCACACCACGCGACGCGCGCGCGCATAGCCGTATACCTCGGTGAGGATGTCGCCGAAAATATAGGAGATGGGAAAGAACAGCGTGGCGGCGCCGAACTGCACGCCGCCCACCTGCGCCACCTTGGCGGGACCAATCAGGTTGGAGCACAAGAGCACGGCGACGAAGCCGGCCATGATCAGGTCGTAATAGCGATAGGGCCGCGTGCCGGGGTTGGAATTGAAGTTGGCGTTGGAAGAATGCGGCGGCGCAGCATCGGAACTCGCGTTCCCATGCATCACGATCGCCGCCTGGTTTTCTGTTGTCATGGAGTATCCTCAATGATTCAAGTTTCAAGCGGGAGGCGCATTCTACCTGCCGGCCTTTATCTACCCATTTCCATGACCTCAAATACTCCTCAATGGCCGGCCCCGGCCGTGATCGGCATGCCGGTCGCCGAAGTCGACACCCCCGCGCTGATCGTCGAACTCGATCTGCTCGAAGCCAACCTCAAGCGCCTGGCCGACTACGCGAACGGGCGCGGCCTGCGCCTGCGGCCCCACGCCAAGATGCACAAATGCCCCGCCCTGGCGCAGCGCCAGCTGGCGCTCGGCGCGGTCGGCGTGTGCTGCCAGAAAGTGAGCGAGGCCGAGGCGATGGTCGCGGGCGGCGTGGCCGATGTGCTGATCACCAACGAGGTGGTGGGCGCGCCGAAACTGGCGCGCGTGGCCGCCCTGGCGCGGCAGGCGCGCATCGGCGTCTGCGTGGACGATGCCGGCGCGGCGCGTGCGCTCTCGGCCGCCGCCGCGCAGGCGGGCGCGACCGTCGACGTGTACGTGGAGATCGACGTCGGCGCGAAGCGTTGCGGCGTGGTGCCCGGCCCGGCGGCCCTCGACCTGGCGCGCGTGGTCGCGGCCCTGCCGAACCTGCGCCTGATGGGCCTGCAGGCTTATCACGGCAGTGCCCAGCATTTGCGCACCCCGGCCGAACGCGCGGCGGCAATCATGCAGGCCGCCGAACTGGCAAAGCTCTCGCGCGACCTGATCCTGAACGCGGGCCTGCCCTGCCCCATCATCACCGGCGCCGGCACCGGCACCTTCGAACTCGAAGGCGCCAGCGGTGTCTATAACGAATTGCAACCCGGCTCCTACGCCTTCATGGATGCCGACTACGCGCGCAACGCCGCCGACGCTCCCTTCGCCCACAGCCTGACCATCCTCGCCACCGTGATGAGCCGCGCCCCCGGCCACGCGGTGCTCGATGCCGGACTGAAGGCGCACAGCATCGATTCGGGCATGGCGGTGGTGTCGGCGGACGCGAACGGCCGCCCCCTCAAGGGGCTGGACTACCGCAAGGCTTCCGACGAACACGGCGTGGTGTTCCCGCTCGACGGCGCCTCCCTGCCGGCATTGGGCGACAAGCTGCGCCTGATCCCCGGCCACATCGACCCGACCGTGAACCTGCATGACTGGATCGTCTGCGTGCGCGCCGGCCGCGTGGCCGAGCTGTGGCCGGTGACGGCGCGCGGCGCGATGTGGTGATGCCGTAAAATTCAGGCTCCTGCAAGGTACGCCGATCAACAATAACGACACCCGGTTGAGACATTCCATGAGCCAGACCCGCGAACCCCGTGAACACCGCGTCCTGTGCGCCTCGCCGATTGGGCTGCACCACATCGCCTATACCGAATGGGGCGACGCGGCCAACCCGCGCGTGCTGCTGTGCGTGCACGGCCTGGCGCGCACCGGGCGCGATTTCGACGACCTGGCGCGCGCCCTGTCGGACCACTACCGGGTGGTCTGCCCGGACCTGGCCGGGCGCGGCAAGAGCGACTGGATCGCCGACCCGCGGCACTACCTGCCGCCGCAATACGTGGCCGACATGGTGACCCTGATCGCGCGCCTGAACGTCGAGGAAGTGCACTGGCTCGGCACCTCCCTGGGCGGGGTGATCGGCATGGCGCTGGCCTCGCTGCCGAAAACCCCGGTCACCCGCCTGGTGCTGAACGACGTCGGCCCGGTGGTCAAGGCCGAAGCCCTGAAGCGCATCGGCGACTACCTGGGCATGGACCCGCTGTTCGAGAATTTTGACAAGGCACAGGCCTACATCAAGGCGATCAGCCAGTCGTTCGGCCTGAAGACCGAAGCGCAATGGACGCAGTTGGCGCGCAACAGCCTGCGGCCGGACGGCAGCGGCTTTCGCATGCATTACGATCCGAGCATCGCGGCCGCCTTCAAGATCGCCGCCGGCCCGGGTACCGACGTGGTCACCTGGCCGCTTTACGACGCGGTGCGCTGCCCCACCCTGGTGATACGCGGCGCGCAGTCCGACCTACTGGACCACGCCACGCTCGAAGAGATGAGCCGGCGCGGCCCGAAGGCGCGGATCGTCGAAATCCCCGGCGTCGGCCATGCGCCGATGTTCATGGACGCGGACCAGATCGCCGTGGTCCGCGACTTCCTGCTGCAGACCTAAGTCCCGGACGCCGCTGCCGTCCGGATCCCCACCCTCTTTTTAACCAAGGAAGCAAAAATGAAAGTAGAACGTTTTCACGTCGGCGCCCGCCTCTCCGAAATGGCCATCCACCACGGCACCGTGTACCTGGCCGGGCAGATCGCCGAGGACGCCAGCGCCGACATGGCCGGCCAGACCCACCAGGTGCTGACCCAGATCGACAAGCTGCTGGAAGAAGCCGGCACCGACAAGACGCGCATCCTGATGGCGCAAATTTACGTCTCCGACATGCGCCTGTTTGCCGACATGAACAAGATGTGGGACGCCTGGGTCGTCGCCGGCAATACTCCGCCGCGCGCCACCGTGGAAGCCAAGCTGGCCACCCCGAAGCACCTGGTCGAGATCGTCGTCACCGCGGCGCAGAAGTAATCCCCACGACTAAGCCCGCCGCGATCGGGCCCGCCGCAATGGCAAAAGCCCTGCGCGAAGCAGGGCCTTTTCGCGGTTGCCGAAGCGATGTTCGTTACCCGGCGTCCGTTACAGTGGATTAATTATATTTAATCCACTGTAAAAACTTCGCAAAATCCCGAAAAAACGCCTTATGCAGCCAGTTGCGCCGCGAACTTGGGATAGGTTTCACCGATTTCTTCGCGAATGCGCCCGCGGATCAAGGCCAGGGCGGTAGCGTCCGGCTGGACGGTTTGCGGGATCATCATGGGCGCATCGAAGTCAAAACCGGTATGGTCGCGCACCTCCTCCACGGTATGGCCGGGGTGCACGCTTTGCAGCACAAAACGCCGGCGCGCCTTGTCGAAATCGAACAGGCACAGGCTGGTGAGCATCGCGTGGGGCCCGCCGGGCCGGTAGGCGCCGTCGTCGCGCGGCCCCGGCGCGGAAATGAAATCGACCTTGGGCACGAACACCCGCCGTGTATGCTCCTCGCGAAACAGGATCACCCGGGGCACCAAGTAGTACAGGTAAGCGGAGCCGAAACTGCCCGACCAGCGCACGTCCATTTGCGGATACGTACCGGTGCCCACCAGGTTGATGTTGGCGAAGCCGTCGATCTGCCCGCCCCCCAGGAAAAACGCGTCGATGCGCTTCTGCGCGGCCAAGTCAAACAGTTCGACCCCGCCGTTGGTGAAGGCATTGTGGCGCCGCGAGCCGAGCACGCTGACGCGGGTGGCGCCATCCGACACCGCGCGCGTATAGAGCGCGGCGGCGCCGGGGATCGGCGAGGAGGCGCCGACGGCGACGTGGCGGCAACCGGCCAGCAGGCGGGCGATGGTGTAGATCAGGCCTTCGGTGGGGCTGGCGGGGCGCGCGGCTTGCGCATTCGGCACACCCGCGTTCAATACCGCCGCGCTCATGCGGCCAGCCTCGCGCCGGGGTGCTCGGCCAGGGATCGCAGCACGCGCTCGAAGCCGGCCTCGGTACGCGCTTCGCTCACGTAGCTGGCCATCCACGCGGCATCGGTTCCATACTCGTCCCCAAAAGCCAGCGGCCAGGCGCCGCGCGGCGCATGCGCCACCGCGGTGATGTAAAGCGAGGGAATCACGCTGCCGCTGCGCGCCTCGTCGTCCAGCAGGTTGCCTTCGGAGATGCGCTCGGCGCTCACCAGGGTGCTCTTCGAGGCATGGGCCAGCAGCATCAGCTCGCGCTGGCGACCGATGAACACGTTGCCGAAGCGGTCGGCCAGCGGGACGTGGAACAGCGCCACGTCCGGCTCGATCGCGGGCAGCACGACGATGCGGTCGCCCGGCGCGAAGGGATTGTCGATCACCTTCCAGTCCGCGCGGTTGGCCAGCACGTCGGTCTCCAGGATGCCGCGCAGGGGCATGAAGGGGATGCCTTTTTGCGCCGCCTGCAGGCCGGCGTAGATCGCCGGGCAGGTGGCATCCTTGAGCTGGATGGTGCCGGCTTTGACAGCGCGCGAAAAGCATGGCGCCTGGCCGAATTCGGCCAGGGTGATGCCCGAGGTCTCTAGGCTGGCGATGCAGCCGGCGCCGATCAGCATGTCGGCCTCAAGGCCGGACACCGGCACCGTCACCAGTTGCAGGCCGCGCGCGCCGCGCGCAATCAGGGCCCGCGCCACCGCCATCGCCACGCCGCTCTCGTCCTTGACCACCGCCAGCCTGGCGCCGTCGGGCACCAGCGCGGCCAGTTCGGCAACACTGCGCAAACTCATCTGCTGTCTCCGGTTCGATGCGCGGTCTCGCGCGACCTCGATTCTACGCATCGGCCCCAGCGTACGCCGCGCGACACGTCAAACGTGCACTACTTTAATGCATCGGGTCGCATCCACCTTGATGGAAGGGCCGATGCAAGTGGCATACACCGGCAGTCAGCCGGAGTCAAGCCATGCCCCCTCTGACCGGATTGGTGCATCGCGGCGCATTCTGGCACCAGATTGAAAAAGCGCCTATAATCTTGGGTTTGTTCAGGCAAGAACATTCGCGAATCTTGAGTTTTCCGCGGAAGTTCGCGTATGTTTTTTCCTGGGCAAATGAAAAAAAAGATTTTTATCCGAATTCAATCTTTTCGCAAAGGAAGAAAGATGAAGAAGTCCCTCCTCGTGGCCGCCCTGCTGGCCGTCGCTCTGGCCGCTTGCAGCAAGGAAGAACCGAAGCCCGCTGAACCGGCTCCGGCCCCGGCTGCTCCGGCTCCCGCCCCCGCTCCGGCCCCGGCTCCCGCTGATGCCGCTTCCGGTGGCGCTGCCGCCGCTGCTCCGGCCCCGGCTGCCGCCGATGCCCCCAAGGCTGACGCTCCGAAGGCCGACGCCCCCAAGGCTGACGCTGCTGCTCCGGCCGCTCCCGCTGCCCCCGCTGACAAGAAGTAATCAGTCAGCAAGCAGTACCGCAAGACAAAAAGCCGGGCTGATAGCCCGGCTTTTTGTCGTCCGCGTTTTTGTCGTCGCGTTTTTTGATGCCTGCCTTGATGCGCGCTGTTCGGCGTACGGCCGTCCCGGACCGCCGCGCTAGTCGTCCCCGGCCAGGGAGCGCCAGTCGAACCCCTGCTCCTGTTCGGCGATGCCGATCCAGTCAGGCGCGCAGCCGAGCACGGCGGCCAGCGCGGCGCGCGCCAGTTCCGGCGTGTTGTTCTGCTGGCTCAGGTGCGCGGCCACCACATGGCGCAAGCCAGGGTGCTGAACGCGCGCCAGCAGCGCCGCCGCCTGGCCGTTTTCCAGATGCCCGTAGCGGCCGCCGACCCGCGCCTTCAGGCTGGCCGGATAGGCGCCGTTGCGCAGCAACTCGGCATCGTGGTTGCACTCGAGCACCAGGGCTTCGCAGCCGGCCAGCATGGCTTCCACGTGCGGGGTAGGCGCGCCCAAGTCGGTGAGCACGCCCAGGCGGCGCGCACCGTCGGAGAGGACGAACTGCGCCGGCTCGCGGGCGTCGTGCGGCACCGGGAAGGGATGCACCTCGATGCCGCCGATCACGAAGGGCTCGTGATGGTCGATCAGGTGAACCGGAAAATCCAGTTCGGTCTTGTAGGGTCCGGTGCCACCGAGGCTGGAGGCGACGAAGGTGCCGTAAGTCATCCACACCGCGATGCCGTGCTTGCGCGCCAGGCGCTCGACGCCGCCGATGTGATCGCCATGCTCGTGGGTGATGAGAATGCCCGCCAGGTCGGCCGGCGCCAGGCCCAGGCGGGCCAGGCGGCGTTCGCATTCGCGGATGCCGAAGCCGCAGTCGATCATCACCCGGGTGACGGTGCCGCCCTCGGCCACTTCGGCGACCAGGGCATTGCCCTCGCTGCCCGAGCCCAGCGAAGCAAAACGGAAACCGCTCAAGAGAGCCTTGCCGGTGCGGACGACACGACGCGGCGGCCGCGGGCCGCCGGCGCCGCGCGCATCACTTGAGTTGCTCGTGCAGCAGCGAGAGGATGCGCCGCGAGGTCTGACTTTCTTCCGGCGTGCCGGTCTTGGTCAGGACCACCACCTTGGACTTGGGCTCGGCGCCGCTGACCTTGATCTGGTACTGCTCGGCGGGCTTGGACTTGTCGGTGTTGAACACGTTGGTGATCTTGCTCATCCAGCCTTCGTTTTTCTTCTGCGTCACCGAATCCGGGTCGGCATAGCGCACGAAGTAGAGGCCCTTGGAGCGGTCGCGGTCCTCGACGGTGAAGCCGACGCGGTCCAGCGCCAGGCCGACGCGGCGCCAGGCGCGGTCGAAGCCGTCGTCCACCTCCACCTCGGTGTAGTCACCCTGCTTGCGCAGCACGGCCCGCTCCGACGCGCGCGCGCCGCCGGCTTCGGCGACCTTGGCCTGGGCGCCGGTATCGGTGTCGCCCAGACGCACCATCAGGCGGCGCAGGAATTCGGCCTCGATCTCGGGGTCGGCCGGGCGCTCCTGCCAGGTGGTCTGCTCGCGCGCTTCGTTGCGGTAGATCTCGACCATGCCGCGATGGCTGATGTAGATCTCGGTCTCGCCGGCGGCGTTCACTTCCAGGCGGGTGCGGAACTTGTCGCGGAACGGGGTGGAGAACACGCCGTCGAGCATGCCGCCCAGGGTGCGGCCCACGAAGTCCTTGCGGATCTGCGCGCGGTTTTCCGCCCAGTCGGTTTCCATCACGCCGGCCTCCGGACGCTCGATCGAGAGCACGAAGCCGCCTTCCTGCCAGAACTCCTTGATGCCCTGCCAGTAGTCGTCGGGCTTGCCCTTGACCACCAGCCAGCGCTGCGAGCCGCCACGCTCGACGCGCATGTCCTTGACGGACGGCAACACGCCGGTCGGAACCAGGCGCGGGGCGGTCGGCGCCGCCTGCTCGCGGGCGCTCTCGGTGCGGCGCGTTCCACCGTCGCCGATGTCGAAACGCTTGTTGCGCTCGGGCTGGGTCAGGTCGGGCGGCACTTCGAGCTGCGAGCCGTTGCTCTTGGCGCTCTGGCCCTCGGTCTTGTAGTCGACCTTGTCGCCCTTGATCAGGTCGCGGGTCCAGGTGCAGCCGGTGAGCAGCAGCGCGGGCGCCAGCAGGGCGCCGAGGAAAATTCGGGAAATCATGTCGGGCCTCGTAGGAATCAAAGCACGCCGGCGATCCGCAGCGCTTCTTCAAGCGCGGCGTGATGCTGCGGGGAGAACGGGGTCATGGGCAGACGCAGCGCGTCGCCCGACTTGCCCATGCGGGCCACCGCCCACTTGACCGGGATCGGGTTGGCTTCCAGGAACAGGCGCTGGTGCAGGGGCAGGAGCTTTTCGTTGATCTCGCGCGCGCTGGCCAAGTCGCCCTTGAGCGCGGCGGCGATCATCTGGTGCATCAGGCGCGGCGCCACGTTCGCGGTGACCGAGATGGTGCCGTGGCCGCCCAGCAGGGTGAAGGCGAGCGCGGTGCCGTCGCAGCCGGAGAGCATGGCGAAGTCGCCCTTGCCGGCAAGCTTGAGGGCGCGCATCAGGTGCGAGCCGCGCTCGATGTTGTCGGTCGCGTCCTTGAGGCCGACGATGCCGGGTACGTCGGCCAAGCGCAGCACGGTCTCGCCCGCGAGGTCGGCCACGGTACGGCCGGGCACGTTGTACAGGATCATCGGCAGCTCGACCGCCTCGGCCTGCGCCTTGAAGTGGCGGTACAGGCCGTCCTGGGTCGGCTTGTTGTAGTAGGGCACCACCGACAGGCAGCCGTTGGCGCCGACCGACTTGGCGTAGCGCATCAGCTCGATGGCTTCCGAGGTGGAATTGGCGCCGGTGCCGGCGATCACGGGGATGCGGCCGCGGGCATGCTCCACCGTGGTCTTGATCAGCAGGCAATGCTCCTCATGGTCGACCGTGGGCGACTCGCCCGTGGTGCCGACGATGATGATGCCGTCGGTGCCCTCTTCGATATGCCAGTCGATCAGGCGTTTCAAGCCGGGCAGATCGAGCGCTCCGTCCTGCAGCATCGGGGTCACTATCGCCACGCAACTGCCCTGAATAAATGCCATGCGATCCTCTAGCTACACGTCATATGAATAATCGAGCATTTTACCCCAGAAGCCCCCTTTTTCGCCGGGCGCGCGGGCGTAAATTCCCGCCTGAATTTCCGTCTGGAAAGGCCGCCCGCCACGCCACGCGGCACGGCTCAGCCAGCGGCCGGCTGCAGGGTCAGGAGCGCGGATTCCGCCGGCCCGCGCACGGCGGCAATCCGCTGCACGACAGCCGGCTTGGGAAATTCGACATAGCCGTCCTCATAGGCCACCACCCGCAACTGCGCCGCGCGCGCCACACCCAGCAACTCCCCGGGCGCGAGCAGAAAGTCCGGATTCGAAGGTCTGCCATACGACTCGTTGCCCTGCGCGAAAGTTTCATAGATCAGCACGCCGCCCGGCGCCAGGCTGGCCGCTATCAGAGGGAGCAGGGGGCGAAACAGATAATTTGTAACCACCACCGCGCCGAAGCCGGCATCGGCGTAGGGCCAGGCGCCCGACTCCAGGTCGGCGTGGCGCACCACGATGCCGTCAGCACCACTCAAGCCCAGCAAGGCCTCGGCATCCCGGTCCACCGCTTCGACCGTGCAGCCGCGCGCCGCCAGGTAGCGCGCGTGACGCCCGCCACCGCAAGCCAGGTCGAGGGCGTGGGCGCCGGAGGCGATCAGGGGCGCGAAACGCGCCACCCAGGCCGATACCTCGGTCATGTGGGCGTGGCCGCTGCCGGGCAAGGGGCTCATTGCGGATCAGGGGGAACACGGACAGCGCGCATTGTAGCCGCGCTGCCGCGTCCCGCGCCGGCGTCGTTGTAACAAAAGGTATACAGCAGAGGAATACAGTGCGAAGGCATGCGGCGATTCGGGGCCCGCGACGCTAGAAGCGCGAGCCCGGCTGGCGCAGGAACTCCTCTTCCTCCGGTGTCGATTCGCGTCCAAGGATTGCATTGCGGTGCGGGAAGCGCCCGAAGCGGCGGATCACCTCGCGATGCTTGCGCGCCCATTCGGGCAGCTCGGCGAGCGACGGATCCTCCAGCACGCGCTTGAACAGGCGCAGGGCCTCGTCCTGGGTCACCAGGTTTTCCGTGTGCTCGTACGGCAGATAGACAAAGCCGCGCAGCACCGGCGCCAGGTCCATGTCCCAGCCGCGCTCGACCATCTTGCGCGCGCAAGCCAGCGCGGCCGCATCGGAGGCGAAAGACCGCGGGGTGTCGCGGAATATGTTGCGCGAGAACTGGTCCAGCACCAAGATCAGCGCGAGCAGGCCGTCGGGATCGGCCTCCCAGGCTTTCAGTTCGCCGGCTTGCGCGCGCTCATGCAGGCCCAGGAAGCGGTCACGAATCTGCGCGTCGAAGGCCGCATCCTTGACGAACCATTCCTTGCGCTGCCGGCCATGGGTCTCGGTGCCGGGTGCGCCGAACCAGAAGTCGAGTACCTGGCGATAGTCATCATGCATCGCAGCACCGCCCTTCGCGACTCATTACAATGTTTGCCTCACGACAATCATAAGCCAAAGGAGACTTGCCCATGCCCTCCCCCCTGTTCGACCTGACCGGCAAGACCGCCCTGATCACCGGCTCCACCAAGGGCATCGGCCGCGCCATCGCCGAACACCTGGCGCGCGCCGGCGCGAAGGTGGTGATCTCCAGCCGCAAGGCGGACGCCTGCGAAGCGGTGAAAAAGGAATTCGATGCGATGGGGCTGAGTTCCATCGCCCTGCCCTGCAACGTCGCGCGCAAGGAGGAACTGGAAAGCCTCGTAGCCAAGACCATGGAGGCGTTCGGGCGCATCGACATCCTGGTGTGCAACGCCGCCACCAATCCGGTGTACGGGCCGACGGCCTCGGCCTCCGATGAAGCCTTCGACAAGATCATGGGCACCAACATCCGCAGCAACTGGCAGTTGTGCAACCGGGTGATTCCGCAGATGGCCGAGCGCGGCGACGGCGCGGTGATCATCGTCTCCTCGATCGCGGCCCTGCGCGGCAACGGGGTGATCGGGCTGTACGGCGTATCGAAAGCCGCCGACGCGGCGCTGGCGCGCAACCTCGCGGTCGAGTGGGGGCCGAAGAACATCCGCATCAACGCCATCGCCCCGGGCCTGGTGAAGACCGATTTCGCGCGCGCGCTGTGGGAAGACGACAAGCTGCGCGGCGACCGCGAAAGCCAGACCCCGCTGCGCCGCCTGGGGGAGCCGGACGATATCGCCGGCATCGCGGTGATGCTCGCTTCGAAAGCGGGCAACTTCATCACCGGGCAACTGATCGTCGCCGACGGCGGCGTCACCATCACCTGAGCGTCCCGCAAAGTACATCTTGCCCCGTCACCCCGGCATTCGCCGCGGCGCAAGGCGCGCCGCGGCAGGCCGCGCAATTCGTCCAAAAAGCCGATTGGGACACATCATTTTTCTGGCATCTACCACCATTCCATTGGCATATCAAGTCCGGCGCGCCGGGTCCGCGAATATTGATTAAACTGGGGGCCAATATAGTGCTCCGCGGCTTCCTGCTGAATGCCTCTCTCCCGGGCGATGCGGGCAGCAACAAGAGCCAGCGGTGCAGCGCAAATAATCGAACAAGCAATAGACCATCGCCAAACAGCCCGACCGTCCCCGCCTGAAAAAGCTGCAGATATTTTCAACGTGAAAGTTCACCGCCGGTTTGTCAATTGCCTGGGCGCCTGCGCGGGCGTACACGCATTCGATGCCGCAGCCGCGGAGAATGTGTTGGCCGCCTCGTGGTGGGACGCCTTGCTGGTAGCGGTGATTGCCTGCGTGGCGATCGCCGCGCTTGCCACGCTGCTGATGCGCTCGCGCGCGAAGGTGCGGGTGCTGGAGATTGCGCAGCGCCACGGGCCGCTGACCACCACCAGCCCGGACATGCTGACCGGCGGCATGCCGGAACTGAACGAGACCTGGTCCGGAGTGCTGCGCGAGATCACCCTGTCCGGCCATGACATGTTCTGGGAGAGCGACTCGCGGCACCGCTACATCCACGTCTACGCGCGCGATACCGCCTTCGGGCGCAGCAACTTCGACTGGATGAAAGCGAAGACACCCTGGGAGCTGCCTTCCATCGGCGTGTCGGCAACCGACTGGGCGCGCCTGCAGGGTGAGATGGATGCGCACCGCGCCTTCCACGATTTCGTGGTGGGACGTGTCGATACGCAGGGCCGCCTGCGCTACGGTGCGCTGTCCGGCGTGCCCGTGGCCGACCACCACGGCGCATTCTCCGGCTATCGCGGCGCCAGCCGTGACGTCACCACGGTGCGCCAGGCCCAGGTGCAACTGGAGATCAAGGATGCGGTAACGCGCATCCTCGCCTCGCATGGCCGGCTTTCCGAGGCGATGCCCGGCATCCTCGAATCGATCTGCAAGCCGCTCGGCTGGCTGTACGGCGCGCGCTGGATGCGCGATCCTAGAGACGGCGCGCTTGTTTGTGGAGAAATTTGGGCCGCGCCGGTGGCCCAGCCGCTGGCCGACGACTCGCGCTCGCGCCGCCTGCCCTGCATCCGCGAGGACCTGCTGGGCACCGCCTGGCACACCCAGGCGATCTCGTGGATGAGCGATGCGCCGCGCGAGCCGCACTTCGTACGCGCCGGTGCCGCCGCCGAGTCCAACCTGCACGCCGCCTTCGCCTTCCCGGTGCTGGTGCAGGGCGACGTGGTCTGCCTGCTCGAACTGTTCGGTCCGCACGTGCAGCAGATGGATGACTTCATCGACTCCATCGCCCAATCCGTCGGCAACCAGATCTCGCTGTTCTGGCTGCGCCGCGAAGCCGAGGCGCGGCTCACGTATGCCGCGACCCACGACGCCCTCACCGGCCTGCGCAACCGCCTGGCCTTCAACGCCGAGCTGGAAAAGGCGGTGGCCCGCGCCCGCCGCAACGAATGGCGCGCCGCGCTGCTGTTCATCGACCTGGACGGCTTCAAGCAGGTCAACGACAGCATGGGCCACGCCGCCGGCGACACCCTGCTGATCGGCACCGCCAAGCGCCTGAAGGCAACGGTGCGCGCCAGCGACACGGTGGCGCGCCTGGGCGGCGACGAATTCGTGGTCCTGCTCGAGCAGGCCGGCAGCGACGGCGACATCGCCGACGTCGCGCACAAGCTGGCGCGCGTGCTCAACATGCCCTACACCGAGTTCAACGAGACTTCGCCGGTGGCCGCCTCGATCGGCATCGCCATCTTCCCGGTCGATGCGAACGAGCCGATGGAACTGCTGGCCCGTGCCGACAGCGCCATGTACAAGGCCAAGGAATCGACCGGCGCGCGCGTCGTGTTCTACCGCCCGCCGCCCTCCGAGCGGGCCGCCTACAACCGCGCCGCCGAGGCCCGCGCCGCGCTCGACGAAGGCGACGACTCGACCACCGACTTCGGCCCGACCACCGGCGTCTAGGCGCCACGCCGCCTGGCCCCGGGACGGGGCCGCGGAAAACTTGAATCCGAACAAGGGGCTTTTTGCCTGCCTGTTTTCGCCTTCGCCGGTTGCCGCGCCGCAATACCATGCGTTGTCCGCGGCATGCGCCTTGCGCGGGTCGCCCCTCCAATTCCGCCAAGCACCTGCCACCATGACTATCGCCCGCCGCCTTCAACTCCTGATCGCCGTATCCATCCTCAGCATTCTCGCCCTCGGCGCCTATTCCCTGGGCCAGCTCAAGACCACCGGCGAGCGCGGCCAGTTCGTGGTCGACAATTCCCTGCCGAGCCTGGAGATGCTCGGCTCCATCGGCAACAACACCCGTCTGGTGGGCGCCTTGACCTACAAGCACATGCTGTATCGGGAGGCCGCCGGAATGACGCCAGTCGAAAAGCAACTGGACGACGTGCGCGCCAGGATCAAGGAAGACCTGTCCAAGTATGAAAAGGACCTGATTGCCGACGAAAATGACAAGCGTGCGTTCGAAGGCGTCAAGCAGTCGATTGCCGCCTATTTCGTCATGATCGACAAGAGCCTGGAGTTGTCCCGCGCGGGCAAGAAGGACGAGGCGCGCGACGTTCTCGACAGCAACATGGCCCTGCCCCGCAATGTGGCAAGCAGCATCGCCGCCGATCTGAAGGTCAATCGCGAGCAAGGTGACCAGTTCACCAAGGCCAGCCGGGAACTCTATGAGCGCGCCATCCTTCTGCTCGGCCTGGGGAGCCTGATCTCCGTCGCCCTCGCGGCCGGACTGGGCTATTCCACCTACCGCGCCACCGTCGGTTCGCTCAACGGCATGCGCGAGGCCGTCGACAACATCGCCGGCAAGCTCGACTTCACCGTGCGCTCCCCGGTCGTGCGCGACGACGAGGTCGGCCGCACCGCCGCCGCCTTCAACCGCCTGATCGACAAGGTGCAGGGCAGCCTCACCTCGATCCAGGAAAAATCCGGCCAGGTGAACGGCGCCGCCGCGGGCCTGGCTACCGCCGCCGGCCAGGTCTCGACCTCCTCCAGCTACCAGAGCGATGCCGCCTCCAACATGGCCGCCAGTGTTGAAGAGATGACCGTCTCCATCAGCCACGTCGCCAGCCGCGCCTCCGACACCAACGAGATGGTGGAAGCCGCCGGCCGCGCCGCCATCAATGGTGAAGAGGTGATCGGCGCCGCCGTCGAGGAGATCCACGCGATCGCCGCGACCATCGAGCAGACCTCGCGCGACATCACCGAACTGGAAAAGAACAGCACCCAGATCAACGCCGTGGTCACGGTGATCCGCGAAGTGGCCGACCAGACCAACCTGCTGGCGCTGAACGCCGCGATCGAAGCGGCGCGCGCCGGCGAACAGGGCCGCGGCTTCGCGGTGGTCGCCGATGAAGTGCGCAAGCTCGCCGAGCGCACCTCCTCCTCCACGCAAGAGATCGCGCAAAGCATCGCCGCCATGCAGGTCTCCGCGCAGAACAGCGTGAAAGCAATCGCCGATGTTGCCCGTCACGTCGAGAAGGGCGTGAGCCACGCCCAGGCCGCCAGCCAGGCGATCACCCAGATCAGCCAGAGCACGCGCGATTCGGTCAAGGCCGTCGCCGAGATCAACGACACCATCCGCGAGCAGAGCACCGCGATGACCAGCATCGCCCAGCAGGTCGAGAAGATCGCCCAGATGACCGAGGAAAACAGCGCCGCCGCCGGCACCACCGCCGGCACCGCGGGCGAGCTGGACCAGATCGCCGGGCAGATGCAGCAGGTGGTCGCGGAGTTCCGTATCGCGTAAGCGCAGCGCCTCGTCACCCGCGCGGCGCTTCCCGCCGCGTTCAAAGCAAGGGCTGCCTTCGGGCAGCCCTTGCTGTTTCCCGCTGCCGCCCAACACGAACACGGATCGGCGCGGCGCGGGTACGGCAGCCAGCGGTTGATCACCGACGTGCCGATCAGGGCGTCGTGGCTGACACGCTTCGCCAGTTCCGCCTTATTCAGTCCCTCGGTGCCGGCCGGGCGCATCGGCAGCACCATGTAGCGCAGGTCGGCGGTCGAGTCATGCACCCACAGCTGGATATCCTCGGGCAATCGCGCGCCGAACTCTTCCAGCACGCGGCGCCGCTCGCACCACCCGCGCACGGTATTCGCGGCTCTTGTGCCACAGCACCGTCGCGGCATCAGCTTGCGGGCAATCGCGAGGGCTCATCCGCTATTCCGGCAAGGAGATCTTTCGGCCCAGGTAGGCCGAGCCGTCCCGTGAAAGATGCACCTCGTCGCGGTAGAGGGGGGTGCCGTCGATGGTCGAATGGCAGAATTGCGGGTCGCAAAACAGGGCCACCGGATCAATCACCGCCACTGACGGATGGCGCTTCAGGACCGGGGCCGCCAGGAGCCGGTACTCGCCGAGGTAGGCCATCTCCACGGCGAGCGCCGTGCGGCATTTCTCGCGCGGCGCGTTGCGGTACGGCGCGCAGTCGCTCAGGCGGTAATCGAGTTCCGGGGGCTGGTGGAAAAAGATCACGCGCTTGCCCGCCTGTTCGAGAAATTGCACGGTGCGCTCCAGGGCGGCGCCGAAAACTTCGCCATTGCCGGCCGATTCCGGCAGGCCCTGGCCGCGCAGCTTCCAGGCCGGTGTTTTTTCCGTACTCCGGTAGAGCCGGTTGCCGATCAGGTAGAGGTGCCAGTTGCCCGCGAGGATCACGGTCCTGATGCGCGGGTCGGCGGCGATTTTCCCGAAATAAGCCTGGCTGGCCCGCACGCAGACGCTGCCGTCCCAATGGATAAAATTGCTCTCGACACCCAGCAGCGGCGGGCAATTGCCGTTGCCCGCCTGCAGCAGTACCTGCCCGCGCCGGCGGTATTGGTCGCGCAGGCCGTAATAGAGCATGTTCGCGTAGCTGTCGCCTACCAGCGCGACGCTCGGTGCCTCGCCACCCGTCTCCAGCTTGCAATAGTTCAGCTCGAGAAAGGCCTTGCGGCAGGCCGCCGTGCCGATGTCCTCGTCGGTCCAGCGCTGCGTCTCCTGCCAGCGCTGGCGCTGTAGCGAAGCCTGGTTGGCGGCGCGCGCGTCGAAACCGTCGCGCTCATAGGCAATGCCGCCGAGAACGGCCGCCAAGCCCATGCCCGCCGCCAGCGCGGCGATCAGCGAACGCGACAGGCGGCGCCCGCGCAACGGGCTTTCGACCAGACGGTAAGTCGCCCAGGCCAGCAGCAGGCTCAACCCGGCCATCAAGGCGCGTACCACGGGGGTCGCCGACATGCCGCCGAGCTGATCGGCGAACACCAGCAGGGGCCAGTGCCACAAATACCAGGGGTAGCTGATCAGGCCGATCCACACCAGCGGCCTGGCCGAGAGCAGCTTGCGGTTGACCCAGGCCGCCGGTCCGGCCGCGATCACGAGGGCAGCGCCCAGCACCGGCAGCAAGGCTGCCACGCCCGGAAAGGCGGTGCGGCCATCGAGCAGGGCAATGCCGGTCGCGATCAGGCACAGGCCGGCTGCCGAGAGCAGGTCCGGTCTCGGCATCGCGGCGCCGGGGCGCATGACGCGCAGCCAGGCCAGCGCGCTGCCGGCCATCAGTTCCCAAAAGCGGCTCAAAGGCGAATAAAACGCCGCGACGATATTGCGCTCGGTCAGCACGAGGTTCAGCGCGAACGAAGCCAGCGCGATCAGCGCGGCAACCGCCAGCAGGTTCAGGCGCCGCCGCCACGCCCAGCCAGCCAGCAGCGGCCAGAAGACGTAGAACTGCTCCTCAATGCCCAGCGACCACAGGTGCAGCAAAGGTTTAGTCTCCGCGGCGGCATCGAAATAGCCGGCTTCGCTCCACAATGCAAGGTTCGAAACAAAGGCGGCGCCGGCCGCCATGTGCTTGCCCAGGGCCTTGTACTCGTCGTTGGCCAAGGCAAACCAGCCGGCCGTGAAACAGGCCAGCAGCACGACGATCAGCGCGGGGAAAATGCGCCGGACGCGCCGCCCGTAAAACCCGGCATAGGAAAAGCGGCCGGCCTGCAGTTCCTCGAAAATGATGCCGCTGATCAGGAAACCGGAGATGACAAAAAATACATCGACTCCGGTGAAGCCGCCGGGAAGATAGCCCGGGAAGGCATGAAAGCCGACCACCGCGAGGATGGCGATGGCGCGCAGACCGTCGATGTCGGCCCGGTAGCCGGAGGAGCGGACAAGGTGGTTTTGCAAAGGGGTGTCGTGGCGAGGCGGTGCCGATCGGCGGCCGCGTCAGCGCAACGCCCGCGCCATGGGAGCGCCGTTGACGTTGCCGGAAGCCGGGAGCGGACGCCGGTGATTCACCGCCCGGCATTCATCTTGTTGGGGCGCGCATTGTCTCACTTGCCGGCCAGCGCCAGCCTGAGCGGTACCGCCTTGCCGGGCGCGGCCTCGACCTTTTCCGGCGCACCGGCGGAGACGCGCGAGGGGTCCACACCCGCTTCAGTGAGCGCGGCAACCACGGCGGCGGCGCGCTGCTTGCCCAGATCAGCCAGTGCCTCGGCACCCAGCGGCTGGTTCTGGTCGAGGCGCTCGCGCAGTTTGCGGTAGAACTCACTGGCATCCGTCACCTGCGGCTCGCCGGCGGCGAAACGGGTGACGCGCTGCAGGATCGAAATACCCTCGGGTTTGGCGGCCGGCGTCTCCTCCGGCCTGCCCTCAGGCGTCAAAGCGGGCGTCAGAGCGGGCTTCAAGGCGGGCTTGCCGGCCGGCTCATCGCCCGCACGGGTCGAGGCCGCATTGGCCATTGCTCCGCCACCGGCCTTCTTCTCGTCGTCCTCGGCCGGCTTGGCGGCAGCCGGGCTGGCGCGTTCGGCCTCCGCCTTCACCTTGTCGTATTCGGCCTTGCCGAAACGCTCGGTGTAGAACTCGCGCAAGGCACTGCGCACGTGGCGGTCCTGGATGTCCAGGGGACCCGGCTCTTCGCCCGCCGCCAGTTTGATGCCGGCACGCTTGGTCACCTCGAGGCGCACCGCGCGCACCTTGAGCGCCGCGCCGTCGGCCGCTTCACTATATTGCGCCGGCGCGGTGAGCTTGAGCTGGGCGCGCTTGGCGAGGATCTGCGCGACCTGCTTGAGTTTCTCCTTCTCCGGCGGCAGCAGCTTGTCGCTGCCCGGGTCGAAATCGACAGCCTCCAGCTTGTCCCCGCTCACCCCGAACAGGTTGCCCAGGGCGCGGAACGGCGCGGTGATGATCTTGGTCAGCACGTTGCCGATCGCCTTCCAGATCACCGCGCCATAGCTGAACTGCGGGTCGTTCATGTTGCCGGTGACGGGCACGCCCAGGTCGATGCGCCCGTCGCTGTCTTTCAGGATGGCGATCGCGAGTTCCAGCGGAAGCTTGAGCGCATCGGGGCTGTCGACGCGCTCGCCCAGGGTCAGCTTGTCGATCACCACCTGGTTGTCGCCTTCGAGCTGGCTGTTCTTGACCCGGTATTTCAGGTCCAGCGAGATCTTGCCCTCGGCGATCTTGTAGCCGGCGAATTTCATCGTATAGGGCGAGGCGGAAACCATGTCCACGTTCTTGAACACCACGTTGACATCGGTGTTGTCGCGCGGGGCGAAGGGATTGAGCTCGCCGCGGATGCGCGCCGAGCCGAATTCGTCGACCCGGCCGTCCAGCTCGATCTGGCTGCGCGTGTTGCGGTTCGAGGCCAGGCCGGTGATCACACCCGAAAGCTCCTGTATCTTCGCGCCGAACTGCGGACGCAGCGACAGGTCGGTGAAGTCGAGCTTGCCGTTCTCGATGCGGATGCGGCGGATGTTCAACGGGAAGGGATCGTCCCCACCCTGCGCATTGGCTTGCGCGCCTGCCTGTACATTGCCCCGTGGGGCCGCCTGCGCCGCCGGCTTGGGTGCCTCCGGCTGGGCCGCCGCGACTGGCGCCGCCGCTTCAACCGCAGCGCCGCCGGTGGCCGGCCGAGTCGCCGGCTGGCTGACCAGCAGGCGCACCGCGTTGAAGCTGCGGTCGTCCTCGATGATCAGCTTGGCGTTCGGTTCGACCACGCGCAGTTCAGGCAGCTCCAGGCGGTTCGGCGAGACCGACAGGCTGAGCTTGTCCGCGCCCACGCTTTTCCACGCCGCGAACAGGTCGCCGTCGAGCTCGTTGAGTACCAGGCCCGCCACCTCGAAGCCGCCGGTGTAGCGCAGCGCCGCGCTGCGCGGCCCTCGCGCGCCGGTGGTCTCGCCCATGGTCAGCTTGCCCTGCGCCGATACGCTGCCGCCGGCCAGCTTGAGACGCACGAATTTGGAGAGCATCGGCTGGGCGATGCCCAGCGCGAGTTGCTTGAGGCGCACGTCGGCCTCCACCTGGCCGCTCGCCGGCACCAGTGTTCCCCGCGCGGAAAACTGCCCGCCCTCGCGCAAGGTCAGGCCCGCGCTGAATTTGAGCGCCTGTTTGAGGTCGCTGGAGGCCCCTTCCACCTTCGCATTGATGTCCTGCGCGCGCAGCTTGATGCCGGTGCCCGCGTCCTCGATGTCGGCGGCAAATTTGCTCAGTTCAACCGCCTTGATGTTCGCGTTCCACGGCGCCTCCGGCGCGGCCGCGGGCGCCTGCTTCACCTCGCCGCCGCCCGCCTTGGGCAGCATGGAGAGGAGATTGAGCTGCCCCTTCGCATCACGCACGAGCTTGATCTCGCCGCCTTCCGCGTACAGGCGCCCGAGCATCGCGCGCCGCTTCGCCAGGTCCACCTCCCCTTCGGCAAACCCGGCCTGCGCCACCTTCACCACCGCTTGCGTGCCGCTGGCCAGCGCCAGATTGCTCATCGAGAACTGCGCGCCGCTCACGGTCACCTGCGGCGCCGCGCCGTTCTGCTCGGCATTCACCGCCATGCGCAGTTGCAGCTTGTCGGCCGTCACCTGCAGGGACGGATTGACCGTCTCGTCGACCACGCCCAGCGCCAGGTCGTCGAACGCCACCTGCTTGACCGCCACCTTCCACTGGCTCACCGTCACCTGCGCGCCCGAACTGGCCGGCTTGGCGGGACTGGCCGCGAGCAGGTTGGCGATATCGAGCGCTCCCTTGGCGTCGCGCCGCAGGCCCAGCTTGCCGCCGCCCGCGCTTACCTCTTCAATGCTCGCTTCGTGCCTGGCGAGGTCGGCGTTGATGCCGGTGACGTTCAGGCGCGTGAGAGTCGCGAACGAATCCTTCGCGCCTTCATGGGCCACCGCCAGGTCGGCCAGCGCGAGTTTCGCGCCGTTGATGTTGGCTTCGAACTTGCCGCCGCCATAGGCAAAGCGGTACGGCAGGCCCAGCGACAGCTTGCCGGCGGCCAGCGTCACCTTGGCATAAGTCTTCAGGTACACCGCCAGTTCCGGCAGCGAGGCGTTCTCCACGGTCAGCTCGCCGCTGCCGCGGATCGGGTTCACCGAAGCCTCGCCCTTCCAGCGGATCTTGCCGCCACGCGCCGAATCGGCGCTGAAGGTATAAGGCCCGGTGTGGTCCGGCAGGGTGCTGAAATTATCGAGGGCAAATTCGATCGGCGTGAGCGTGTTCGAATACCCGGCCTGCTCGTCGCGCACTTCCACCTTGCCGTCTTCCAGGGCGAAACGCTCGATGATCAGGCGCGGCATGCCGCCGGAGGAAGGCTCGCGCGGCTTTTTCTCCAGGGTCGCGAGCAGCGCCTCGATGTTGAACCTGCCGTCCTTCGCGATCCCCAGGCGCGCGCTTGGTGAGGAAATGCGAATTTCCGCGAGGCTCCATGCGCGCCGGAAGATCGAGGACCATTCCAGGTCCACGATCAGCGTGCCGACGCCGAACAGCGGCGCCCCGTCGGCTTCGGACAACTTGAGGTCATGCGCTTCCAGGCGCAAGGTGAAGGGATTGAACTTCACCTCCCCCACTTCGCCGCGCCGCTCCAGTTCGCCCTGCGCGATCTTGGGGATCTGGTTCCGGATGATCCAGGGCGCCAGCCCGAAACCGGCGGCGGCGTACAGGACCAGCAGGCCCACGCCACCGATAGCCCAGCGTTTCCAGCGGATGTTCATGCGGCCGACCTTTGCGATGCAATTATCTTTATGGGCTGGAGTATGCCTTGCCACGCGCGGCCGGGCAAAGGGGGACGACTCTGCCTGTCTTCGCCCCTCCCCACAAAAAGACGGAGGTTTTCGCGCTTTTGCGTGTGACCCGGCGCCGCGCCGCCTGTCCTGGACAAAACTGGCGCACCCTAACAAAACCTGACAATTTTTTAAAAACGGCGACAGGTTTGACTTGGACAAACGCACGCGCGTTCCCCAATCTCCGCGATTGCGCGATCCGTACCCGTACTGGACAAATGTTGTGGCCCAAACCGGGCGCCGCTACGCGAGAAGCATGATCGCGCCGGGGAGCGCCACAAGAAAACCCCTGATCATGGGCACGGCGATTGCTGCACTGAAAAGCGCGGCGCAACATGCGTCGCAACGGCGACGCTCTTCAAACATACACTGGTTCTTAGCGGCGCGCGACTTGAAAATTCAAGCCGCGCCCCGTCTACAGCAGCAGCAGATCGATCACCGGCGGATTGAGCAGGCGCATCGGCAGGCCGATCTCGCCGACGCC
>Ga0307511_10000622_pt1 | contig 37906 bp, 35 predicted proteins | sample 13_EM_MG_FD_200266 | JGI IMG/M metagenome (GOLD analysis project Ga0307511, IMG submission 200266) | Populus trichocarpa ectomycorrhiza microbial communities from riparian zone in the Pacific Northwest, United States - 13_EM | ecosystem: Host-associated > Plants > Roots > Unclassified | place... | reverse complement strand
GGCCGTGGTCGTCGGCGCCGGGCTGGCCGCCGTCGTGGTCGGCGTGGACAGCGACGTCGTCGCGTCCCCGGTGTCCGGTGACGCGCAGCCCCAGGCCCGCTCGGCCGCGGCCACGAACACGCTGACCACCACGGCGACGCCCAAGCCCACGGCCTCCTCCGTCGACGCCACCTCGGTGCCCGACGTCGACCCCACTCAGGCGCTGACGGCCGCGATGGGCCCGCTGAGCAGTGACAAGACCGGCGACTTCTCCGTCGCCGTGCTCAACCAGGACACCGGCGCCACCGCCAGCTTCAACCCCGCCGAGACCTACGACACGGCCAGCATCGTCAAGGCCGACATCCTGGCCGTGCTGCTGTACCAGGCCCAGCAGCAGGGCACGCCGCTCACCGACGACGAGGACACCGCCGCCACCAAGATGATCGAGGCCAGCGACAACGACGCGGCCACCACGCTGTGGGACGACGTGGGCAGCGCCGCCGGCATGGCCACCGCCAACGCCGCGTTCGGCCTGCGCAACACCGTGCCTGGCGCCGACGACTACTGGGGCCTGACCACCACGACCGTGGCCGACCAGCTGACCGTGATGAACGTGCTCACCTCGTCGAAGTCGCCGCTGGGCGCCTCGGCCCGCACGTACGCCGCGAACCTGATGCACCAGATCGAGCCGGACCAGGTGTGGGGCGTGTCGGCGGCGGCCGACGCCGGCACCACACCGGCGCTGAAGAACGGCTGGCTGCCCGTCGACTCCGACAACGACCTGTGGGCGGTCAACAGCATCGGGCAGGTCAGCCACGGCGGCCACAGCTATCTGGTGGCGTTCCTGTCCAGCTCGCAGCCGGACGAGCAGACCGGCATCGACCAGGCCTCCGCCGTGTGCAAGGCTGCCGTTGCGGCAGTTGCCGGCCGGTGACCAACGTGAATGTGGTTCATGTATCGGTGCGATCGAGTCGCGGATGGCCGCATTCACTGGTCCGAACGGCCTCAACGGGGCAGACAACCGCGCGCCGAGGCGGACAATGACGGGATGAAGTGGTTCCCGTGGCGGCGCCGTCACGCCGAGCACGACACCGCGCCTGTCGAGCCGGACTCCGAGCAGGTGGCGGAGTGGCTGGAACCGGCCACCCAGAACCCGCGGGCTCGTGCCGAGCGGTTCTGGGAGCGCTGGCACGAGCTGCTGCCCCGGATCAACTCCGCGCTCGGCGACAGCGAGCCCAAGCGGATCGAGCACCTGCTGTGCGAGGAGGTCGCGGCGATCCACCCGGAGCTGCACTTCTCGGTGGAACGCGGCCAGCGCGCCGTCTACGCCCTGGTGGTCACCGGCCAGGAGCGCCCCGACCTGCGGCCCTACACCGACGCGTGGCGGCGGGCCGCGCCGCCGGAGGACATGATCTGGGAGTACCACGACTCGGTGCCGCCGGTGCCGGACCCGACCGAGGTCACCGTCAACATCGGCGAGCACCGGCTGCGGCTGGCCGACGTGCGGGTGGTGGCCCAGGTCGACCGGGACGCCGGCGTGGTCGATGTGGCTGTGCACCATCCGCAGCTGGCCGCGCTGACCGACGAGGCCCGTACCGCGATGACCTTCCTGCCCCTGGACGCCACCCTCGGCGAGCGGCTCGCCGCCGAGCGGCTGCGCCGGGTGGAGGCCGCCGAGGCCGTCCCCGAGCACGCCATCACGCTGCTGGAACTGCGGACCATCGTGCGCGGACTGGCCGGCCAGGACGCCGACGGCAATCCCATGGAGCAGACCACTCCGTGGGGCGAGGCCTGACCGCCCGCCGCCGACCGCCGATTCGCCGCCGACGCGAGGTCGTCACCCCGCTGGGCGACCTCGTTCGGCGCGGCCCGCGGCGGGTCGGAACTGTCAGGGGTCGGCGCTAATCTAGGCCCGTGACCAGCACCGAAGACGTTCCCGACGAGGTTCGCGGGCATTACGGCGAGCTCGCCGAGCAGATCCGCGGGCACCAGTTCCGCTACTACGTCCTGGACTCGCCGACGATCACGGACGGCGAGTTCGACGTGCTGCTGCGGGAGCTGCAGGGCATCGAGGACAAGTACCCGAGCCTGGTCACGCCGGACTCGCCGACGCAGCGGGTGGGCGGGGCGTTCTCCACCGACTTCACGGCGGTGGACCACCTGGAGCGGCTGCTCAGCCTGGACAACGTCTTCAACAACGAGGACCTGCGGGCCTGGGCCGACCGGGTGCACAAGGAGATCGGTGAGGACTCGCACTTCCTGTGCGAGCTCAAGATCGACGGCCTGGCGCTGAACCTGCTCTACCAGGACGGCCGGCTGGTCAGGGCGCTGACCCGCGGCGACGGCCGCACGGGCGAGGACGTGACGCTGAACGTCCGCACGATCAACGACATCCCGGAGCGGCTGACCGGCACGGACGAGTTCCCGACGCCGAAGCTGGTCGAGGTGCGCGGCGAGGTGTTCTTCCGGGTGGAGGACTTCGAGGAGCTCAACGCCGGCCTGGTCGAGGCGGGCAAGCCCCCGTTCGCCAACCCGCGCAACTCGGCGGCCGGCTCGCTGCGGCAGAAGGACCCGAAGATCACCGCCGGCCGCCCGCTCCGCTTCATCTGCCACGGCCTGGGCAAGCGCGAGGGCTTCGAGCCGCAGCGCCAGTCCGACGCCTACCGGGCGCTGGCCGCATGGGGCCTGCCGGTGTCTCCGCACACCAAGCTGGTCAAGGGCATCGGCGAGGTCGAGGCGCACATCGCGTACTGGGGCGAGCACCGGCACGACGCCGAGCACGAGATCGACGGCATCGTGGTCAAGGTGGACGAGGTGGCGCTGCAACGCCGCCTCGGCTCCACCTCCCGGGCCCCGCGCTGGGCGATCGCCTACAAGTACGCGCCGGAGGAGGCCACCACCAAGCTGCTGGACATCCAGGTCGGGGTCGGCCGTACCGGCCGGGTCACGCCCTACGCGGTGACCGAACCGGTGCTGGTGGCCGGTTCCACGGTGGCGCGGGCGACGCTGCACAACGCGTCCGAGGTCAAGCGCAAGGGCGTGTGGATCGGCGACACGATCGTCATCCGCAAGGCCGGCGACGTCATCCCCGAGGTGCTCGGGCCGGTGATCGACGTCCGCCCGGACGACGCCTACGAGTTCGTGATGCCGACCGACTGCCCGGAGTGCGGCACCACGCTGCGCTACGAGAAGGATGGCGACGCCGACATCCGCTGTCCCAACCAGCAGTCCTGCCCGGCCCAGCTGCGGGAGCGGCTGTTCTACCTGGCCAGCCGCAAGGCGCTGGACATCGAGGTGCTCGGCTACGAGGCGGCGACCGCGCTGCTGGAGGCCGGCGTGCTGGAGGACGAGGGCGACGTGTTCGACCTCGACGAGGAGCAGCTGCTGCGGACCGAGCTTTTTCGGGCCCAGGACAAGAAGTCCGAGCTGGGCTACAAGCTGTCGGCCAACGGCCAGCGGCTGTTGGACAACCTGGCCGCGGCCAAGGACCGGGATCTGTGGCGGGTGCTGGTGTCGCTGTCCATCCGGCACGTCGGGCCGTCCGCGGCGCGGGCGCTCGCGGTCACCTTCGGCTCCGTCGACCGGATCTTCGCGGCCAGTGAGGAAGAACTGGCCGCGGCCGACGGTGTCGGCTCGACCATCGCGGCGGCCGTGCTGGAGTGGCACGAGTGGGAGTGGCGCCGGGACATCATCGAGAAGTGGCGCGCCGCGGGCGTGCGCATGGAGGAGGAGCAGGACTCCTCGACGCCGCGCGTGCTGGAGGGCCTGTCCATCGTCGTCACCGGCACGCTGCCGAACTTCTCCCGGGACGAGGCCAAGGAGGCGATCATCGTGCGCGGCGGCAAGGCCGTCGGCTCGGTGTCGAAGAAGACCTCGTTCGTGGTGGTCGGCGAGAGCCCGGGATCCAAGCACGACAAGGCCATCCAGCTCAAGGTGCCGGTGCTGGACGAGGACGGTTTCCGGGTGCTGCTGGCCCAGGGGCCGGACGCGGCGACCGAGGTGGCCACCATCGGGGCGGAGGAGGAAGCCTCAGCGGACGAATAGGTCGAAGACGTTGCCGGCCATGGACGGCCACTCGGTCATCATCTGGCCGTAGGGGTCACGCGTCGTGGTCGAGGGCAATAGGTCCCTCGGCTGCGGCGCGGACTTCGGCGCGGCGCTGGTCGAGGGCGGCGGCGGCACCTCTTTGGTCACCACCAGCACCTTCGTCTGTGGCGCCGGCTGCTGCACGATGATCGTGGTCGGCGGCTGCTGCGTCGGCGGCGTCGCCGAGGTGGTGGTCGGTGTGGGCGCCGGCGTCTGGCCCGCGTTGCGCACGTCGGTCGCCTGATCGCTGGCGTGCTGGACCGCCATCACCGCGACCACCGCCGCGAAGGTGATGCCGGTTATGCCGGCCGACACGGCGAGTGCTGCCTCGGGGTGCACCACCCGGTGATGGCCGCGCATCACGTCTCCTCGCTTCGGGCCGAGCCCATGCCCCAGCCGCACCGGAACGTACTGGAGGAGTCGCGGCCAATCCAAGCCGTTGTCCGGGAACCCACGTGGTCTTAGCTCGATCGAATGAATTGGCCCCGTTGCCGTTGCGGCCCGGCCCGGGCACGGTCGAGGCATGCTGCAAGCCTGTCTGAACGGGGATCGGCCGCGGGGCGCGCATCCCGCGTTGCCGGTCACGCCCCAGGAACTGGCCGCCGACGCCGCCGCCGTGGCCGAGCTCGGGGTGACCGCCCTGCACGTGCATCCGCGCGATGCGGCCGGGCTGGAGGTGCTCGCCGGGCCAGAAGTGGCCACTGCTGTCTCGGTGATCAGGGCCGCCGTGCCCGGCGTGGAGATCGGCGTGACCACCGGGGCGTGGATCCAGCCCGATCCGGTGCGCCGCGCCGAACTCGTCGCCGGCTGGGCCGGCCTCGCCGCCGGCCGGCCCGACACCGCTTCCGTGAACGTGCACGAGGACGGGTGGCGGGAGGTCTGCGCCGCCCTGCACGCCGCCGGCATCGGCATCGAGCTCGGCGTCTTCCACGTGCCGGCGGCCCAGACCTTGCGCGTCAACGGAATCCCGCCCGGCGTGGTCCGCGTCCTGGCCGAAGTCCGGCCCGGCGACCGGCCGGACCCCTTGCTGGCCGCCCTTTCCTGGTCCGAGCCGCCGATCCTGTTGCACGGCCAGGACGACGGCGCGTGGCCCGTGCTCGGCGAGGCGGTGCGGCTCGGGCTCTCCACCCGGATCGGCTTGGAGGACACCCTGCACCGCCCCGACGGCGCCCCGACCCTCGGCAACGCCGACCTCGTGTCGGCGGTCCGAGCGATGCTCAGAACCGGGTGATGAGCAGGTTCGGGTCGTTCTGGGTGCGGTAGGCGGCGCTGGCCACGTAGACGGACTTTCCGCGCACGGCAATGGAAGTGGGGTTGGACAGGCCGTTGGCCGCGGTCAGGGCGATGGTGTGGGTGCCGTCGGGGTGGATGACGGCGAGCTGGCTGGCGGAGTTGATCGCGGCGAGGACGTCGCGGCCGTCGAAGGTGAAGTCGTCGATGCCGGCGAGGCCGGTGGCCCGGGTCTGCACGGCGCCGGCCGAGCCGTCACGCTGGATGGGGATCCGCAGCAGGGTGCCGTTGTCGGTGTTGCTGACCCACACGGCGCCGGCGTGCACCTTGATCCCGTTGGAGCCGAAGCCGGTGACCTTGGCCAGCGGGCCGCCCTGCGCCCAGATCGCCGGGGCGGAGCCGTTCAGCGGGATCCGCCACACCTGCCCGGCCGAGGAGTCGGTGGCGTAGAGGGTGCGGCCGTCGAGGGCGAGGCCGTTGATGAAGCCGGCCGGCAGCGCGGCGAACAGCTTGGCGCCGCCGTTGCGGCCGATCCGGTAGACGCCGGTCTGGTCGCCGGCGTTGACGTTCACGTAGAGGGCGCCGTCGGGGGTGCGCACGATGCCGCTCACCCCGCCGGGCAGCTGGGCCAGGATCGTGATCTGGCCGGTCGGGGTGACCCGAGCGACCTGGCCGGCCCGGTTGAAGGTCAGGTCCGCCGACCCGTTCGGCTCCAGCGTGATGTTCTCCGGCTGCTGCAGGTGGCTCAGGTCGAAGTGCACCACCCGATCCGTCGACGCCCATGCGGGCGTGGTCGCGGTGACGGTCGCGAGCGCCACGGCCGCGACAACCGCACTGATTCGGAACACGATGCTCTCCATTCGCTACAGGAAGCTGCTCCGAGTATCCCGGCGAAAATGCTCGGAATCGTGCGCCCGCTGGCTGGGAGAACTCTCAAAGTTTACTCAAGTAATATTATCGCCGCAGGTCAGGGCGGTGCTGCGGCCAATTGGGCGGCACGGCGCACGCCCGGTCGGGCAATCATCGGGCGACGAGAAACCCCGCCGGGGCACGCCATTTCGCTCAGTCCGGCAGCACCACCGAGACGATGCCGGCCAGATGGGCCAGCCGGGCCAGCTCGGCCGCGCGGAACATCGGGCCGCCGGGCCGTCCCACCAGCAGCACCCGCTCGGGCTTGCCCAGGGGCGTGGCCGCCAGCTCGGTGCCCAGCTCCTGCCAGGTCTCGGGCACCCAGTCCTCCTCGCCGTCGAGGATGGTGGCCCGCGGCAGCGGCATCCACGGCACCGAGACCATCTTGGTCTCCGGCGCGGCGGTGCTGGCCGCCAGCCGGTGCACGCCGTCGCCGTCGTGGGTGATCACCAGGGCCCAACCGGCCCGCACGATGCGCGGCACGCCCTCGGCGAAGATCGCCAGCCCCTGGTCGGGCTGGGCGGCGATCTCCTCGACCAGCTCCAGCTCTCGGTGGGTGTTGAGCACGCCGGCGTACGGGCGGACCGCGTCGACCTCGACGCCCTCGATGGACTCGGCGGCGGTGATCAGCGCGTCCGGCAGCCGGCCCGACGGCAGCTCGACGACCAGGTCATCGATCGCAAGGCCCGGCGAGCGCTCCACCACGTCCACGCTGAGGATGTCAGCCCCGATCTCACCGAGCGCGGTCGCCACCGCGCCCAGCGTGCCGGGTCGGTCCGGGAGCTGGACCCGGATCAGGAAGGACACCGCGGAACGCCTCCATGCCTTTGGCTCGATGCGCGGGACCTCGCCGCCCGCACCCGGCCGCCGATTGTCGCAGACCGGCGGCGCGGATGAGGACCGTCGTCCGAGTGCCGGGAATCCGCACCACCCGTGATACCCGTTCGGAGCTGCGCGCACACGGGTCCTAGACTCGATTGGTCATGCCCGCAAGCCCCGCTCACTCCTGGAGGAGCACCTCCGCATGCCCAGCATCTCCCGAGACGAGGTGGCGCACCTCGCCCGGCTGGCCAGGTTGGCCGTGACAGATGACGAGCTGGACCTGTTCGCCGGCCAGCTCGACACCATCCTGAACGCGGTGGCCCAGGTCGGCGAGGTCTCCCAGCAGGACGTGCCGCCGACCTCGCACGCCGTGCCGCTGACCAACGTCTTCCGCGAGGACGTCGTCCGCCCGTGCCTGACCCAGCAACAGGCGCTGTCCGGCGCGCCGGCCGCCGAGGAGGGCCGCTTCCGCGTGCCCCGCATCCTGGGGGAGGAACAATGAGTGAGCTGATCCGGCTGTCCGCCGCCGATCTGGCGGACAAGATCCACAAGCGTGAGGTCTCCTCCGTCGAGGTCACCCAGGCGCACCTGGACCGCATCGCCGAGGTCGACGGCGCGGTGCACGCCTTCCTGCACGTCAACACCGAGGGCGCGCTGGCCGCCGCGGCGAAGGTCGACGAGCGGATCGCCGTCGGCGAGGTCGCCTCGCCGCTGGCCGGCGTGCCGCTGGCCCTCAAGGACGTGCTGACCACGGTCGACGAGCCGACCACGGTCGGCTCCAAGATCCTGGAGAACTGGCTGCCGCCCTACGACGCCACCGTCACCGCGCGGCTGCGCGCGGCCGGCGTGGTGATCCTCGGCAAGACCAACATGGACGAGTTCGCGATGGGCTCCTCCACCGAGAACTCGGCCTACGGGCCGACCCGCAACCCGTGGGACCTGGAGCGCATCCCCGGCGGCTCGGGCGGCGGCTCGTCGGCCTCGCTGGCCGCGTTCGAGGCCCCGCTGGCCATCGGCACCGACACCGGCGGCTCGATCCGCCAGCCCGGCGCGGTCACCGGCACCGTCGGCGTGAAGCCGACCTACGGCACGGTGTCCCGCTACGGCCTGGTGGCCTTCTCCTCCTCGCTGGACCAGGCCGGCCCGTGCACCCGCACGGTGCTCGACGCGGCCCTGCTGCACGAGGTGATCGCCGGCTACGACCCGATGGACTCCACCTCGATCAACGCGCCGGTGCGCCCGGTCGTCGAGGCCGCCCGCCAGGGCGCGACCGGCGACCTGAAGGGCGTCAGGGTCGGCGTGGTCAAGGAGTTCCGCGGCGAGGGCTACCAGCAGGGCGTGATCGACTCCTTCGACGCCGCCGTGCGGCAGCTGCGCGAGCTGGGCGCCGAGGTGGTCGAGGTGTCCTGCCCGCACTTCAAGTACGCCCTGGGCGCGTACTACCTGATCGCGCCGAGCGAGGCCTCGTCCAACCTGGCCCGCTTCGACGCGATGCGCTACGGCCTGCGGGTCGGCGACGGCGAGGGGCTGTCGGCCGAGCAGGTCATGTCGCTGACCCGGGAAGCCGGCTTCGGCCCCGAGGTGAAGCGGCGCATCATCCTCGGCACGTACGCGCTGTCGGCCGGCTACTACGACGCCTACTACGGCTCGGCCCAGAAGGTCCGCACGCTCATCTCGCGCGACTTCGCCGCCGCCTTCGAGCAGGTGGACGTGCTGGTCGCGCCGACGACGCCGACCACGGCGTTCAAGATCGGCGAGCGGATCGACGACCCGCTGGCGATGTACCTCAACGACCTGTGCACCATCCCGGCCAACATGGCCGGCAACGGCGCGATGAGCGTGCCGTGCGGCCTGGCCGCGGACACCGGCCTGCCGGTCGGTCTCCAGGTGATGGCGCCCGCGCTGGCCGACGAGCGGATGTACCGCGTCGCCGCCGCGTACGAGGTCGCCCGCGACGCCGCCCAGGGCGGCCCGCTGATCAACCGCGTGCCCGAACTGGAGGCGATCCCGCGATGAACAGCTCGGTGAACAAGGCCCGCCTGGCCATCACGATCATCGGCTCGGCGATCGGCATGGTCGCGGCCGGCGCGCAGGCCCGCAAGGCGCTGCAGAAGGGCGACAAGCTGTCCCTGGTCAACGCGATCGCCAGCGTGCTGGTCGCGGTCACCGGTGGGGCGCTGGCCATCCGTGGGGCACGAAAGGACGGCGAAGAGTGACCGCCATTGCCGAGGTGATGGACTACGACGAGGTCCTCGAGCGCTACGACCCCGTGCTCGGGCTCGAGGTGCACGTCGAGCTCAACACCAACACCAAGATGTTCTGCGGCTGCGCCAACGTGTTCGGCGGCGAGCCCAACACCCACGTCTGCCCGGTGTGCCTGGGCATGCCCGGCGCGCTGCCGGCCGTGAACGGCAAGGCCATCGAGTCGGCGATGCGGATCGGCCTGGCGCTGAACTGCCAGATCGCGCAGTGGTGCCGGTTCGCCCGGAAGAACTACTTCTACCCGGACATGCCGAAGAACTTCCAGACCTCGCAGTACGACGAGCCGATCGCCTTCAACGGCTACCTCGACGTCGAGCTGGACGACGGCAGCACCTTCCGGGTGGACATCGAGCGGGCGCACATGGAGGAGGACACCGGCAAGTCGCTGCACGTGGGCGGGGCCACCGGTCGAATCCACGGCGCCGACTACTCGCTGCTGGACTACAACCGGGCCGGCGTGCCGCTGATCGAGATCGTCACCAAGCCGCTGGTCGGCACCGGCGAGCGCGCCCCCGAGGTGGCCCGCGCCTACGTCGCCGCGCTGCGGGACCTGCTGCGCGGTCTCGACGTCTCCGACGTGCGGATGGACCAGGGCTCCCTGCGCTGCGACGCCAACGTGTCGCTGATGCCCAAGGGCGCCACCGAGTTCGGCACCCGCACCGAGACCAAGAACGTCAACTCGCTGCGCTCGGTCGAGCGGGCCGTGCGCTACGAGATGACCCGGCACGCGGCCGTGCTGGCCGGCGGCGGCAGGATCAAGCAGGAGACCCGGCACTTCGACGAGTCCACCGCGACCACGAGGGCCGGTCGGACCAAGGAGACCGCCGAGGACTACCGCTACTTCCCCGAGCCCGACCTGGTGCCGATCGCGCCGTCCCGGGAGTGGGTGGAGGAGCTGCGGGCCAGCCTGCCCGAGCCGCCGTGGGTGCGCCGCAAGCACCTCCAGGAGCAGTGGGGCCTCAGCGACGCCGAGTTGCGTGACCTCGTCAACGCCGACGCGCTGGACCTGGTCGCCGCCACCGTCGACGCCGGCGCCAAGCCGGACGACGCCCGGTCCTGGTGGGTGGCCTACCTGTCGCAGCAGGCCAAGACCCTGGACAAGGAGCTGGCCGAGCTGCCGATCACCCCGGCCCAGGTGGCCCGGGTGTCGGCCCTGGTCGCGGACGGCAGCCTGACCAACAAGCTGGCCCGCGCGGTCGTCGACGGCGTGCTCGCCGGCGAGGGCGAGCCGGACCAGGTCGTGGAGCAGCGGGGCCTCAAGGTCGTCTCCGACGACTCGGCCCTGACCGCCGCGGTCGACGAGGCCCTGGCCGCCCAGCCCGACGTGGCCGAGAAGATCCGCGCCGGCAAGGTCGCCGCCGCCGGCGCCATCGTCGGCGCCGTCATGAAGGCCACCAAGGGCTCGGCCGACGCCAAGCGCGTCCGCGAGCTCATCATCGAGCGCTGCAGCTGACCCCGTTTTGCCAGGAAGGGCCCCTTACTGACGTTGAACGTCAGTAAGGGGCCCTTCCTGGCGTCGGACGCGATGAAGGGGCCCTTCCTGGCGCTCAACGCCAGGATCGGTCCCTTGATCTTGGACCGGCTAATCCTTGGGCTGGCCGCCGTTGGGCTTGGGGATGATGATCGCCCGGTCGTCGCTGGAGACCGGCTTGCCGCCGTCCTTGTTCACGGTGCCGACCAGCAGGGTGTTCTGGTCGATGACGTCCATCGAGCCGATGAGGCCGTAGCCGTCCTGGCCGTCCATGATGGTGCTGGGCTTGCCGCTGAAGCCGCCGGTCTTGGCCAGCGACAGCACCTGTATGCCGGGCTTGTGCACGGTGGAGACGCTGATCTCGTCGGTGAACGCGGCGCAGCCGGCCACGCCGGGCTTGTCCGGCCACGACCAGGCCGGGCTGCCCAGCTGGGGCTGGCCGGGGGTGATCCGGTACAGCTGGTCGGCGTTGTCGGTCTGGTCGGTGACCCAGGCGGAGCTGCCGTCGGCGGCGGTGCACATGCCGCCGGGGTCCTGCAGCCCGCCGATCACCACGGCCGAATTGGGGTTGGGGTTGCCGGCGGCCGGCTTGCCGAGCCCGTCGATGCGCAGCACCTTGCCGGCCAGCGAGTTCGGGTCGGCCGCGGCGGCGGGGTTGCCGGCGTCGCCGGTGGCGACCAGCAGCGCGCCGCTGTGGTCGACGGCCAGCACGCCGCGGTTGTGGGTCGGCCCCTTGGGAATGCCGGTGAGCACGGGCTTGGGCGTGTCGCCGACCGCGAACCGCATGACCCGGTTGTCGGTGGCCGTCGTCACATAGGCGTACACCAGCTGGTCCTGCTGGTACGTCGGCGACAGGGCCAGGCCGGTCAGCCCGCCGTCGGTGGACGCGTCCACGCCGATCGTGGCCACCGGCTTCGGGTCGGAGCCGCGCTGCACCGCCAGCACCCGCCCGGTGCTGCGCTCAGCGGCCAGGCCGGTGGCCCCGCCGGGCAGCGCCGCCACGGCGGCCAGCGGCGACATGCAGGTGCCGATCACGTTCTGGTCGAAGTCCGTGCAGCCCTGCGGCGGCGGCACCGACTTGGCCGTGCCGCCCGGGCCGGGGATCGTGCCCCCGCCGCCGGCGTCCGAGCCGCCCGGCGCGTTGGGCTGCGGCCCCGGCGCCTCGGTCAGCCGGGGCTGCGGCTGCCAGTTCTGCACGTTGGCGCCGTTGGACTGGTCGGGAAAGCTGGCGCATCCGGCCAGCAACAGGCCGAGCGCCACCGACGTGGCCACAGCCCGGCTCGCACTCCGCATGATGCCCGAGCGTAAGCGCGCCCACGTGAACCCCAAGTGAGCACCCACTGCCCGGGCGTCAGCGCGGACTAGTGTCATGGCGTGACCGATCACGACACGATCACCGTGCTGGTGCCCGACGAGCACGCGCTGGCCGCGCTGTCCGCGTTGGAGGGCGTCCACCCGGTCCGTTACGACGTCGAGGGCGAGCTGCCGGCCGAGGCGGCCGCGGCGGAGGTGCTGATCCCGCCGTTCCTGGCCGGCAAGCGAGCCGTCCCGCTGGTCGACAAGCTGCCCAAGCTGCGATTGGTGCAGCTGCTCAGCGCCGGAGCCGAGGTGTGGCTCGGCCGGCTGCCCGACGGGGTGGCGCTGTCGACCTGCCGGGGCGCCCACGGGGGCAGCACCGCGGAGTGGGTCGTCGCCGTTCTGTTGTCCTTCTACCGTCACCTTCCCTTCTTCCTGGACGCGCAGCGGGCCGGGCGCTGGGAGTTCCAGGTGACCGACACCTTGCAGGACAAGCGGGTGCTGATCGTCGGCGCCGGCGACCTCGGCACCCAGCTGGTGCGGCGGCTGGAGCCGTTCGACGTGACGACCACGCTGGTCGGCCGCACCGCGCGGGACGGGGTGCGCGGGGAGGACGAGTTGCCCGGGCTGCTCGGCTCGCACGACGCGGTTGTCCTAGTGGTACCACTCACGTCTGACACTTCCGGGATGGTCGACGCCGAGTTCCTGTCCCACATGGCCGACGGCGCGATCCTGGTCAACGGCGCGCGCGGCCCGGTGGTCGACACCGACGCGCTGGTGGCCGAGCTGCGCAGCGGCCGGCTCCGGGCGGCGCTCGACGTCACCGACCCGGAGCCGCTCCCTCCGGACCATCCACTGTGGAGCGTGGACGGCCTGCTGCTGACTCCGCACGTGGCCGGCAGCTGCGCCGGCCGGGAGAAGCGGGCCTACGGCGTCGCCGCCGCCGAGGTGGCCCGCTTCATCCGTGGCGAGGAGCCGCACAATCTCGTGCACGGCGAGTACTAGGGGATCAGCAGTACCCGACCGAGGTTGGCGCGGTCGTCCATGACCTGGTGGGCCTTGGCCGCGTCGGTCAGCGGAAACGAGGCGTGCTCGGCGACGCGGAGCCGGCCGTCGGCGATCAGCCGCGTCACCTCGGCGACGTCGGCGCGGGCCTCGTCGGGCCGGGATTCCCGCCAGGCCAGCAAACCGAAGCCGGTGAGGGAACGCAGGCCGAAGAAGCTCCGCGACGGCACGTCCGGGATCTCGCCGCTGGCCGCGCCGTACATCACGGCCCGGCCCAGCGGTGCGAGGGAGTCGAGGCTCCGCAGCAGAGACGCGCCGCCGACGGCGTCCACGACCACGTCGACACCGGTGGGCCACTCCGCGTCGGTGGTCACGACGTCGTCGGCGCCGAGGGAGCGAACGAAGTCCGCCTTGGTCGCGGAGCCGACAACGCCGATCACCTTGGCCCCCAACACCTTCGCCAACTGGACGGCGAGATGGCCGACACCGCCGGCGGCGGACTGGATCAGCACGGTCTCCCCGGCGGCCAGCCGCCCCAAACGCAGCACCCGCAACGCGACCGGCCCGAGCATCGGCAGCACGGTGGCCGACGCGGCGTCCAGGCCGGATGGCACCAAGGCCGCCCACGCGGCGTCCACGGCAACGAAGTCCGCATACGCGCCCTCCCCGGCCAGGGCGGCGACCCGGTCGCCTACGGCGAAGGACGTGACATCCGGGCCGACGGCGGTGACGGCCCCGACCACCTCGCCGGTGGGGCTGTAGGGCAGCGGCCGGGCGAAGATCCCGTCGGCCCCGGCCCGGATCTTGGTGTCGGCGAAGTTCACGGCGATCACCTCGGGCCGCACCACCACCTGGCCCGGCCCCGGTTCGGGCACCGGGGCCTGGCCGACCTGGAGCACCTCGGGACCGCCATAAGCGTGCAAGCGAACGAGTCGCACGACCATCCACCCCTTATTGTTGGTTGCGCCAACGTTGGCGTCGCCAACAATAGCGGGAAAGGTACCGTGACGCCATGTCCGAACCGCATCGGCTCCGCGGCACCGTGGTCTGGCTGCTGGGACGCGCGGCGCAGCGGGGACACCAGGTCGTCCAGGAACGGCTGGCGGCGGCCGGCATCCGCAAGTGGCACTACGCGGTGCTGTCGGCGGTCGCGGACTTCGGCGAGCAGTCCCAGGCCGACATCGGCCGCCGCCTGGGCCTCGACCGCAGCGACATGGTCGCGGTGCTCAACGACCTCCAGGCCGACGGCTACGTCACCCGCGAGCCCGACCCGGCCGACCGCCGGCGCAACATCGTCACCATCAGTGCGGCCGGCCGCACGGCGCTGGCCGGCTTCGACCGGCTGATCGCCGAGGCCGACGGCCACCTGCTGGCCGACCTGTCGGCCGAGGACCGGGACCGCTTGATCGCCCTGCTGGAGCGAATCGCCCACGTCTAGCTGCTCTGTTCGGCGGTCCCTGAGCGGCCGAAGGTTGCCTACCCTGCCGGCGGTGAGCACCTTCGAAACGGGGTTGCACCACCTCGAGGACGACGAAGAGCCCGGCTACGACAGCACGCTCGCGTACCAGGAGCCGACACGGCCGGTAGCGGCCTGGCACGGCGGCGCGGACCTGGGCCTGCTGGCCCTGCGGCTGATGCTGGGCGGCCTGGTCGGCGTGCACGGGGCCCAGCGGGTGTTCGGCTGGTTCGGCGGCCACGGCCTCGGCGACTTCACGAAGTCCTTGCAGCAGGCCGGTTTCCGGTACACCGACATCCTCGCCCCGGCACTGGCCTACGCCGAGCTGGGCGGCGCGGTGCTGCTGGTCCTGGGCCTGTTCACGCCGCTCGCGGCGGCGGCCGTGCTGGCGGTGGTGGGCAACACGATCATCCTCCAGTGGGGCGGCGGCCTGTCGGCCTACGAACTGGCCGCGTCGCTGGCCGGCGCGGCGTTCGCGGTGCTGTTCTGCGGGCCCGGCCGGATCTCGCTGGACCGCCCGACGCACTGGTACCGGCACGCCCTCGGCTACGGCACCTCGCTGTTCTCGCTGGCCGTCATCGCGGTTGCCGCCTTGCAGCTGCTGCTGAGATAACTGACGCATGCTCTCCTTGCCACTGGCCCCGGACGCCGAACTGACCCCGCTCGAGCCCTGGCAGGCCGACGAGTTCGCCGAGCACATCGACCGGCATCGGGAGCACCTGGCGCCGTGGATCCCGCTCGCGCACACCGTGACCGACGCCGAGAGCGCGCGGGAGCTGCTCCAGCGCTACGCCGACCGCCAGGCCACCGGGGCCGGCCGGCTGCTCGGCATCCGGCTGCGCGGCGAACTGGTCGGCGCGATCCTGTTCCCGCAGTTCGACGTGGCCGCCGGCAACTGCGAGCTGGGCGTCTGGCTCGCCCCGCACGCCCAGAGCCACGGCCTGATCACCAAGGCGGCCCAGCTGATGATCGACTGGGCCTTCGAGGCGCGGGGCATGCACCGCATCGAGTGGATCACCATGCCGGCCAACGAGCGCAGCAAGGCGACCGCGAAGCGGCTCGGCATGCGCCTGGACGGCGTCATGCGCGAGTCCTACCTGTTCGGCGGCCGCCGCCACGACGCCGAGATCTGGTCACTCCTAGTGACGGATCCTCGCCCCTGGAAGTGACCCGAACGTCATGAAGGGCCCCATACTGTCGTTGAATGACAGTATGGGGCCCTTCATGACGGAAAAGGTGGTTACAGAGCGGGGTCGCGGACGGCGCCGGTGGCGGCTGAGGTGGTCAGCTTCGCGTAGGCGCGCAGGGCCAGGGTCACCGGGCGCTGCCGGTCCTTGGGCTGCCAGGGGCGCTCGCTGGAGTCCATCTTGGCCCGGCGCTCGGCCAGCACCCCGTCGTCGACCAGCAGTTCCAGCTTGCGCTCGTGCACGTCGATCAGGATCTGGTCGCCGTTCTCGATGAGACCGATCGCGCCGCCGTGCGCGGCCTCGGGCGAGATGTGCCCGACCGAGATGCCCGAGGAGCCGCCGGAGAAGCGGCCGTCGGTGATCAGCGCGCACTTCTTGCCGAGACCGGAGCCCTTGAGGAACGCGGTCGGGTGCAGCATCTCCTGCATGCCGGGACCGCCGGCCGGGCCCTCGTAGCGGATCACGATGACCTCGCCCGGCTGGATCTCCTTGTTGAGGATGACCGACACGGCCTCCTCCTGGCTCTCCACCACCCGCGCCGGCCCCTGGAAGCGCCACAGCGCTTCCTCGATGCCGGCGGACTTGATGACGGCGCCGTCCACGGACAGGTTGCCGCGCAGGACCGCGAGGCCACCGTCCTTTGTGTACGCGTGCGCGACATCACGGATGCAGCCGCCCGCGGCGTCGGTGTCCAGCGAGGACCACCGCGCGTCGGTGGAGAACGCCTTCGTGGTGCGAACTCCACCGGGCGCGGCGTGGAACAGCTCCAGAGCCTCCTCGGACGGCGACTCGGCGCGAACGTCCCAGGTGGACAGCCACTCGCCCAGCGACGGGCTGTGCACCGAGTGCACGTCCTCGTTGAGCAGGCCGCCCCGCCAGAGTTCGCCCAGCAGCGCGGGAATGCCGCCGGCGCGGTGCACGTCCTCCATGTGGTAGTCGGAGTTCGGCGCCACCTTGGACAGGCAGGGCACGCGGCGGCCGATCGCGTCGATGTCGGCCAGCGTGAAGTCGATCTCACCCTCGTTGGCGGCGGCCAGGATGTGCAGCACGGTGTTGGTGGAGCCGCCCATGGCCATGTCCAGCGCCATGGCGTTCTCGAACGCCTTGCGGTTGGCGATGGAGCGCGGCAGCGCGGACTCGTCGTCCTGCTCGTACCAGCGCTTGCACAGCTCGACGACCGTGGTGCCGGCCCGCTCGAACAGCGACCGCCGGGCCGCGTGGGTGGCCAGCGTGGAGCCGTTGCCGGGCAGCGACAGGCCCAGCGCCTCGGTGAGGCAGTTCATCGAGTTGGCGGTGAACATGCCCGAGCACGAGCCACAGGTGGGGCAGGCGGAGCGTTCCACGACCGCCAGCCCGTCGGCGTCCACTTCCTGGTTGGCCGACGCCGAGATGGCGGTGATCAGGTCGGTCGGGGCCTGCGCGACGCCGCCGACGACCACGGCCTTGCCGGCCTCCATCGGGCCGCCGGAGACGAAGACCACCGGGATGTTCAGCCGCAGCGCGGCGTTGAGCATGCCGGGGGTGATCTTGTCGCAGTTGGAGATGCACACCAGCGCGTCGGCCTGGTGCGCGTTGACCATGTACTCCACCGAGTCGGCGATGATCTCGCGGGAGGGCAGCGAGTAGAGCATGCCGCCGTGGCCCATCGCGATGCCGTCGTCGACGGCGATGGTGTGGAACTCCCGCGGCACGCCGCCGGCCGCGCGCACGCCCTCGGCCACGATGTCGCCGAGGTCGCGCAGGTGCACGTGGCCCGGCACGAACTGGGTGTAGGAGTTGGCGATCGCCACGATCGGCTTGCCGAAATCGCTGTCGGTCATGCCGGTGGCCCGCCAGAGCGCGCGGGCGCCCGCGGCGTTGCGTCCGTGGGTGGTGGTGCGGGAGCGCAGCTGGGGCACTGCTCCTCCAAAAACGAATTGGCCTTGCGGAAAAGTTGACGTTGACCGGGTCGCGGCTCGCTCCCAGGTTACTCCGCGTCGTGGGCGGCGGCGTTCGGATCGGACAGCCGCCCGCCGGACAGCGCCGCCAGCATCGGCAGGTGCCGGGTGCGCACGCCGGGCAGCGGGGCCAGCTCGTCGCCGGCCAGCACCGCGTTCACCCAGCCGCGGCGGGGAAGCTTGAGCGAGCGGATCTCGGCCCACGTGATCGTGCGCGCCCCGAACAGGCTGCGGGCGCGCAGCTGTTCGCCGTCGACCACCGTCCTGGTGCGCACGATCCACACCGTGAGCAGGATCGGAACCAGGTACAGCACGGCGAACGCCGGCCCGGCGGTGGTCACCACCGGCGTCTCGCAGATGGCGAGCAGACCCACCGGGAGCAGGCCGGTGGTCGGCACCCGGAATATCACCCGTTGGACTGAGGAATCGGCGGACGAGGTCACGCCCAGGATCCTTGCACCTGGGCTCAGCGTTCCACCATCCGGGAGCGTTTTCCCGCAGAGTTGACGCTCGGGGCGGGCCGGCAGTACCGTCCCCGACATGCTGCGTGACACCGGCCTCGTACTTCCGAGGCGCGCCGACGCCTAGGACGACCGAAGTCCGCGTCGGCGCGCGACCCTCGTACGACCACATTTTGTGTGGTTGGCGGGGGTTTTTTCATGCTTGGACCCCCGTATTTCCCGCAGGACCACCGACCCCGAGGCAGCCCCGATGACCAGCGCACCCTCGCGACAAGCCCCGGTCCCCGGCGCGACACCGCCGCGCCCCGGCCCGCCCCCGAAACCAGCGCCGCCCGGCGGCGCCCCGGTCCGCGTGACAGGCTCCGCCTCGCTCGTCCGCTCGCTCGAGGCCGTCGGCTGCGAGGTCGTGTTCGGCATTCCCGGCGGCACGATCATGCCGGCCTACGACGCGCTGCTCGACTCCACGACGCTGCGCCACGTGCTGGTCCGCCACGAGCAGGGCGCCGGCCACGCCGCCACCGGCTACGCGCAGGCCACCGGCAAGGTCGGCGTGTGCATGGCCACCTCCGGCCCGGGCGCGACCAACCTGGTGACCCCGCTGGCCGACGCCTACATGGACTCGGTGCCGGTGGTGGCCATCACCGGCCAGCAGAGCCGGGCGCTGATCGGCACCGACGCGTTCCAGGAAGCCGACATCTGCGGCATCACCATGCCGATCACCAAGCACAACGTCCTGGTGACCGACCCGGCGGACATCCCGCGGGCGATCGCCGAGGCGTTCCACATCGCGAGCACCGGCCGACCCGGCCCCGTGCTCGTGGACATCCCCAAGGACGTGCTGCAGGAGACCACCTCCTTCTCCTGGCCGCCGGAGATGCGCCTGCCGGGCTACCGCCCGACCACGCGCCCGCACGGCAAGCAGGTCCGCGAGGCGGCGAAGCTGGTCACCGCCGCGCACCGGCCGGTGCTCTACGTCGGCGGCGGCATCATCAAGTCCGGGGCCACCGCCGAGCTGCTGGAGCTGGCCGAGCTGACCGGCATCCCCGTGGTCACCACGCTGATGGCCCGCGGCGCGTTCCCCGACTCGCACCCGCAGCACCTGGGCATGCCCGGCATGCACGGCACGGTGGCCGCGGTCGCCGCCATGCAGAAGGCCGACCTGCTGATCGCGCTGGGCACCCGCTTCGACGACCGGGTCACCGGCCAGCTCAGCTCGTTCGCGCCGGACGCCCAGGTCGTGCACGCCGACATCGACCCGGCCGAGATCTCCAAGAACCGCCGCGCGGACGTGCCGATCGTGGGCGACTGCAAGGAGATCCTCGGCGACCTGATCGCCGCGGTGAAGGCCGAGCGGGAGCACACCGAGACCGCCGACCTCACCTCCTGGGTCACCGAGACCAGCAGCTGGCGGGAGACCTACCCGCTGGGCTACGACTGGCCGTCGGACGGCTCGCTGTCGCCGCAGCACGTGATCGAGCGGATCGGCCAGATCGCCGGCCCGGACGCCATCTACACCGCGGGCGTCGGCCAGCACCAGATGTGGGCCGCGCAGTTCATCAAGTACGAGAAGCCGAGCACCTGGATCAACTCCGGCGGCCTGGGCACGATGGGCTTCGCGGTGCCGGCCGCCATGGGCGCGAAGTTCGGCGCGCCGGACAAGGTGGTCTGGGCCATCGACGGCGACGGCTGCTTCCAGATGACCAACCAGGAGCTGGCCACCTGCGCCATCGAGGGCGCGCCGATCAAGGTCGCCGTGATCAACAACGGCAACCTGGGCATGGTCCGGCAGTGGCAGAACCTGTTCTACGCCGAGCGCTACTCGCACACCGACCTGGGCACCCACAAGCACCGCATCCCCGACTTCAAGATGCTCGCGGAGGCGCTGGGCTGCGCCGGCCTGCGCTGCGAGAGCAAGGAGGACGTGGACGCCACTATCCAGAAGGCGATGGAGATCAACGACCGCCCGGTCGTCATCGACTTCGTGGTCGGCAAGGACGCCCAGGTGTGGCCGATGGTGGCCGCCGGCACCGGCAACGACCAGATCATGGCCGCCCGCGGCATCCGCCCGCTGTTCGACGAGGAGGTGTGATGGCGATGACGAAGCACACCTTGTCCGTCCTGGTCGAGAACAAGCCCGGTGTCCTCGCCCGCGTCGCCGGCCTGTTCTCCCGGCGCGGCTTCAACATCGAGTCGCTCGCCGTCGGTCCCACCGAGCACCCGGACATCTCCCGGATGACCATCGTGGTCGGCGTCGACGAGCTGCCGCTGGAGCAGGTCACCAAGCAGCTGAACAAGCTGATCAACGTCATCAAGATCGTCGAGCTGGAGCCGACCTCGGCCGTGCAGCGGGAGCTGCTGCTGGTCAAGGTCCGCGCCGACGCCACCGTGCGCAGCCAGGTGCTGGAGACGGTGCAGCTGTTCCGGGCCAAGGTGGTCGACGTCTCGCCCGAGGCGCTGACCATCGAGGCAACCGGGACGGGCGACAAGCTCGACGCGCTGCTGCGGATGTTGGAGCCCTACGGTCTGCGTGAGATGGTGCAGTCCGGCATGGTCGCCATCGGACGCGGCGCCCGGTCCATCACCGCCACTGCGGCCCGCTGAATCCAGTCATTCGGAAGGAACCTGAGGAAAGTCATGACTGTCGAGATCTTCTACGACGACGACGCCGACCTCGGCATCATCCAGGGCCGCAAGGTGGCCGTCATCGGCTACGGCAGCCAGGGCCACGCCCACGCGCTGAGCCTGCGCGACTCCGGTGTGGACGTTCGCATCGGCCTGCCGGAGGGCTCGAAGTCGCGGGCCAAGGCCGAGGAGGAGGGCCTGCGGGTGCTCACCCCGGCCGAGGCCTCCGCCGAGGCGGACCTGATCATGATCCTGGCTCCGGACACCAAGCAGCGCAAGATCTACGCCGAGGACATCGCGCCCAACCTCAATGACGGGGACGCGATCTTCTTCGGGCACGGCTTCAACATCCGCTACGGCCTGATCACCCCGCCGTCGAACGTGGACGTCGCGATGGTCGCGCCGAAGGGCCCGGGGCACCTGGTGCGCCGCCAGTTCGTGGACGGCAAGGGCGTGCCCTGCCTGATCGCGGTGGAGCAGGACGCGACCGGCGGCGCGCAGGCGCTGGCCCTGTCCTACGCCAAGGGCATCGGCGGCGCCCGCGCCGGCGTCATCAAGACGACGTTCACCGAGGAGACCGAGACCGACCTGTTCGGCGAGCAGGCCGTGCTCTGCGGTGGCGCCTCCGCGCTGGTGCAGACCGGTTTCGAGGTGCTCACCGAGGCCGGCTACGCCCCGGAGATCGCCTACTTCGAGGTGCTGCACGAGCTCAAGCTCATCGTCGACCTGATGTACGAGGGCGGCATCGCCAAGATGCGCTACTCGATCTCCGACACCGCCGAGTACGGCGACCTCACCCGCGGCCCGCGCGTGATCACGGCGTCGGTGAAGGAGGAGATGCGCAAGATCCTGGGCGAGATCCAGGACGGCACCTTCGCGCAGGAGTGGGTCGGCGAGGACGAGGCCGGCCGCCCCAACTTCACCAAGCTGCAGAACGAGGGCGCGGCCCACCCGATCGAGGAGGTCGGCAAGAAGCTGCGCGGCCTGATGTCGTGGGTGGACCGTCCGATCACCGAGACGGCCTGATCTTTCTGGTTGCCGGAAGCGGCCGTGAGGCGTCTCGCCCCACGGCCGTTTCGTTTCACCGGCAGGGATCGGCCCGCACGATCGGCGCCAGCTGGCCGTTGATCGCGCCGGAGTTGTCGGCGAGCGAGTAGAACAGGCCCTGGCTGGCGAGGTCGGGGTCGACCAGGTCGGTGTCGTAGGTCCAGAACAGCCAGCCCCGTGCGCCCTTGTCGACCGAGCAGGTCTGGATCTGGCGGTCGCGCATGTCCAGCGCGGCGGCGGTGACACTGTTGCCGTAGACGTCCTTGCGCGCGCCCAGTTCGCCGATGACGTACGGCTTGCTCATCGGCTCGACCCCGGCCCGGCCGAGGTCGGAGCTGGCCAGGTCGGCCGCGGGCGTGTAGCCGCCGCCGCTCGGGTAGGTGTGCATGTCGACGACGTCGATGTCGCTCCACTTCGCGATGGCCACCGGGTTGCCGGGCGACATGGGCCGCGCGCCCGGATCGGCCAGCATGCCGTCGAATCCGGCCCGGCCCACGGCGTTGTTGGTGAACATGCCGATCGACACCAGGGCGTCCGGGTCGGACGCGTGCACGCCGGCGACCGCCTGGTCGATGTACCAGACCAGGCTGGCGTCGCCGGCCTGCTGGCGGTCGGCGGGCTTGGACATGTCGTAGGTCAGGCCGTCCACGCCGACGACGGTGCCGGACATGGCCGCGAACGGGGCGGCGTCGGTCTGCCAGAACACCTCGTTGTCGATCTCGTACGACAGGATGTCGGTCCGGTTCGCGCCGAGTCGGCTGCCCAGCGCGGCCACGATGGTCGTCAGGTACGCCTTCTTGGCCGCGATCATGCCGCGGTCCATGTACCAGAGATTGGTGCTGTCCACGTTCGGGTTGCGGGCGCCGCCGGCGATGTCGGCGTAGTGCTTGTTCATCGGCGCGTACTCGAACGTGGGCAGCACGTAGACGCCGTCGGCCGCGGCCCGGTCGACGAAGTCGACCAGATTGTCCAGATAGGCCTTGTTCAGCCAGGGCGCGTCCGGGCTGGGATCGGTGTCCAGGCCGTGGTCGAAGTCCCAGGTGCCGGCGTCCACGAACACCCGCACCGTGTTGTAGCCGTCGTGGTGCAGCTGGTTCAACGCGCCCTGGGCATCGGTGGGCGAGTACTGCCCGGGCTCGAAGGTGGAGTGGTAAGGCCCGTGACCGGCGTCGGCCAGTCGGATGTAGTTGGCGCCGCGCGGCGTGAAGGCGGCGCCCGTGACGGTGTCGTACAGCCGGTTCGCGTCGGCCTTGATCCGGTCGGGACCGGCGTCGGCATGAGCAGGGGCGAGGCCCATTAGGCCGCCCACCAGGACGATGCCGGCCATCAGCGCTGTTCGCTTCATGCGTGCAGTCTGCCGTTACGCTGCGGACATGAGTGACGACGCGGCGCCGATCTACGACAACAAGGCGCAGGTCCGTGGCAGCCTGGATCTCTCGGCCGCGCGGTGGCAGCGGGGCGACGGCGACGGCTCCGTCGGCGCCGGTGACGGTGGGACAGAGCACGTCGAGGTGGCCTTCGTGCCGCACACCGACGGCGTCACCTACGTGGCGATGCGCAATTCGGCGCAGCCGGCGGGACCGGTTCTGGTGTTCACTCCCGCGGAGTGGGACGCCTTCGTGAAGGGCGCGCGGGACGGCGAGTTCGATGAACCCTGGTAGTTACGCGGACGTTAACATTCGCGCATCGAACTAGACGGCCAACTCGTAGGATGCGACGAGGTCCAGCACAGCGTCGTGCCGGTGGGCCGTCCCCAGAGAAGTCGCGCGCCGAAACCTGGAGCTGTGTCGTGGCCAATGCCAGTCGTCCCGTCGTCCTGATCGCCGAAAAGCTCGCGCCGTCCGTCATCGAGGTGTTCGGGGACGAGGTGGAGATCCGCCACGTCGACGGCACCGACCGCCCGGCGCTGCTGTCCGCCGTCGCCGACGCGGACGCGCTGCTGGTCCGCTCGGCCACACAGGTGAACGCCGAGGTGTTCGAGGCCACCAGCAAGCTCAAGGTGGTCGCGCGCGCCGGTGTCGGCCTGGACAACGTCGAGGTGCCGGCGGCCACCAAGCACGGCGTGCTCGTGGTCAACGCGCCCACCTCCAACATCACCTCGGCCGCCGAGCACGCGGTCGGCCTGCTGCTGGCGGTCGCCCGCCGTATCCCGGAGGCCTCGGCCAGCCTGCGCGGCGGCGCCTGGAAGCGCAGCTCGTACTCCGGCGTGGAGCTGTCGGGCAAGACCATCGGCGTGGTCGGCCTGGGCAAGATCGGCCAGCTGTTCGCGGCCCGGCTGGCCGCCTTCGGCACCGAGCTGATCGCCTACGACCCGTACGTGGCCCCGGCCCGCGCCGCCCAGCTGGGCATCGAGCTGGTGAGCCTGGACGAGCTGCTGGAGCGGGCCGACGCGATCTCCATCCACCTGCCGAAGACCCCGGAGACCAAGGGCCTGATCGGCAAGGAGCAGCTGGCGCGGGCCCGCAAGGGCGTCATCATCGTCAACGCCGCCCGCGGCGGGCTGGTCGACGAGACGGCGCTGGCGGAGTCCATTCGCGACGGTCACGTCGGCGGCGCCGGCATCGACGTCTTCGAGACCGAGCCGACCACCGCCTCGCCGCTGTTCGAGCTGCCCAACGTGGTCGTCACCCCGCACCTGGGCGCGTCCACCGCCGAGGCGCAGGACCGGGCCGGCACCGACGTGGCCCGCTCGGTGCGGCTGGCCCTGCGCGGCGACTTCGTGCCGGACGCGGTGAACGTGGCCAGCGGCGGCGTCGTCAACGACGAGGTCCGCCCGTACCTGCCGCTGACCCAGAAGCTGGGCGTCGTGCTGTCGGCGCTGGCCGCGAAGGCCCCGGCCTCGGTGACCGTGACCGTCCGCGGCGAACTGTCCAACGAGGACGTTTCGGTGCTGCCGCTGGCCGCGCTGCGCGGCGTGTTCTCCGGCATCGTCGAGGAGCAGGTCACCTTCGTGAACGCGCCGGCCCTGGCCGAGACGCTGGGCGTGAGCGTGAACCTGGTCAAGGAGCCGGAGAGCGCCAACCACCGCAGCCTGGTGACGGTGAGCGCCGCGCTGCCCGACGGCACCGCGCTGCGCGTGTCCGGCACGCTGTCCGGCCTGGACGCCGTGGAGAAGCTCGTCGAGGTCAACGGGCGCGGCTTCGACCTGCGCGCCGCCGGCGAGCTGGTGCTGCTGGAGTACCAGGACCGGCCGGGCGTCATGGGCACCGTGGGCACCCTGCTCGGCGAGGCCGGCGTGAACATCGAGGCGGCCCAGATCTCGCAGACCAAGGACGGCTCCGACGCCGTCATGCTGCTGCGCGCCGACCGGCACGTGGACGCCGGCGTGCTGGAGCCCATCGGCGCCGCCGTGGGCGCGCACACCGCGCGGTCCATCTCCCTCATCTGACCGTTTTGTGAGGAAGGCGTCCTTCTTGGCGTTCAACGCCGGGAAGGACGCCTTCACCGCATGTTGGGGCCGGTCAGGGGGTCAATGTCACCCGTATGGGTGGCGATTGCGCCATCCGGGTGTCCCGCACTTCGGGAGAGATCACCCCAGAAGCGTGTCCGGACTCCGATTAGTAGGGGAAGTACGGGTAGCCTCACGCGAGAGATGGATGGTCCCGTGATGGGACCGTACTCCGGGAGGTGTGTGGATGCGGCTCGCGGTGATCCCAGGCGACGGGATCGGGCCCGAGGTGGTTGCCGAGGCACTGAAGGTGCTCGGCGAGGTGGTTCCGACGGCGGAGATCACCCGGTACGACCTTGGTGCGGCGCGGTGGCACGCCACCGGGGAGCTGCTGCCGGAGTCAGTGCTCGGCGAGCTGCGCCAGCACGACGCGATCCTGCTCGGCGCGGTCGGCGACCCGTCGGTGCCCAGCGGGATTCTGGAGCGGGGGCTGCTGCTGCGGCTCCGGTTCGAACTCGACCATCACGTGAACCTGAGGCCGGCTCGGCTGTACCCGGGCGTGCGCAGCCCGCTCGCCGACCCGTCCGACATCGACATGGTCGTGGTGCGTGAGGGCACCGAGGGCCTCTACGCCGGCAACGGCGGCCTGCTGCGCAAGGACACCCCGCACGAGATCGCCACCGAGGTCAGCATCAACACCTCGTTCGGCGTCGACCGGGTCGTCCGCGACGCCTTCGACCGCGCCGCGGCCCGTCCGCGCAAGCACCTCACCCTGGTGCACAAGACCAACGTGCTCACCCACGCCGGCTCGCTGTGGTCCCGGGTCGTGGAGGAGGTGTCGCTGCTGCACCCCGACGTCACCGTCAACTACCAGCACGTCGACTCCGCCACCATCCACATGGTCACCGACCCGGGCCGGTTCGACGTCATCGTCACCGACAACCTGTTCGGCGACATCCTCACCGACCTGGCCGCCGCTGTCACCGGTGGCATCGGCCTGGCCGCCAGCGGCAACCTCGACGTGACCCGCCGCAACCCCAGCATGTTCGAGCCGGTGCACGGCTCCGCCCCCGACATCGCCGGCCAGGGCATCGCCGACCCCACCGCCGCCGTGCTGTCGGTGGCCCTGATGCTCGACCACCTCGGCGAGCACGAGGCCGCCCGGCGCATCGAGGCCTCCGTCGCCTTCGATCTCGCCACCCGCGACCACGCCTCGCCCGGCGCCACCTACGCCATCGGCGACCGCCTCGCGGCCCTGGTCTCCTCCAACACCCGCACCACCGCCTGACCGACGCTCGTCCCGTGTGCCCTCGGCTCCCTCGAGCCGGGGGCACACTCATGTTTCCTACTCGACGCCGAGTGGCTGGAGGAGTGATGGCGACCGTCTACGAGGTCACCGTGAGCCGTGAGGACGATCTCTGGGTCGCGGTGGTGGCAGGACTCGTCCCCGCCGCCACCGACGTCGAGCACTTCGGGGATCTGGAGACCGAGGTGCGCGACCTGATCGCCGGCCTGACCGACAGCGACCCGGACGACTTCGCCCTCACATGGCACGTGAGCGCATGAGCCCATGTCGGTGAGCGACCCTCGCCGGCAGTGGATCGGCTCCCGGGTTGTATTGCGGCGGCAGCCAGTGACGGGTCAGGAGGAGCCGGCGATGATGTGGTGGAGGTCGTCGGCGGCTTCGGGGGCGTAGGCGGCGTCGTCGCAGACGACGTGGGGGACGGCGTAGGCGGCGGTGGTGTCGGTGGAGATGACGCCGGCGAGGAAGCCGCTGTCCACAAGGGACGCGAGGGGGCGGCTGTCGGGCACGACGACGACGGCGTAGCCCCAGTGCTCCAGCCGCGGCCGGGTGGCGGGCACGGTGGTGGCGACGAGGGGCCGGTGGTGCCGGGTGGGGTTGTGCCGCCCGGCGTGGTAGCTGCGGGCCATGCCGGTGATGGCGGCGGCGGCGTTGTCGAGGATCCGTTCGGACACCTGGTCGATGCCGTCGATGTCGACCACGGAGTGCATGGTGGTGACGTCGGTGACGCCGCCATGGGTGTTGTGGTCGCGAGCGGTGACCAGCAGCTTGGGCACGCCGATGGGCAGCGCCCGCAAGGCGGCGAAGGCGGGGGAGCCGCCGGTGGGCCCGCCGACGGCCAGGACGCCGTGTAAGCGGCCCTGTTCGTGCAGCTTGACGAGGACGTCCGCGGCCGAGGCGCCGTCCAGGGCGACCGGCTCGCAGCCCCCGACCCGGACGCGGTCCATCAGCCAGGCGTACTCGGCTCCCTCGGCGTTCGGCGCACCCAGCAGGACAACAGTGACCACGCAGCCTTCTCCCTTCGACGAAGGCGGCTATGACAAGGCTGCTACCAATATCGAAATTGGACCAGTCCAATCTTGGTCAGGTGGACCGGTCATGGGCTGACTTGGTGAAAATTCCCGACTAGTGGGAACTTTCGTCCGAGGCTTGGTCGGGTGGGGGCGGGTGTGGCACCATGCGGGTGTGGCTCTCCACACCGTGATCATCATTTCCTAGCGCGCCGGGAAGTGCCCCCTATGGCACCCGGCGCGCAGACCTCTTGCCTCAGCAGGGGGTCTTTTTGCTTTTCTGGGCCACGTCAGCCACCTTCTGGCAAGGAGTAGACCGTTGAGCAGGACAACCCCGGCCGGCACGCCGCTCGGCGACGGCTTCCACGTCTTCGACACCACCCTGCGGGACGGCGCCCAGCGCGAGGGCATCACCTACTCGGTCACGGACAAGCTCGCGGTGGCCCGCCTGCTGGACGGCCTCGGCGTCGGTTTCATCGAGGGCGGCTGGCCCGGCGCCCTGCCCAAGGACACGGAGTTCTTCGCCCGTGCGGCGGCCGGCGAGCTGGAGCTCAAGCACGCGGTGCTGGTGGCGTTCGGCTCCACCCGCAAGGCCGGCGTCAAGGTCGAGGACGACCCGCAGGTGCAGGCCCTGCTGGACTCGCAGGCCCCGGTGGTCACGCTGGTGGCCAAGTCCGACCGCCGGCACATCGAACGCGCGCTGCGCACCGACGTCGACGAGAACTGCGCCATGGTCGCGGACACCGTCCGACACCTGGTCGACAACGGCCGCCGCGTGTTCCTCGACGCGGAGCACTTCTTCGACGGCTACGCCTACGACCCGGAGTGCTCGCTGCGTGTGCTGCGGGCGGCCGGCGAGGCCGGGGCCGACGTGGTGGTGCTGTGCGACACCAACGGCGGCCAGCTGCCGGTCGGGCTCGGGCAGACCGTCACCGAGGTGATGGCCCGCACCGGGCTGCGGGTCGGCATCCACTGCCAGGACGACACGTCCTGCGCGGTGGCCAACACCATCGCGGCGGTGCAGGCGGGCGCGACCCACGTGCAGTGCACCGCCAACGGCTACGGCGAGCGGGCCGGCAACGCCGACCTGTTCGCCGTCCTCGGGAACCTCGTGACCAAGCTCGGGATGCCGGTGATACCCGCCGAATCCGTCGCCGAGCTGACCCGCGTGTCCCATGCCCTTGCCGAGATCGCGAACATCGCCCCCGCGACCCACCAGGCCTATGTCGGGGCGTCGGCCTTCGCTCACAAGGCGGGGCTGCACGCGAGCGCGATCAAGGTGGATCCGGATCTGTACAACCACATCGATCCGGCCACCGTCGGCAACGGCATGCGGGTCCTGGTCACCGAGATGGCCGGCCGGGCGAGTCTCGAGCTCAAGGGACGAGAGCTCGGGCTCGACCTGGCCGGTCGGCCCGACGCCGTGGGCAACGCGGTGCGCAAGGTCAAGGACCTGGAGGCCCTGGGCTGGTCCTTCGAGGCCGCCGACGCCTCGCTGGAGCTGTTGCTGCGCAACGAGCTGTCCGAAGTGGACGAGCCGCCGTTCACCCTGGAGTCCTACCGGGTGCTGCTGGACCACCGGCAGGACGGGGTGATCGTGTCCGAGGCCACGGTCAAGGTGCACGTCGGCGGCGAGCGGGTGATCGCCACCGCCGAGGGCACCGGCCCCGTGCACGCGCTGGACGCCGCGCTGCGCCAGGCGTTGCGGCCCCATTTGTCCTGGATGGACAGTGTCGAGCTGGCCGACTACAAGGTCCGGATCCTGACCGACCACCCGGGCACCGACGCGGTCACCCGCGTGCTGGTGGAGTCCACCGACGGCGAGCACGAGTGGACCACGGTCGGCGTGCACGACAACATCGTCGAGGCCAGTTGGCTCGCCCTGTGCGACGCCCTGGCCCACAAGGCCATGCGAGTCCGCGCCCTGGCCTGAGGTCACAGAGCGGGTCGGTGATGTGGATCGCTCGGGCCGCCAACCCGACAGAGCGCTTGCTCCGGCCGACCCACCTCCCTCTCCGCTAACCCAAGAGAGCGCTCGGCCCCGCCGGTGCTTCGCACGGTTGCTGGATTTCGGCCGCCGCCACCCGACGCGCCCCACCCGCCCGAGCCGGATGCGGCGGGCGAAATCCAGCAAGGCGAGGCACCGGCTTAGAGGGGGCCGAGCCGCCCCGCCGGAGGCGGGGCAAGATAGCAGGGTGCGATTCGCTCGGATTTCTCACTCGGAAGGGGCGTCCTTCGTCGCCATTGGCGGCGAGCCGGACAGCCTGATCGCTGCGGAACTGTCGACCTCGGTGTTCGAGGACCCGAAGTTCACCGGGCGGACCTGGCCGCTGGCCTCGGTCCAGCTGCTGGCCCCGATCCGCCCGTCCAAGGTGGTGTGCATCGGCAAGAACTACGCCGACCACGCCCGGGAGATGGGCGGCGAGCCGCCGGCGGACCCGGTCATCTTCATCAAGCCGTCGACGTCGGTGATCGGGCCGGACGCGCGGATCGAGGTGCCCGAGGGCCTCGGGCGGGTGGACTTCGAGGGCGAGCTGGCGGTGGTGATCGGCGGCCTGCCGGTGCGCCGGCTGCGGGCGGAGGACGCGGGCTCGGCCATCCTGGGCTACACCATCGCCAACGATGTCACGGCCCGCGAGCAGCAGAAGGCCGACGGCCAGTGGACGCGGGGCAAGGGGCACGACACGTTCTGCCCGCTCGGCCCGTGGATCGAGACCAACCTGGACCCGTCGGGCCTGGAGCTGCGCACCGAGCTGGACGGCGAGCTCAAGCAGGACGGCAACACTAGCGATCTGCTGCACGGGGTCGGCGAGATCCTGGAGTGGATCACGGCCGGCATGACCCTGCTGCCCGGCGACGTGGTGCTGACCGGCACCCCGGCCGGCGTGGGCCCGATGACCGACGGCCAGACCGTCTCGGTGTCCATCGAGGGGATCGGCACACTCACCAACAAGGTCGCCGGCGTCTAGGCGCGTTGGCCCACGATCGGACGGCCGGTCGGCGCAACTTCGGGCTGACCGGCCCTTCGGCGGCTTCCGCTGCTGAACCATGGCGTGCTATTCCGCGTTGAGCCGATTGCGAAACCAATGAGGTCAGCAATCGGCCCGAACCGGTTGGCCGCGGCGCAGCGGAGGTGATCGCATGGTGGTCCCCGACCCCGCAAGGGTGCTGCTGGTCGACGCCTCTCAGCTGATCACCGAGGGCCTGCGCGTCTGCTTGCAGCGCACCCAGCGCTTCCGCGTGGTGGGTGTGGCGCACACCTCGTCCGAGGCGCTGCGCTGCCTGCGGGGCCTGCTGGTCGACCTTGTCGTCACGGACCTAGCCGTGCCCGGCGCGGGTGCGCTGCGCACGATCCGCGACGTGCGGGCGCAGCGCCCGTCGGCGGTCACCGTGGTGGTCAGCGACATGGACAGCCCCGAGTGGGCCAAGGCGGCGCTGAACCAGGGCGCCACCGCCTACATGCTGAAGACGACGCCGCTGCGCGAGCTGGTGTCGGTGTTCAACGAGGTCCTCGGTGGCGCCACCCACGTGCTCGACCCGCGCCTCGGCGGGCAGGTGCAGCTGTCCTCCGACCTGCCGCCGCACGCCGTGCTGCCCCAGCTGTCCGCCCGCGAGTTCGACGTCCTGGCCGAGATGATCAAAGGCCTGGACAACCAGACCATCGCGCATCACCTGTTCATCAGCACGGACACGGTGAAGACGCACGTTAAGGCGATTCTTCGCAAACTGGGCGCAAAGGACCGCGCCCAGGTGGTGGCGATGGTCCTGAGTGGACGAGTGCCGCGCTAATGCCCCGCTGGCCCCTTGGCGGCCGATGATGTGCCTGACTGCCGGTCCCCTGTCACATGCGGTCCGTATGTCGCCAATAGAGGCAAGTACGGATCGCATGTGACATTCGGTGGTGCGCGTGTGGCTGGTGGGGCGGTGGTAGGGGCCATCAGCGGCGGGCGAATGTTGGGGCGTGCTCGGGGCGGAAGCCGATCGCGATCAGGTAGCCGGGAATCAGGGTCAGCTTCGGGAACCGCTGGGCCAGCCGCAGCGCGAGCGGGGTCCGCTGGCTCAGGTCGAGCTTGCCGCTCAGCGCCGGGGCGACCGCGTTGGCGTGCATGAGCCGCTGCAAACCCTGGGTCACGCTGGTCGCGGGCCCGCGGCGGCGCTGCACCTTGGCCAGGTCCTCGGTCGTGACGGTTCCTCGGCGCAGCGGCGCGGCCAGGATCCGGGCCGCGGCAACGGCATCCTGCACGGCCAGGTTGATGCCGACGCCGCCGACCGGCGACATGGCGTGCGCGGCGTCGCCGATGCACAGCAGGCCGTCGCTGTACCACTTGGTCAGCCGGTCCAGTTTGACGTCCAGCAGCTTGGCCTCGTCCAGCGACTCGATGCCGTCGACCCGGTCGGCCAGCCACGGCGCGATGTCGGCGAGGCTGTCTCGGAACGCCTGCAGGCCGGCCTCCCGCCAGCGCGCGTCCGAGCCCTTCTCGATCAGGAAGGCGAGCTGGAAGTACTCGCGGCGGTCGAGGTAGACCAGCATGCGCTTGCGGCCGATCGCGCCGCCGGCGCCGCTGGGGTCGCCCTCGTGCCGCGGCACCCGCAGCCACCAGCAGTCCATCGGCACCCGCCAGCTGCGGATGCCCAGCCCCAGCGCGCTGCGCAGGATCGAGCGGCGGCCGTCGCAGGCGACGGTGAGGTCGGCGGCGATCTCGCCGGTCTCGCCGTCCTTGGTGCGGTAGGTGATCCCGGTGACGCGGCCGTCCTTCGTGGTCAGACCGGTCGCCTCGGTGTTCATTCGCAGGTGGAAGGTGGGCTCCTCGGCCGCGGCCTCGGCCAGCATGTCGAGGAAGTCCCACTGCGGCACCATCGCGATGTGCTTGTGCGGGCCGGGCAACGCGGTCAGGTCCACCGCGACGTTGTCCCGCGGCCCGAGCGGCAGGGCCATCTTGGTCAGCAACTGGTGCGGCACCTTGGCGAACCGCTCGGCCAGGCCCAGCTCGTCCAGCAGTCGCAGAGTCGAGGCGTGCACGGTGTCGCCGCGGAAGTCCCGCAGGAAGTCGCCGTGCTTCTCCAGCACCGTCACGTCCACTCCGGCCCGGGCCAACAGCAGGCCCAGCATCATGCCGGCCGGGCCGCCACCCACCACGCAGCATGTCGTGCGCTCCATCGCCATCCCTCTTTTCAACATTTGTTGAATAACTTCAGCCTGCTCCCGGTGGCCGCTCCCGTCAACCCGGTTCACCCGAACAGGCAGACGTGACGACCGGCACGCCCGTCCGGTCGCACCCCGTCACCGATGCGCCACGAGTCGGACAAACCCGTTGTCGGGCCCCGGGAAAGGGGCATGCCGCACGCGCAGTGGAATCGGGAGGCGGCGGAGAGTGACCGCGAACAAGGGGCAGCTTCACCTTGTTAGCCGAATCGCGGACAAGGGATCCGCACCTAGCCTCTCCTGGTGACGCCAGTTCTCTCCGCATTCACCACCCGCACCACCGTCGAAATCCGTGCCGTTTGCCTGGACATCGACGACACGCTGATTGACTACGACGGATCGGCGAGAACCGCGTTGACCGCCCTTGTCGGACACGACCAGGCATGGCCCGCCTGGCAGCGCACCACCGACGAGCACGTCGCCCGCGCCATCTCCGGCGAGTTCGACTACGACACCATGCGCTGGGAGCGCACCAAGGCGTTCTTCGCCGTGCTCGGCGAACACCTCGACGACGCCGAGGTGCGCCGCCGCGAAGACAGCCGGCTCGCCGTCATGGAACGGTCCTGGCGGGTGTTCGACGACACCCTGCCGCTGCTGGACTGGCTCCGCGAAAGCGGCATCAAGATCGCCGCCGTGACCAACGCCTCCGGCCCCCGGCAACGCGCCAAGATCGCCGCCGTCGGCCTGTCCGAATTCTTCGACCGGGTCGTCATCGCAGGTGAACTGGGCGTCGCCAAACCCGACCCGGTGATATTCCACACCGCCTGCCTCGACCTCGACGTGCTGCCCACCGAGACCGTGCACGTCGGCGACCGGCTCGACCTCGACGCCATCGGCGCCCGCGACGCCGGCATGCACGGCGTCTGGCTCAACCGCGACGGCGCCAGCGAACAGGCCGCGCCCCACGGCGTGTGGACCATCACCAGCCTCGCCGACCTGCCCGAGCTGCTCGTCTGCGAGCTCTCCGGCACGGGCGTCGACGGCCTCTGACCTGCGCGATCCGGCCGCCGACGGGGTCGATTTCACGATCAGGCCGGCCATGGTCTAGTATTCATTCCGGCAGGGCGGACAGCGGCCGGTAACACCAAGCTGATCCAGAATGCCAATGGGGTATGGTGTAATTGGCAGCACGACTGATTCTGGTTCAGTTAGTCTAGGTTCGAGTCCTGGTACCCCAGCGCGAGGCACCCAAAGCGATGTGCTAGGGTATCTCCCAGCAAGAAAGCAAGTCCTGGCCCCGTCGTCTAGCGGCCTAGGACGCCGCCCTCTCAAGGCGGTAGCGCGGGTTCGAATCCCGTCGGGGCTACAAGATCAGGGATCCCCTGTGCTTCCTACGGAAGCACAGGGGATCTTTTCGCATGTCTTGTGGGGCTCTCGCCCCACACCCCAAGCCAGGGCGGGCTTCGCCCCCCTGGACCCCCCTTCGGGCTCGGCTCGCTGGCGCTCGCCATCGCCCTCGGATAAGGGCTTCGCTGCGCTCGCCCCTGGGTGCGGAGGTCGGGCTTCGCTTCGCTCGCCCTACTGTGCTGCGCGAGTCACGCTGTCGGGCAGGGCGAGTCACGGTTTCGGGCAGGTGGGGTCGAGTGGGATCGGGGCCTTGTTGAGCATCGCTCATCATGAAGGCCGGCCGTCGCGTGGTGGTTGCGGCCGGGCTGCCGCAACCTCACCTCTGGGTCTTTCCGTCTCGGCGCTAGAGGCGGTTTTGGAGGGCTTCGGCGGCGGCTAGGAGGTCTGCGGCCCAGCGGCCGCCGGGGCGGCGGCCAATGCGGTCCACGGGGCCGGAGACGGAGACGGCGGCTATGACGGTGCCGGAGGAGTCGCGGACGGGGGCGGAGACGGAGGCTACGCCGGGTTCGCGTTCGCCCACGGACTGAGCCCAGCCACGGCGCCTTACCTCCAGGAGGGTGCGCTCGCCGAAGAGGGCGTCGGTCAGGAGGGCGCGTTGGGTGGGGGAATCGGCCCAAGCCGCCAGAACCTTCGCGCCGCTGCCGGCGGTCATGGGGAGGCGGGCGCCTACGGGGACGGTGTCGCGGAGGCCGCTGGGGGGCTCGGCGGCGGCCACGCAGATCCGTTGCATGCCATCGCGGCGGTAGAGCTGGACGGACTCGCCGGTGATGTCGCGCAGGCGCGGAAGAACGGAAGAAGCGGCGTCCAGGAGAGGGTCGGTGGCGCCGCCGGCCAGCTCGGCCAGAGCGGCGCCGGGACGCCAGCGGCCGTCGGAACCGCGGCGCAGCAAGCGATGCACCTCCAGGCCCACGGCGAGGCGGTGTGCGGTGGCGCGAGGAAGGCCGGTCCGGTTGCAGAGTTCCGCTAGGCCACAGGGGTCCTTGGCGACGGCGCTGAGCACCGCCACCGCCTTGTCCAGAACGCCGATCCCGCTATGCTGTCCCACGTCGCGATACTAGCTTCCCGCGATGTGGGAAGTCCAGCCGCGCCAGCATCTGAGAAACCCGATCTGACACGACATCCCCGAAGGGGGAGGAGACCATGGGCCGCACGCTCGCGGAGAAAGTCTGGGACGCGCACCTGGTGCGCAAGGGCGACGGAGCCGAGCCGGACCTCATCTACATCGACCTGCACCTGGTGCACGAAGTGACCAGCCCGCAGGCGTTCGACGGGCTGCGGCTCGCCGGCCGGCAGGTACGTCGGCCTGACCTCACCATCGCCACCGAGGACCACAACGTTCCTACGGTGGACATCGAACTTCCCATCGCGGACCCGGTGTCCCGGACCCAGGTGGAGACGCTTCGGCGCAACTGCGCGGAGTTCGGGGTGCGGCTGCACCCGATGGGCGACGCGGAACAGGGCATCGTGCACGTGGTGGGCCCGCAGCTGGGTCTGACGCAGCCGGGCATGACTGTGGTGTGCGGGGACAGCCACACCTCCACGCACGGGGCGTTCGGCTCGATCGCCTTTGGCATCGGCACCTCTGAGGTGGAGCACGTGATGGCCACCCAGACGCTGCCGCTGAAGCCGTTCAAGACGATGGCGGTCAACGTCAACGGGACGCTGCGCCCGGGCGTGACGGCCAAGGACGTGATCCTGGCGGTGATCGCGAAGATCGGCACCGGCGGCGGGCAGGGCTACATCCTGGAGTACCGCGGCGAGGCCATCGAGGCGATGTCGATGGAAGCCCGGATGACCGTCTGCAACATGTCGATCGAGGCGGGCGCGCGCGCCGGCATGATCGGGCCGGACGACACGACCTTCGACTACATCAAGGGCCGCCAGCACGCGCCGAAGGGCGCCGACTGGGACGCGGCGGTGGAGTACTGGCGAACGCTGGGCACGGACGCGGACGCGGAGTTCGACGTCGAGGTGGACATCGACGCGGACACGCTGACCCCGTTCGTCACGTGGGGCACGAACCCGGGGCAGGGCCTGCCGCTCGGCGACCGCGTGCCGGACCCCGAGGACATCGGCGACGAGAACGCGAAGGTGGCGGCCGAGAAGGCGCTGGCCTACATGGGCCTGGAGCCGGGCACGCCGCTGCGTGAGATCCACGTGGACACCGTCTTCCTCGGCTCGTGCACCAATGGGCGCATCGAGGACCTCCGGGCGGCGGCGGCGGTTCTCAAGGGCCGCAAGGTCGCCTCGGACGTACGCATGCTGGTGGTGCCCGGTTCGATGCGGGTGCGGGCGCAGGCCGAATCCGAGGGACTGGACCGGGTCTTCACGGCGGCGGGCGCCGAGTGGCGGTCCGCGGGCTGCTCCATGTGCCTGGGCATGAACCCCGATCAGCTCAAGCCGGGCGAGCGCAGCGCGTCCACCTCCAACCGCAACTTCGAAGGCCGGCAGGGCAAGGGCGGCCGCACCCACCTGGTGTCGCCGCTGGTCGCCGCGGCCACCGCGGTGCGCGGCACGCTGTCGTCGCCGGCCGACCTGGACTGAGAAAGCAGGGGAGTAGACCGATGGAACCCTTCACCAGCCACACCGGGGTCGGCGTCCCGCTGCGCCGGTCCAACGTGGACACCGACCAGATCATCCCGGCCGTCTATCTGAAGCGCGTCACCCGCACCGGCTTCGAGGACGGCCTGTTCGCGGCCTGGCGGGCCGACGAGAGCTTCATCCTCAACCAGGAGCCCTTCCGCGGCGGCAGTGTTCTGGTCGCCGGCCCGGACTTCGGCACCGGCTCGTCGCGCGAGCACGCCGTCTGGGCGCTGATGGACTACGGCTTCCGGGTGGTGCTGTCGTCCCGGTTCGCCGACATCTTCCGGGGCAACTCCGGCAAGCAGGGCCTCGTGGCCGCGCAGTGTGAGCAGTCCGACATCGAACTGTTGTGGAAGCTGCTGGAGAACGAGCCCGGCACCGAGGTCACCGTCGACCTGACCGCGAAGACGGTCCGCGCCAAGGACTTCTCGGCCCCCTTCCAGATCGACGACTACACCCGTTGGCGACTGCTGGAAGGGCTCGACGATATCGGCCTGACCTTGCGAAACGTCGACGCGATCGGGGAATTCGAGGGCGGCCGGCCAACTTGGCTGCCCACAACGAACCCCGTCTCGGCGGGCTGAACACGGGGCCGCCGGAAGAGGTTTCCGGCGGCCCTTCCACCCTCCCTCGCCGCTTCGAAAACCGGGCTTATGTCCCCCGGTGGGGCGGATCCAACGCGCCATCAACAAAAAAATGGGCGTGGCGCGTGGAAATTCTTGGCGCGTTGGCTTACCGTGTGCGAGAAGTGGCCCAACTACAGGGCCGATGGTGTCCTGGGAGGGACTGAAGTGAACAAGGCCCAACTCATTGAGGCTCTGGCCGAGCGTCTCGGCGACAAGAAGGCCGCCAGCTCCGCTGTCGACGGCATCGTCGACATCGTCGTCCGCACCGTCCACAAGGGCGAGAAGGTCAACGTCACGGGCTTTGGTGTGTTCGAGAAGCGGGCTCGGGCCGCGCGCACCGCGCGCAACCCGCGCACCGGCGAGACCGTGAAGGTCAAGAAGACCAACGTTCCGGCTTTCCGCGCTGGCACGACGTTCAAGGACGTCATCAGCGGCGCCAAGAAGCTGCCGAAGGTCACCGCCGCGAAGCCGGCCGCTGCCGCCACCACGCGTGCGGCCGCTGCCAGCACCGCCGCGAAGCCGGCCACCACCGCGCGTCGGACCGCTGCCGCCAAGCCGGCCGCTGCCGCCGCGAAGCCGGCCACCACGCGTCGGACCGCTGCCGCCAAGCCGGCCGCTGCCGCCGCTAAGCCCGCCACCACGCGGAAGGCCGCGCCGAAGCGCACCACGGCCGCCG
>Ga0307511_10000621_pt1 | contig 37959 bp, 33 predicted proteins | sample 13_EM_MG_FD_200266 | JGI IMG/M metagenome (GOLD analysis project Ga0307511, IMG submission 200266) | Populus trichocarpa ectomycorrhiza microbial communities from riparian zone in the Pacific Northwest, United States - 13_EM | ecosystem: Host-associated > Plants > Roots > Unclassified | place... | reverse complement strand
GGGTCGAGGACCCCGTTCGCGAACAGCTCCGCCGCCCGCTCGAAGCTGTGCAGCACCGCCATGGAGCCGGTGATGGTGATCTCCTGGTTGTAGATGCGGTACGGGTCGATCGACACCCGGGTCGCGTAGTCGGCCACCCCGAACTGCAGGAACGTGCCCGCCTTCGCCACCCGGTCCAGGCCGTCCTGGATCGCCGCCGCGTTGCCGGTCGCGTCGATCACGAGGTCCCAGCCCTGCGGCCGGTCCAGCTCGTCCGCGTTCGCCGCCGACCCGGAGACGCCCAGCGTGCGGGCGGTCTCCAGGCGGGCCGGGTTCAGGTCCACGATGTCCACGCTCGCCGCGCCGGTGCGCTTGGCCAGCTCCAGCATCATCAGGCCCATGGTCCCGGAGCCGTAGATCAGGACGTGCGCACCGAGGCGGGACCGGAGGACGTCGTAGCCGCGCACCGCGCAGGAGAGCGGTTCGATCAGGGCCGCGTCCTCGGTGCGTACGTGCTCGGGCAGTTTCACGCAGTTCGCCACCGGGGCCACCGCGAACTGGGCCGCGCCGCCGGCGGTCGTGACGCCGATCGCGGCCCAGCGTTCGCAGAGGTTGTTGTGGCCGTTGCGGCACTGCCGGCACTCGAAGCAGTACAGCGACGGGTCCACGGCCACCTGGTCGCCGACCGAGACCTCGGTGACCTGGGTGCCGACCGCGACGATCTCGCCCGCGAACTCGTGGCCCGGCACGATCGGCAGCTTGGGTGCGAACTCGCCCTGGAGGATGTGCAGATCGGTGCCGCACAGGCCGCACGCGGCGACCTCGACGACGACCTCGCGGGGACCCGGCGTCGGGTCCGGGACCTCGGTGACGACGGCGCGGCCCACGGACTCGATGACGGCGGCCTTCATTTGACGGCTCCCAGGGAGAGGCCCTGGACCAGCTTGTCCTGGGCGGCGAACCCCGCGGCGAGCACCGGCAGGGAGACGACGAGCGACGCGGCGCACACCTTCGCCAGGAACAGGCCCTGGCTGGTGATGAAGCCGGTCAGGAAGACGGGGGCGGTCTCGGCGACCACGCCCGTCAGGACTCGGGCGAAGAGAAGTTCGTTCCAGCTGAAGATGAAGCAGATCAGGGAGGTGGCGGCGATACCCGGAAGGGCGATCGGGGCCACCACGCGCGCGAGGATGGTCGGCAGCCGGGCGCCGTCGATCTGCGCCGCCTCGATGACGGCGACCGGGACCTCGGCGAGGAAGGACTGCATCATCCACACCGCGATCGGCAGGTTCATGGAGGTGTACAGGATGACCAGGAGCCAGATGTTGTCCAGCATCCCGGCGTTCTTCGCGAACAGGTAGATCGGCAGCAGGCCCGCCACCACCGGGAGCATCTTCGTGGACAGGAAGAAGAACAGGACGTCGGTCCACTTCTTCACCGGGCGGATCGACAGCGCGTAGGCCGCCGGGAACGCCAGCAGCAGCACGAAGAGCGTCGAAGCCACGGACGCGACCAGCGAGTTGACCAGCGCGGGCCAGGGGCTCGCGCCGCCGCCGGTGCCGAAGAACTCCCGGTAGCCGTCCAGGGTGAGGGCGGCCCCGAAGGACGGCGGGTTGGTCGCCGCGTCGGTCTCCGAGTGGAAGGACGTCAGCGCCATCCAGGCGATGGGCAGGAAGAACACGATGCCCAGGAGCCAGGCCACCAGGCCGAGGCCGGAGCCTTTGCGGCGGGCACGCGCGCGTACGGCGATGCTGCTCATGCGCGGGACGCCTCCTCTCGGAACAGGGACGACACGACCCGCAGGGCGAAGGTCGCGATGATGATCGAGCCGATGACGACCAGGACGCCGGCCGCCGAGGCGAGGCCGTTCTCGTGGGCCTGGTAGAAGCTCTGGTAGACGGTGTAGGGCAGATTGGCGGTGCCCAGGCCGCCGGAGGTGATCGTGAAGACCGCGTCGAAGTTCTGGACGATGTAGATCGAGCCCAGCAGGGCGCCGAGTTCGAGATAGCGGCGCAGATGCGGCAGGGTCAGATAGCGGAAGACCTGCCAGTCGCTGGCGCCGTCCACCTTCGCGGCCTCGATCTGCTGGTGGTCGCGGCTCTGCAGCCCGGCCAGCAGGATCAGCATCATGAACGGCGTCCACTGCCAGACCAGTGATGCCTCCACCGCGAGCAGCGGGGTGTTGGAGATCCAGTCCGGCTGCGGTCCGCCCACATAGTGCAACAGACCGTTGAGAAGGCCGTATTCGGGGTTGTAGAGCACATGCTTCCAGAGCAGGGCCGCGGCCACCGGCACCACCAGGAACGGGGCGATCAGCAGCGTGCGGACGAAGCCCCGGCCGCGGAACTTGCGGTCCAGGAGCAGCGCGAGCAGCATGCCCAGGACCAGGCTGGCCAGCACCACCGCCACGGTGAGCAGGACGGTCGTCCACACCGAGTGGCGCAGGTCGGCGTCGCTGAGAACCTGCTGGTAGTTGTCGAAACCGGTGAAGTGCCGGGCCTTCGGATAGAGCGCGTTCCAGTCGAAGAACGAGATCACCAGCGTGGCCACGAACGGGAGTTGGGTCACGACGATCATGAAGACCAGGGCGGGGAGCAGAGGGGCGCGGGTGGCCCAGGCGCGCAGCTTGTCCGAGGGCTGCCGCGCGGTACGGGTTGGGCTGGTGGCCAGAGGGGCCGTTGTCGTGGCGGTCATCGTCCCTCGTACTCCTTGGAGATCTTCTCGGCGAGCTTCTGGGACTTCTTCAGGGCCGAGTCGACGGACTGCCGTCCGGCGATGGCCGAACTGATCTCCTGGGAGACCTTCGTACCGAGGTCGGTGAACTCGGGGATGTCGACGAACTGGATGCCGGGCGCGGGCCGCGGCTGTACGCCGGGGTCATTGGGTTTGGCGCCCTCGATGGCCTCCTTCGTCTGCTCCTGGAAGGCGGCGGCCTCTTTCACGTACTCGGGGTTCGTGTACGTCGAGGCGCGCTTCCCGGCCGGCACGTTGGCCCAGCCGTCCGTCTCGCCGACCAGCTGCTCGTACTCCTTGCTGGACGCCCAGGAGACGAACTTCCAGGCCTTGTCGGAGTTGTGGGAGGCCTTCTGGATGCCCCAGGCCCAGGTGTAGAGCCAGCCGGAGGAGTCGGTCTTCTCGACCGGCGCGGGGACGTAGCCGATCTTGCCCTTGACCGGGGAGCCCTTGGCCTCCAGCGAGCCCGCCGCCGAGGTGGCGTCGTACCACATGGCGACCTTGCTCTGGGTGATGTTGTTGAGGCACTCGGCGAACCCGGACTGGGCCGCGCCGGACTCGCCGTGCTTGCGGACGAGGTCGACATAGAACTTCGTCGCCTGCTCGAACGCGGGGGAGTCGAGCTGTGCCTTCCAGTCCTTGGTGAACCAGGTGCCGCCGAAGGTGTTAACGACGGTCGTCAGGGGCGCCATCAGCTCGCCCCAGCCGGGCAGCCCGCGCAGGCAGATGCCCTTCATGCCGGACTGGGCGCCGTCGACCTTGGCGGCTATGTCGGCCACCTGGGTCCAGGTCGGGTGCGCGGGCATGGTGAGGCCCTTCGCGGCGAGCACGTCCTTGCGGTACATCAGGAAGGACGACTCGCCGTAGAACGGCTGCCCGTAGAGCTTGCCGTCGTCGGCGGTCAGGGACTCCCGCATCGGCTTGAGGATGTCCTGCTCGTCGTAGGCGGGGTCCTTGGCGACATACGAGTCCATCTCGTGCAGCCAGCCGTTGCGGGCGTAGATCGGGATCTCGTAGTTGGAGAGGGTCGCCACGTCGTACTGGCCGGCCTGGTTGGCGAAGTCCTGGCTGATCTTGTCGCGGACGTCGTTCTCGGGCAGCACCGTGAAGTTGACCTTGATGCCGGTCTCCTTCGTGAAGTGCGGGGCCAGTTTCTGGAGTTCGACCATCTGGGGGTTGTTGACCATCAGGACGTTGATCGAGTTGCCGCCTGATCCGGCGCCGCCCGCTCCGACCCAGCAGCCGGAGAGCAGCGGGGCGAGCAGCGTCCCTACGGCGGCCAGGGCGAGCGTGGCTCGCGGCGGCCGTCGTCGGCTCTGGGTTCGCATGGATCGCTCCTGCACATATGGGGAGAAAAAGGGTACGCACGGGAATGGCGTGCCCCTGGGGGGTGAGTTGGGAATTCAAACGGTGCGTCGGCGGAGTGCTAGACGCGGATGACCTGTGGCCCCAGCAAGGAGTACCGGTGGGCTTCGGCCGACGGGAGCAGCGTGCTCGTGACGATCGTCTCCAGGGCACCGATCTCGGCGAACCTGCAGAAGCTGACCGCCCCGAACTTGGTGTGCACACCGGCGAACACGGTGCGCCGGGCGGCGCGGATGGCCTGCGCCTTGACCTCGCTGACGGCGGGGTCGGGCGTGGTCAGACCGTGTTCGCGGGAGATGCCGTTGGCGCCGATGAAGGCGAGGTCGAGGACGAAGCCGGCGAGCATCTTCGTCGTCCAGTGGTCCACGGTGGCGAGGGTGCCGTGCCGGACCCGGCCGCCGAGCAGCAGCACCGAGGTGTTCTCGGACTCGGCGAGCACGCCCGCGACCGGCAGGGACGCGGTGACCACGGTCAGCGGCCGGTTCCTGGGGAGCGCCTCGGCGATGAGCTGGGGGGTGAAGCCCTCGTCGACGAAGACCGTCTCGGCGTCCCCGAGCAGCTCGGCCGCGGCGACCGCGATCCGGCGCTTCTCCGGGACATGGCTGGTGGCGCGGAAGGCGAGCGTCGTCTCGAAACCGGCGCTCTCCACGGGGTAGGCCCCGCCATGGGTCCTGCGGACCAGCCCGTGGTCCTCCAGGGCGCGCAGATCGCGCCGTACGGTCTCCTTGGCCACGCCCAGCTCGGCGGCGAGCGCGGTGACGTCGACCGAGCCGGTGCGGCGCGCGGCGCGCACGATCTCCCGCTGACGTTCTTCCGCCGAACTCGTTCCCATGGCCGACACCGCCTTCCCGCTGCCTGGAGTACTGCCCGTTCGGGCCCGGTGGGACCCTTGGGGGAAGTTCTACAGCGGGTGTGCGGCACTGACCAGGCCTGTTGCACGCCCGATGCTGCCCGTGTGCGACCGTTTACCGCGCGCCGTGCCCGTCGCGGACCTGCGCCGCTGTCCGCCGGGGCGTGAGATCGGGCAGCGTCCGTGCCCGAACACGCCGGCGGGCGGGCCCGTTCGGTGCCCGCCCGCCGCCGCGAAGGTGCTTTTCCCGTCAGTACGGCCGATGCCGCTACGGCTCGACTGTCAGTACGGCCAGATCGGCGGGTCGTTCACGAAGTGGCCGCCGAGACAGGCGTGCGCCTCGACGCCCGGCTGCAGCTCGCCCTGCTCGGCGATCAGCTTCTCGGCGTACGGCTCGGAGTCGTCCTGCGGTTCGTAGCCGAGCGCTCGCGCGGTCGACAGGTCCCACCACAGGCGGGTGTTGGCGGAGGAGCCGTAGACGACCGTGTGCCGTACGTCCTCGGCGGTCAGGGCCGCGTGGAAGAGGCGGGCGCCGTCGGCGGGGCTCATCCAGATCGACAGCATGCGCACACTGCTGGGCTCCGGGAAGCAGGAGCCGATGCGGACGGAGACGGTCTCCAGGTGGTGCTTGTCCCAGTAGAGCTGCGCGAGGTCCTCGCCGAAGGACTTGGACAGACCGTAGAAGGTGTCGGGGCGGTGCGGGGTGTCGATCGGGATGAGGGGGTCGTCCCCTTGCGGCCTCGGGGTGTAGCCCACCGCGTGGTTGGAGGAGGCGAAGACGATGCGGCCGACGCCCTCCTCTCGGGCGGCCTCGTAGAGGTTGTACGTGCCCTCGATGTTCGACCTGAGGATCTTGTCGAAGGAGGATTCCAGGGAGATGCCCGCGAGGTGGATGATCGCGTCGACGTCCCGCACGGCCTCGCGGAGCGCCGCCCGGTCGGAGAGGTCCGCGGTGATCGCGTCCGGCTCGCCCTCGATCGGGCGCAGATCCAGCAGCCGCAGGTCGTAGCCGTAGGAGGGGAGCAGGTCCCGCATCAGGGTGCCGAGCCCGCCTGCGGCGCCGGTGAGCAGAATGGTGCGGGGAGCGGGCATCCTCGGTCTCCTAGAGTCATCGGCCTCATGTATGAACGTTATTCACATGCATGGACAAGCTAAGGATCGGTCGCCATGCCCGTCAAGTGTGGCGCGGACCTGGGAAATCCGCTTCCTTCTTGCTCATTTGCCTGCTTGACCCGCCCTGAGGCAGATCCTTAGGGTGGGGCTGTTCAGAAATGTAGACGTTGATCAGAAGAACGTACGCGCCTGTTTCAAGGGAGAGCCCGTGACGCCAGCCCCTCTCGCCGACCGGCTCTCTGTCCCCAGCGGGCCGCTGTTCTTCCCCGTCACCGCGTACGGCCCCGACGGCGCCGTCGATCTCGACGTGTACCGCGCCCATGTCCGCCAGGGCGTCGAGGCCGGTGCCGCCGCCGTGTTCGCGTGCTGCGGCACCGGGGAGTTCCACGCGCTGCTGCCCGAGGAGTTCGAGGCGTGCGTGCGGGCCGCCGTGGAGGCGACCGGGGGCCGGGTGCCGGTGGTCGCGGGCGCGGGCTACGGCACCGCGCTCGCCGTACGGTACGCACGGCTCGCGGAGGCCGCCGGGGCGGACGGGCTGCTCGCGATGCCGCCGTACCTGGTGGTCGCCGGGCAGGAGGGGCTGCTGCGGCACTACCGGGAGGTGGCCGCGTCGACCGCGCTGCCCGTCATCGTCTACCAGCGCGACAACGCGGTGTTCACCCCGGCCACGGTCGTCGAACTCGCCCGTACCGAGGGGATCATCGGCTTCAAGGACGGCCTCGGCGACCTCGACCTGATGCAGCGGATCGTGAGCACCGTACGCGGCGAAGTCCCGGGCGACTTCCTGTACTTCAACGGCCTGCCCACCGCCGAACAGACCCAACTCGCCTACCGGGGCATCGGCATCACCCTCTACTCGTCCGCCGTGTTCTGCTTCGTCCCCGAGATCGCGCTCGCCTTCCACCGGGCCCTTGCGACCGGCGACGACACCACGGCGAACCGCCTCCTGGACGGCTTCTACCGGCCGTTCGTCGAACTGCGCGCCCAGGGACGCGGTTACGCGGTCTCGCTCGTCAAGGCGGGCGTACGGATGCGAGGTCTGGACGTCGGCGAGGTCCGCCCGCCGCTGACGGAACCGACCGAGGATCATGTCAAACAGCTGGCCCAACTCATCGAGCGCGGCTACACGTTGATCGAGCCGCAGATCGATTCACAGGTGGACTCGCAGATGGAGGAGGGCGCGTGAAGGCATCGGCGTTCGTCTATCCCTGGGACGTCAACGGCGACCCCGAGGCGGGCGAGAGGATCGCCGGGCTCGGCGTCCGGCAGGCGACCCTCGCCTCCGCCTACCACTCCACGCGCGCGCTGACCCCCCGTCACCCGCGCCACCGCGTCGTCACCGCCGAGCACGCGGCCGTCCTGTATCCGCCGGACTCCCGTTGGCGGGGGCGGGAGTTGAGGCCGTACGCGGCCGGCGACTGGGCGCCGGGCGACGCCTACGGGGAGGCCGCCGCCTCCCTCGCGGACGCGGGCCTGGAGGTGCACACCTGGGTCGTGCTCGCCCACAACTCCCGGCTGGGCGCGGAACATCCGGACACCTCGGTGGTCAACGCCTACGGCGACCGCTACCCCTGGGCACCCTGTATCGCCCAGTCCGCCACGCGCGCGTACCTAGTCGACCTCGCCGCCGAGGCGGCCGTACGCCCCGGCGCGCACGGCACCGAACTGGAGTCCCTGGGCTGGTACGGCCTCGCCCACCTGCACGCCCACGACAAGACCGGGGGAATCCCCCTCGGGGACGCGGGCCAGTACCTGATGTCCCTGTGCTTCTGTCCGACCTGCCGGGAGGGCTACGGCGAACAGGGCCTAGACGCCGAGGAGTTGGCGGCGGTCGTACGGGCCGCGCTGGAACCGGCGTGGCAGGGGGCGCCCTCCGACGGCGGCTGGGCGGGGGTCGAGAAACTTCTCGGCGAGGCGGATGCGACGGCCACGCGCGCGTGGCGCGACGACAGGGCCCGCACACTCCAGGAGGCGGCGGTCGCCGCGGTCCGGGCCGCCGCAGCCGCCGACTTCCAGGTCCTGCTGCACGCCGACCCGGAGTCGTACCACTGCGGCGCCAACGCGGGCGTGGACCCCGCGCACATCCTCTCGGTGGCCGACGGTGTGGTGGTCCCCTGCACGGGCGGCGCGGGCCTGCTGACCCCGTTCGCCGAACAGAGCCTGGACGGCAGGGTGTTGGCGGCCAACTTCACGGTGGTCTCCGGGATGGGCGGACACCCGGGGGCACTCGCGGCGGATGCGGCACGGGCACGCGGCCTGGGGGCGACGGAACTGCGGCTGTATCACGCGGGGTTGGCGTCGGACGGGGATCTGGCGGAGGTGCGCTCGGCGCTGGCCGGGCTCTGATCCGAGCCAGGCCTTCTCCTCCCCGAAAGTGCTCGGAGTGTGCCCGTCCCAACCAGCCCCAGCCACGCCCCCGTCGAGATCAACGCCAGCCCGACCAGGCTCAGCACCACCCGGAAGTCGGCCAGTTCGACCAGTGCGGCTCCCGCCGCCAACCCGAGCACATTGGGTGTGAAGAGCAGGGTGTTGGCGGTGGCCGTCGCCCGGCCCAGCAGCGGACCCGGCACCTCGCGCTGCACCGCGGTGAACGCGGCGATCAGTACGCAAGGGAGCCCCACCCCGACCGCCGCGCCGCCCGCCAGGACCACCGGGTCGGACGGCACCGCGCGGGCGGCCACCCCGACCGCCGCGACCGCGATCCCGGCCGCCCCGAACCGGCGCTCGCCGAGCCGTCGTAGCGCGGGCCCGGAGACCAGGCCGACCGCGACCGAGCCGACGCCCTGGGCCACGTACAGCACCCCCGTGTAGGCGGGAGCGTGTCCCAGGGCCTCGACGATCGCGTAGTTCGTCGAACTGCTCAGGGAAGCGAGGAACATCATGGTCCCGCCCGCCACGACCAGTCGGCGCAACCCGGGACGCGCCCACAACTCGCGGACGCCCTCGGCGGTTTGGGCCCGCCAGTCGCCTTTGGGGAGCCGGGGCCGCTCCTCGTGAGCGCGCACGAACAGCCACAGTCCCGCCGCCAGCGCGAATGTCACCGCGTCCAGAGAGGCCACTGCGGGCCCGCCGAACGCGGCGTACAGGCCCGCGCCTGTCAGCGGCGCGACCAGTTTCATGCCCTCCACGGCCGTCATCCGCAGCCCGTTGAAGTCGCCGAGGAGATCCCGGTCCACCACGGCGGCGACAAGAGCCGACTCGGCGGGGTCCTGAACGACGACGATGGTGCCGTAGACGAGCAGGACCGTGAACAGGAGCCACAGGTCGGCGCGGGAGTCGACGGCGAAGAGGGTGAGGAGGAGGGCGGCCAGGGCGAGGTTCGTGCGGATCAGCAGGGGCTTGCGGCGGACGCGGTCGGCGATCGTGCCGAGGGCCGGGCCGCACAGTGTCGGCGCCCACACCGCGAACATGCACAGCGCGGCCAGACCGTTCGATCCGCTGAGGTCCTTCACCCACACGCCGGCCGCCAGCCCCAGCGCGGACGTGCCGAAGGCGGACACCACCAGCCCCGTGAAATACAGCCCCGCGTTGCGGTCCCGCAGGATGCGGGTCACCGTCCAGTTCTTCGTCATGCCTGGTCATCGTGGGTCTAAGGCCGGGGATGCGACATCGGGCAGGTGCCCTAGAAACGCGTCGCGCGGCGCGGGCGCCGCGTATCTCGGCGGAGGCGGCCTGGGCGGCCGGGAGTTCGCGTTCAGGGGTGGGACATCGTGCACCACCTCAAGGGGCACCCGATCGTCCCGTTCGCCCACGACTCCTCGCCGGGCTGCGCGATCTGCGACCCGGTGATCGCGCTGTGGTGTCTGCGCCGGGGACCGTCCGCGCGGGAACTGATCCGGGGCCGGGCGATGAGTTCCCGGGCCGCCGTCGGTCTACCTCCTGAGTGAGACCGATCTCCGGAAGGGAAGCGCATGACCGACAGCATCTTCGATCTCGGCCCGCAGACCCGTGTCGTCGCCCGGCTCGTGGAGGGAGTCACCGACGAGCAGCTCAGAGACGTGACCCCGTGCCCCGGCACCGCCGTACGCAACATGCTGGGACACCTGCTCGGCCTGTCCGTGGCCTTCCGCGACGCCGCGCGCAAGGACCTGGGCGTCATGACGGACACCGCACCGGACACCGCCGCCTCGGACATCGGCCCCGGCTGGCGCGAGGACTTCCCCAAGATCCTCGACGGACTCGCCGAGGCCTGGCGCGACCCGGCCGCCTGGACCGGCATGACCCGCGCGGGCGGCGTCGACCTCCCCGGCGAGATCGCCGCGGCGGTCGTGGCCGACGAACTGGTCGTCCACGGCTGGGACCTGGCCCGCGCCACCGGCCAGCCCTACGACCCCGACCCGACCGCGCTCCAGGCCTCGTACACCTTCCTGCTGGCGGTGGCCGAGGACCCGACCGGCGGCGGAGGTATCTTCGGGCCGGTGGTGCCGGTACCGGCGGACGCCCCGCTCCTGGACCGGGCGGTCGGCCTCAGCGGACGTGACCCGGGCTGGAAGCCGTAGACCGACGCCCTCAGCCGTGGACCGGCGTCTCAGCCGTGGACGGGGAACGACGCCTGGAACGCCAGCCGCTCGTCCGCCCCGTCGCCGATGCGGGCGAGGACCTCGTCGAGCGCCATGAACTCCTCCCACACCGCCCGGCCGCTCGCCTCGGCCAGCCGGGCCACGACGAGATCCTCCAGCTCGGGGACCCGCTTGTTCTTCCACACCTTGTCGGCGAGGCTCACCAGGAGGTCCTCCAGACCGACACCCGACCGTGCCCACGAGGCGTGCGTCGCGGCGAAGCGGGCCAGCTCCGGGCCGACGCCGTGGCCGAGCAGCAGGGTCCGTCCCGCCTCCTCGTGCGCGGCCCCGGGCCCGGAGAGCTCGGAGACGTGCACCGTCTTCCCCACGTCGTGTGTCGCCGCCCCGAAGAGCACCGCTTCGCGGTCGAACAGCGCGGCGGGGCAGTGCTGTTCGACCCAGCCGACCAGCTGATGTGCGACGTCATGGACGGCTCGCAGGTGAGCCGCCAGCCGCGGCGGGCTGCCCAGCTCCGACAACAGTCCGACGACGCGATCCGGCAGGGGCAGCAGCGGCGGGTCGACGGTGGCGCTCATCGCCCTGGACAAGGGAGTGTCGGCCATCACCGCGTCAGGGTACTGACCGCAGCATCCTCGCCCCCAGAGGCCCGGGCGGGGCGGAAGGTCCCGAACTGTGAGTGCCGCGGCCCCCGGAACCGTACTCTTCCCCACCATGCCTCTCAGTCTCACCGTCCTCGGCACCGCCTCCCCGCATCCACGCCCCGGCCGCCCCTGCTCCGGGTACCTGCTGCGCGGCGGCGGCGCCGAGGTGTGGGTGGACGCGGGCACCGGAACGTTCGCGGAGTTGCAGCGGCACACCGACCCGGCGCGGCTCACCGCGATCTGGATCTCGCACCTGCACGCCGACCACAGCGCCGATCTCCTCGCCGCGGCCTACGCGTTCGCCTTCGGCGGGATGACCCCGGCCGCCCCGATCCCGCTCTACGCCCCGCAGGACTGCGCCCGCCGCCTCGCCGGCTTCTTCGGACAGCCGGACGTACGGTTCCTGAGCGGCGTCTTCGACTTCCGCCCGCTCTACGACGGCCACGCCGTCCGGCACTGGAACCTCCGCCTCACCGCACGCGCCGTCGTCCACGACACCGAGGCGTACGGGCTGCGCGCCGAGTGCCAGGGGAGTGTCCTCGGCTACTCCGGGGACAGCGGCCCCTGCGAGGCGCTGTCCGAACTCGCGGGCGGCGCCGACGTGTTCCTCTGTGAGGCCGACATCGACCGGCATCGCGAAGGCGAACGCCAGGTCCACCTCACGCCCGAGGACGCCGGCGCCTGCGCCAAGGGTGCGCGCGAACTCCTCATCACCCACGTGGGACCCACCCTCACCAGGGAAGCGGCGCTGGAGCGCGCCGCCGCGATCTTCCCCGGCCGGACCTCGGCCGCGCTCGAAGGCGTCACCAAGACCATGTGAAGCGCTTTCTCGTTCTTCTGTCAGAAGCATTGACGAAACACAGGGCCGCTCCTACCTTCAACGCGTCGTACTTCGTACGTCATATATGAGACGCGATACGCGAGATCGGATATCCGAGAGCCGATCCGCGACCGCAGCCACGTGACATCCGAGAGGCGCGCATGACCTCTGTGCCCACGCCGATCCCGTCCCGCACGCAGTTCGTGCTGGAAGGGATCAAACACCGCATCCTCACCGGGCAGTTGACGCCGGGGCAGCCACTGGTCGAGACCGAACTCGCCGCACAGTTCGGGGTGTCCAAGACCCCGGTGCGCGAGGCGCTCAAGACCCTGGCCGGCACCGGGCTCGTCGTGATGAACCAGTACAAGGGCGTCACGGTGCGCATGGTGGACGCGGACATGGCGCGCGAGGTGTACGACGTCCGGCTGCTCCTCGAACCCGAGGCGCTCCGGCGGGCCGTACGACTGGGCGCCTCCCTGGACGCCGCACGCGAGGCGCTGACCCGCGCCGACGAGGCGACGGACACCGCCGAACGCTCCCTCGCCAACCGGGAGTTCCACCGCGCCCTGTACCTGCCGTGTGGCAACCCGCTGCTCGGCCGGATGCTCGACGAGGTCCGCGACCAGGCCGCCCTGGTCTCCGCCGTCGCCTGGGCCGCCTCGCCGTCCTGGGAACGGGAGGCCGGCGAACACCGCGAGATCCTGCGGCTCGCCCTCGACGGAGACGCGGACGCCGCGGCGACCGCGCTGCACGCCCACATCGCGTCGTTCGTGCAACGGGCCTTCCCCGGCACCGAGTTGGGACACGGCCCCGGCACCGAGCCGGGAACCCAGGGAGAGGACGGTCAGGCATGACAGCGGCGTTCGAGGCCCAACGGGCCGCCCTGGCCGACGTGGTGGCGATCCCGGTGACCCCGTTCGCCGCGGACGGCACCGTCGACCAGGACACCCACCGGACCCTGCTGCGCCGCCTGCTCGACGGCGGGATCGGCATCCTCACGCCGAACGGCAACACCGGTGAGTTCTACGCCCTCACCCCTCAAGAACGCCAACTGGTAACGGAGTTGACCATCGACGAGGCGGGCGCACGCGCCGCGGTCCTCGTCGGCGTCGGCCACGACGTGCCCACCGCCATCGCCTCCGCCCGGCACGCCCGCGACCACGGCGCCCGGATGGTGATGGTCCATCAGCCCGTCCACCCCTACGTCTCGCAGGGCGGCTGGGTCGACTACCACCGCGCCATCGCCGAGGCCGTGCCGGACCTGGGCGTCGTCCCGTACATCCGCAACGCCCAGCTTCTCGGGGCCCGCCTCGCCGAACTCGCCGACGACTGTCCGAACGTCATCGGCGTCAAGTACGCCGTCCCCGACGCGGCCCGCTTCGCCGCCTTCGCCCGGGACGCGGGCCTCGAACGCTTCGTGTGGGTGGCCGGGTTGGCCGAACCGTACGCCCCCTCCTACTTCTCGGCGGGCGCCACCGGCTTCACCTCAGGACTCGTGAACGTCGCCCCGTCCGTTTCGCTGAACATGATCGAAGCGCTTCGATCGGGCGACTACCCCGGGGCGATGAAGGTGTGGGAACAGATCCGCCGATTCGAGGAACTAAGGGCCGCAAACGGCTCGGCGAACAACGTCACGATCGTGAAGGAAGCGCTTGCGTCCCTCGGCCTGTGCCGCCGTGACGTACGGCCCCCCAGCAAGCCCCTGCCCGAGAGCGAGCGCGCCGAAGTCGCCGCGATAGCCGCCGGATGGTCCATATGAAGGCACCGGAAGAGCTCAGAAGCCACCAGTGGTACGGCACCGACGGGCTGCGCTCCTTCAGTCACCGGGCCCGCACCCGCCAGCTCGGCTACCTCCCCGAGGAACACCTCGGCAAGCCCGTCATCGCGATCCTCAACACCTGGTCGGACATCAATCCCTGTCATGTGCACCTCCGTGACCGCGCCCAGGCGGTCAAGCGGGGCGTGTGGCAGGCGGGCGGCTTCCCGCTGGAGTTCCCGGTCTCCACGCTCAGCGAGACCTTCCAGAAGCCGACCCCGATGCTCTATCGCAACCTCCTCGCGATGGAGACCGAGGAACTGCTGCGGTCGTATCCCGTCGACGGTGCCGTGCTCATGGGCGGCTGCGACAAGTCGACCCCCGCGCTCCTCATGGGCGCGGCCAGCGTCGACCTGCCCACCGTCTTCGTCCCCGCCGGGCCGATGCTGCCGGGCCACTGGCGGGGCGAGGTCCTCGGCTCCGGCACCGACATGTGGAAGTACTGGGACGACAAGCGCGCCGGCCTCATCGGCGACTGCGAGCTGACCGAGCTGGAGAGCGGCCTCGCGCGCTCGCCCGGGCACTGCATGACCATGGGGACCGCGTCCACGCTGACGGCCGCCGCCGAGGCGCTGGGTGTGACCGTGCCGGGCGCGTCGAGCATTCCCGCCGTGGACTCGGGGCACGACCGGATGGCCGCGCAATCCGGCATGAGGATCGTTGAACAAGTCCACAAGGGGCGTGTTCTCTCGTCGATCCTCACCCAAGAAGCCTTCGAGGACGCGGTCACCACCGTCCTCGGCCTCGGTGGCTCCACCAACGCCGTGATCCACCTCATCGCCATGGCCGGCCGCGCGGGCGCCCGCCTCACCCTCGACGACTTCGACCGCATCGCCCGCACGGTCCCGGTCCTGGCGAACGTACGCCCCGGCGGACGGACGTACCTCTTGGAGGACTTCCACTTCGCCGGCGGCCTGCCCGGCTTCCTCTCCCGGATCACGGACCTGCTCCACCTGGACCGCCCGACCGTCTCCCACGACACCCTGCGCGAACAGCTCGCAGGCGCGCGGGTGCACAACGACGACGTGATCCGTACGCGCGACAACCCGGTGGCGAGCGAAGGCGGAGTCGCCGTCCTGCGCGGCAACCTCTGCCCGGACGGCGCCGTCATCAAGCACATCGCCGCCGAACCGCACCTGCTCAAGCACACCGGGCCCGCGGTCGTCTTCGACGACTACCGGACCATGCAACGCACCATCAACGACCCGGAGTTGGACATCACCGCCGACAGCGTGCTGGTGCTGCGCAACGCGGGCCCGAAGGGCGGCCCCGGTATGCCGGAGTACGGCATGCTCCCGCTCCCCGACCACCTCCTCAAGCAGGGCGTCCGGGACATGGTCCGCATCTCCGACGCCCGGATGAGCGGCACGAGTTACGGCGCGTGCGTGCTGCACATCGCGCCCGAGTCGTACGTCGGCGGACCACTGGCGCTCGTGCGGACCGGGGACACCATCACCCTGGACGTAGAGGCACGCATCCTCCAACTCAACGTGGACGACGAGGAGTTGGCGCGACGCCGGGCGGAGTGGACACCCCCGCCCGCACGGTACGAGCGCGGCTACGGCGCGCTCTACAACGAACACATCACCCAGGCGGACACCGGCTGCGACTTCGAGTTCCTGGCCCGGCCGGGCAAGGTGCCTGATCCGTACGCCGGTTGAGCTCCTTCCCATGCCTGTCGAGCAAGCGCTTCCTGCACTGAGCGTCCTGTACTGAACGGAGAACAGTCATGGCCCAAGCCGCAGCCGTGGCGAAACCGCCCGCGCCACCCCGGCGGCGCCGTGCCTCCGCGACCCCGCGCAGGCTGCCGTATCTGCTGATCGCCCCGGCCGCGCTGCTCATGCTGGGCTTCATCGCCTACCCGGTCATCAGCGTCTTCTACTACAGCCTGCAGAACTACAACCCCACCAAACCGTGGCGCAACGGCTTCGCGGGCCTCGACAACTTCACCCACGCCTTCACCGACGACCCCCAGTTCTGGGACACGTTGACCTTCAGCGCCAAGTGGGTCGTCGTAGAGGTAGGCCTCCAGCTCCTCTTCGGACTGGCCCTCGCGCTCATCGTCAACCAGACCTTCGTGGGCCGGTCCATCGGCCGCGCGCTGGTGTTCTCCCCCTGGGCCGTGTCGGGCGTACTGACCTCCGCGATCTGGGTGCTGCTCTACAACTCCCAGACAGGCGTGACCCGTTACCTCGCCGACATGGGAATCGGCCAGTACGGCACGAGTTGGCTCTCCGACCCCTCAACCGTCTTTTCCGCAGCGGTCGTTGCGGACCTCTGGCGAGGCGTCCCCTTCTTCGCGATCCTCATCCTCGCCGACCTCCAGTCCGTGTCGAAGGACCTGTACGAGGCCGCCGAGGTCGACGGAGCCAGCCGCTTCAAGCAGTTCCTGCACATCACGCTGCCGCACCTCAAGGACGCGATCGTCCTCTCCACACTGCTGCGCGCGGTCTGGGAGTTCAACAACGTCGACCTCCTCTACACCCTGACCGGCGGCGGCCCGGCCGGCGAGACGACCACGCTCCCGCTCTACGTCGCCAACACCAGTGTCGAGGCACACAACTTCGGCTACGCGTCGGCTCTCACGACGGTCGCGTTCGTGATCCTGCTGTTCTTCTCGATCGTCTATCTGCGCCTGAGCAAGTTCGGAGGCGGCGACAAGTGATCACCGAGATCGCCCCGGCCCGCGAGCGGGAGTCCGCCGCACCGCACCAGCCCCGCAAGGTCCGCCGCGCCTGGGACGAGGTCCCGCGCTGGCAGATCTACGTCCCCCTGGGCATCTACCTCGTCTTCACCCTGATCCCCTTCTACTGGATCCTGCTCTTCGCGTTCCGCCCGGCCGGCTCGACCTCCCTGGTGCCCTGGCCGATGACCCTCGACCACTTCCAGAAGGTGTGGACCGAACGCAGCTTCGGCGTCTACTTCCAGAACAGTGTCTACGTCGGCATCGCCACCCTGGTCCTCACCACGGTCGTCGCCCTGGCCGGCGGCTACGCGCTCGCCCGCTTCGAGTTCAGGATCAAGCGCACCTTCATGCTGGCCCTGCTCTGCTCCCAATTCGTGCCGGGCGCCCTGCTGTTGGTCCCGCTGTTCCAGATCTTCGCCAAGCTCCAGATGATCAACTCGCTCGGCAGCGTCATCCTCGCGGAGACCGTCTTCCAGCTCCCGCTGTCGATGATACTGATCAGCGGCTTCATCAGGAACGTCCCGCAGTCCCTGGAAGAGGCCGCCTGGGTCGACGGCTGCAACCGTTTCGCCGCCTTCCGCATCGTCGTCCTGCCACTGCTGCGGCCCGGGCTGATCGCCGTCGGCTCCTTCGCCTTCGTGCACGCCTGGAACCACTTCCTCTTCGCCCTGATGTTCCTCTCCGACCAGAGCAAGCAGACCATCCCGGTCGGCCTCAACACCCTGATGAGCGCGGACAGTGTCGACCTCGGCGCGCTCGCCGCCGGCGGCATCGTCGCGGCCGTACCCGTGGTGATCGTCTTCGCCTTCATCCAGAAGTGGCTGATCACCGGCTTCAGCGCGGGGGCGGTGAAGGGATGAGGCAACCGCTTACCCTGCTGGCGAAGATCGTCGACGCAGGGAGAATCCCATGACCCGCCCGAACGGTGACACGACCGTTTCCGCACCCGTCCCCGTCGTCCTCGCCGGGGCCCGCGGTCACGGCCGCTGGCACGTCGAGAACATCCGCCGGCTCCAGGACAAGGGACTCGTACGCCTCGTCGGCATCTGCGAGCTGACCCCGCTGACCGAGGAGGAGTTCGGCGGCGAACTCCCCGCGCAGTCCCCGGACTTCGGCGAACTCCTCGACTCCACCGGCGCCCGGGTCGCCGTGGTCTGCACCCCGATCCCGACCCACACGGACCTCGCCCTCGCCGCCGCGAAGCGGGGCGTGCACCTGCTGCTGGAGAAGCCCCCTGCGCCCTCGTACGCCGAGTTCCGCAGGATGGCCGACGGGGTCGCCGCGGCCGGAGTGGTCTGCCAGATCGGGTTCCAGTCGCTCGGCTCGCACGCCGTGCCCGCGATCCGGCAGCTGATCGCCGAGGGCACCATCGGCACCCTCACCGGAGTCGGCGGGGCCGGTGCCTGGGCGCGCGACGAGGCGTACTACCGGCGCGCCCCCTGGGCGGGCAAGCGGCGCCTGAACGGCGTAGACGTCATCGACGGCGCGCTGACGAACCCTCTCGCGCATGCCGTGGCCACCGCCCTCGCCCTGAACGGCACGACCCGCGCCGAGGACGTGGCCCGTATCGAGACCGAACTCGTGCGCGCCAACGACATCGAGTCCGACGACACCTCCTGCGTCCGCGTCACCACGGTCCAGGACGGCCCGGTCACCGTCGCCGTGACCCTGTGCGCCGAACACCCGGGCGAGCCCTATGTGTTGGTGCACGGCAGCGAAGGCCGGATCACCTACTGGTACAAGCAGGACCGCGTCCTGCTCCAGCGGGCGGGCCATGGCCCGGAGGAGTTCGAGTACGGCAGCACGGACCTGTTGGAGAACCTGGTCGCCCATCTCGTCGACGGTGAAGCCCTGTTGGTCGAACCGGACTCGACCGGCGCCTTCATGAAGGTCGTCGAGGCGATCCGCCAGGCCCCCGACCCGGCCCAACTCCCCACCGATGCTTGGCACTTGCTGACCGCCGAGAACCGCCGGGTCGTCCCCGGCATCGACGCACTGGTCACGGCGGCGGCCGACACCCTCGCCCTCTACTCAGAGCTGGGCGCCCCGTGGGCCCCACCGAAAGAGGTGACAACCTGATGATCACCCACGACACACCGGTGCTGCGCGTCGCGGGCCGCCCGGTCGCCCGGTACGTCACCCGGCCCGAGCTGCCCGCCCGGCTCTCCCCGCGCCCCTATCTGCACCCCGTGACCACCCTGGCCGGCACGGCGGTCACCGAACTGGGCCCCGTCGACCACACCCACCACCTCGGCGTCGGTGTCGCCGTTCCCGACGTCGAGGGGCACAACTTCTGGGGCGGCCGCACCTACGTCCGTGACCAGGGCCCCACGGAACTGGACAACCACGGCGCCCAACGCCACTCCGCCTTCCAGCTCCGCGATCCCGACGGGTTCGTCGAGGAACTCCGCTGGGTGGCCTCCGGCGCCGAGCTGCTGCGCGAACGCCGTACGGTCGCGGCCACCGAACTCACCGACACCGCGTGGGCGTTGGACTTCACTTTCTCCCTCACCAACGTGACGTCCGACCCCTTGTCGATCGGCAGCCCCGCCACCAACGGCCGCCTCGGAGCCGCGTACGGCGGCTTCTTCTGGCGGGCCCGCAAGGAGGCGGAGACCCCGCGCGTCTTCACGGCCGACCGCGAGGGCGAACCGGACGTCCACGGCACCCGCGCCGACTGGCTGGCCCTCGCCGGCGCCGGCTGGACGCTGGTCTTCGCCGGCGCCACGGACCGCTCCCGCCGTGACCCGTGGTTCGTCCGCACCGCCGAATACCCGGGCGTGGGCTCGTCGTTGGCCTCGGACGAACGGCTGCCGATCCCGCCCGGCGACACGGTCGTACGACGCATCGTCACCGTCGTCGCGGACGGCGGCCTGGACCGGGGCGAGGCGGCGGTGCTGGTGCGGAAGGCGGTCGGCCAGTGACCCCCGAGACGTACGCCAACCCCGTCCTGAACGCCGACTGGTCCGACCCGGACGTCATCCGCGTCGGCGACGACTTCTACCTCACCGCGTCCAGCTTCGGCCGCGTACCCGGTCTGCCGCTGCTGCACTCCCGCGACCTGGTGAACTGGACCCTGGTCGGCCACGCCCTCCAACGCCTGGAACCAGCAAGGGACTTCAGGACCCCACGGCACGACTGCGGGGTCTGGGCCCCCGCGTTGAGACACCACGACGAACGCTTCTGGATCTTCTGGGGCGACCCCGACCAGGGCATCTTCCAGATCAACGCCCCCGAGATACGCGGCCCTTGGACCCGCCCCCACCTCCTCAAGGAGGGCAAGGGCCTCATCGACCCGTGCCCCTTGTGGGACGACGAGAACGAGGGTGAGGCCTACCTCGTCCACGCCTGGGCCAAGTCCCGCGCGGGCATCAACAACCGCCTCACCGGCCACCGTATGCACCCCGACGCCACGACCCTGCTCGACGACGGCAAGGTGATCGTCGACGCGGACCACGTCCCCGGCTGGTTCACCCTGGAGGGCCCCAAGGCCCACCGACACGATGGCTGGTTCTGGATCCTCGCGCCCGCAGGGGGAGTTGAGACCGGCTGGCAGGGCGCGTTCCGCTCCCGCGGCTTCTTCGGACCGTACGAGGAGAAGGTCGTCCTGGAGCAACGGGACACCGACGTCAACGGCCCCCACCAGGGCGCGTGGGTGCGCACCCCGTCCCGGGAGGACTGGTTCCTGCACTTCCAACAGCGCGGCGCCTACGGCCGAGTTGTCCACCTCCAGCCGATGAGGTGGGGTGACGACGGCTGGCCGGTCATCGGCGACGCGGGCGCCCCCGTAGCCGTACACCGGAAACCGGATCTCCCGCCGCAGCCGCCCGCCGCGCCCGCCACCGACGACGACTTCCCCGGCGGACGGTACGGCCGTCAGTGGCAGTGGACGGCGAACCCGCAGGACGGCTGGGCCACCCACCACTCGGGCGACGGCCTACGACTGACCTGCGCACGTTCCGCCGACGCACACGACCTGCGCAGGCTCCCGAACCTCCTCACCCAGCGCCTCCCCGGCACACCCGTAGCCGCGGAGGTCGAACTGCGGCTGCACAGCGAGGAGTTGGGGGCGCGCGCCGGACTGGCCGTGCTCGGGGACGCGTACAGCTGGATCGGACTCCAGCGGGGCGCGGACGGGGAGGTGCGCTTCGTGCACCGCTTCGCCGAGCCCGTCGCCGAGCGGGAGCGGGACGCGGGGGAGTCCTGCGTCGCACCCGAGGGCCGGGTCCGGCTGCGGATCGAGATCGGCGCCGGGGCGCGGTGCCGCTTCTTCTACGACGTCGGGGACGGGCCGCGGCCGAGCGGCCAGGTCTTCGCCGCCACCCCCTGGCGCTGGGTCGGTGCCCTGCTCGGGCTCTTCGCGCTCGCGCCCGCCGGCACGGGACATGCCGGTGCGGCCGTGTTCACGCGGTTCCGGATCAGTTCTCTCCACTAACTAGCCCTGCCCGTACGCCTGTTGGGAGTCGCAATGACGCACCTCCGTAGCAAGCGCTTGCCAGCCCCTGTCCGTGACCTCACCGCCCCGTTGGACCCACAAGAAGAGAGCCGACCTATGAAGACCAGCATCCGCAGAAGCCGGCGGGCCGCGATGGCCGTCGCCCTGGGCTCCGTGCTCGCGCTGACCGCCACCGCCTGCGGCGACGACGGCAGTGGCGGGGCGGGGGACAAGGGCGACGAGGGCTCCGGCAAGGGCACCATCACCTTCTGGGACAACAACGGCGGTGTCCGTACCGACATCTGGAAGCAGATCATCGCGGACTTCGAGAAGAAGAACCCCGACATCAAGGTCAAGTACGTCGGGATACCGGCCGCGAGCGCCCAGTCCAAGTACGACACCGCCATCCAGGGCGGCGGTCTTCCCGACGTCGGCGGTGTCGGGACCGCGGTGCTCGCCGAGGTCGCGGTGCAGGGGGCGCTCGCGCCGTTGGACAGTCGGCTCAAGTCCAGTGCGCTGAACGGCAAGTTGAGCCAGAACCTGCTCGACGTCAGCAAGTCCGCCGGTGGCGGGGACACGCTGTACCAGATCCCGACCTCCGCCAACAACGGCACGCTGTGGTATCGCACCGACCTGTTCAAGGCGGCCGGTCTGGACGCGCCGACCACCTGGTCGAAGTTCTACGCCGCCGCCGACAAGCTCACCGACAAGGCCAAGAACAAGTTCGGCTTCACCATTCGGGGCGGTGAGGGGTCCATCGCGCCCGCTCTCGACGCGGTGTACGGGCAGACCGGGATCACCTCGTTCTGGAACGGCGACAAGACGACTGTCAACGACCCGAAGAACGTTGCCGCGTTGGCGAAGTACGTGGCGCTGTTCAAGAAGGACACTCCGTCCGCCGACCTCAACAACGACTTCACCAAGATGGTCGCGCAGTGGGACAGCGGCACGATCGGGATGCTCAGTCACAACCTCGGGTCGTATCAGGACCATCTGAAGGCGCTGGGCGCGGACAAGTTCAAGGGCATTCCCAATCCGACGCTGGACGACGGCACGCGTGTGCAGATCTCCAACCCGGTTGACGGACTGAGTCTGTTCAAGTCCAGCAAGAACAAGGAAGCGGCCTGGAAGTTCATCGAGTTCGCGGTTTCCGCAGCGGAGAACTCGAAGTTCAACGAGTCGGCGGGGCAGGTGCCGGCGAACACGGAGGCGGCTCGCTCCGCGTGGATTCAGAAGTCCGAGCCTACGCAGTTGGCGGCTGAGGCGCTCAACGGGGCCGACACGAAGATTGTGCAGCTGCCGTATTACCTGCCGGACTGGAACACGATTTCCAAGGCGGACAACGAGCCGAACTTCCAGAAGCTGTTGCTGGGGAAGATGACGGCGAAGGAGTTTTTGGACACGTTGGCTGACCAGTTGAATGCGGCGCAGGCGGATTGGAAGAAGAACCACTGAGATCGGGTGATTTCGGTTTGTGGGGGGCTGCGGGCCGGTGGGGGCTGGTCGCGCAGTTCCCCGCGCCCCTAGAGGTCGGAAAGGCGGACCTGTCGTGTCCATTACCCGTAGACAAGTCGCGTTAGGCGCTCTTGTTGCCGTTCCTTTGCGAGGTGGTCGGCGGTTAGATCGCACGCTCTACATCGCCGGTGATTCCACCGCTGCCCAGAAATACCTCCCCGAAGCGCCCGAAACCGGGTGGGGAATGGCCCTCCCCTTCTTTCTGCGGCGGGGAGTGAAAGTCGCCAACCATGCCGTGAACGGCCGGAGTTCGAAGAGTTTCGTCGACGAAGGGCGGCTGGAGGCGATTCTCTCCGCCATCCGGCCCGGTGATCTTCTCCTCGTCCAGTTCGCGCACAACGACGAGAAGATCGCCGATCCGACCCGCTACACCGAACCCTGGACGACGTACCAGGACTATCTGCGGCTCTACATCGAAGGGGCCAGGGCTCATGGTGCCCGGCCCGTGCTCGCCACCCCCGTCGAGCGCCGCAGGTTCGACTCCGATGGCAACGCTGTTCCCACGCACGGCGACTACCCGGCGGCGATGCGTGCGCTCGCCCAGGAGGAGCGGGTCGCGCTGCTCGACATTGAGGCCTTGTCGCTGGCGTTGTGGCAGCGGCTCGGGGTCGAGGAGACGAAGGTCTACTTCAACTGGACCGACACCGAGCAGGACAACACGCACTTCAATCCGCCCGGTGCGATCGCCGTGGCGCGCCTAGTGGCGCGGGAGTCGGCGCGTACCCGGGTCCTCGCGCCGCGTGATGTCGTCCGGCTGGGCGACGAGATTCCCACGTCCTGGATCACCTGGCCCGAGGCGACTGTCGCCTCGGACGTCCTCTGAGCAAGGAGACCCGCACAGTGCATTCCTCTATATGTCATGGACGCGTCACAGCTGCGCTGGTGGGCTGCACGGCACTGGCTCTCGCCCTCACCGGCACCACCGCCGAGGCCCATCCGCGCAGCCTCGCCCGCGAGACCCTCGGTGCCGGTGACGGCTGGGCCTCCTACGGCACCGGCACGAGCGGGGGTGCCGCCGCCACCCCCGACCACGTCTACACGGTCGCCAACTGGGCTGATTTCAAGGCCGCGTTGGTCGCCGCCGGCACCGCGCCGAAGGTCATCAGAATCAAGGGGACCATCGACGCGAACGCCGAGGGCTGCGACTCCTTCGCCGCGCCCGGCTACGACTTCGCGCAGTACCTCGCCACCTACGACCCCGCCGTCTGGGGCTACGACCAGAACCTCGACAACGAGCCGGCCGACAGCCCCGAGGGCCTGCGCCGGGTCTCCGCAGCCAACCAGAACACCGCCATCAAGGCGTTCGTGCCCGCCAACACCACCATCATCGGCATCGGCAAGAACGCCGGGTTCAAGGGCGCCAGCCTGCAGATCACCGCCGTCGACAACGTCATCGTCCGCAACCTCGCCTTCGAGAGTCCGCTCGACTGCTTCCCGCAGTGGGACCCGACCGACGGCGACACCGGCAACTGGAACTCCGAGTACGACAGCGCCGTCATCTACGGCTCCACCCATGTGTGGCTGGACCACAACACGTTCACCGACGGCGACCACCCGGACAGCTCACTGCCCACCTACTACGGGCGGATCTTCGAGCAGCACGACGGAGAACTCGACATCGTCAAGGGCGCCGACTACGTCACCGCCTCCTGGAACGTCTTCTCCGACCACGACAAGACGATCCTCATCGGCAACAGCGACAGTGCTTCAACTGCCGCCGTCGACCGGGGACATCTGAAGGTCACGCTCCACCACAACCTGTTCGCCAACCTCGTCGAGCGCGCGCCCCGCGTCCGGTTCGGTCAAGTCGACTCCTACAACAACCACTTCGTCGCCGAGCCCGGATACGGCTACAGCTACGGCATCGGGCTGGAGTCCCAACTCGTCGCGGAACACAACGCGTTCACGATCCCGGCCGGCATCTCCGAGGCGACCATCCTCAAGAAGTGGTCCGAGGCGCCGCTCACCGCCGACGACAACTACGTCAACGGCGAGCTCACCGACCTGATCGCCGTCCACAACGCCGGTGTGCCCACCGAGATCCTCCAGTCCGGCGCGGGCTGGACCCCGACCCTGCGCACGAAGATCGACCCCGCGAGGGCCGTGCCGTACGTCGTCGACCACAACGCCGGTGCGGGCCGCCTGCGCTGACCCCTCGTCATCTCGTCATCTCGTCATGAGGAGCACCCACATGCCCTTGCACGAGCACCTCCAACGACCCTTGTCCAGACGGCGGTTCCTCGCGGCAGGCACCGCCGTATCCACCGCCGGCACCCTGCTCGGCCTCGCCCCGGTCCCCGCCCTGGCCGCCACCCGGCTCCGTCCGTTCGGCCGCTACGGTTCACCGGCCGCGCGCCTCACCCCGCTCACCCTGTACGTCGACCCGCGCGGCCGGGGCGACTTCACGACCGTCCAGGCCGCCGTCACCGCCGCGACCGGCGCCGGGTACACCCTGGTCATCGCCCCCGGCGTCTACCGCGAGACGGTCACCGTCGGTGTCACCGACCCGGCGACCGGCCAACTCGCCGACGCCGCGAGCGAGATGACCTGGCTCGGCGCCGGTGCGGACCCGCGTGCCGTTGTCATCGTCTACGACAACGCCAACGGGACGCAGAAACCCGACGGTTCGGGTACCTACGGCACCTCCGGCTCGGCCACCACGCTCATCCGCACCGACGGCTTCACCGCCCGCCGGATCACTTTCGCCAACGACTGGCTGCGCGCCGAGCACCCCGACATCACCAACACGCAGGCGGTCGCGATCAAGGTGCAGGGAGACCGTTCGGCGTTCTTCGACTGCCGGTTCCTCGGGCACCAAGACACCTTGTACGCCGACTCGTTGGCCCTCGGCGTCTTCGCCCGGCAGTACTACGCGCGCTGCTACATCGAGGGAGACGTCGACTTCGTCTTCGGGCGGGCGACGGCCGTCTACGACCACTGCCACTTCCGGACCCTGAACCGCACCGACATGGCGACGGCACCGTACGGCTTCGTCTTCGCGCCCTCCACGGCGGTCGCCAACCCGCGCGGATACCTGGTGACGCACAGCCGCGTGAGCAGCCAAGCCCCTGACGGCTACTACAAGTTGGCCCGCCCCTGGGTGCCCGGCTCGGACACCACCGCCCGTCCGATGCTCACCGTGCGGGAGACGGCGCTCGGCGCGGGGACCGACGCGGTGGCGCCGTACACCAACATGTCCGACACCTATCCCTGGCAGAGCCAGCGGTTCGCCGAGTACCGCAACACGGGCCCCGGTGCCGTGATCGGCGTCCCGGAGAACCGGCCCCAACTCACCGCCGAGCAGGCCGAGTCGGCGACGCGAGAGGTCTACCTCGGCAACTGGAAGCCGGGGCGGAGATGACCCTGAGCAGACGCACGCTCCTGACGGGGACCGCCGGGGGACTGGTGGCCGCCGGCGCGGCACCGGCTGTCGCTCTCGATCGTCGTCGTGTCCTGCACGTCCGACCCGGCGACTCGGTGCAGGCGGCCGTGGACGCGGTGGAGGACAGCGGCTGGACGATCGTCGTGCACCCGGGGACGTATCGCGAGGTCGTCAATGTGCCCGCGGGGGCGGGGGAGTTGACCTTGCGCGGTGCCACCGGTGATCCGCGTGACGTCGTCATCGTCTACGACAACGCCAACGGCACGCAGAAACCGGACGGTTCGGGGACGTACGGCACGGCGGGCTCCGCGACCTTCACCTCGGCGGCGCCGGGGCTGACCGTCCGCGATCTCACGTTCGCCAACGACTGGTTGCGCGCCGACCATCCGGAGATCACCGGCACGCAGGCCGTGGCCGCGTATGTGACGGGCGACCGTTCACGGTTCTCGCACGTCCGGCTGGTGGCCCATCAGGACACGCTCTTCGTCGACACCTCGGCGCTGGACGCCTTCGACCGGCAGTACTTCACCCACTGCTACATCGAGGGGGACGTCGACTTCGTCTTCGGGCGGGCCACCGCCGTCTTCGTGGACTGCCACTTCCACACCCTCCAACGGGACGTGACGTTCACGCCCAAGGGCATGGTCTTCGCCCCCTCGACCGCCCGCGCCAACCCGCACGGCATCCTCGCGGTCCGCTCCCGGATCACCTCCGGCGCGGAGAACGCCGCCTACAAGCTGGCCCGGCCGTGGGTCCCGTCGTACGAGACGACGGCCTGGCCGTCCCTCGTCGTGCGGGACACCCGGATCGGGCCCGGCATCGACCCGGTCGCGCCCTACACGAACATGCGCGACGCCTACCCCTGGCAGTCGATGCGCTTCCACGAGTACCGCAACACCGGCTCGGGTTCCGTGATCACCGTCCCGGAGAACCGGCCCCAACTCACGCCCGCCGAGGCCGAGTTGCACACCCCCGCGACCTACCTCGGTGACTGGCGTCCCTGAAGTCCCACCATCCGCAAGTGAACGACGAAAGGACCGCACTCCTATGTCTCGTCGTACCGCTCTCACCCTGGCCACGGCCCTGGCGCTCGGCACCGGCCTCGCCGTACTCCCCAGCCAGGCCCAGGCCGCCACGGTCGTCGTCGACACGACCGCCGAACTGACCAGCGCGATCTCAAGTGCCACCGCCGGCACGGTCATTCAGGTGCGCGGCGGAACGTACTACCCGACGGCCACCCTCCAGTCCACGACCAACGGCACGTCGTCCTCGCCCGTCACGCTCACCGCGTACGGCGCGGAGACGGTGAAGATCGACGGTTCGTCGCTGGCTGCCGGCTCCTGGATCTTCAAGCTGACCGCCGACTACTGGAACGTCTCCAACCTCACCTTCCAGAACTCCCCGGACAGCGCCGTCGTCTGCCAGTCCTGCACCGGCACCAACTGGAACAACGTCAAGACCATCAACGGCGGCGACTCCGGCTTCACGCTCACCGGCGACGGCACCGTCAACAACACGGTCAAGAACCTTGACTCGTACGGCAATTACGACGCCGCGACACACGGCGAGAACGCGGACGGCGTCGCCATCAAGTTCGGCTCCGGCAGCGGAAACCTCGTCACCGGCGCACGCCTGTACAACAACTCGGACGACGGGATCGACTTCTGGTCCTTCTCCACCCCGGTCACCGTCGAGCACACCTGGTCCTTCGGCAACGGCGTCAACCGCTGGTCCGACTCGGCGTTCGCGGGCGACGGCAACGGCTACAAGCTGGGCGGCGACGGCGAGGTCGTCGCGCATGTCGTCAACAACTCGGCAGCCTGGGGCAACGCGGGCAACGGCTTCACCGAGAACTCCAACACCGGTGCCCTCGTCATCAACCGGACCACCGCGTACGCCAACAGCAAGTGGGGCTACTACTTCGCCACCAGCTCCGCCAAACTCGGCAAGAACCTCGCGGTGAGCAACGGCAGCGGCTCGGTCACCAAGGGCTCCGCGGTCACCTCTTCCGGCAACAACTGGGACTCCGGCATCTCCACCCCGTCCTTCATCTCCACGGACGCGTCGACGACGTACAACGCCCGCTCGTCGAGCGGCACGTTGCCGGCGACGACGTTCCTGACGACGGGGAGTACGACGATCGGGGCGACGATGAACTGACCTGTTCCGTGGGCCCGGTCCGGGAAAGCGGACCGGGCCCTCAACCGTCAGGACCGGTCTCCGTCGTGTCGGTGAGTGTCCAGGTGAGGACATGCCAAGGGAAGGTCAAGTGAACCCCATGCGCTGACAATTCCCCGTCCTGTGTGTTGTGTATCGATCGTATAAAGGCCCTCGCGTCGGGCGTGTGATGCGCGTAGACAGTCCCTGACCTGGTGCATCACCCGAACAACCAGATCCGGAGATTCCATGCGGAAGTCCCTCAGAGCGGCTGCCGTCGGCGCCGCCTGTGTCGTCGCCGGTGCGGCCCTCTACGGCACGGGCGTCGCCACGGCCGGCCAGTCGACTGCCAACTCGACCCACGAGCCGTACAACATCGGCCTGTTGACCAAGGACATCGACACCTACTACGGCACCACGCTCGACGCCAACGGCGTCTACCAGGCCTCGGCGACCAGCCCCTACGCCAAGGACCTGGCACGCATCGACGCGTCCGCCAAGAAGTACATCGACGAGGCCGTCCGCAAGCACCACAAGGGCGCCAAGCCCGCGGTCGTCTTCGACATCGACGACACGCTGCTGCTCAGCCTCGACTACGAGAAGAAGAACAACTACGGCTACAGCTCGGCCACTTGGGCCGCGTACGTCGCCCAGGCCAACCGCCCGGAGGTCTTCGGCACCCCCGAGCTGGTCAAGTACGCCGCGTCCAAGGGCGTCACGGTCTTCTACAACTCGGGCCTCAAGGAGGCGCAGCGCACCTACGCGGTCGACAACCTGAAGAAGGTCGGCGCGGACGTCAACCTCGACGCCGACCACATGTTCCTCAAGGACGCGGACAACCCGCCGTCCTACCTGAGCAGTTGCGCGACTCCGGGCACCTGGACCTGCACCACCGTGCAGTACAAGTCCGGCACCCGGAAGCACATCGAGGACCTCGGGTACAACGTCATCGCCAACTTCGGCGACCAGTACTCGGACCTCGACGGGGGCTACGCCGACAAGACGTACAAGATCCCGAACCCGACGTACTTCGTCAGCTAGTTCGTACGAGTCGTCGGTCGGGGGCTGATCGACCCGAGGGTGGGCACCACCGGCCGGATCGTCCCGTCCGCCGCGAACCGCAGGCGGTCGATGGTGGTCTCCCGGTGCGTGCCGTCCCCGCCAGGCTTTCCTGGCCCGTTCAGGGCGAACCGGTGATAGACGATGTACCAGTCGTCGGTCCCCGGGGTGTTCACCACGGAGTGGTGGCCGGTGCCCAGGATGCCGTACTCGGGGTTCTTGGACAGGATCGTGCCCCGCTTGGTCCACGGACCGAGCGGGGACGGTCCCGTCGCGTAGGCCACGTGATAGTTCTCGCTCCGGGTGTCGTCCTCGGACCACATGAAGTAGTACGTGCCCTTGCGCTTCACCACGAAGGACCCTTCACGGAAGTTGTCCGTCGTGATGTCCTTCACCTTCGTCGCGTCGTACGAGGTCATGTCGGCGTTCAACGGCACCACGTACGCGTGCCCGTTGCCCCAGTAGAGATACGACTGCCCGTCGTCGTCCGTGAAGACCGCCGGGTCGATCATCTGGCCCGCGAACTGGCCCTTCCGTATGAGGGGTTGACCCAGCACGTCCTTGAACGGGCCTGCGGGCGAGTCCGCCACCGCGACCCCGATCTGTTGCTCGGCACAGAAGTAGAAGTAGTACTTTCCGTCGCGTTCCGCGACCGCGGGCGCCCACGCGTTCTTGTCGGCCCATGAGACGTCAGGTCCCAGATCGAGGATGACTCCATGGTCCTGCCAGTGGACCAAGTCCCTTGAGGAGTACGCCCTGAAGCTCGTCCCGCCCCAGTTCGCGTAGCCGTCGCTCGTCGGGTAGATCCAGTACTGGCCGTCGAGATAGTGCACGTCCGGGTCGGCGGTCAGCCCCGGCAGCACGGGACTTCGCGTCGGCACCGCCTCCACCGTCCAGGTGCGGCTGGTCCCGTCCGCCGCCGTCACCGTGTACGTCTGCGGCTTGCGGAAATCCCGTCGCGTACCGGACGCCGGGCTGACCGTGGCACCCGAGCCGATCGCCAGCGACGGCGCCAAGTGCCGTAGATCCGTGGCGGGTTGAGTCGGCAACACGACCTTCGACGAGGCCTCCGTGACGATGGCGTACCCCTGCTGCCCGTGCGCCGTCGCGTCCACGACCGATGTCGGTGTCGCCGGATACGCGGCCAGGAGCCGGTCGTACTCCGCCTGCGTCACCGGAAGTACCGTGCCGTGCCGGGGACTTGCCGGGAGTTGGTAGTCCGTGGACGGGGTCCACTGGCCGGAGTCGAGGTCGGTGGTCTCGAAGGGGACGTAGCCGCGCAGCCCGTACTCGTCGACGAACAGGTACCACTTCTTCTCGGTGTTGGACTTGAACACCGTCGGCCCCTCGCCGCGTTCGATCGCACCGCTGCCGATGCACTCGGAGACGAAGTCGTACGACGTGGAGGTCAGCGAGGTCGACTTCTCGCCGGTGATGAACTTCGAGCAGGGGGAGCTGGAGGACGGGTCACGCTCGTCCTTGGTGTAGCGGTAGTAAGTGTCCTTGTACTTCACGACGGTCGAGTCGATCACCGAGTAGCCGGGGTCGTCCCAGACCTTGGGCGCGCTGAAGGTGCGGAAGTCCTTGGTGGTCGCGTACATCATGCGGTTGTACGTCGAGCCGGTGTGGTCGGGGTCGTCGTCGGCGTACAGCTTCGACGCCCAGAAGACGACGTACTCACCGAGCGAGTCGTCCCAATAGGCCTCCGGCGCCCAGGTGTTGCCCGCGTTGTCCGGGGCCACCTTCACCAGCCGCTGGTCGGTCCAGTGGACCAGGTCGGTCGACTCCCAGATCATCACGGACTTGCTGCCGTGCCGCTGGACGTCGTCCCAACTGCCGCTGCTGTTCCGGTACATCCGCAGGTCGGTCGCGATCAGGTAGAACTTGTCGCCCTTCGGCGAGCGGATCACGAACGGGTCGCGCAGCCCCTTCTCGCCGATCGTCGACGTCAGCACCGGCTTGCCCTGGTTCAACTCCCGCCAGTGCAGCGGGTCGTTGCCACGGCTGAGGGCGTAGCGGATCTGCTCGCCGTCGGCGGTGCCCTCACCGGTGAAGTAGGCGAAGAGGTAGCCGGCGTACTGGGGATGGGCCACGGGCGGTGCTCCTGAGTGCGCGGTACTGGGCGGGACGGCGAGGAGGGAGAGGAGGAGAGCCAGCAAGGGGAGCAGGAGGGTGCGGACGGTGCGGGGTCGCATGACACATCCTGTGGGGGTGTGGGGGATTCTGTTGAGTGGGCTGCGCCTTCGGAGTGTCACCAGTGGGGTGCGGTGCGTCAATCGGTGCGGGTGGGGCCGGGCAGACCGAAAGTTTCGGTCCTCTTCCCGTGGGCCGGGGCAACCTTTCCGGCCACGGCGGCGACCAGGAACCAGAAACGGGCCGGGGCGGCCCCTCCGGCCCGTTTCGTCCTCGTCATCCAGGAAAGGAACCAACGCCGTGCGTACGAGCACCGGACGCCACCGCAGGACCCGCACCCTCTCGATCGCCGCCGCGGTGGCCGTCGCCGCAGGGGCGGGCGGCGTCTACCTCGGCCTCAACAGCGGCGGCGCGCAAGCCGCTTCGTCGACGGTCACCGTGTCCACCACCGCCCAGCTGGAGTCGGCGGTCGCCAACGCCACGGCGGGGACGGTCATCCAGGTCAGGGCGGGCACCTACACCCCGGCCGCGACCCTCAAGTCCACGGCGAACGGCACCAGTTCGGCCCGGATCACGCTGGAGGCGTACGGCACGGAGAAGGTGAAGATCGACGGCTCCAAGCTGCCGGCGGGCCAGTGGCTGGCCGGTGTCTACGGCGACTACTGGACCGTCCAGAACCTGACCTTCCAGAACTCCCCCGCGCAGGGCTTCGTAGCCACGTCCTCAGTCGGCGGCATCTTCAAGAACCTGGTCACGGCCGACAACGGCGACTCGGGCTTCACCCTGCGCGGCGACGGCACGACGAACAACCTCGTGCAGAACCTGGACAGTTACGGCAACTACGATGCCGCAGGACACGGCCAGAACGCCGACGGTATCGCCATCAAGTTCGGCTCCGGCACCGGCAACAAGGTCACCGGCGCCCGCCTCTACAACAACTCGGACGACGGCCTCGACCTGTGGCAGTTCTCCTCACCGGTCACCATCGAGCACTCCTGGGCCTTCGGCAACGGCAAGAACCGCTGGAACGACTCCGCCTTCGAGGGCAACGGCAACGGCTTCAAGCTCGGCGGCGGAGGCGTCGCGGTCGCCCACGTAGTCAACGACAACGCCGCCTGGGACAACAGCCTCAACGGCTTCACCGAGAACTCCAACACCGGCGCGATCATCCTCAACCGCAACACCGCGTACTCCAACACGGCGGCCGGCTTCTACTTCGCAACGAGCAAGTCCCGGCTCGCCCGCAACCTGGCTGTCGCCAACAAGGGCGGCCTGGACAAGCTCGGTTCGGGCACGGTGTCCGCGGCCAACAACTGGGACGGCGGGGTCACTACCCCGTCCTTCAAGTCCGTGGACGCGACGACCGCGTACGGGGCGCGCGCGTCGAGCGGCACGCTGCCGTCGACGACGTTCCTGACGACGGGGTCTACGACGATCGGCGCGACGATGGACTGAGGTTTTTTGAGGGAAGCATCAAGACCATCACGGCTGAGATGCACTGGGGCGCTCGCATCCGCGGCGAGAAGGGCATCAGCTGGAGCGGGCGTCCCCTCCCCGACGAACGGCTTCAGATCCTCAAGTCGAGGACTGCATGACGACCTGCTCGCCCTCTCCGCACGGTTCCTCGAAGTTGGCCAGGTAGCGGTTGAACAGCGTCTCATCCACCGTGACGGCGTTGGCGCCTTCCACACCATTCCGTGCTTCGAGGCGGCGCTCCAGCGTTGTCCGGTCAGCCTTGAGGTGGACCAGCTCCCAACGGCAACCGCGGCTTTCAATCAGCGCCTTGTAGTCGTCGCGGGCGGCACGACTCCAGAAGCTGTAGTCCACCACCACATCGCGCCCGGCCAGCATCAGCTCGACCAGTTCCTGCCGCTGCTCACGGCGGACCTCCTCCTTGAGCCGGTCGAACGCCTCAGCTCCCAGTACCAGGCCCGCGTCGCGCTGCCCGAGTCGTTGCCAGACCAACTCGTCGATCGACAGCCGGGCGAAACCGCGTCGCACCAGCTCCATCGCATAGGTGGTCTTGCCCGCTCCCGGAAGGCCACACATCAGCACTACGGTGCTCACTTGCTGCGTCACGGAGCCAGGTTAGACCGACCGACCCGGCGAACCCATGCGGTCAGAGCACTCGCAGGCGACGGGACTTGAGTCTCCAGTAAGGGGAGACGCAAAGGTGGGCGGCATGGACGGCGACACGCTCTACTCGATCGGCGAGCTGGCTCGGCGGACCGGGCTGACGATCAAGACCATCCGGTTCTACTCCGATCGCGGGATCGTGGCGCCGGCGGACCGCACCCCGGCCGGCTATCGCCTGTACGGCATCGACGCCGTCGCACGCCTGGATCTCGTAAGGACCCTGCGGGAGTTGGGACTTGACCTCTCCACGATCCGGAAGGTCGTGGACCGGGAGCTCTCGCTCCCCGAGGTTGCCGCGGCGCACGCCGAAGCGCTGGCGGTGCAGATTCGCGTCCTGCGTCTGCGGCATGCGGTGTTGGCGGCGGTGGCCGCGCGCGGGTCGACACCTGAGGAGACGGAACTCATGCACCGGCTGGCCCAGCTCTCCGAGCACGAACGCCGACGTCTGGTCGGCGAGTTTCTCGACGCAGTCTTCGGCGGGCTTCACGCCGCCACCCCCGCGTTCGCCGGGGTCATGCGTTCTATGACCCCCGAGTTGCCCGACAACCCGGATGCGGAACAGGTCCAGGCGTGGGTGGAGTTGGCCGAACTGTCCCTGGACCCGGGATTCCGCACCTCCGTGCGGCAGTTGGCCGAGGAGCAGGCCGCCGAGCAGGTTCGAGTCGATGCGGCGGGCCCGCGCCGCGATATTGCCGCAGTCGTCCGTGACCAAGTCGGGCCGGCTCTGGCTGCCGGCATCCAGCCGGCCTCACCTCAGGCCGATCCGTTCGTTGCGGCGTTCACCGCGGACTACGCCCACCTCCTCGGCCGCTCCGACGACATCGAGCTTCGCCGCCGGCTGGCGGCACGGCTGGAGCGCGTGAACGACCCCCGCAGGGAGCGATATCTCCAGCTGCTCGCCGTGGTCAACGGCTGGCCCGCCCCGGAGAGTCTGGCTCCGGCACTCGACTGGTCCGTTCAGGCTCTGCGCGTCCGGACACCGCGATGACTGGGCCGTCGCGAGACGCCGAGACGCGAGAGCGACAGGGTGGAATCGCCGCCGCCCATAATTGGTTCATGACTGCTCCTGTGGTACTGCACGTGGCCGCGACGCCGATCGCCCCCGCTCTCGTTCTTCGGCCCTGGCGTCTCGCGGACGTTCCCGCGCTGGTCGAGGCGGGCCGGGATCCCGTCTTGCGTCAGTGGATAACTTCCCTCGTCGACAACGAGGTTGACGGGGCGCGGTGGGTGCGGGAGCAGGAGCGGGGTTGGGCAGCGGGGGAGCGGTTCGCGTTCGCCGTTCTTGAGGCCCGATCCGGTTCAGTTCAGGAGCAGTTGGTGGGCAATATGGTTCTCAAGGAGGTCACCCCTGGCAAGTCGGCTGTCGAGGTGGGCTATTGGACCGCCGCGCCCGCGCGCGGGCGGGGAGTGGCGCCCCGCGCCCTCGACGCAGTCAGCGACTGGGCCTTCGACACCTTGGCCGCCGACGGGCTGGAGCGGCTCGAACTCCTGCACCAGGCGGACAACTTGGCCTCGTGCCGGGTTGCGGAGAAGGGCCAGTACGAGTTCGACAGGGTTCTGCCCGCCGCGCCGCCCGCCTTCCCCCGCGACGGTCACCTCCACACACGGCGCGCGAACGTCTGAGATCCTCCCGAGCCCGATGGACGACGCCCCCGCCGGTCGTCACCGGCGGGGGCGTCGCTCTGCTGACCGAGGGGGGCTCAGGTCAGCAGGTCGATGCAGTCGAACGACGTGCCCGGGCTGAGGTACGCCGAGCCCGTCGAACCACTGACTACGTTGATCTTCAGGACGTTGTACTTCGTCGGGTCCGAACTCCACACACTGGAAGGGACGTTGAAAACGAAGGTGTGGTTGTTTCCACGGTAGGAGCCCGTGGTGAGATCGCGCGTCGAGGGCTGCGTGGGAGGCGTGGGGATGGCGGAGACCCAGTCGTTCACGGTGACTTGGGGGCGGGCGTTGATGTATGCCGTCGTCACCCCGACCCGCAGTGTGTGCGCTGCCGCTGCCTGTGCCGCCGTCAGTTTGAAGTAGACCAGGACACCGTCGTTGACGTCCTTCCAGATGTACGCCGGGAAGGACTCGGCCTCGCTTCCGCTCCCGATCGTGACGTTCCCCGTCCACTTCGCCGCCCGCGCGTCGGACGGATGCGCGTACGTCATCAGCTCCGCGTTCTTGAACTCCCCTGGTGTGCCGTCCCAGTTGCCCAGGCGCCACACCGCCGCCGCGGTGGACGGGTCACCCGTGATCGTCAGGGTGTGCAGCGACGTCGTACCGCCGGCCGTCACGGCCACCGACCCCGTGTGCACCGCGAGTTCGCCCTTGAAGACCGTCAGTGTGTACGTCCCGGGCAGCATCCCCTTGCAGGAGAAGGCGCCGGTGCCGGCCGCAGCCTTCGTCCAGTACTGCGCGTCCGTGTTGGAAAAGCCCACCGTGTAGGGATACTTGGCGTCCATCCCCTTGAGGCCGACCCCCGCCACCTTCCCGCGACCCGCCTTGCCCACCCAGCCTGTGATGGCCAGCGAGTCCACCCACGACGTGTCGAGGTTCGCCGCGAAGAGGGAGGACGAAGGTGTGCCGCCGTCCGTGAACGTCACCACGAACGGGCCCTGGAGGCCGAAGCGTTCGGGCTCCGTCTGGGCCTCGTTGTAGTGCAGGATCTCGTACAGGCCCGCGCCGCCCTCGTTCGAGTGGCGCAGCAGGGAGCGGTAGAAGGGGCCGCCGGACGCCTTCTCGTGGTTGGAGCGGACCAGGTACAGGCCGACCGAGCCGGTGGTGAAGCCGACGTGGTCGTAGTCGATGGTCCGCTTGCCCGAGTAGTGCTTGGAGCGGGTGGTGCCGTCCGGGTGCTTCCAGACGTCACCCGCCTCGATGATCGTGTCCGTGGTCGAATCCCAGGCGTCGGAGCCGGAGTTGGGGAACACTCCTGGCTTCACCCGAACTATGTAGCGGGTCGCGGTGAAGGAGGGGTCCGCCTTGTTCGTCCACAGGTAGACGTTGTTCTCGCCGCTGCGGGCCGCGTACCACTGGGTGATCGGGCCGTGCACGACTTTCACCAGGATCGTCGACCCCGACTGCCTGATGGTGACCGTGGAGGCGCCGAGCCCGGACTCGACGTGCGAGTGCTTGCCGCCGTAGCCCTCGTACTCCTTGCCCTTGTAGGCGAGGGACGTGATGTCGCCGGTCGACTTGGAGATCTTGAGGACGAGTGAAGCGCCCGTGGTTACTACGTAGTTGGAGCCGTCGTCGGTGTAGCCGAAGGCTGCGGCGGAGGCGGACGAGAGGAGACCGGTGCCGCCCGCGACGGCCGCGCCGGTGGCGGCGACACCGATCGCGGAGGCCCCGAGTACCCGCCTGCGGGTGAGGTGCTTCTTGTGCGAGTTGTGCGTGCTCAAGCGACTTGCTCCGTGTGACTCCGTGCGAGAGGAACCTTGCGCTTCCTTGTCGCCGCCGGAGGAGAAAGGGTTGCCGCCCGCTTGAGATGTCCGCCTACGACTTTTGCGCCGCGAAGTCGCCCTTCACAGCGAGCTGTTGGCCGCCTGCCGTGCCCGCCGCCGAGTAGCTGTCGTCCTTGGCGTCCCGGCCGCCGCGCTCATGGTTGTACTGCCCGGCGAAGACCCAGTCCCCGACCGCGACCGTACGGCCCTCCTTGAGCACCCAGGTGTAGACCAAGAACCCGTCCTGCTCCGTCACCGTCTGCGTGAAGTCCTGCTCGGGCAACGAGCGCCAGGCGCCCGCGGAGGTGACCCCGCCGGTCAGCTTTACCTTCAACTGGACGGTGAGGGAGGTGAGTTGCTTGGTCGTCTTCAGGGTGACGTCGCTCTGTGCCCAGAAGTCGTTGCTGCCCGGATCGATCGAGCCGTCCGACCACAGCGGGCCGTCCTGGGTACCGGAGGCCGGCGGCAGCACGGGCGCGGACGGCGAGGCGGTCGCGGATGTCGTCGGGGAGACGCTCGCCTTGGACGAGCTGTGCGAGGTGCCGGAACCCGAACTCGGCTTCGGCGCAACCGGCTTGACCGGGGTACGGCTCGTCGCATCCGGCGACGGCGTGGGTGTCGGGGTCGGTGAGACGGACACCGTCTGTTCGGCGGGGGAGTTGCCCTTCACCGCGGACGCCACCGCGTAGCCGCCGACCGCGAGGATGCTCGCGACCGCTGCCGTCGCGCTGACGACCCGCACCCAGCCGAACACGGGCGGCCGGGTGGCCCGGTGGTCGGGACGCGACTGCTCGGCCATGCCGCGTTCGAGCCGCGCCAGGATGCGCGCCCGGTCGGGCTCGTGGGCCTCGGCCGCCTCGTGCAGCCGGGCGCTCAGCTCGTCGTCGTGGACGTTCTGGTGCCTCATCGGTTCCTCCCTCCGGTCTCGCCGCCGCGTGCCATCGCCGCGTGCATCTGCAGCGGAGGGCTCTGCGGGCCGAGCAGGCGCTGCAACTCGGCCATGCCCTTCGACGTCTGGCTCTTAACCGTACCGACGGAAACACCGAGGGCGAGCGCGGTGTCCTTCTCCGAGAGATCGAACGCGTGCCGCAGCACCACACAGGCCCGCTTGCGGAACGGCAGTCTGCGCAGGGCCTCTTGGACGTCGACCACGCCGGCCACGTCCGGGTTCTCGGTCTTCTCCTCGCG
>Ga0307511_10000620_pt1 | contig 37972 bp, 37 predicted proteins | sample 13_EM_MG_FD_200266 | JGI IMG/M metagenome (GOLD analysis project Ga0307511, IMG submission 200266) | Populus trichocarpa ectomycorrhiza microbial communities from riparian zone in the Pacific Northwest, United States - 13_EM | ecosystem: Host-associated > Plants > Roots > Unclassified | place... | reverse complement strand
AAGGCGAGAAGATCCTCGAGGTCGGCGCGCAGCTTAACGCAAGCGACGCCCGGGTGATCGACGCTAGCGGCTGCATCGTCATCCCCGGCCTGGTGAACGCGCACATGCATACCTGGCAGACCGGCCTGCGCGGCGTGGCGGTGAACTGGACCGTGCTCGAATACTTCCGCAATATGCATGCGGGCCTGGCTACCCTGTTCAAGCCCGCCGACATCCGCATCGCCAACCTGGTGGGCGCGCTGAACCAGATCAATTGCGGGACCACCACTCTGGTGGACTGGTGCCACAACAACCCCACGCCAGCGCATTCGGACGGCGCCGTCGAGGGCCTGGACGCCTCCGGTATCCGCGCCGTGTTCCTGCACGGTTCGCCCAAGCCCGACCCCGGCCCCGGGCAGAAGCCCTTCTGGGAGACGCCGCACCCGCGCGCCGAGATCGAGCGCCTGCTCAAGGGGCGTTTCGCCAGCAGCGACGGGCTGCTGAGCCTGGGCATGGCGATCCTCGGGCCGCATTACTCGACCTACGAGGTGGCGGTGCACGACTTCAAGCTGGCGCGCGAAATGGGCATCAGCGCGAGCATGCATTGCGCCGGCGCCGCCGCGCGCACGCCCGACGGCTGGGACCGCCTGGCCGCCGAGGGCCTGCTCGGGGACAACAACAACATCGTGCACGGCAACGACCTGACCGATGCGCAACTGAAAAAGATGGTCGATGCAGGCGTGAGCTTTTCCCTCACCCCGGAAACCGAGATGACGCAGGGTCACGGTTTCGCCATCACCGGGCGCCTGCGCAAGATCGGCTACCAGCCTTCGCTGGGCGTGGACCTGGAGTCCGGCATCAGCGGCGACATGTTCGCGGTCGGCCGCATGGCATTGGCCTGCCAGCGCGCTTTCGACAACGACGAGTCCAAGCGCGACCATGGCGTGCTGCCCGATACCTCCTCGATCCACGCCCACGAAGCGCTGGCGTGGATGACCATCGACGGCGCGCGCGCCTTCAAGCTGGACCACAAGGTGGGCTCGCTCACGCCCGGCAAGCAGGCCGACGTGGTGCTGGTGCGCGCCGACGACCTGAACATGTGGCCGGTCCACGATCCCATCTCCACGGTGGTCACGCAGACCAGCATCGGCAATGTCGATACCGTGATGATCGCCGGCGAAGTGAAAAAGCGCGGCGGCGAGTTGCTGTATGCGGGCATCGAGGCCCGCAAGGCGGAACTGGCCGATTCGGGCCGGCGCATCATGACGGACCTGAAGGCCCTGCGCGCCAAACAGGCGCATTGAGGCAACGGCAGCCGTGGCCATGATCCCCGCCTTCACCCTCGAATTGCGTGACATCGTCAAGGTGTTCCCCGGCGTACGCGCGCTCGACGGCGTAACGATGGAGATACACGGCGGCGAGACGCATATGCTGCTGGGCGAGAACGGCGCCGGCAAGTCGTCCTTGATGAAGGTGCTGTGCGGTGCTTACAAGGCTGACGAAGGGCAGATCCTGCTCGATGGCCAGGTGTTGAACATCGATGCGCCGGCCGACGCAGCGCGCGCCGGTATCGCGGTGATCTTCCAGGAATTCTCCCTGGTGCCGCACTTGAACATCGCGCAAAACCTGTTTCTCGGCCGCGAACCACGCGGCGTACTGCCGGGGATGGTGGACGAGGCGCGCATGCATCGCGAAGCGCGCGCCATGCTGGACCTGCTGGAAGTCGAGGTCGATACCCGCACCCACATTGCCGACCTCGGCGTGGCGCGCCAGCAGATGGTGGAGATCGCCAAGGCGCTGTCGCGCAATGCACGCGTGGTGGTGATGGACGAGCCCACCTCGGCTTTGTCCGAACGCGAGAGCGAACAACTGTTCAAGGTGATCGCTCGCCTGAAAAGCGAAGGCGTGGCGATCGTCTACATCTCGCACCGCATGAACGAGGTGTTCGCGCTGGGCGACCGCATCACGGTGCTGCGCGACGGCAAGCGCGTTGCCTCGGTGCCGGCCGCCGGCGCGCAGCCGGACGAACTGATCGGCATGATGGTGGGGCGCAGCGTCGACATGGCCTATCCGCGCAACCGCGTGCGCGCGCCGGGCGACATTGCCTTGCAGGTCAAGGGCATCCATACGCCCTCGGGGCTGCGGGACGTGAGCCTGCACGTGCGCGCCGGCGAGATCGTCGGCCTCGCCGGGCTGGTGGGTTCGGGGCGTACCGAGGTGGCGCGGGCGGTGTTCGGCGCGGATATGGTGGCCTCCGGAGAAATCCGGATTTTCGGCAACCTCTCCAGGGGTGGGCCGCAGCGCGTCGCCAGGCTCGGCGTGGCGCTGATCCCGGAAAGCCGCAAGACCGAGGGCCTGGCCCTGCAGCGCTCGGTGCAGGACAACCTGCTGGTCGCGGGCCTGTCGCGCCTGTTCCCGAGCGGCTGGTTTGACAGCGCGAAGGCCAGGGCGCTGGCCGCGAGCCTGATCGGGCGCATGCAGGTGGCGACTGCCGGCATGGGCTTGCGGGTCAAGGCACTGTCAGGCGGCAACCAGCAGAAGATCGTGCTGGGCAAATGGCTGGCGACCGACAGCAAGCTGTTCATTTTCGACGAACCCACGCGCGGTATCGACGTCGGCGCCAAGGCGGAGATCTTCGCCCTGATCGACCGGCTGGTGGCCGACGGCGCGGCAGTGCTGCTGATCAGCTCGGAGCTGCCCGAGATCGTCAATGTCTGCGACCGCGTCTATGTGATGAAGGAGCGCCGGGTGGCGGGTGAACTGGCCGGGGCGCAGATCAGCCAGGCCAATGTGGTGAAGCTGGCGATGTACGGGGCGGCGGCATGAGCGCCATTGCTGTCTCCATGGGCTCGCAGATTCCCTCGCGCCTGCGTCCGCCGGCGGCGATCAGCTGCATTTGCCTGCTGCTGCTGGTGGGCGCGGTGCTGTTCGTGCCGGGCTTTGCGAGCCGCGCCAACCTGCTCAACGTCAGCCTGCAGGCGGCGGTGCTGCTGATGCTGGCGATGCCGCAGACCCTGATCATCTTGAGCGAAGGCCTGGACCTGGCCTCGGGCGCCTTGCTCAGCCTGTGCGCGGTGTTGCTGGCGCAGAGCCTCGCCGGTGGCCAGGGTTTGCTGCCGGCGCTGTGCGTGGCTATCGCGGTGGGCGCGGTGTTTGGCCTTGTTACCGGCCTGCTGATCGCCTGCCTCGACCTGCCGCCGTTCGTGGTGACCCTGGGTGGCTTCGGCATCGCGCAGGGCATCGCCCTGGTACTGACCGACGGTAACGCGGTGACCGGCATCGGCCCGGGCGCCGCCGCGTTCTACGCGCAGACCCTGTTGGGCATTCCGCTGGTGATCTGGCTGGCGCTGGGCGTCTGTCTGTTCACCTATGTGCTGCTGTACCGCACGCGCTTCGGCAATCACGTGTTCGCCATCGGCGGCAACCGCGATGCGCTGGTGCTGGCCGGGGTCAACGCGCGCGCCAGCCACGTGATGATCTATGTCTACTCCGGCCTGGTGGTGGGCTGGCCGCGCTGCTGCTCACCGGGCGCATGAACTCGGGCCACCCGACCGGGGCGATCGGCATGGAGTTCGATGCCATCGCGGCCGTGGTGCTGGGCGGCACCTCGTTCGAGAAGGGCAAGGGCGGCTTGAGCGGCACGGTGGTGGGGGTGATCACCATCGGCGTGCTGCGCAACATGCTCAATGTGCTGGGGATCGAATCTTCCATGCAGGTGGTCTCGATCGGTGTTCTCGTCATTGTCGTGGTGCTGCTTGACAGCATCGCGCAAGCCCGCCATGCCCGCGCTTGAGGCCGCCATGCCCGGCAAGCGCCAGGGGCGCGGCTTGCCCGCCTGGCTGACCGGTGACGCCGGCGCGCTGGCCTACCGGCTGATCTTCATCCTGGTGTTGTGCGTGATATTGGGCCTCACCCACGAGTCTTTCGCCAGCAGCGCCAACCTGCTCAACCTCCTGCGCCAGGCCAGCCTGGTGTTCCTGCTTGCCTCGGGGCTGACCTTGGTGATCATCGCCGGCGGTATCGACCTTTCGGTGGCGGCCAACCTTACGCTCTCGGCATGTCTTGCGGCGGGGGTGATGAAGGGCACCGGCTCGGTCACGCTCGGCGTACTCACCGCGCTGGGTTGCGGCGGCTTCGCCGGGCTGCTCAACGGCCTGGCGGTGACGCGCCTGAAGCTGCCGCCGTTTCTTGCCACCTATGGCAGCTTGTGGATTTTGCAGGGCCTGGCGTTCCGCTACATGGGTGGTCAAGAGATCTTCGGCTTCCCGGCGGCCTTCCGCGCATTGGGCACGGGCTTCTGGTGGGGCGTGCCGGTGCCGGTGTACCTGATGGCCTTGATCGCCTTCCTGCTCGCGGTGCTGATGCGCAAGACGGTATTCGGTCACCACCTGTATGCGATCGGCGCGAACCCGGAGGCGGCGCGGCTCTCCGGCGTGCCGGTGCTCTCGCGCCGCCTGGCGGTGTATGCGCTCTCCGGGGCGATGGCGGGAGTGGCGGCGCTGGTGTATCTCGCGCGGGTCAACTCGGCGGACGCGGGCCTGGGCGAAGCGCTGCTGCTGCCGACGATCGCGGCGGTGCTGATCGGCGGCACGTCACTGTTCGGCGGCTCGGGCGGGGTGCTGGGCACGCTGGCCGGCGCGGTGATCCTGGCGATCACCATCAATGCGATGAACCTGTTCAACGTCAAGGCGACCTGGCAGCCGCTGGTGATCGGCTGCGTGGTGATCCTTGCCGTGCTGGTCGACCTGATCGGCAACGGGCGGCGCGAGCGCATCGGCTGAATTTTTTACTTCTGTTTCTTCTGTTCGACGACCAAGAGAGGGGTGGGGCCATGAAGGGATTTTCCGCAGCTTGTTGTCAAAAAATGGGGATGGCGCTGGCCGCGATGCTGGTGGCTACCGGTGCACAGGCGGCGGGCGAGACCCTGGCCGCGTTCTACAAGAACCAGGTCGACCCACACTTCGGCCTGGTGCGCGGCGGCGTCGATGCCGCCGCCAAGAGCATGGGGGCGACCGTCACGCACTACACGCCGACGCGCCCGAACAACCTGGCCGAGCAGCTCGCGCAGATCGAGGACGTGACCACGCGCAAGCCCTCGGGCATCCTGTTCATGGCGGTGGACCCGCGCGGGGTGGTGCCGGCGATCGAGAAAGTGAACGCGGCCGGCATTCCGATCGTCAACTATAACGACAAGGTGGCCGGCGGCAAGTACGTCACCTTCGTGGGTTTCGACGACTACAAACTGGGCCTGGATACCGGCCGCTACCTGCTGAAAGCGATCGGCGGACAGGGCAACGTGGTGATCATCGAGGGCGTGAAGGGCTCGCTGACCAGTGACGAGCGGGTGCGCGGCTTTCGCAAGGCGCTGGAGGAGTTTCCCAACGTCAAGCTGCTCGCCTCCCAGCCCGCCAATTTCCAGCGCCTGCCGGCGCTGCAGGTGATGGAAAATCTGATCCAGGCCAACCCGAAGATCGACGGCGTGCTGGCCGCCGCCGACGCCATGGCGCTGGGCGCGCGCGACGCGCTGGAAGCGGCCAACCGCGGCGCGACCAAGGTGATCGGCATCAACGGCGTGCCGGAAGCGATCGAGGCGGTCAAGGCCGGGCGCCTGCTTGCCACCGGCGAATTCGACGGCTACAAGATCGGCTGCGTGGCGACCATGGCCTCGCTCCGCGGCCTGCGCGGGCAATCCGTGCCGGCCTCGATGATCTTCTCCGGCGTGGTGATCGACAAGGGCAACCTGGCGCCGTGGGATGTGCCGCTGGACAAGCGCCAGTGCCCGAAGTGGGAGGATGTCGCGAAGTAGGCCGCGATACATGACTTGAAAAGCCGCCGTGGCACACAAGCCGCGGCGGCTTTTTTATTGCTCCCGCGCGCGCGCGGAGGGCGGATGCCCGGCAAAGATTGTCACTTTGCGGGGCAAATGCCGGCTTTGTCACGAAAGCGCCCGGTTCTGGCACAAAATGCCGAGTCCTGCTATAATGCGAAGCGTTGCGGCTGTAGCTCAGTTGGATAGAGTACTTGGCTACGAACCAAGGGGTCGGGCGTTCGAATCGCTCCAGCCGCACCAAATGCAAGAGCCACCTTCAGGTGGCTCTTTCCATTTCCGCTCCTTGCTTGCTTCTTGTTCTCGGGGCAGAAAGAGCAATAAGGCCACCTCCAGGTGGCCTTTTGTTTTAGGGCAGATCTAGCGGCCCAGCCGCTCGATCACTTCGCCGCTCTCCATCACGTCGCCGAAAAACAGGATGAAATGCTCGAGCGACTGCTGGTGCTCGGCCGGGCTCATGGCCGAGAGGCAATCGGCCACCATCACGGTGCTGAAGTCGAGCATCATGGCGTCGCGCGCGGTCGATTCGCAGCACACATTGGTGGCGGTGCCGGCGATCAGCAGAGTGTCGATACCCCGGCCGCGCATCTCGGCTTCAAGGTTGGAGGAGCCGGCGATCATCGCGCTGTAGCGGCGCTTGACCACGCGCAGGTCTTCCGGCTTGGCATCCAGTTCGCTCCATAGCTGGTAGCCTTCGCCACCGGTGGCCAGCTCTTTCAGGCGGCGGGCGCTGCGCTCGGGGGTGAGCATGTTGCCGTGATGATGGCGCCAGGATTTGTCGGCGCCGTCCGAAGTGGTTTGAATCCACACCACCGTGCCGCCGGCGGCACGCAGGGCGCCTGCCAGGCGGTTGACCGCCGGCACGGTGTCGCGCGCGGCCGGCACTTCGCTCTGGAAGCCAGGTTTCATGTAGTAGTTCTGCATGTCGACCACCACCAGTGCGGTGCGCCGCGCGTCAAAGCTCTCATTGGCGTACAGGCGCCCCTGGCGGGTGGTAACCCGCTTGACGATCTCGGGAGAAAATTGCATGAAGGAGGGGCCTTTCAGGTGTAGCGCTTGATCAGGGCGCGTTCCAGCATGTGAATGCCGAGATACATCACGCCGGAAATCAGGGCGAGGATGACAATCGCCGTCATCACGATGTTGAGCTTGAAGATCTGCCCGCCATAGACGATCAGGTAGCCCAGCCCCAGGCTGGCGGACTGGAACTCGCCGACGATCACGCCGACCAGCGAGAGGCCGACGTTCACTTTCAGGGTGGCGATCAGGGTGGGCATGCTGCCGGGCAGCACTACCTTGGTGAGGGTCTGCCAGCGCGTCGCCCCGAAGGTCTGGGTCAGCTTGATCTTGTTCGGGTCGATGCCGGCAAAGCCGCTGTAGACCATCATGATGGTGATGAACACGGCGATGGCTACCGCCATGCCGTACACCGAGTTGGTGGCACCCAGCCAGATGTAGAAAATCGGCACGAAGGCGATCTTCGGCATCGCATTGGCGACCACCAGGAACGGGTCGAGCACCTTGTAGGCGAACGGCGACCACCACAGGGCGGCGGCGATTACCGTGCCCAGCAGCATCGAGAGCGAAAAGCCGATCACCGTGGCAAGGACGGTCGAGGTGACGTGGCCGGCGAGGTTGGCGTCCTTGATCAGCGTGAGGAAGGTGGGCCAGAGCGCCGAGGGGTAGCTGGTGAACAGCGGGTTGATCACGTTGGCGCGCGGCAGGATTTCCCAGGCGAGGAAGAACAGCACGGTCAGCACCACCTGCGAGCCGAGGATCAGGTAGCGGCGCCGGCGCTCGCGCGCCAGGTGGGCGAGGTATTCGGCGCTGTGCGCGGGCGTGGCGGCGGAAGCAGCGGAAGCAGGGCGGGTCATGGAGGCCGCGGCATCGAAGAGGCGTGCGGGCATGGTGTCAGTCTTCGACATGGATGTCCAGTTCCTGCCACAGGGTATCGAAATAGGCGTTGAACTCAGGGCGGCTGCGCGCCTGCAGGGGCGTGGGGCGAGCAGCGCTGTCGAACTGCATCAGGTGCTGCGACTTGATGCGCCCGGGCCGGCGCGACATCACGATCACCCGGTCGGTCATCGACACGGCCTCGCCGATGTCGTGGGTGACCAGGATCACGGTCTTGTTCTCGCGCTTGAGGATGTCGACGATCTCGTCCGACAGTGCCAGGCGGGTCTGCGAGTCGAGCGCCGAGAAGGGCTCATCCAGCAGCACCACGTCCGGTCCCGTCACCAGGGTGCGGGCGAGGGCGACCCGCTGGCGCATGCCGCCGGAGAGCTGGCGTGGGCGATGGTGCAGGAACTTGCCCAGGCCGTAGCGCTCCAGCAGGTCGGTGGCGCGGCGGCGCGCCTCGCCGATGTCCTGGCCGTGGATTTCCGCGCCCAGCACGGTATTGTCGAGGATGCTGCGCCACTCGAACAGGTAGTCCTGCTGCAGCATGTAGCCGATCTTGCGCGAGGGGCCGGAGACGGCGCCGCCGTCCACCAGCACCTTGCCCCGGGTGGGGGCGAGGATGCCGGCGATCAGCGACAGCACCGTGCTCTTGCCGCAGCCCGAGGGGCCGATCAGGCTGATGAATTCGCCCGGCTCGATCGAGAGTGAAATATCCTGCAGGGCGAGGGTCTCGCCGGCCTCGGTGAAGTAACGCAGTTCGACCGCGTCCAGTTCCAGTTTCGACGCCATGGCTTATTTGACCTTGGCGATCGCCTTGTTGGCAAAATCGGCGGTCACCACGTCTTCGTACCTGACGCGCTTGCCCTTCTCCAGCAGTTTGCCGCCGACCAGCAGGTCCTGCAGGCGCTCGATGGCGCGCGGCTCGACCAGCGGGGACTTTTTCCAGATCGAGTAGGTCTTGTAGCGCTCGATCGCCACGCCGATGATGCTGACGTCCAGGCCGGGGAACTGCTCGGCGGCGATCTTCACCAGCTCGCTGGTCGGCGCGGTCTGGATATATTTCTGCGCGCGGGTGATCGCATCGGTCCAGGCCTGGATCACTTCCGGGTTCTTCTTGATGTAGGCGTCGGTGGCGATGTAGACGGTGTAGTCGATCTGGCCGACTTCCTGGCCCAGCGAGGCCACCGCGAAGGCCTTGCCTTCACGCTCCAGCGAACCGGCTTCGGGCTCGAGGAAAATGCCGAACTCGCCCTGGCCGGCGATCCACGCGCCGGCGCGCGCCGGCGGGGCGATGTTGTTGAGCAGCTTCACATCCTTGTCCGGGTCCATCTTGTTCTTCTTGATCGCCTCGAGCAGGAACAGGTGGGGCGAGGAACCGACGCGAAAGCCCATCACCTCCTTGCCCTTGAGCATGGTCCAGTCGAACTTCGCCAGCTTCTTGCGCGACATCATCATGAAGCCGTCGGTGGCGGTAAGGCCGGCGAAGATCTTGGTCTTGGCGGGCGACTCGCTGTTCTGCACGTACACCGCGGCCTCCGGCCCGATCAGTACGATATCGGCGCTGTTCGAGAGCAGCGCTGCCATGCCCTTGTCGCTGCCCTGCGAGGCCTTCATGCTCACGTCCAGGCCGACGTCGCGGAAAAAGCCCTTCGACATCGCGGCGTAATGAGGCAGGTAGAAGATGGTGTGCACCGCTTCCTCGAAGCGGATCTTGGTAAGCGGCTTGGTGGCCTGGGCCAGCGCATTGCCCGAAAGCGCAAGGGCAATGGCACCGGCGGCAAGCGCGGCAAGAGCACGGAAATGAGCGCGGGAACGAGAGAGAAGGGTGAACGCGGGGCGGGTCACATCAAGAGACTTCATGCACTGCTCCTGTTGAGTGTATTTGGGAAAACGGTTTGTGTTTGTGCTGCTGTTTGAATTCGGAAAATACCGAGCACGATGCGTGCCCGCGCGCGCCTTACCAGAGCGTGATCGCGATCAGCGTCGAGATTACCAGCCCGGTGATGACGGGAAAGAACAGCATGCGCACCGCCTCCAGCACCGGCACGCGCGCGAACCCGGTCACCGCGATCAGCGAAGACCACGCCACCAGCGTGCCCCCGCCGGTCCACACCGCGCCCATCTGCCCGACGGCGCACAGCATACCGGGGTCGATGTTCAGTGAGCGTCCCAGCGCACCCGCCAGCGTGCCGGTAAGCGGCAGCCCGGCGAAGCCGGAGCCGTCGATGCCGGTGATCATGCCAACGATCATCACCCCGAAGGCGACGAACAGCTTGCTCTGCGGAATCCACGCCTGCCCGGCCTGGATCAGGTCGAACAGGAAGTTCGGTGCCTTCGCACCCGAGGCCAGGCCGAGGATGCTGCCCGCCGTGTCCGGCGCGCCGATGAAAAAGAAGCCGGCGATCGGCAGCACCGAACCCATCGCCTTGAAGGCGAACACGAAGCCGTCGGTGATATGGTCGGCGGTCTGGTCGAGGAACTTGCCGCGTCCCGCCGAGAGGGTCGCGAGGATCATCACCAGCACCGCGCAGCCGCCCACCAGCGCCGCGGCATCGCCGCCTTTCAGGTCCGGCATGCCGGCGACAAAGCGCGGCAGCAGCATGTAGATGACGATTGCGAGGAACACCAGGGGCGTCACCACCGCAAACACCTTGGACCATTTCTCCAGGCGATGCGGCACGCGTGCCAACTGTTGGTCGACGTCCGCGTCGGAGACCAGCGGGTCGCGCTGGATCGCCTTGACCAGTTCGGTCTTGTCGAAGGTGCCGCCCGGCATGGTCTGCCTGGCCAGCGAAGCGCCTTGCTCCCAGGCCACCAGCAGATGTTCGCCGGGGGCGACGATGGTCTTGCGGATCGAGAGATAACCGAGCACCAGAGCGATCATCCCGGTGATCAGCGACAGCAGCAGGGCCTTGTCGGCCACCTGGCTGATGTCGATGCCGGCCGCCTTGGCGCTGATGCCGGGCGCCACCTTGATCATGTAGTCCGACGACAGCGCCATGCCCTGGCCGGCAATCGCCACCGCGATCGCCGCGCCCATCGCCGGCAGGCCGGCGAGGATGGCGGCGGGGATCAGGATCGCGCCGACCAGCGGCACCGCCGGCGTGGGCCAGAAAAACAGCGAGATGAAATAGGTGACCACCGCGAGGATCACATAGGCGGCGTGGCCGTTGACCATCACCTTGCGGAAAGGCTCGACCATGCGGATGTCCGAGCGCAGGGCCTTCAGCGCCCCGAGCAGGGCCGTCATCAGCGCGATGACCAGAAAGATGTTGAACAGCTCGCGCGCCGCGGCCAGGCTGCCGTTGAACACCGACTCCATGCCCTGTACCAGGCTGCCCGAGTAGGCCCAGGCCACCAGGAAGGTGGCGATGATGGCCGGCACCACCACGTTGGCCCGCAATGTCATGGTCGCCACGATGGCGATCACGCCAAGCAGGTAAATCCAGTGTGCTGCCGTCAAAGCTACGGTGTTTCCCATGCCTTTCCCCTCTCCAGAGATTGCGCCGACCGACACCTGCTGCATTGTTGCCCTGTTCGCGCCGGCGTGTGCGCGGGCAGGGCTGCGATACTCCTTTTCGAATTGCCGCGGGGTCTTATGCCCCGCTGGTGTTTCTTTTCACCGGCACGCGCTGCGCCAGCGGCACCCACGAGACGCTGATGTCGCCGTTCACGAAAGTCTGGCAGGCCATGCGGTGACCGGCGGCGAAGTCGGCTTCGGAGAGATGCTTGCGCTCCTTGTCCTTGATCGCATCGGTATTCTCGATGCCGCTTTCGATCAGGCATTTGCAGGTGCCGCACAATCCGCCGCCGCACTTGAAGGGAATCCCGCCCTTCTCGCGCAGCGACACGCGCAGCAGATTGCTGTTGTCCGGCGCGGACACTTCCAGATGGTTGTTGGTGATGAAGGTGATTTTCGCCATTGCTCAGCACCTCACCAGGCTGGCGTCCAGGTTGCCGAAGCGCGCGAGCTGCCCGATCTGCGCGCGCGCCGCTTCCAGGGTCTCGAAATGCGGCAGGAACTTGGAGGGCACCAGGTTGACCGCCGGGTTCTCGGTTTCCTCGACGATGCGCACCTTGATCTCCCCCTCCAGGCGGGCGATCACGAAATGCGCGCGCTTGCGGCCGTGGAACAGGTAGTCGTAGGCCTCGACCGGTTCCAGGCGATCGTCGGGATCGGTATGGAACTGCCCGGGTTTGCTGGTGAGGATCACGAACATGGCGTCACCTCGCGCTTCTGACCGGCTTGACCTGCACGCCTTCCTGGGTCAGTTCCAGGTCCTGGTTGATCCACAACTGGCAGACCAGGCGGCAGCCCTCGGTGAGCTTTTCATTGAGCAGGCGCTGCTCTTTCCAGTTCGGCTCGGGCAGATGTTCGGCGCCGGCGAGGATGCGGCTGGCGCATTTGCCGCAGTTGCCCATCCCGCATCCATATGTCAGGTGGGGGTAGGGGAACTGGCGGATGCCGGCGCGCACCACCAGGTTGGTGTTTTCCTTGACCTCGCCCTCGAAGGCCTGGCCACCCTTGTGGATCACGACCTTAGGCATGCCGCGGCCTCGTGGCGGGGCGGCTTGCGATCGGGAGACACGAGAGAGTCATGTGGGTTTGGGTGAGGGTCTAAAACAGTATACAGAATATCAAATATTATAATGAGCCGAGGCTCTGGCCAAGTAGAAATTCTGGTAATCGTCTCATATAGTAATGATTTATATGCACTAATCTGAGATATGGTGCATTTCGTCAGCACTGCATTGGTGCGACAGACATCTTGACGAATTTGTATTTTGGTATACTATATACCTAATATTAATTTTTCAACAGATTTTTTGCGCGGCCCAGCCGGGCCCCTTTTGATCCCACCTGACAGGAGCCAGACATGTCTGAAGTGATGAACCAGGATGAATTCCGCAGCGCCTTGGAAAACGCCATCAAGGGCAAGAGCGCCAACAAGGCGCCCTTCAGCGTGGCCTGGGCCAGCGGCAAGCTAAGCCGTGCCCACCTGTCGCGCTGGGCCGAAAACCACTATCACTACGTCGGCCCGTTCGCCGACTACCTGGCCGCGATCTACTCGCGCATGCCGGACCGCTACACCGAGGCGAAAGACTTCCTGCTCGCCAACATGTATGAGGAAGAGATCGGCGGCGACCGCCATACCGACCTGCTGATCCGTTTCGCGGAGTCCTGCGGCACCACCCGCGCGCGCGTCACCGACCCGGACAACATGTCCCCGACCACGCGCGGCCTGCAAAGCTGGTGCTACGCGGTGGCGATGCGCGAAGACCCGATCGTCGCCGTGGCCGGCCTGGTGGTCGGCCTGGAGTCGCAGGTGCCCTCGATCTACCGCAAGCAGACTCCGATCATGCGCGAGAAATACAAGTTCACCGACGAGGAAGTCGAGTTCTTCGACCTGCACATCGTCTCGGACGAAATCCACGGCGAGCGCGGCTACCAGATCGTGCTCGAGCATGCCAACACGCCCGAGTTGCAGCAGCGCTGCCTGAAGATCTGCGAAATCGGCGCGCAGATGCGCCTGCTCTACACCACCGCGCTGTACCACGACTACGTGGCGAACGACATTCCGATGTCCGAACTGGACATGGCGCCGGTGCCCGCCGGCGAGCGCGAACTGCTGCAGGCTTGAGGCGATGAGCGACAGCCAGATCAAGCTGGAGCGCGCCGCTTCGGCCCAGGAGTGCATGAACCATATCGGCGGCGAGTGGAGCCGTTGCGCCTCGGGCAGGACCTTCGACAACCTCAACCCGGCCGACACCTCGGACGTGGTGGGGCGTTTCCAGGCCTCCGGAGCCGAAGAGGCGCGTGCCGCTGTCGCGGCGGCCGCGGCTGCTTTTGACGCCTGGAAAAAGACCCCGATCGGCAAGCGTGCCAAGATCCTCCAGGCCGCCGCCGATTACCTCGATGCCAACGCCGCCGCCTTCGCCGAAGAGCTGACGCGCGAAGAGGGCAAGGGCCTGGTGCTGGCCAAGGACGAAGTGGCGCGTTCGGCCCAGACCCTGCGTTTCTACGCCATCGAAGGCCAGACCTTCAGCGGCGAGACCTTCCCGCAGGACGATCCCGACATGCTGGTCTACACCGCGCGCGAACCGCTCGGCGTGGTCACCGTGATCACCCCGTGGAACTTCCCGATCTCGATCCCCGCGCGCAAGATCGCCCCGGCCCTCATTACCGGCAACACGGTGGTGTTCAAACCCTCGTCCGATGCGCCGATGATCGGCTATCGCCTCACCGAAGCACTGGTGAAAGCCGGCATCCCCAAGGGCGTGTTCAACTTCATCACCGGCAGCGCCGCCGATATCGGCGCGGCGATTACCGAGAATTCCACGGTGCGCGCGATCTCCTTCACCGGCTCGACCGCCGCCGGCGAGCACATCCATCGCTCGGTGCCGTTGACCACCCGCACCCAGATGGAACTGGGTGGCAAGAACCCGCTGATCGTGATGGACGATGCCGACCTCGACCAGGCGGTGGACCTGGCAATCAAGGGGGGCCTATCCCTTTCTGGCCAGGCCTGCACGGGCACCAGCCGTCTGCTGGTGATGGCGAGTGTGAAACAGGCCTTCACCGACAAGCTGGTGGCGCGCGTCAAGGCGATGAAGGTCGGGAGCGGCATGACCGCCGGCATGGACATCGGCCCGCTCGCCACCAAAAAGCAGTTGCAGACCGTGCTGGGCTACGTCGAGGCCGGCAAGCGGGAGGCGACGTGGCTGTGCGGCGGCGAGCGCCTCACCGGCGCCGAATACGACAAGGGCTACTACGTCACCCCGGCGGTGTTTACCGATGTGACGCAGGACATGCGCATTGCCCGCGAGGAAATCTTCGGGCCGGTGCTGGCGATCATCGAGGTGGCCGGTTTCGACGATGCCATCGCCAAGGCGAACGACACCGAGTACGGCCTGTCGGCGGCGATCGCCACGCGCAACATGCGCACCGCGCACCGCTTCGCGCAGGAAATCCAGTCCGGTACGGTGAAGATCAACCGCACCACCACCGGCAACCTGCCCAACGCGCCGTTCGGCGGCGTCAAGCGCTCCAGCACCTCGACCTTCCGTGAATCCGGCCGCACCGGCCTGGAGTTCTACACCCAGATCAAGACTGTTTACCAGGGCTGCTGAGGCAGACACAAACCATGAAGACCGCATTCAAGCTGGAACTGGCCGAAGCCCGCGCCATGGCGCAGGCCGCGCTGAAAAAAGCCGCCGAGATCGGCGTTACCGAAACCGTCTGCATCGCCGACGACGGCGGCTACCCGATCACCATGGACCGGATGGACGGCGCGCGCCTGACCGGCCCGCAGATTGCCTGGAACAAGGCCTTCACCGCCGCCGGGCATCGCCGCTCCACCCATCTGTTCACCACGCCGCCCAACGGCCCCGCGCTGCCCGGCAACGAGGCCTTCGGCATCCAGTTGAGTTTCGAGGGACGGTTTGCCGCCTTTGTCGGCGGCTTCCCTATCGTGGTGAACGGCGAGGTGATCGGGGGCGTGGGCATGTCCGGCGGCAACGGCGAGCAGGACATCGCCTGCGGCGTGGCCGCCCTGCAGGCGCTGGCCGACATGCTCGAGCCGCAGAAGTACACCGTGCTGGTCCAGGCCGACATCAAGAAATAAAGGGGAGGGCCCGGCGCCGCCGGGTCAAGGTGTCGACAAAGGGGACTTCCCCCTTTGCTTCCCCTTTGAACCCCCCGAAATTTGAGGCTGTTATGTGCGAGTTTGCGTACGAGTTTGCGTTGAGCCAATTGCAACAATGTGCTTTGTCGACAATCCGGCCCAGCGTAGCCAGGTTTAAGCGTACCTGTTGATGCAAGTTCGTTGCCGTGCATGAAATCCTGAGCGCGTTGCTCACACCCGGCATGGCCTGGGTGGCCCTGCTGGTATTGGCCGGCGCCTGCCTGCAGGGCGCGGGCGGGATCGGCTTCAACATGTTTGCCGCGCCGCTGGTCGCATTGCTGCGCCCTGATCTCGTACCCGGCGCCATGCTGGTACTCGCGCTGCTGCTGGGCCTGATGGGACTGCTGCGCGAATTTCGCAGCATCGACTGGCCGGGCCTGGGCTATGCGCTGGCCGGCCGCCTGCCGGCCTCGGTCGCGACCGGTTGGCTGATGACGGTGCTGCCGACGCGCGCGCTGATCCTGATTTTCGCGCTGATGATCCTGGCGGCGGTGGCGATGAGCCTGCGCGGCTGGCACGTGGCGGCCTCGCCAGCCAACCTGGCGATCGCCGGGGCAGCTTCCGGATTGATGGGCACCATCACCTCCTCGGGCGCGCCGCCGATGGCGATCGTCTACCAGAACGTCAGCGGCCCGCGGTTGCGCGCCACCATCTCGGCGTTCTTTTTCGTCGGCGCGGCCGTCTCGCTGATCGCGCTGGCGGGCTTCGGCAAGTTCGACCTGCACCAGGGCGCGATCGGCCTGGCCTTGTTGCCGCCGCTGGCCGCCGGCTTCGCCCTGTCGCGGCATTTGCGCGGCCTGCTCGACGGCAAGCGAATGCGGCCTTTCCTGCTGGGCTTGTCCGCCGTCGCGGCGGTGCTGCTGATCCTGCAAAATTTCACAGGCATTTGATTTTGGCCGGCTTTTCTCTTCTCCCAAAGTGGGTAAAATGCGCGAATAAGCGAAACGCTTACGCGCAGGCGCGAGCGCGCACGGCAGGGAGTGAGGTGAGAAATGAAACAAGTGGCTTGGCGGGAAGTGGTGACGGCAGCGCTGCTGTGCGGTTTTGCCTTGGCGGGATGCCAGAAATCGGCCCCTTCGGTCAGCGCGGCGCAAGAGCCGGCGCCGGTCGAAGCCGCGCCGCAGGCGAAGACCCCGGACATCACGCCCCTGCCGCCGGCCGAGGAAAAGCGTCTGACCGAAATGGCCAAGGCGCGCCGCGCCGGCGACGGCAGCTCGGTCTGGGACGTGCTGGAATACGCCGAGAAGCAGCGCCCCGCGCAATTCAAGATCGCCACCATCGACGTGGACTACGCGCGCGACAGCACGCCGAAGGCGGTATCGGTGTGCTACTGGATCGGCAACAAGCGTCTGGACGCCGATCAGGACTGCAAGTCGATCGGCTGGCAGATCGCCCCGGACAAGGGCAGCCTGGCGCCGTATCAGGCGCCGGCCACCCAGGCGGTCGAATCGGGCCGCGAGGCCTTCGTGCGCACCATCGACCAGATGTACGCCACCGCCTGCGCCGGCGGCAAGACCTGCTAGGCGCCGTCCGGCGGGCGGGGCCGGATGCGGCCCTTGCTCCGACCCTCGGTCCAACCCTCGGTCCGCGCCTTTGTCCGATACCCTTCGCGCCCAAAAGCGGGTATATAGAGGGTATTGAAGCTGTCCACCGCGCCACCGCCGGACGCGGTTGCTGAACCGAACATGTCGACTGACGTCAAGCCAGCCCAGGGGATCGAGCACTCGCAGCTCAGTGAAGTGGTGGCCGCGCGCCTGCGCGAGCAGATCCTCAAGCGTGATTTCAAGCCGGGCGAGCGCCTGGTCGAAGGCAAGCTCGCCGAGGTGCTGGGGGTCTCGCGCATCCCGGTGCGCGAGGCCTTGCGCCTGCTGGCGGCCGAGGGGCTGGTGGAGATCACGCCGCGGCGCGGCGCCGCCGTGGCCACCTTGTCGCGGGTGATGGCGCGCGAGATGGTGGAGGTGCGCGCGACGCTGGAAGGGCTGAATGCGCGCCTGGCCGCGCGGCATCGCGATCCGCGCATCCTGGCCGGCATCGAAGAGGTGCTGGCGGCCGGCTCCGGCGCCGCGCAGGAGGGCGAACTGGGCCAGCTGGTGGCGCTGAACGCGCGCTTTCACGACCTGCTGGCGGCCGCCGGCAACAACAGCATTCTCGGCGACCTGATGCGCTCGCTGCGTGACCGCACCAGCCTGGTGTTCAACAAGCTCGATATCGAGACCGCGCGCCAGACCTGGGAGGAGCACACCGCCATCCTGCAGGCGGTCGCTTCCGGCGACGAAGACTTGGCGGCGCTGCTGGCGACGCGCCACGTGATGAACGCCGGTTCCGAGGCACTCAAATAGGGCTTGCCGCATCGCCCGTGCACCTGATCGTGCATAAGAAAATATCGCTTCTGCCGAATTGACCGTAAGGCCTTTTTGGCGCGACAATGAATATTCGCAAATGCTTGTATTGACCGTGAGGCTGCAATGGCAAAAATGAAGATTGAAGGTTCGTTCGTCGCGATGATCACCCCGTTCAACCAGGACGGCTCGATCGACTACGAAGCATTCCGTACGCTGATCAAGTTCCAGGTGGACAACGGCAGCCGCGCGCTGCTGTTCATGGGTTCCACCGGTGAATCGTCGATGCTGTCTCCCGAGGAGAAAAAGCAGCTGATCGTCGAGACCGCCAAGATGAAGCCGGGCAACATCCCGTTTTTCTACGGCTGCACCGGCAACAACACCGATTCGACCATCGCCAGCCTGAAGTTCGCGCGCGACAACGGCGCGGACGGCGCCATCCTCGCCGCCCCTTCCTACATCTGCGCCCCGGAAGAAGATCTGGTGCAGTTCTTCCTGGAGGTGGCCGACGCCACCGACCTGCCGCTGGGCATCTACAACAACCCGCCGCGCGTCAAGAGCGACATGCACTGGGACCAGCTGATCCGCATTTTCAAGCACCCCAACTACGTGGTGCACAAGGAATCGACCACCCGCGTCGGCCAGGTGGCGCAGATTCTCGCCGCCAACACCGACGTCTCGGTGATGTGCTGCGACTCGCCCAACCTGGGCCTGGTGCTGCCGACCATGAGCCTGGGCGGCCACGGCACCGCCAACATGACCGGCAACATCGCGCCGGCCGAGATCGCCACCGTTTCCACGCCCTGGAAGGACTACACCGACGCGGTGGCCTTCAAGGAAACCTACCTGCGCATCCTGCCGCTCTGGCACTACGTCTACTCGGCGGTCAACCCGGTGGCGCTCAAGGCCCTGATGAAGGCTTGCGGCCTGCCCGCCGGCGACCTGCGCAAGCCTCTGCGCGGCCTGGAAGGCGAGGCGCTGATGAAGGGCGTGCGCATCATTCGCGACCTGGAGCTGGACAAGAAGTACGGCTACACCATCTCCCCGCCGGCGCTGGCGCGCGTCGCCTAGCCGCCCCGGGCTGCAATCGGTACTTGCCCGGAGGCCGCGCAAGCTTCCCGGGATCAGCAAGCCATCGAAACCCTACTGCTCGGGCACGGCCTCGGGCAGGGTGGCGCAATCGATGCCGACCGCCCGGCATAGCAAGGCCGGCGCGATCCGGTGATTGTGCTGGGCGGCGAGAAAATCCGCCCGGTATAGCGTCTTGTACTGCGGCCCATCGGCATACCCCTGCCAGGCCGCGGTGCTGGCGCGCAGCCACGCCATGAAGTGGAACGCGGTCTCGGCCGCCACGTCGGTGCCGATCTGCTCATGGTTCACGCGCATGCAGGCGGCGTACTCGCCGAGCAGCTCGTGGATCGCATGGTCGCAATTGAACGCCAGGGCGATGCCGCGCTCGGTGCCGGTCACCGAGGCCGGCGGCAGCGGCCGGATCGGCTTGTCGTCGTGCGCGGGAACCGGACGGGAGAACAGGCAGGAGAACAAGCAGAAGCACAGGCAGCAGAGCAGTCCGGCCGGGCCGGCGAGCCTTCGCCCCGAAAAAAAGATATACAGGTCCAAGCGGGCCTCCATCGAACTGCACGCCGCGCGGCGTGCCGGAAATGAAGACAGGCCGGGCGATGCGCCGCCCGGCCTGCTTCGTCTTGCAGGGCTAAGACGCCCTTATTGCCGCGTGATGCGGTTCAGCGGACCCGGCGCGTACGGCAGCACCGGCGAGGTGACCGCCTTCCACCAGGCAACCTGGGCGTCGATGTCCTGCGCGCCGCCCAGGCGGTTGGTGCCGTTCAGGAAGATCGTGAAGCCGTCGCCGCCGGTGGCGAGAAAACTGTTCACCGTGATGCGGTAGGTCGAAGCGGGGTCGACCAGCACGCCATTGATCTTCAGCGTGGCGGCATCGACCTTGTCGCAGTCCGGGCGGCTCGCGCTCCAGGTGTAGGCCAGGCTCGCCGAAGGCTGCAGGAAGCGGCCGCCGGTGGTCTGCTTGTTCCAGTCGGTGCAGGCGGCGGGCGCGGCGGCGGAAGGCACGAACTGCTCTTCCAGGGCGCGCTTCAGGTCGGCGCCGGTCAGGTCCAGCACCACCAGGTTGTTGCCGAACGGCATGAAGGTGAAGGCGGCGTCGTACGACACCTTGCCGTCGCCGGCGCCCTTGTTGTTCGGGTGGCTGGCCGAGTAGGCGAACACCGGGTCGGTGCCGCGCAGGCCGCCATAGTTGGTGAAAGCGACTTCGGCGCGGCCCTTGTCGGCCGGGCTGGTGGCCAGCAGGAAGGCATCGGCGGTCAGGTCGCCGGCCTGCGATTCGCCGGCGCTGTTTTGCGCCTTGGTGATGTCCGAACCGATGTAGCCGACGATCTGTCCGGCGATCGGGGCAGCCAGCGCCTTGTAGGCGCTGACGATCGACGCGACGCCAGGCACCGGGGTGGTGGTGTTGGTGTTGACGACGACGTTGGTGGCGGCGGTCGAAAGCACGTCGCGGCTGCGCGTGTCGATGGTCAGATTGATGTCGGTCACCACCTGGCTGTACTTGCCAGCGCTGGTCAGGCGGCGGCCGTCGGGGCGCTGCGCGTCCGGGCGGTTGCAGTTGTACGCCCAGTGGGTATGGCCGCTGACGATCACGTCCACTTCCGGGTTGAGGCGGTCAAGCAGCGGCACGATGGCGTCCGACAGGCCGTTGCAATCGTCCTTGCCGCCGGTGGTGAAGCCGCCCTGGTGGATCAGCACGACGACCGCGCGCACGCCCTGGTTGCGCAGTTGCGGGATCAGGGCGTTGACGGTGTCCGCCTCGTCGCGGAACTCCAGCCCGGCCACGCCCGCCGGCGTCACGATGGTCGGCGTGGCCTGCAGGGTCATGCCGATGAAGGCTACCGGGATGCCCTGGAAACTCTTGATCTTGTAGGCCGGGAACAGGGTGGTGTTGGTGGCCGTGTTGAACACGTTGGCCGCCAGGTATTTGAACTTCGCGCCTTCGAACGGCACCGGCGTGCCGACCGCCGCGCCCTGGCAGGTGGTCGCGGGATCGACCGGGTTGCCGTTCACGTCGGTCACGGCGCAGCCGCCGTTCTGCTTGCGCAGCAGTTCGACCGTGCCGGCGTCGAATTCATGGTTGCCCACGGCGTTGAATTCCAGGCCGAGGCGGTTCATGATCTCGACCGTGCCTTCGTCGTGGAACAGGGCCGAGGCCAGCGGGCTGGCGCCGGTCAGGTCGCCGGCCGATACCACCACGTTGTTGGGGTTCTGGTCCTTGAGCTGCTTGACCACGGCGGCCATGTTGGCGACGCCGCCGGTGCGCGTGACGCCGAACAGCGCGCCCTGCGGATCGAAGGTGCCGTGGAAGTCGTTGAAGGCGATGACCTTGACCGACAGGCTGTTGCCCACGTCGGCGCTGGTAGCCGCGGCGACCAGCGCGTCTTTCTGCGCCGCCGCCCGGGGGTCGGCCGGTACCGCGCCGATCACCGCCTTGGCGTTGGCCACGAACTTGGCATGGCTGCCCCAGGCGGTGTTGGGCAGGTCGGCCTTGAGCAGGTCGTTCAGGGTGCAGTTGCCGGGGCCGGTGCCGTCCGCGTCGACGTTCGGCACGCCGGTGTCGGCGCCGCCTATCATGACGGTGGGGCGCGCGTCCGGGGTCGCGCAGGCAGCGGCGTGGGCCGCGTCGGCGGCGCCCAGGGAAAGGGTCAGCGCGGCGGCGAGCAGCGAGAGGGAAATGGTTTTATTGAGCATGTCTGGTTCTCCGGGTCGGTCAGGCGCGGCGGCGGCGCGCGGCGGCGAGCAGGCCCAGGCCGGCCAGCATCAGGGCGTAGGTGCCGGGCTCGGGGACCGCGGCCACCTGCATGGCGCCGCTGCCGGCGTCCAGCGGCGAGATGCTGGCAAAGCCGGTGATGGTGTGCGTGCCGGCGCCGAGCAGCCAGAGGCCGTGGCTCCACTTGTCGGAGGCGAAGGAGGCATCGAAGTCGACGCCCGCATCGTCGGCGAAGCTGCCGGTGGGCGTGGAGGTTGCACCCAGCAGGCTGCCGTTGTCGTACACCTGGAACACGTCGCCGGCCAGGCCGCCGTCGGCCACCTTCAGATAGGCCGGGCCGCTCAGGCTGAACGTGAAGCTCAGGGTGCCCGGGCTGTTGAAGGCGTAGTCGTCCAGCCAGGCGGAGCCGGCGGCACCGAAAAAGAACTGGTTCCAGCTGTTGTCGGTAATCGGGGTGACGGTATCGGCCTGGGCCGGCACGGCGGCGCCGGCCAGGACCAGCGCGATCAGGGTGCTTGCGACTCTCATGGGTTTCCTCTTGTTTTCGGGACGACATTGTCAGGGACAGCCGCCGGCCCCGCTCCGCCAGCGCATCGCTAAGCTACGCGCCGGCAGTTGCATGCCGGTGACCCATGCCCGCCGCAAATGATCCGTTCGACACGGCTTGGCGCGCCTTGTGGCCTATGCGGGCCGGCGCCCGGCGCAGTCGCCGGGTTGCGACATTTCCGTCCTCCTGTTGTCGATCAGGCCCGCGGCGGCCCGGGATCACCCTCCAGGCCGGGCTCCCCGCAACAAAAAAGGAGAGCCGCGGCTCTCCTTTTTATCGGCACGGGGGCGTGACTTACTTACTTGTTGCGGACGCAGTCCACGAAATAGCGCCGCTTGCCGTCGATCTCTTCTTCCACTAGACCGTGGATGTCGGTATCGAAGCCGGGGAATTTCTCGTTGAAGTTGCGCGCGAATTTCAGGTAGTCGACGATGGTTTTGTTGAAGCGCTCGCCGGGGATCAGGAGTGGGATGCCGGGCGGGTAGGGCGTGAGCAGGATCGAGGTGACGCGGCCTTCGAGGTTGTCGATTTCCACCCGGTCGACCTCGCGGTGCGCCAGCATCGCATACGCTTCCGACGGCTTCATCGCCGGCTGCATGTTCGACAGGTACATCTCGGTGGTCAGGCGCGCGATGTCGCTGGCCTTGTACATGTCGTGGATCTGCTGGCACAGGTCTTTCAGACCGGTGCGCTCATAACGCGGATGCGCCGCGCAGAACTCCGGCAGGATGCGCCACAGCGGCGCGTTCTTGTCGTAGTCGTCCTTGAACTGCTGCAGCGCCGTCACCAGGGTGTTCCAGCGCCCCTTGGTGATGCCGATAGTGAACATGATGAAGAACGAGTACAGCCCGGTCTTCTCGACAATAACCCCGTGCTCGGCGAGGAACTTGGTGAGGATGGAGGCGGGGATGCCGGTCTTGGCGAACTTGCCCGAAACATCCAGCCCCGGGGTGATGACGGTCGCCTTGATCGGGTCCAGCATGTTGAAGCCGGGGGCGATGTTGCCGAAGCCGTGCCACTTCTCGTTGGCCTTGAGCATCCAGTCTTCGCGCGAGCCGATGCCGTCGGCAGCCATGCTTTGCGGGCCCCACACCTGGAACCACCAGTCCTTGCCCCATTCCTTGTCGACCTTGCGCATCGCCCGGCGGAAGTCGAGCGCCTCGGCGATCGACTCTTCGACCAGCGCGGTGCCGCCGGGCGGCTCCATCATCGCCGCCGCCACGTCGCACGAGGCGATGATGGCGTACTGCGGGCTGGTCGAGGTATGCATCAGGTAGGCCTCGTTGAAAATGTCGCGGTCCAGCTTTTGGGTGTCCGACTCCTGCACCAGGATCTGCGAGGCCTGCGAGATGCCGGCCAGCAGCTTGTGGGTCGAGTGGGTGGCGAACACCATCGAATCCTTCGGCCGCGGCCGGTCCTTGCCAATCGCATGCATGTTCTTGTAGAACTCGTGGAACGAAGCGTGCGGCAGCCAGGCCTCGTCGAAGTGCAGCACGTCGATCGAGGAGCCGAGCAACTCCTTGAGCATCTCGACGTTGTAGACCACCCCGTCGTAGGTCGACTGCGTGATGGTCAAAATCCGCGGCTTGCGTCCCGGGTGCCTGGCCTGCGCCGCCTTGGCGAAGGGATTGGCCTCGATCTTTGCCTGTATCGTCTCGGCCTTGAACTCTTCCAGCGGGATCGGCCCGATGATCCCCAGGTGGTTGCGCGTCGGCGTCAGGAACACCGGAATCGCACCGGTCATGATGATGGCGTGCAGGATCGACTTGTGGCAGTTGCGGTCCACCACCACGATGTCGTCCGGCGCCACATAGGCGTGCCAGACCACCTTGTTCGACGTTGATGTCCCGTTGGTGACGAAAAAGCAGTGGTCGGCGTTGAAGATGCGTGCCGCGTTTCGCTCGGAGGCTGCCACTGGGCCCGTGTGGTCGAGCAACTGGCCGAGTTCCTCAACGGCGTTGCAGACGTCGGCGCGCAGCATGTTCTCGCCGAAAAACTGGTGGAACATCTGGCCGATCGGCGATTTCAGGAAGGCCACGCCGCCGGAGTGCCCCGGGCAGTGCCAGGAGTAGGAACCGTCCTGCGCGTAATGGATCAGGGCGCGGAAGAAGGGCGGCGAGAGACTGTCGAGGTAGCTCTTGGCTTCGCGGATGATGTGGCGCGCCACGAACTCCGGCGTGTCCTCGAACATGTGGATGAAGCCGTGCAGCTCGCGCAGGATGTCGTTGGGAATCTCGCGCGAGGTTTTGGTCTCGCCGTACAGGTAGATCGGAATCTCCGCGTTCTTGAAGCGGATTTCCTCGATGAAGCTGCGCAGGTTGAGCACCGCCGGGTCCAGCTCGGGGCCGGGGGTGAACTCCTCGTCGTCGATCGACAGGATGAAGGCGGAAGCGCGCGACTGCTGCTGGGCGAACTGGGACAGGTCGCCGTAGCTGGTCACGCCCAGCACTTCCATGCCTTCCTTTTCGATCGCCTCGGCGAGCGCGCGGATACCCAGGCCTGAGGTGTTCTCCGAGCGGAAGTCTTCGTCGATGATGACGACGGGAAAGCGGAATTTCATGAGGGCATCTCCAGCCATGGCCGCGGCATGCCGGCGGCCAAGAAAAAAGGGCGCGATCCCCAGGGGGTGATCGCGCCGCGAAGTGTAAGGCGAAACGCCGTCCGACTTAAGTAAAAATTTCGTAAAGCCGCGTGCCGTCTCAGATATGCAACATCGCCATGCCGGCCAGTACCGCGCTGATGCCGGCGGCGACATAGACGCCGACCTGCAGCCACTTCTTGCGGGTCAGCAGGGTGATCGCCGCCAGGGCGATCGACACCTGGATCACCGTCATCGATTGCGCCCAGCGGTGATGCAGGTGGATCAGCTTGTCGGAATCCTCGTCCCACTTCTTGGACTCGGCCTCGAGCTTCTGGGCATCCTTCATGATGCCCTCCTTCTCTTCCTTGTAGCGCGCCACTTCCTTCTTGTATTTCTCGATGTCCACCCCGGGCAGGGCCATCGCCAGTTCGGCCAGGTTCTGCTTGTTGCTCTTGGCCTGGTAGTAGTTCCACTGGTTCGAGGCCTCGGTCTTCTTGATCGCCGCGTTGTTCTTGTAGATCATCGCGTCGTTCTGGGTGGCGCCGCCCTGGTAGGAGAAGAGGGCGCCGACCGTGGAGAGGATGGCGGTGGTCACCGCCAGCTTGCTGGCGAAGCCGTCGGGATCGCCGTGCGCGTTCTGGGCGGCATGCTCCATCTCGTGGTCGTGGGGGCCGTGCACATGAAAACCGCTACCGCTCATACCTTTGTTTCCTCCTGATGAATCCGCTTGTATTCGACAAAATCAAAATCGACTTCGGGGCTGCCGCCGCGCTCTTGCGGCTCGCGCCGGGTTTGCCGCCATAGTTTGGGGTCGATGGCGGGAAAAAAAGCGTCTCCGGCGAAATCCTGCCGGATTTCCGTGACAACCAATCGATCGGCCGCCGGCAGCATGGCGCGATAGATCTCCGCCCCGCCGATCACGAAGACGTCATCGGCGGCGATCCCTGCGCGCGCCAGCGCTTCGATCGCGCCGTTCGGCGAGTCGGCCAGCAGGAGATGGGCGCGCTGCTCCTCGCTTACACCCGGTGGCCGGTAGTTCAGGTTCCGCGTGATGATCACGCTGGTACGCCCGGGCAGCGGTTTGCCCAGGGTGGCGAGTATCGACTCGAAGGTCTTGCGGCCCATGATCACCGGGTAGCCCAGGGTGGTCTGCTTGAAATGCTTCAGGTCCGCCGGCAGATGCCAGGGCATGCGGTTGTCCAGGCCGATGGCGCGGTTGGCGGCCATGGCGACGATCATGCTCACGCGCGGCATCGGAGAGGGGAAACCAGGCGTAGGGAGACCAGGCGTAGGAAGTCCGGGCAAGGGGTGACAGAGGCGGAAAAAAGGACGGCGATAAACCGCGGGTGGCGGTCAGGAGGACGGGGATGTGACGGGTGGCACCCCGTACGCATGGCCGGCGGCGCTTTGTAGAATAGAATCAATTATAGCCCAGCACCGCGCGCATTCCCTGCGTGGGCAAGGCTGCCATCCGCCCTCCCTGGACCCATCTATCGCGTGCGTTTTCGCTATCCCGACTCCTTCACCCGGTTGCTCTTGATGAGCTTCCTGCTGGTTGCGCTGCCCCTGGTCCTGGCCCTCGGGCTGGCGGCGCGCGGTATCGAGCGCGCCGCCGAGCGCAGCGAAAAGGCGGTCTACGAGGCGGCCAAGAGCGGGCGCAACGGGCGGCTGCTGACCGAGCAGGTGCGGCAGATGGAGCGCACCCTGCGCCGCTACCTGGTGCTGGGGGATGCGGACCTGGTGGCCCAGTTCGACCAGTTGCACGTGCGTTTTCGCCAGACCGCCGACGAAATGTCCAGCCAGCAGCTCGGCGAAGTGCAACTGAGCCAGCTCAAGCGCCTGACGGATCGCGAGACAGCCATGTATGGCGCCTTCCGCGCCAATCCCAAGCCCGCCGGCGCCAAGGAGCTGGCGGGGCATTTTGCCGAACTTGCCGATCTGTCGCAGGCGGTGCTCGACGAAGCCAACCAGGCGATCGACCGCGAGGTCGAGCAGATGCGCGAAAGCGCGCGTGGCGAGCGTGCGCGCGCGTTGTGGATCAGCCTTGCCGCGCTGCCCCTGGCGGGGCTGGCGGCGCTCGGCTTTACCTGGCTGATCGCGCGCCCGGTGCGCCAGATCGACGGCGCGATCCGCAAGCTGGGCGATGCCGATTTCGGTGAGGCCGTCACCGTCACGGGCCCGCGCGACCTGGAGTACCTGGGCGAACGCCTGAACTGGCTGCGCCTGCGCCTGGCCGAACTGGAACAGCAAAAGACCGATTTCCTGCGCGGCGTCTCGCACGAGCTCAAGACCCCGCTCACCGCCCTGCGCGAAGGCGCCGAATTGCTGGGCGAGGGCGCGGCCGGGGCGCTGTCCGACGACCAGCAGCAACTGGTGACGATCCTGCGCGGCAAGAGCCTGCAGCTGCAGGGGCTGATCGACGACCTGCTCAATTATCACAAGGCGCAATCGCGCGCCGCGGCCCTGCGCCTGTCCCGTTTCGATTTTGCCGAACTGGCCAAGGCGACGTTGGAGGAACAAAAGCTCTCGATCCAGGCCAAACGCCTGCAGGTCGCCGCCCATCTGGAGAGCGTGCCTGTCGTCGCCGACGCCGACAAAGTGCGCATCATGATTGATAATCTATTGACCAACGCGATCAAGTTCTCCCCGCCGCAGGCCGTGCTGACGCTGCGGGCGGAGGTCCGGGCGCAAAGCCTGGTGTTCGAAGTGCGCGACCAGGGGCCGGGCATCGCGCCGGGGGAAGAGATAAGGATTTTCGAATTGTTCTATCAGGGCAAAAATCGGCCCCAGGCACCCGTGCCCGGCAGCGGCCTGGGCTTGGCGATCGCGCGTGAAATGGCGCTGTTGCACGGCGGCCGGCTGGAATTGGCCGGCAGCGGCGCGGGCGCGTGTTTTCGCCTGACCCTGCCGTTGCAGCCTTCGGTGTCGCTGTCCGAGGGGGAACCGGCGTATGCGTAGCCCGCAATGTGTTGCCGCACGGCAACGGCGGGTGCCGGCTGTTTCCGCGCTATGCCTGTTCGCGGCGTTCGGACTGGCCGGGTGCACGACGCCGAAAAATGCGTCCGTGGCCATGGTCGACCCGACGCCGGCGAATCGTTCCTTGGCGGTGCGCGGCGATCTGGGTGTCTTGCCGTCCGACGACCAGCAGGCCGTGGGAATGCTGCTGGCGCATTTCCAGCGCCTGCGCGGCATGAACAGCGAGGAACTGCGCCGCGAATATGTGGCCGCCAACCAGGCCTATGCAAAAAGCCGGGCCGACGAGAACCGCCTGCGCCTGGCGATGGCCCTGGTGACGCCGAACGCCGCCGTGCGCGACGACGTGCGCGCCGCCGGCCTGCTCGAAGGGGCGCTGCCGGAGCGGCGCGGCGGGGCACTGGGCCAGTTTGTCGCGCTGCTGCAAGGCATGGTGTCCGAGCGCAACCGCCAGGTCCATGACGAGCAGCGCCGCGCCGACGCGCTGCAGCAAAAGCTCGATGCGCTCAAGGCAATCGAGCAGAGCATGAGCGAGCGCGACGCCCGCAACGCGGCCACGCGCGGCCGCGAGCCGGCCAGGCAGTAAGCGGCGGTGGTCCGCATGCGCGTCTTCCTTTTCCTCCCATGAGCAGCCCGACCGCGAGTCCGGGCCAGGGGCCCGTGCGCACCGTCCTGGTGGTCGATGACGATGCCGACCTGCGCCTCCTCCTGGCCCTGCGCCTGAAGACGGCGGGTTACGCCACCTTGACGGCGGAAAGCGGCGCCGCCGCGCTGGCGCTGCTGGCGCGCGAGACCCCGGGTCTGGTGATCACCGACCTGCAAATGGCGGGGATGGACGGTTTCGCGCTGTTCGAGGCGATCCGCCAGTCGTACCCCGGCCTGCCGGTGATCATCCTCACCGCCCATGGCTCGATCCCCGATGCGGTGGCGGCGACCCGGCGCGGCGTGTTCGGCTTTATCACCAAACCGTTTGAGCCACAGCAATTGCTGCAGCAAGTGGCCGAAGCCTTCGCCATCGGCGGGGTGCGCAGCCAGGCGCCGGCCTGGCGCAGCGAGCTGATCACGCGCAGCAAGGCGATGGAGGAACTGCTGCGCCAGGCCGAATTGGTGGCCAGCGGCGACGCCAGCGTATTCATTCAGGGGGCCAGCGGCGCCGGCAAGGAACTGCTGGCGCGCGCCATCCATCGTGCCGGCCACCGGACCGACGCGCCGTTCGTGGGGGTCAATTGCGGCGCGATCCCGGAAAACCTGCTCGAATCCGAATTGTTCGGCCACAAGAAGGGCGCCTTCACCGGGGCGATCGCCGATCACCCCGGCCTGTTCGTCGCCGCGCAGGGCGGCACCCTGTTCCTGGACGAAATCGGCGATATGCCCTTGCCCCTGCAGGTCAAGCTGCTGCGCGTCCTGCAGGAGCGCCAGGTGCGGCCGGTCGGCGCCACCGCAACGGTGCCCGTCGATGTAAGGGTGATCTCGGCCACCCATCGCGACCTGCGCAGCGAGCTTGCGGCCGGACGCTTTCGCGAGGATCTGTACTACCGCCTCAACGTGGTCAGCCTGCGCATTCCTTCACTGGCCGAGCGCCGCGAGGACATTCCCTTGCTGGCCGACCATTTCGTGCGCCAGCTCGCCGAGCGTTACGACAAGCCGGTCCATGCCTTTGCCCCGGCGGCGATGGAACTGCTGGTCGCGGCGCCCTGGCCGGGCAATGTGCGCCAGCTGCTCAATGTCGTGGAGCAGACGGTCGCGCTGGCGGCCAGCCATCTGATCGCCGCCGATGCGGTGCAGCGCGCCTTGCACAACGAGGCCGCGGTGCTGACTTCCCTGGACGAGGCGCGGCGCCAGTTCGAGTACGACTATTTGATCCGCCTCCTGAAAATTGCCGATGGCAACGTTACGCAGGCGGCGCGCCTGGCGCAGCGCAACCGGACCGAGTTCTACAAATTGCTGGAGCGCCACAAGCTCGACGCTGCCAGCTTCAAGCCGGCCAAGATGCCTTAGTCGGCCATCCCCGCCGCGCCTGCTGTCACTAAAGGTGACATTATGACGCATGCTGTCGTCATAAGCAGACAAAAATTTCCTTTGTGAAACAGCGCTTTATACAAGCGCGCATAAAGCCTGTCGGGCTGGCCCGACAATCTATATCAATAAATTACTTTAAGTTTTTTAAATAACTTATTGAATTTATTAAATTCATATAAGTTGGCACACGCGTTGCACTTACCCTCATCAAGCAGGACCGTTCAACTTGGGGAAGGGAGGGCGTCGTGTCACAGATCGAACAAAGCGACCGTATCGCATTCGCACTTCTGCTGGCCGCCGTCATGGCGGCATGCACAGTCCCCTTGGCCCAAGCCTTGGCGGCACCGGCCGAACCCACGCTCCAGGCCGCGCCACTGCCGGCACCCGCCGTGACACCGGTCACCGCCCCGGCGGCGGCTCCTGGTTCGACGCTTACCTTCACCCAGCAGCCGCGCCTGCTTTACACCTATCTGGATGCCGACCAGGACGGCTGGGTCTCCCTGGCCGAGGCGCGCCGCATCCGCGGCTTCGAGGCGGCTTTTCACGAAGCCGACGAGAACCGCGACGGCCGCCTGAGCCGCGACGAGTTCGCCCGCGCCCAGGCGATCCACGACCGGGTGCGCGGCGCCGGCTATTTCAATGATGGCTTGATCACCGCCCAGGTCCGGGTCGCGCTGCAGAAAGAAGCGGAATTGCGCCAGTGCGACATCCAGATCGAGACCTACGACGGTCAGGTGATCCTCGCCGGCCGGGTCGACAGTCCCGCCCGGGCCCGCAAGGCGATGGAAATCGCCGCCGCCGTGGCCGGGGTGGATGCGGTCAAGAGCACCTTAGAGATCAAGGTCCGGGCTTGAACCGGCCGCAAACAACAAACAGCAACGAATAATCAGGGAGCATCAAATGGAAAATCAAAGCGTCAGGCGTACTCATCCCCTGGTCCCGGTGGCGGCAGCCTCGGTACTGGTGATGAGCCTGGTCGGGACCGGTGTGTTCACCGGCCTGATCCCCAGCGCGTTTTCCTCCAAGGGCGAGTCGCCCCAGGCGCTTGCGGCCAGCAGCGCCGGCGCGGGCAGCCCCGCCGCCGAAGCCGCCCCGCAGCCGACGCCGCGTCCGGCGCGCACGGCCCATGGTGCGCGCCCGGTCAGCGCGCCCGCCGAAAAGCCGGTGGCGGTGGCGTCGGCCTGCGTGGACTGCGGCCGGGTCGAATCGGTTTCCACCATCGAGACGCCCGGCAAGGCTAGCGGCGTCGGCGCGGTCGCCGGCGGGGTCGGCGGAGCGGTGATCGGCAACCAGTTCGGCAAGGGTAACGGCCGCACCGCGATGACGGTGCTGGGCGCCGCCGGCGGCGCGGTGGCCGGCCACATGATTGAGAAGCAAGTGCGCAAGGAGACCAGCTACCGGGTCAATGTGCGCATGGACGACGGAACCACGCGCAGTTTTCCTGCCTCCGCGCCCGGCGATTACGCCGTCGGCCAGCGGGTCAAGGTGGACAACGGTGCGCTGCAAAGAGTGAGCTGAGAAACCTGTGATCACAACCGACATAAGGAAGGCCGCATAGGGAAGGGATTTATGCCGCAATAACCATCAACAGATTTCGCCGGGTTTTTCCGGCTCCGCTTGCCCGTTTCGGCGCAACCCATTCCCCCATGGTGTTGCGCCGTTTTTTTTGTGCCGGCGGTTTGTAAAAGCGCTGTAGGCGTACAGGAAGTCGGCAAGAATTACCGCTTAGGATATTTCATAAGTCATTGATTTATATTAAGTTTTGTCTTGGCACATAGCTTGCAAAAGGATGCTGGAAGATGTCGCCGCAAGGCGCAACCCAAGCCTGAAGGGGGGCTGCCATGTCCAAGCTCGAACAATCAGATCGCATCGCCCAAGGTGTCCTGGTGGTCGCCGTGGCGATGGCCTGCGCCTCGCCGTTCGCGCTCGGCGCGCTCAAGGAAAGTAGTTCTGGCGATACCGAAGCCACCGCGTGCCTGTTCGCCCATCTGGACCGTGACCACGATGGCGCGATCAACTGGGCCGAGGCGCAGCGCGTGCCCGGCCTGAACGTGGTGTTCGCCCAGGCCGACGCAAATCACGACGGCAGCCTGACGCAAGCCGAGTTCCAGGGCGCGCAGGCCGCGCTCTCCTATCAAGCGGCGCTGCCCGAGCCTGGCAGCGGCAAGTTCAAACCCGTCAAGGTGCGTGGCGCGCTGTACGAGCAGCAATACCTGCCTTCGCTCGATCTGGGCGTGGAAACGCTTTGAATCCGGCCAATTTCAAGTCAAGCAAGGAGTTGAACATGCAAACCCAACCCGGCTACAAACGCGTCCACCCGATGGTGCCGATTGCCTGCGCATCGGTCGTGGTGATGAGTCTGATCGGCGTCGGCGTATTCACAGGGCTGATCCCGAATCACATGAGCAGCCAGGCGGAACAGCCGGTGGCGGTCGCCTCAAGCGGTACGGCGGCACCAGCCACCGCGCCGGCTGCCGCCGCGGTGCCCGCTCCTCGTCCCTACAGCCCGCCGGCTCCGGCACCGCGCCAGCCGTACTACACCCCGGCGCAGCCTGCCGCCGCGCCGCCCGCGCCGGCACCCGTGGCGGTACAGGAGTGCCTGGCTTGCGGCCGGGTCGAATCCGTGCAGACCGTGCAGGCGCCCGGCAAGGCTTCCGGTGTCGGCGCGGTGGCCGGTGGTGTCGGTGGCGCCTTGCTGGGCAATCAGGTGGGCAACGGCAACGGCCGCACCGCGATGACCATCCTGGGTGCGGCCGGTGGCGCCTTTGCCGGCCACACCATCGAGAAGAACATGAAAAAGACCACCAGCTATCGCGTCAGCGTGCGCATGGATGACGGCACCATTCGCAGCTTTGATGCGGGCGGCGCCAATGCCTACGCCGTCGGCGAGCGCGTGCGGGTGGAAAACGGCGCGCTGGTGCGCGTCGGCTGACCCAGGTCGAGAATAAGCGGACTTGGGGGAGGACTGGGGAGACAAAGGCGGGCAACCGCCACCCCAAAACAACGCGGCGCGCCCTGAAGGGCGCGCCGCTTTTATTTTCCGGCCGCGGCGCCTGGTTCCGCTCAGATCGCGACCGGCGCCTTGATGTGCGGGTGCGACTGGTAACCGACGATCTCGAAGTCCTCGTAGCGATAGTCGAAAATCGACTCCGGCTTGCGCGCGATGTTCAGGCGCGGCAGCGGATAGGGCGTGCGCGAAAGCTGCTCTTTCACCTGGTCGAGATGGTTCGAATACAGGTGGCAGTCGCCGCCGGTCCAGATGAAATCGCCCGCCTCAATGCCGATCTGCTGCGCGAACATGTGGGTGAGCAGGGCGTAGGAGGCAATGTTGAAGGGCACGCCGAGAAAAATGTCAGCACTGCGCTGGTACATCTGGCAGGAGAGCTTGCCGTCGGCCACGTAGAACTGGAAAAACGCATGGCAGGGCGGCAGCTTCATGCGCGGGATCTCGCCCACGTTCCAGGCCGAGACGATCATGCGCCGCGAGTCCGGCGTTTCCTTGAGCTGCTTCAATACCTGCTTGATCTGGTCGACTTCGCCGCCGTCCCGGGTCGGCCAGTGGCGCCACTGGTAACCGTAGACCGGGCCCAGATCGCCGTTCTCGTCGGCCCATTCGTCCCAGATCGAGACGCCGTTGTCCTTCAGGTATCTGGTATTGGTCTCGCCGTTCAGGAACCACAGCAGCTCATGGATGATCGAGCGCAGGTGCAGCTTCTTGGTGGTGAGCAGGGGAAAGCCTTCGGCCAGATCGAAGCGCATCTGGTGGCCGAACACCGAGAGGGTGCCGGTGCCGGTGCGGTCGGTCTTTTGCGTGCCGTGCTCGAGCACGTGGCGCATCAAATCGAGGTATTGGCGCATGGCGCTATTTTAAGGCGAATCGCCTCGTGCCGGTGAGGCCGGCGGGCCGTTGCGCACTTGAAATTTTCTCAACCGCGGCTGCGGCGAAGCCTAGTACGCGATATACGCGAATAGCTCGCGCGCCGACTGGAAACGGTCGTCCGGATGCTTGGCGAGCAGCCGGTCGATCAGGGTCTGGTAGCCCTTGAGCGGGTCCGGCAGGCGCGGGATCTCGGCGTGCACGTGCTGGAAGGCAATGCCGGGCAGGTTGTCCGAATCGTAGAGGCGTTCGCCGGTCAGCATTTCATAGAGGATGACGCCGACCCCGTACAGGTCGCTGCGCGTATCCTGCGAGCGGCCCAGGCACTGCTCCGGGCTCATGTACAGCGGGGTGGCGAGCAGGCCGCCGGTGGACGTGATGGTCTTTTCGCCCACCTGCTTGGCCAGGCCGAAATCGACCAGCGCCAGATGGTCGGCGTCGCGGAACATGATGTTGTGCGGCTTCAGGTCGCGGTGGATCACGCCGGCGCTGTGGATCGCATCGAGCGCCCGGGCGATCTGCATGGTGATCTTGAGCGCCTGGATCGAGGTCAGGCGGCCGCTGTCGCGAAATTCCATGCGGGTTCGCAAATCGCCGCCCGGGAAATACTCCATCGCGATGTAGAGATGCTCGTCGGTGATGCCCTGGTCGTAGATGCGCGCGACGTGTTCGTTCTGCACCGCGGAGATGACGCGGTATTCGCGGATGAAGCGTTCGATAAAGGCCGGGTCGGCGATCAGGCGCGTGTTCAGCACCTTGAGCACCACCTGGCTGGGGCCGGGCAGGCGCTGGCCGAGGCGCGCCAGCCGCTCGGCGAGAAACACCCGCGAGGTGCCGCCTTCGCCGATCTTGCGCAGCAGTCTGTAGCCGCTGATCGCCGGGGCGTCGGGCGGGGCCGCCTCGCCGATGGTATCGATGTCCAGCGCCAGGGTCATGGTGACCGCGTAGCGTTCGGCCAGACGGGCCCGCGCCAGCAGGCGGTCGTGGTCGCGGGCGCGCTCCAGGATGGCGTCGTTGATCGCCCCGACCAGGCGCGAGGCGGTGATCTTGTCGCGGCGCAGATAATCGGCCGCGCCCAGTTTCATCGCCTGCACCGCGGCGTCCTCGCCGGTCTCGGCCGACAGCAGGACGATCGGCGGCAGCTCGGCGATCTGGTCGCGGCAATCGCGCATCCAGGCGATGCCGTCGTGGGCTTCCTCGGCTGTCGCGGCGGCGCTGTCGTGGTGGCCGAGCAGAAGCACATCGTACCGCGCCCACTCGTGCTGGTCGGGGCTGCTGGCCTGCGCCGGGGTGCGCATGTCCACCTCGGCTCCGGGCCAGTGGCTGGCGATAAAGGCCACGCACAGTTCACGGAACGGCAGCGATGCGTCGATAATGAGAATGCGCAATTGGAACTCTGAGCTACGGGAAACACGCAGGCGCAAAAGGCGCAGCGGCCCCGGATTCTAGCCGGAATAGGCACAATGCGGGCGCGCCACGGGCAAAATTGTCCAACCGTGATACGCTTGACAAAACAGATTGGATTATCTTGCTAAATCATTGATTTTGCGACATGATTACAAAAGAGGTGGGGCGCGCGAATCAGGGGGCGCTACTATTCGTTCCGGATGTTCTTGCAATAAGTCCGCCATACTGCGGTGCAAATCGGTTTTTTGCGTAGTTGCGGTATCAAGTTATACGGACAACCGGCCGAAAAAGTCGGAACAGGTTTTGAAACCGGAGCGCAGCCATGCTCAAGTTGTTGGATTCGCTGAAAATCACAGCCCTGGGCGGGACCCGGGACGATCATCCTTTGGCCAATTCCAAGGAGGCCGAGCAGGTTTTCGCCGATTTGCGCGGCGAGGATGCGGCGAAGGCGCTGGACGAAATTTCGCATTGGCTGGACTCGGTATCGACCACCGAAACACTCAGGCTCGAGCGCCGCTTCGAACTGATCAAGCGCCTTGATGAAACCGGGCAGCCGCACCGTGGCAAGCTGGCGCGCGACTACGGCACGATGTCGCGCCAATCCAAGTTCCAGGAAGGCAAGCTGTGGGCCGCCAACCATGATTTCTGGCTGCGCTGCAGCGAGGCCTACGACAGCCTGATCCGCCGCGTTGAAGCCAAGGAGAAGGGCAGCGATGCGCTGCTCAAGGGCAATGCGGCAATGATCGCCGTGCGCGCCCTGCGCGCCGCCGGCATGCGGCTGAAATGGCTATATGTGCGCTACGGGCCGATTCCTGCCGAGGTCTGGCAATCGCTGGCACGCGCCTACATGTTCGCCGAGAGCCGCCGCTTGCAACTGGGCCAGATCATCATCTATCCCGGCCTGCCGGGCGACGCTTCGCCGGAGGGTGAGTTCACGCGCGCCCTGGTTCTGGCCGCTTCGGCGCCGGACGCCTTGTCGCCCGCGGAACTGGACACCGCCGAACGCCTGATCGCCCACAGCGCCGGCAAATTTCGCGTTGCGCCCCAGCCGCAGGCGGATTCCACTTACTGGTTCGACCTCGCCAGTCCACGCCAGCCGCTGCGCCTGGCGGCTCCGCCGGAACAGATTACCCCGGGGCTGCGCTTTTTCGGCACCACCAGCGGCCACGCCGACATCCAGGCCATGCTGACCCGCATCGACCAGACCGGCGAATTGCCGCGCGGCGTCGACTTGGGTGGAGTCACCGACGTGCGGGTGGTGCGCGAGGTTCTCAAGCATCTGGTGCTCAACTGGGCTCCCAAGCCGCCGGTGCGCAAGAGCGAGCGGCGGCGCATCCAGGCACGCATGATGGTGGTACACGGCTTCGCGCCGCTGGTCGAGTTGATGCGCGGTGGCGGCGCGGTCGATGTACTGGTCGGAAACACGCCGCCCGAGACTGAAACGTGGGTGGTGGAGAACATGAGCTCCGGCGGATTCGGCGCCCTGATTCCGCAGGTCAAGGGGGATTGGCTGAAAATCGGCAGCTTGCTGGCGGTGCAGCCTGATACCAACGGCGGCGCGCGGGGCCCCTGGGACCTGGCGATTGTGCGCCGCCTGGCGCGCGAGGGCGAGGGGGCGGCGAAAAACCAGGCCAGCGCCGGGGTACAGGTGCTGGCGCGTCAGGCCATGACTGTCGAGCTGCGTCCCCAGCAAGGGGCGTGGGCGACCGGTACTTACGCGGTGGAGGGCATCTACATGCTCGATTCCGCCGAACCTGGCGCCGCCTTGCTCGCCATGCCACCCGGCTTGTACATGCCGGGCGAGCAATTGCAGGCCACCGTGGCCGGACGCCGCCACCTGCTGTTCCCGATCGGCATTACCGAGCGTGGCGACGATTACGACATGATCCGCTTCCGCGACATGGTGCAGGAGGACTGAAGCGGGTGGTGGCGAAGTTCAGATGCGGGCCGCCGGCAATCGGCGGCCGCTGCAGTGCCGGGTGGCCAGGACATCGCGCCGGCGGCGCGGCACGGAAGCCGGTCCCGGAGAGGGATTCTCGCCCCTCAGGGCGAAAAATGCGGCGGGTTCAGCGCGGGCAGCGACAGCTTGCGGAACATGCCCGACAGGAAGCGCCACAGGCGGCCGATCAGCCAGAACGAGCCCAGCACCATCAGCAGCAGCAGCCCGAGGAACAGCCAGGCGTGGGTGAAGGCGAGCCAGAGCCCGGCGCCGACCAGGGCGTCTTCCGAGAACGACGCGGCCCAGTTGGAAAACGGTTCGGGCGAGGTGTTGATCAGCGCGCGGGTGCCGGCCTTGGCGAAATGGCTGCTGGAGGCCAGCGTGCCGCCGAGGATGCCGGCTGCCAGCACGACGGCGGGCTCGGCGTGGATGCCCAGGCTGGCCGCCGCCAGCAGGGCGCCGGCCGGGATGCGGATGAAGGTGTGCAGCGCGTCCCACAGCGAATCGATGCCGGGAATCTTGTCGGCGAAGAATTCGACGAAGAACATCAGGCCGGAGGCGCCCAGCACCAGCGGGTGCGACAGCACGGTGAGGTCGCCCGGCAGGGTGACCATGCCGAAACTGGCGAGCAGGCCGGCGGCGAACATCACGGCGTACAGGCGCATGCCCGAAGCCCAGGCCAGGCCGGCGCCGATCGCGATGGTTTGAACAATGTCCATGAGGCCTCCAGCCGCACTTGAAACCGGCGGCGGGCGATCCCTGTGCACGGGCCGTGATGCCCGCTACGAATACCCCGCCGGTTCAGTTATTATTGCGCCTTTCCGCTGGCGTTTGTCAAACCGGCGTCTTTAAATATCTTTAAATTGCACGCCGCCCGCAGAATGGCCGCGTGATCATGGCCGCGTGATTACTCTCGAGGAGACGACCCTAAATGGCTTCGCATTCCCACTTGTCTGACGACCTTGCCGAAAAGCGTTCCGTTTCGCGCCGCCGCGATTTCCTGAAAACCGCCGGCGCTGCTGCTGCCACCAGCGCGCTGGCCGCCCCGGCGATCGTCAAGGCGCAGGCCAAGACCCTGAACATCGGCGTGCTGCTGCCCAAGTCCGG